>JACCEB011211245.1_pt1 | contig 11423 bp, 12 predicted proteins | sample 7454761 | NCBI WGS metagenome assembly JACCEB01 (sample SAMN15323454, study PRJNA562643) | freshwater metagenome | isolation source: river surface water | place: USA:Blue River Watershed | collected 2017-08-18 | reverse complement strand
TGCTTCAGTCAAGAAGACGCCGACTGCTACAAAAACCTACTAACGGCTTAGCCAAAAAGCGCAGGTAGTGTTGCCTTAAACGCTGTGCGCATTTCTGCAAGATCGAATGTCGAGACATCCTGAATTTCAATCTCACCAGAGTCATCGGTAACACCGATTCGAAGAACTGGAACTCCGCGTGCTTCGCAAAGACCCATGAACTTCACGTCATCCTCGCGACCAATCGAAACCAAAACGCGACCGGTCGATTCGCTGAACAGAGCGCAGGTGCGATCAACGTTGTCGCGTTCGCAAATCTCATCGAGCCATACGCGGGCGCCCATGCCGAACCTGAAGCAAGACTCAACCAGTGCCTGCGCCAAACCTGCCTCGCTGAGATCGTGAGCAGACTCAATAAGACCCTGTAGCGAGGCCCCGTGCAGCAAGTCGGCAAGCGCAGCCTCGTGAGCTAGGTCAACAACGGGAGGTCGGCCACCGAGGTGGTCGTGAATAACATCGGCCCACACAGACCCATCGAGCTCATCGCGGGTCACGCCGAGCAGGTAGATATTGTTGCCGGCATCCTGCCAACCAGACGGGATGCGCCTTGCGACATCATCAATTACGCCGAGAACACCCACAACCGGGGTTGGGTGAATCGCAATGTCGCCGGTCTGGTTGTAGAACGAGACGTTGCCGCCGGTAACCGGAATGCCGAGTTCGAGGCAGCCATCGGCCAATCCGGCCGTGGCCTGCTTGAACTGCCACATCACCTCGGGGTTCTCTGGGCTGCCGAAGTTGAGGCAGTTGGTTACCGCCATAGGCTTTGCGCCGCCCACCGCTACGTTTCGGTAGGCCTCGGCCAGAGCCAAACGAGCACCCTGGTATGGGTCGAGCTGGCAGAAGCGACCGTTCGCGTCGGTGGCAATCGAAACACCGAGACCGCTGGTCTCGCTAACGCGAATCATGCCGCTGTCGTCAGGCATCGCAAGCGCAGTGTTGCCGCCAACATAGTGGTCATACTGATCGGTAATCCAAGACTTCGAAGCTTGGTTTGGTGAAGTGACAATCTGCCACACCTGTGCGCCGAGGTCACTGCCACTTTCATTTGCTCGATACAAACCTCGGGCGTGAACCGAGTCTGCGTTGAGCGCATCCTGGTATGAAGGAAACGCGACTGGGCGTTCGTAAACCGGACCATCGTGTGCAACAGTTCGGGGTGGCACGTTGACGATTTCTTCGTGGCCCCAGTTAATGTAGAGCCGAGGCTCAGCGATTACTTCACCGAGAATTGAAAACTCTACTTCCCACTTGTTCACGATTGCTTCAAATTTCTTGCGGTCTTTCTTCGGAACAATCGCCATCATGCGCTCTTGTGATTCGCTCATCAGAATTTCTTCTGGAGTTAGCGACTCGTCGCGCTTAAGAACGTTCTGCAGTTGCACACGCATTCCTGCGTTTCCATTCGACGCGAGCTCGCTAGTTGCACACGAGAGACCGGCGCCGCCTAGGTCTTGAATTCCGGCAACAACGTTTGCCTTGTAAAGCTCGAGGCAGCACTCAATCAAAACCTTTTCTGCGAACGGGTCGCCAACCTGCACTGCTGGTCTGCGCGAAGGGCCTTCGCTGTCAAACGTTTCTGAGGCGAGAACCGAAACGCCACCGATGCCGTCAGCGCCGGTTCGCGCACCGAAGAGAATTACAAGATCGCCAGGATTCGATGCGATTGCAAGTTTCAAATCTTCGTGGCGAAGAGCACCGATGCTAAGCGCGTTGACCAGCGGATTGCCCTGGTAAACGCGATCAAAGACCGTCTCACCACCGATGTTTGGCAGGCCGAGGCAGTTTCCATAGAACGAGATGCCGCTAACCACACCGTTCACAACGCGAGTGGTGTCTGGGTGATTCGGTGCTCCGAAGCGAAGCTGATCCATGACAGCGATTGGGCGAGCGCCCATGGTCAAGATGTCGCGAACTATGCCGCCGATGCCTGTGGCCGCACCCTGAAATGGCTCGATATAGCTTGGGTGGTTGTGGCTTTCTACCTTGAAGGTGACCGCCCAACCCTCGCCGATGTCAACCACACCGGCGTTTTCACCCATGCCAACCATGAGGTTCTTCTTCATCTCGTCGGTGACCTTTTCACCGAACTGACGAAGGTAAATCTTTGAAGACTTGTATGAGCAGTGCTCAGACCACATCACTGAATACATCGCAAGTTCGGCGCTCGTTGGGCGGCGACCGAGAATTTCACGGATGCGCGAGTACTCGTCTTCTTTCAGCCCGAGTTCTTTGAACGGCTGCGCCTTGTCTGGAGTCTCGGCTGCGTTGGCAGTTGTGTCAACACCCGATGCGATCTTCTTCTTGAAAAGTGCCATCTTCTCGCCTACGCGTTCACTAGTGCGTTCAGCACAGACTTAAAGAACATCAAACCATCAACACCGCTGCGCATCGCAACATCGGTGTCTGGCCCGAAGCCTGGTTCGACCGCGTGCTCAGGGTGCGGCATCAAGCCGACAACGTTACCGCGCGCGTTTCGCAAACCTGCGATGTCGTTCATCGAACCGTTCGGGTTCACGTCTAGGTAGCGAAAAACAACAAGCCCCTCACCTTCGAGTCGTGCAAGTTCATCTTCGGTGGCGATGTAGCCACCCTCACCATTTTTCAACGGGATCGTGATCTCTTGATTCAGCGCGAATTGATTCGTCCAAGCGGTGTCAACATTTTCAACACGAAGCTTTTGATCGCGGCAGATGAAATGCTGGTGTTCGTTGCGAATCAATCCGCCGGGCAGCAGGTGTGACTCAACGAGCACCTGAAAGCCGTTGCAGATTCCGAGAACTGGTAATCCTTGATTGGCTTTTTTGATGATCTCTTGCATCACGGGAGCCTGGGCTGCGATTGCGCCACAACGCAAATAGTCGCCATATGAAAAACCGCCTGGCAAAACCACGGCGTCAACTTTTTGTAATTTGGTGTCTGCGTGCCAGAGAGAAATCGGTTCACCACCGGCCAAACGAATCGCTCGAACTGCATCGCGGTCATCGAGTGTGCCCGGAAAAGTTACAACACCAATCTTCATGTTTAGTTCTCGACTGTGACGTTCACAACGTCTTCGATTACCGCGTTGCTCAGAAACTCGTCGCCAATCTTGCGGGCGTTGGCCAGGTCTGTGTCTGTGATTGGTCGGTCAAAGTGAAGCTCGATGCGCTTGCCGATTCGCACGCCTTTGATGTCTTTGTTGCCGCCGCGCTGCAGAGCGTTTGCAACTGCCTTTCCTTGCGGGTCTAGAAGGTCAGCCTTTGGCATGACCTCAACGATGATTTTTGGCATTTTTCCCCTATTTTTGGGCAATTGCGAGCAGTTGTAGGCCCGACGGCATCGGCGAACCCCTTTATTTTAGCGGTTCGATTGGCGCTTGAATCGCAGTGCTACGCAGTTTCTGAGGTCAGACGTTCGACCAGATCGGCATAACGGCTCTGGGTTTGAGTCACAATCTCGGCAGGCAGCATAGGCGGCACACCAACCTGGTTCCAGTTGTCGGCTAACCAGTTGCGAACAATCTGCTTGTCAAACGAGTCGCGGCGATCACCGGCAAGCCAAGAGCGTTTCGCCCAGAATCGACTCGAATCGGGGGTTAGCACCTCGTCGCCGAGAGTGATTTCGCCAGTACTCGCATCAATTCCGAACTCAAATTTGGTGTCGGCGAGAATCAGACCTGACTTCTCGGCAAGAGCGCTCGCGCGCTCGAAAATCTTCAGACTCAAATTCTTGAGCGCGTGCGCATTTTCGGCACCAACAATTTCAACGACTCTGTCAAAAGAAATGTTTTCATCGTGCTCACCTAGTTCGGCTTTGAACGCGGGCGTGAAAACTGGCTGATCAAGTTTGTCTCCAAACTGCAGCCCCTCGGGCAAAGTGATGCCGCAAATTGAGCCCTTGGCCTGATACTCCTTGAAACCCGATCCTGCGATGTAGCCGCGCACTACACATTCAATTGGAAACATCTTGAGCTTTTTGGCAACAGTGGCACGACCGGCAACTTCTGTTGGCACCGGCACCTCGTGTGAGGAGTGGTTAGGCACATCAAGCTGACTGAACCACCAATTAGTCAGGGCAGTTAGATACTCACCCTTGTTTGGAATTTCTGGCTCGAGCACCTGATCGAATGCAGACACTCGATCGCTTGCGACAATCAAAATCAAGTGAGAGAGATTCTCGTCGACACTCTCGTATAGGTCACGAACCTTGCCACTATAGACGTGGCGCCATCCGTGAATATCGAGTGCCATTAGTCGCTGACCTTTGCCGCGATGTCGCTTCGGTAGTGCGAACCTTCGAGCTGAATCTTCGCGAGGTTTTCGTAAGCAAGTTTGCGTGCACTGGCAAAGTTACTCGCAGTTGCAACAACGCTTAGCACTCGTCCACCGGTCGCAATCAATTCGTCGCCATTGCGAACCGTCGATGCGTGGCAAACGTGCACGTTTTCGTCTTCAGTTATGCCGGTGATTTCGCGATCTGGTGCCGGTCGCTCGGGGTAACCCTCGCTGGCAAGAACCACTGTGACTGCAACATCCTTGCTGAATTGCGCGCTTGCACCATCGGCCAGTCGCCCGGTTGCCGCTCGGTGAAGCAACCCGGCAAGTGGCGTAACTAGGCGGCGCAAAACCACCTGGGTCTCGGGGTCGCCGAATCGAGCGTTGAATTCAATAACACGGATGCCTCGCGGCGTAACGATGAGCCCGCAGTAGAGCAGGCCGACAAACGGGGTGCCCATTCGGGCGAGCTGATCAACGGTTGGCTGCGCAACCGTGCGCTCGACCTCTTCAATGAAGTCTTTAGGCAACCAAGGCAATGGGCTGTAGGCACCCATGCCCCCGGTGTTCGGGCCTTCATCGTTGTCGAAGGCGCGCTTGAAATCTTGTGCTGGGCTGAGTGGCAAAACTGTTTTTCCGTCAGACAAGAAGAACAGTGAGACTTCTTCGCCTTCAAGAAACTCTTCAACCAGAATGCCCATGCCGATGAATTTCTTAGCGTGAGTTACCGCAGCATCGCGATCACTCGTAACGATGACGCCCTTGCCAGCGGCGAGCCCGTCTGCTTTAACGACATAAGGCGCACCGAACTCGTTGAGTGCCTCTACAACTTGTTCTAACGTTGAACATTCGCGAGCCATGGCCGTTGGAACACCCGCTGCTGCCATAACTTCTTTTGCGAAGCTCTTGCTTCCTTCTAGTGCCGCAGCTTCTTGAGATGGCCCGAAGACTGCAATGCCCTGACTCCTGAGTGCATCGCTAACGCCCGCAACTAATGGAGCCTCAGGACCAATAACAGCCAAATCGATTTCACGTGACAGAGCGAACTTAACGACTTCAAGCGGATCATTTGCGTCAAGCCCAGGTTCGACTTCAACTTCTAGGGCAATGCCTGCGTTGCCGGGGGCGACAATGATTTCTGCGGCTGAAGTTCCGGTTCTGATCAAGGCTTTGGTTATCGCGTGTTCGCGAGCCCCACCGCCAAGAACAAGAATCTTCATTCTTCGAGTTTAGCGAGCCGTTGCGCAGCAATTTCGTAGACTTCATCGTCACGCCTATCGGCTATAACGAATACTTCGCTTGTCTCAAAATCGGGGGTGACCGAGTAGAGAATTCGGATGCGTTTTTTACCGACCACCAAACGTCGAAGAGGATGAAGGTTTCCGCTGAGTATGCGCCCACGTTTTTGAGGCTCATGCTCAAGCTTTCGCAAACCGAGCAAAATGGCTTGCCTAGAACTGTTGTCGAAACCATTCAAGTCTTTAAGCGCCGGGTCGGTGAATTCGACCTTGGCCATTTACGACTTGCGAGGTGGAAGTTTGATGCCGTATTTGGCGGCGACGTCATCAAGGGAGTGGCGAACCCCGTTATCTTCTCGCATGCGTTTTTCGGCAATGGCCTCAAGTTCACGCCACTCGTCTTCTTCTTCAAGAAACCGAAGGCGCTCGAGCACCGAGATATCGACAATTGCTGCCACCGGCTTGTTGTGGTTCAGAATGATCTGCACTTCACCGGCCTGGGCTTTGGCGATAGTGGCTGAGGCCGAACGGCTCATCTCAGACACCGAGATTAGGTTTTGCAATTTGATTTCCACCTGATTCTCCCCTCGTGATTTATACGCATAAAAATACGCTAAATCTTATGCATAATCAAGGTGTTGTAGATCTGTGCAAAACCTAAGCGAGAATGAACCAGTGCGCAGAAGGATAAAGCCCGAGCAAGGTCAACAGGCCGTGGCATTGGTGCGGGGCGGAGACCAGACTCAGCTCGCAACAGCCGTTCGCTACCTGCTAGAAGAACTGGCAACCCGAGCAGAGGGCAACACCGTTGAGGTTCGAGTGCCGCCATTCGGTGCCGTGCAGTGCATCGAAGGGCCGCGGCACACCCGTGGCACCCCGCCGAACGTAATTGAGATGTCGCCCGAGACCTGGTTCGCGCTCGCGGTTGGCGATCTATCCTGGGATGCCGCCCTGGCTGCCGGTTCGATTCACGCCTCTGGAACCCGCGCCGAAATAAAAGACCACCTTCCGCTGGTTTAATGGTCTCGTGACCAACAAACGCGAAAAGACCAGCACAGCGCTCGTAGATATTCGCCGAGCCCCGAAGTTCATTCCGTTTACGGCCACGGCAGCGGTTATCGGCTTCATTGTTTCGGCAATCACCGCATGGGCCACCCAGGCACCTGGCAACTTCTTCGGCTACGTCATCGTGTGGGGAACCGTTCTATTTGCCTCGCTTGGATTGGTTGTCGCGGTCTTGCTCGAGGCCTTTTTTCGCGCTCGTAGCAAACGCATCGAAGCAACTAAAATAGAGGGGTAGCGAAGACTGGTTCTTCGCCTAACGCACTCACAACGACAGGAATCTGCCCTTGCTTAGAGGCGATGGACGTCTGAATTTCGATCTCGCGATTAGCGATGACGATGAGAAAGCACCACAAGATCAGTGCGGCGTATTCGGCGTTTGGGCTCCCGGTGAAGAAGTAGCAAAACTTACATTCTTTGGCCTCTACTCTTTGCAGCACCGTGGTCAAGAATCCGCGGGCATCGCAACGTCTAACGGCGAAAAAATTCTCGTCTACAAAGACATGGGTTTGGTCTCGCAGGTTTTTAGCGAGAGCGCTCTCGAATCACTTGTTGGCCACATCGCGGTTGGCCACAATCGCTACTCGACCACCGGTGCATCATCTTGGCGAAACGCGCAACCAACTCTCGGCCGCACTTCTGCTGGCACTGTTGCGCTGGCGCACAACGGCAACCTGACCAACACTTCTGATTTGCTTCAGCTGTTGGCCGAGCGCTATCCAGATCAAAAAGCTAGTGAGATCACGGCCGGCAACACCACCGACACAGCCGTGCTCACTGCACTGCTCGCCGGAGATTTAGATCACACGCTCGAGGCCACGGCACTTGAATTGCTGCCGAGCGTTAAGGGCGCTTTCTGTTTGGTTTTCATGGATGAGAGCACGCTTTACGCAGCTCGCGACCCACAGGGTGTTCGCCCGCTTGTGTTAGGTCGGCTAGAACGTGGCTGGGTAGTCGCTTCAGAAACAGCCGCTCTCGACATTGTTGGCGCATCTTTCGTGCGCGAGGTTGAACCAGGCGAGCTTATTGCCATCGACGAAAATGGTTTGCGCTCGACTCGATTCGCAGAAACCAAACGCGCTGGCTGTGTTTTCGAATACGTTTACCTCGCTCGACCAGACACAACTATTAACGGCAAGAACGTCTATGACGCTCGAGTCGAGATGGGTCGCACACTAGCCCGCGAGTATGCGGTTGAGGCAGATCTTGTAATTCCAACTCCAGAGTCGGGCACCCCGGCAGCAATTGGTTATTCGCAAGAATCGGGCATTCCATTTGGCCACGGGCTGGTAAAGAACTCCTACGTCGGCCGCACATTCATTCAGCCATCGCAAACAATTCGACAACGTGGAATTCGCCTGAAACTGAATCCACTCAAAGAGGTCATCAAGGGCAAGCGCATCATCGTGGTTGACGATTCGATTGTTCGCGGCAACACCCAGCGCGCGCTAGTGCAAATGCTTCGCGAAGCCGGAGCCGCAGAAATTCACGTGCGAATCTCTTCGCCGCCAATCACCTGGCCTTGCTTCTATGGCATCGACTTCGCTACCCGCGCCGAGCTAATCGCAACCGGACTCGGTGTCGATGATGTGCGCAAGTCAATCGGTGCCGACACCCTGGGCTATCTATCGAAGGATGGAATGGTCGCTGCCTCGGGTCAAACCGAGAACACACTCTGCACCGCTTGCTTCACCGGAAGTTATCCGATTGAACTGCCGACTGCAGATCGCCTCGGCAAGAATTTGTTAGAGCGACCAGCTGGTGCGTGCGAACCGGGGCCAGATAGCGAAACAGATCGTCTGGTGCGCGAGCAACATGAAACTTTGAACGACTAAGGCTGCAGCTGATGAATGACGCATACGCGGCGGCCGGAGTAGACACTCACGCCGGAGATCTCGCGGTTGAACTAATGAAGCGCGCGGTGAGCGCAACGCACAACGATTTGGTTGTCGGTGGTCTGGGCGGGTTCGCCGGAATGATCGACGTTTCGTTTATCAAGGGTTACGACAAGCCACTGCTTGCAACATCAACCGACGGCGTTGGCACCAAGGTTGCAATTGCGCAGGCAATCGACAAGCACGACACCATCGGTCAAGATCTCGTTGGCATGGTTGTTGACGACATTGTTGTTGTTGGCGCAAAGAGTTTGTTTATGACCGATTACATCGCCTGCGGAAAAGTTCTTCCCGAGCGAATCGCCGATATCGTTCGCGGTATCGCCGAGGCCTGTGCCTCTGTTGGCGTTGCCTTGGTCGGTGGCGAAACGGCAGAGCATCCCGGACTACTTGCGCCTGACGATTACGACGTTGCCGGGGCAGCGGTTGGCGTGGTTGAGGCCAGCAAGCTTCTTGGCCCACAGAACGTAAAGGTTGGCGATGTCGTGCTCGGCATGCAGTCGAGCGGATTGCACTCAAACGGCTTTTCGCTGGTTCGAAAGATTATTTCCGACTCCGGCCTCGACTATCGCAAGACTGTTGCCGAGTTCGGCTCTAAGACGCTTGGCGAGGTTTTGCTTGAGCCAACCCGCCTCTACACAGGTGTGCTAAACAACCTGCTCGAATCAGAGCTCGGTGCCTCGGTTAGGGCAATGAGCCACATAACCGGCGGCGGCATCGCGGCCAACCTGGCCCGTGTGCTACCTCAGGGTGTGGCTCTCGATGTTCACCGCGCGACCTGGTCGCCTGCCGAAGTCTTCAGGGTTTTGGCCAGCTGGGGCAAGTTTTCGCTCGAGTCGGTTGAGGGCACCTGGAACCTGGGCCTCGGCCAAGCTCTCGTGGTTTCTGCCGCAGACGCAGACGAGATTGCAGCAAGTCTGACTGCCGCTGGAGTGCACACCTGGACTCTCGGCGAAATCGAAACTGCACCTAAAGATCTATCGACATATGTTCACGGCGCAAAGGGCGTCGATGGTGGCGCAGTGCGTTTGGTTGGCGAATACCGCTAAGCGGCAACATACCTTAATCGGTGTAGAAGTTCACCTGACCGCGAACCCAAACCGTAACCTTCATTCCGATCTCAGGCGCAAACGGCCCGTTGGCTCGCGCTTGAATTACAAGAGTTGGCAACTTCACTTCGACGACCGCATCGTGACCGAAGTACTGTCGACCAACGACCTCGCCCTCACCCTTCGGGTTTGGCTGTAGATAAAAGTTTTCGGGTCTAATCGCAACACGTCCGGTCGCTCCGTCTGTCACCTTATTAAGCGCGGTGAGCAATCCCAGATCGGTAACGACCTTTCCATTTTCGATGACGCCGTTGATGATCACCGAGTCACCCAAGAACGTTGCCATTTCAACATCGGCAGGTGCTTGATAAATTTCACTCGGATTTCCAATTTGCGCAAACTCGCCCTCGCGCAAAATTGCAACTCGACTAGTCATTGAAAGAGCTTCTTCTTGATCGTGAGTTACAAGAATTGCCGTTGTACCAGTTTTTGAAATTACACGTTTTATGTCTTCGCGCAAACGAACTCGCAGTTCGGCGTCGAGCGACGAGAAAGGTTCGTCGAGCAAAATCAGCGAAGGCTTTGGCGCAAGGGCCCTCGCCAAAGCAACCCTGTGTCGCTGACCACCAGAAAGTTGGTGCGGCATGCGATCTTCAAAACCAACCAGGTCAACTAGCGCCAGCAACTCGGCAACCCGATCGGTGCGCTCGCTTGCGGTTGCCTTGTTGAGACCAAAGGCAATGTTCTGAGCCACGGATAGGTGGGGAAACAGTGCGGCATCCTGGGGCACGAACCCCACTTTGCGCTCTTCGGCAGAAACGGCTTTGCCATCACCAAAAACGGTGCGGCCGGCGATTTCAACCTGCCCGCCGTCTGGCGAATCGAAGCCCGAAATGATTCGCAAGAGGGTGGTCTTGCCCGAGCCGCTGCTGCCTAGAATTGCCAAGAACTCGTGCTCGGCGACATCCAAGTTGATGTTTTTTAAGACGGCCTGGCCGGCGAACTCTTTTCTAACTGACTTGAGCGAAAGCACGATTGTCATCAGTCACGCTCAATTCTCTGGTCAATGCCACTTTGTGCTTTAGAGACTGCTTGAACCTGACGGTTAAGCAACCAGGCCGGGATTCCTGCCACCACAACTAAAAGTAATGCATAGGGAGCCGCCGCGGCATAGGCAGATACTGAGGTTTCGCTCCAGAGCCGGGTGGCAAGTGTTTCGATTCCGGTTTCGCGAAGAAGAAGCGTCGCGGGCAACTCTTTCAAGACCGCCAACGATACGAGGGCGCCGCCAGCGAGAATTCCGGGCCCTGCAATCGGAATTATCACTCGACGCAGGGTTTGCAATCTGCTCGCACCTAGACTCGCTGCAATTTCGTCTAGCTCTCGCGGTGTCTGACTAATCGGTGTTTGCATGGCCGCAATTGCGTTTGGCAAAAACAAAATCAGATATGCAATTAGAACCAGCGTGCTGGTCTGATAAATTTCGGGCAGAACTCGGTTGCTCAAAAACACAAGCGAAAGTGCAACAACGATTCCAGGAACGGCGTGTGTAATCCAAATTGATCTTTCGAGTGCGCTCGTGAAAGTTGACCTGTAGCGAATTGCAAGAACTGAAACTGCGAGACCGAAAATCACCGCAATGAAGCCACCACCAGCTGCATAGCCAACCGAGTTGACTAGTGCGCGTGAAACTTCACCAAGGTCTACCTGCGACAAACCGGTTTGGTTCCATCGAACCAAACTGTATGCCGGCAACACCAAGCTCACGATGACCCAAGCGCTCGCAAGCACGACGGCCACGGGAGCGAACCATCCCAGTTGAATTTCTGAATACTTGCGAGTGCGAGAGTCGGCGACAACCGACTTGCCTCGTAGCGCCGGTTC
>JACCEB011916865.1_pt1 | contig 11427 bp, 22 predicted proteins | sample 7454761 | NCBI WGS metagenome assembly JACCEB01 (sample SAMN15323454, study PRJNA562643) | freshwater metagenome | isolation source: river surface water | place: USA:Blue River Watershed | collected 2017-08-18 | reverse complement strand
CGATGACTATACAATGCGCTCCAGGAACTTGTGGGGTTTATACATATACAAGGAATTAACATGACAAGAATAATAAGAAATACCTTAGCGCTTGTAATAGGTTTAATTATCGGAGGATATGTAGCATTTTCTTATGCGAATCCTATCGATGATGTTTGTCCACAGCATGTTGTTTGGGGTGCGCCTCAAATTAAACAAGAAGGTAATAACCAGTACTTGTGTCGTACTGGTTATGCTGTGAATTATAACTATCAAACTAAGGTTGCTTATTTTGTCACTGAAATTGTCAAACCAGAACTTTTGGTAACAAAAGCAGTTTCTCGCAAAGATGACTTCCGTGAAGATCCAGAAATTCCTGCTCCATATCGTGTGACACTGAAAGACTATGTGGGTTCAGGACTGGATCGTGGACACATGGCACCAGCTGCAAACTTTACATATGATGCTGGAGTGATGAGTGAAAGTTTTTTGTTATCAAACATGATGCCACAAAGTCCAGGAAACAATCGTGGAATTTGGAAATACTTAGAGGAGATGACTCGATTCTGGGCATCAAAGTATGGTCACTTAAATATTATTACAGGTACAATTTTTGATGATAATTCTAAAACAATTGGCAATGGTGTAAAAGTTCCATCATATGTTTACAAAATTGTTATCGATCCACAGCGTCAGAGATCTATTGCATTTCTATTTCCGAATGTTAAACTAGATCCAAAGATGATTGAACAGTATGTTGTATCAATTGGTGAGATAGAAGACTATACTGGAATAAACTTTTCTCCAGCATTACCACCAAACTTAATCCATCTTGAGAAAAATAGAGGAATCTTTAAAGATTGGTAATGAATCAAATGAAAAAATTATTATCTCCATGGCTGGCGCTGGTTACACTAGTGCTAATGATTGCCATTCGTTTGGCAGACCCATCATTCGTAGAGTCTGTGCGACTTCGTTATTTCGATCAACTAATAACAAGCAAAGGAACAACTACATCTGCAGAGGTGCATGTTGTAAATATCGACGATGAGTTTATTCGACAAAAAGGACAATTCCCGTTCCCTCGTGGACAATATGCCTCCATCATTACTGATTTGTATAGGCATGGTGCTGGGTTGGTTGTGTTTAATATTTACATGCCTGACGCTGATCGCTTTAATCAGGATGATCAACTAACAAAAACATTAAAGAAGTACCCTGTTGTTTTACCCCATACTGCAACAGACAATTCGTCACCATTCGCACCATTTCGTCCAGGTGTTTCAGTAATTGGTGGAACTGCAGAATCAACAGGAGTTAGATATAATGGTATACTACCAAACATTCAAAGTATCAACAATAGTGCTGCTGGTATTGGCGTTGTCAACACTATCCCAGAAATCGATGGCGTTGTGCGCAGAGTGCCAATGGTCGTCAACGCAGGTGGAGAACTTTACCCAAGCATCTCCCTCGAAACCCTCCGAGTTGCCAGCGGAGATCCCAGCTTCCAAGTCAAAGTTAACGAAGGTGGAATCGAAGCAGTTAGAATTCCAAAGTTTGGAAAAATTCCAACAGACGAATACGGTAGAATCTGGGTGGATTGGTCATCCAAGCCAACCGAACACTCCATGGCTAAGTTGCCAGAGGATTTCAAAGGTGGAATTGTTATCGTCGGTCTCACTGCTAGGGGACTCAATAATCCAGTATCCACAGCAAGAGGAGAAATCTATCCGCACTATTTGCAAGCCAATGTATTAGAAACAGTCTCATCTGGTACTGTCATCAGCAGACCAGAGTGGTCATTGCTGGCTGAGTTAGCATTTATGATTGCTGCTGTAACCTTATCAATTCTTTTAACAAGGTACACACATGGATACATCTTCGCAATCTTATTGGGATTCATTACCTATTATGCAGGTGTGGAACTATTTCTTCGATCAGGGTATCTACTTGATGCTGTGTTCCCGATACTTACCATTGGGTTATGCAGCTTCCATGGATACATCGTCAAGTTCCTCGTTGAACTCAGAGCAAAACTCCAAATCAAAAGACAATTCGGAAACTACCTAAGCCCAGCACTGGTTGAGAAACTCCAGAAAAATCCAGAGTTGTTAGTGCTAGGTGGTGAGTCTCGTGAATTAAGTATTATGTTTACTGATGTTCGTGGATTTACTTCTATCTCTGAGCACTATGGTAAAGATGTACAGGGGCTGACCAAGATTATGAATCGATACATGACTGCAATGACGATAAAGATCCTTGAGAACAATGGAACCCTAGATAAATATATCGGTGATGCGCAGATGGCTTTCTGGAATGCACCAGTCGATGAACCAAATCATGCAAAAATGGCAGTAAAGACTGCTCTAGAAATGATGGATTCTTTGGATACATTCAATGCAGAGATCACAAAAGAAGGTGTCCCGCCTTTTGGTATGGGGTTGGGTATTAATACTGGTGTCGTGGTTGTTGGGAATATGGGTTCTACTCAACGATTTGATTACACTTGTTTGGGTGACCATGTAAACTTGGCTTCTAGATTAGAAGGACAGAGTAAAGGTTATGGTGTTCGTATAATTCTTGGTCCAGAAACTGCAGCACAGATTGAAGATGAATATGCAATACTAGAATTAGATTGCATCGCAGTTAAGGGTAAGAAAGAAGGTGTTCGTATCTATACAGTGCTTGGTAAACACGACTGGTGGGTGAACAATTCTGCTTATGTTATGGAAACACAGCAACACGAAAAGATGTTATCTCTTTATCGTATGCAGAAGTTTGACACAGCAATCAATTTTTGTAATGATTTAAAGAATTGTTTCCATGGTGAGATGAAGAATTACTATGAACTTTGGATCGAAAGATGCGAAGAAATGAAACACGCAGACCTACCCAAAGATTGGGATGGAGTCTACAGAGCAACTAGCAAATAAAAATGGAGAATAAAATGGCGGAGATCATTGAAGAAAAGAAAAAAGACGAAGACTGGATGCAGAAAAAATGGCGTCCAGCTATGGGTTGGATGTACATGGTAGTATGTTTCTGCGATATGGTTTTATTCCCAGTCGCTTGGGCACTTCTCCAAGCTGTTCTAAAGCAACCAGTAACTCAATGGAATCCACTAACACTACAAGGTGCTGGTCTATTCCACCTAGCAATGGGTGCTGTTCTAGGTATTGCAGCATGGGGTCGTACACAAGAAAAAGTAGCAGGAGCAGCCAATAATGCACCACCGCCAACCCTACCACCAAGCATGCCAACAACACCTAGCGTACCTGCGCCAGTACCGATGGCATCCACAGCAATGCCAAGACCAATCATGGCTCCACCACCAGCCCCTGCAATGGACTTGCTCCCAGACGATCCTCCAACAAGGAACACTAGAAACGACTAAATATCCCCTCTAGCCTATAACCCTACTGAGTGTAGGGTCATTAAACCTCTGTAAGTTGTTGATTTTACAGGGGTTTTTTGTTGTCAAAAAGGTGTTGTCTTTAATTGCATATTCCTGTATAATATCTGTATGAAAGTTGAAAAGGAACTCGAAATGCAAGAAGTCTTCAAAAGCTGGGAAGAAATGTCTCTCCTCGAGCAGTATGCGTGCCAGTACTGGGACATGTACAAGGATGCTTATGGTGTCCGTCCTCGTGGGATTGATACATCCAGCTGGACTGAGGCTGACTTCGAAGCCGAATTCGAAGTGCTTGGTCGTGCCATCGAGCGTGAAGAAGCAGATCGCAAAGAGCGTGAAGCTGCTGCAATCATCAAATTTGAAAGTATTGTTGGAACACTTATGACTGGTAATACCACTCGTGCTCAAGCAATTCAGTGGTTGATGGATGCTGAGAGTTGCAATGGTGACTTCGAGTATTTCTGTTTCACGCAGGGTCTGCCCTATGGTTATTTCAAGGAGAGTGCATAATGAGAGGAAGTATTCGTGTCGCTATCGGTTTTATGGTTGTTTTTGGTGCTGTGGGTACTTTGGATATCGACCCCAGTGCTAGCATTCTTGTTCAGAGTGGTATTGCTGCTCTTGGCTTGCTTGTTATGTACTCTGGTGCTCGTGCTATGAACCCGAAGGAATGGAAATGACTTTAGACGAAATCAATGCTATGCTTCAACTTGCTGCTCAGTTAGAACAGCAAGATCAAGAAGATGAATTGGAAGAGTTGGAGTTGCAAAAACAATATGAATTTATGCAGTATGCCGAAGATGCTGCAAACGCAGATGCTCAATTTTATGGAGAATTCAAATGAGTAAAATGGCTGAGTTGGATATGCAGATCCGTGATCTGCTGGATGAGGGTGTGCTCCCTACAAACATCGCAAACATTCTGAAGTGTCCTCTTCAAATGGTTTATGATGTCATTCAATATGACACAGAACAACCCGACTGGGAGGATTATGACGACAGCATGGATGGTGACCATGATTCTGCGATGACTTCTGCAGGATTTGGTACTGACGAAGATTATGGTTATTATGGAGATGAGTAAAGTGGAATACGATAAGAGACATGGTGGTCCATGGGATCGTGGTGCAGCTGATAGCTGGTATAGTCGTGGTTTTGACCCACATTACTATCCCAATGGTAGTTATGAAGATACACGAATTGAATTGAAAGAAATGACTGCAGAACAGATCGTTGCATATACCGCAGGTTATGAGCACAACGAGAAATTCGGTGGCAAAAAAGACTGGGATTGATTATGATAGAATATTGTGATTATATGGCAAAAGTGATACATGACTCTTTGAAGAAAGATTCTCATGTGTATGGATCCTTCGTGGATTCAGTTGGAAAGGTTCAATGGGATCTTGGTCCAAAGGGTGAGTTCTTGTCTACAAAGAAAACGATGACTGTTGTAGATAGAAATGGCAAGTGTTATCGTGTTACAATTGAAAGAGCCTAATGAATAAATTTGCAGCAATGAAGCAAAAGAATGCGATTGATAGCGAAATTCTCTTGATCACTCAAGAAGAATGCGCTGAAGTTACGCAAGCGATAAGTAAGGTGTTCAGGTTCGGTATGGACGATGAACACAAAGGACAAACGAATCGAGAACACTTGGAAGAAGAAATTGGTGACTTGATGTGTATGATTGATTTGCTGATTGATAATGGTATCGTTAGCGAATCTGCAGTAATGACTGCGAAGAATGAGAAGCTGAATAAACTTATGGTGTGGTCTGGAATCTTTAAGGAAACTGTATGATTACGATCGAAGGTGTGACCAAGCGTCAGAAACGACTCTTGAACATTATGTGGGACATCGACTCTTCAGAAGATTACGAAGAATGGAAGAGTGGACTATCCGAAGAACTAATGAACGAAGTTGATACATTGGAGACTCTGCTAATGTATGAAACAATTGAACAAGAACTGCAAACATTTGAAGATGCAAAACAACTACTAAGTAAATTTGCCTTGTAAGAGGATATCGTGTATAATAAGACAATGAAACCTAGAAATCCAATAGCAAAGGATTTGCGCACTCCAAAATACCGACAGCGTAGAGTGGAGAGCAAGGTTCAGTACATTCGTCAACCTAAACACAGAAAGGCACATGATGGAATATGAATGGGAACTGTACCGAGAAGGTCTGTTGAGGACAATCAAGGTAAAGCAGCACACTCTACATAAAGAGAATGGTGATTTGATTTATGATCTCATTGAGTTTACTATGATGAGCAATCTAACAGGTGAAGATGGTAAACAAATCAGCAATAACAAAAATACATTTTTTATGACCAAGCAAGAATTTTCATCTTTCTTTGGTCCAATGATTAACACATTGAAACATGAACTTGAAGGAATAAATGATGGCGTTTCAAACAGTATTTAAAGACGAAAAAGAGTTCGAGGAATTTAAGACATGGACACTTGGAGTTTTACACGATGAAAAAATCACAGATCTGTGCATTACTTTTACCAAAAAAGATGGTACAGTTAGAGATATGCGATGCACTCTCAGTGAGGGACGAATTCCATCAGACAAAAGACCCACAACAGAAGGAACTGCCAAGACTTCTGGATCCGCAGTTCGTGTCTTCGACCTCGAAAAACAAGAATGGAGATCCTTCCGTTGGGACTCTGTAACTAAAGTAGGATTTACACTATGAAATATGTAATTATCTTCGCAATTGTAATTGCACTAATCATTCTTATGCCACTGGCGACAATTTGGTCGCTGAACGCACTGTTCCCAGTACTGGCTATTCCATTTACAGTAGACACTTGGTTGGCAGCAGTCATTCTTGGTGGTGTTGTTGGTGGTGGTCACTTTAGGAGCAGCAAATGAACTATGCGTTGACTGATGAACAAAAGGGTTCATTGCAAAAGGCTATTCGTGAGATTAGCGATTCAATGACACGAACAGAAGCTGAACGAGATCTGATTAAAGAGATTGTAAAAGATCAATCAGATACTTTACAAATTCCCAAGAAAGTCATTTCCAAAATTGCAAAGACCTACCACAAACAAAATCTTCACCAAGAAGTTGCAGACCACGAGGATTTCGTGGCTCTCTACGAGAAAATCACTGCAAAATAGTGCTTGTCTTTAATTGCGACTTGTGGTATAATAGATGTATAAATTATGGAGAAATCAATGGCTGTGAATACCGCAAAGCGTCGAGCAAAGAACCAAGCAATTCTTGCATCACAAAAGAAATATGAGCCGACCATCGACCAGATGGATTTTACGATCAGTCTGAGTCGTGCGTTGGCTTACTATTCTACTAACACTGGCGCAAAAGAACAGAAGTTGTTCACGATCGAGTTCTTCTCAAAGAAAGAACCCAAGATTGCTAAGCAACTCAAGAAACTTCCTGATCATCGATTCAGTACATTTGGGTCACTCTGTCGTTTGATGACGAACGAACAGACCAATATCAAACAATTGACTGAATTCAGTCCATTCTTTGCTACCAGACTCAAAGAGATGATAGAAGATGCAAAGAAAATCCAAGAGCAGATCGAAGTGGTTAAACCAGTAACCAATGTCATAAGCATTCAGGAACGAATGGAAGAGAAAGCACATGACATTGCTAGCGAAATTGACGGAGCAATAGATGAGTTCATTCTCACAAAGGGTAAGGGTACTCAATTCTCGACGAAGAATTATCTTCTATCAAATGAAGTTGCAGCACCAATCGCAAAGCGAATTGGAGAGTTCTATGTTGGACAGCTGGAAGAAATTCGTGAAGCCATCCAAGGAGATGATGAACAACTCAACGAAGGATATTCATTCCTCAACAAACGAGAACTGAAGAAGTTTGCTGAGTTCTTGGAAAGCATCATCAATGACTGTAATCAGCAAGTGCAAACTGCTAAGGCTAATCGTGCACCACGAAAGCGTAAGCCACAACCACCTAGCAAAATTGTTGCTAAGATGAAGTTCATGAAAGAGTTCGCTGAATTCAATCTCAAGTCTATCAAACCAGAGACCATTGTTGGTTCTTCTGAAGTGTGGGTGTACAACACGAAGTATCGTAAGGTGACTGTTTACAAAGCCATCAACGATGTGCTGACAGTTAAAGGTACGACTCTTATTGGATTTGATATCAAAGAGTCGCAGACAATGATGTTGCGTAAGCCAGCAGAATTCTTCAAAGGATTGACTATCGGCAAACGACCACTGAATGCTGCACTTAAGAAACTAACAACAAAACCTTCTACACCAAATGGTCGTATTAATGAAGAGTGTATCATTCTCGGAGCATTTTAATGGAGTTTACTTATATCGCTGATGGCATTGATGCTGTTATCATTGATAATTTTTATACTGACCAACAACTCAAGGAAATTATGCTTGAGTTAAAATGGTTAACTAAACCATGTATAATGGTCGGGGAGAATGAGTTGGAGTCTGCTCGACTTAACGGAGAATTGTTAGCATCAAAGAAAGGTATATTTCTTGAACATGTTTTCCAGAATTGGAAACACTCTGCATTGATATCTCATGGAATCACGCAGACTAAAGATAAAGAGTTTATTGATGGTTTGTATAAGTACAACACTTTATTTAAGAGTTTGATTGGGTGTAATAGTCGATCTCATTTATTATCATATTATGAGAATTCCAATTACTATAAACCACACACAGATGGATTTTTCTATACTATACTGAATTACTTTTACATTGAACCGAAACAATTTGAGGGTGGAGAAATAATCTTACATTCGTGTAACTCGGATAAAATTGCTTCTATTGAAGTATTACATAATAGAGCAGTAGTTATCGCTTCGCAAACAATGCATGAAGTGAGACCAATAAAGTCATCTCTTGATAATAGTTTTAGTGGTAATGGTAGATATTGTAATGCAATGTTTTTATCTTATGATATGCAAAGAGATCGTGACAGTCAGAAACACCAGAAAGAATTATATGATACTAATTGATTACTCCCAAGTTGCTCTTGCAGCAATCCTTACCTTTCAACGAGAGCTAAAAGGTACAGAGTCTGAGGTTAAAAACCTTATTCGCCATGTCACACTATCAACCATCAAGTCATACAAGAAAAAGTATGGCAAAGAGTACGGAGAGATTGTAATCTGTTGCGATGGTCGTAAGTACTGGCGCAAGGAATTCTTCGCCAACTACAAAGGTATGCGTAAGAGTAATCGAGATAAATCAGATCTTGATTGGGGTCTTATCTTTGATACACTCAATGAGATGCGTCAAGATATTGCACAACACTTTCCTTGGAAAGTAATGCACATTGATCGTGCTGAGGCAGATGACATCATTGCTGTGTTGACAAAATATCTACAAGAGAACGAGTTGATTCAACAAGGATTAATGGAAGAACCTCAAAAGATTCTTATTCTTTCTTCTGACAAAGACTTCAAACAGTTGCAGTTGTACGACAATGTGAAACAGTGGTCGCCAATGCAGAAGAAATATGTGACTGCAACTCAACGAGAAATTATTGAGTACAAGATTGAACACATCGTTAAGGGTGACGCTGGTGATGGAGTTCCAAACATTCTAAGCAAAGATGATGTGTTCATGAATGGAGATAGACAGAAACCAGTCAGCGCAAAACGATTACAAGAATTTTTTGATAATGGTTTCATTGCATGTAGGAATGATGAGGAACGACGCAACTGGCATCGTAATTCTACTCTGGTAGACTTCCAGCATATCCCAGAAGATGTTTCCAAAACTATTATAGATTCATACATAAGTAATAAGCCAACTGGTGATAAGATGACTGTTATGAATTACTTAATGGAACATCGTTGCCGATTATTGTTAGATGAACTAGAGGATTTTTAATGAGAAAATATGTAACCCAAATGTTGGACGCAATTAATGCAGATCCAAAAGTGCTTCAGCAGTACAAAGATGATGCAGCATTAAAGATTATTTTAGAGTATGCATTTGATCCTGCTAAGAAAATGATTCTTCCAGAAGGAGAACCACCATTTAAACCTAGTGCTGAACCAATGGGTATGACACCAACTAATCTGTTCATGGAACTGCGTCGTATGTATGTATTCTGTAGAGCAGATTTAAAACCACTAAAGCGAGAGAGTCTGTTTATTTCTCTGCTTGAGGGTGTTCATCCAGAAGAAGCAAAGATGCTAATTGCTGTAAAAGATCAGAAGCTGACTAAACTGTATCCAAAGATTACACACAAGTTGGTTGCTGATGCTGGAATTGTTCCAGCACCTGTGAAGAAAGAAAAATCCGTTTAATATTTTTGGAGATATATTATGCCTAATTGGTGTTCAAATAGTTTAACAATCACACACGAAGATTCTGCGAAGGTAGATGCACTCGAAGCAGAGTTGAAGAAAGGTGACGATGCCCAAGTATTCAATCACATTGTTCCTCGCCCTCTCGAAGAAGAAGAGAATTGGTATAGTTGGAATGTAAACAACTGGGGAACTAAGTGGGATGTGACCCCATATAGTTGGGAACGAGATGGTAATAGAATCAGTATGAATTTTGATACTGCTTGGAGTCCTCCAACTACTCTATATGAAACTATGGAAGATGATGGGTGGCAAGTTCGTGCATTCTATCATGAACCTGGAATGGTATTCATCGGAATATATGAAGATGGATATGATGACTACTATGAGTATGACATCACCGATAGAGAATCGATCGAGAATCTTCCAGAAGAGTTGATTGAATATGGTAATCTCATGGAAGAACATGAGAATTGGGTAGAAGAAAACAAAGATGAAACAGAAATGGATTGATGCATTCATGGACACAGCGGAGAGATTCGCACAGTTGTCCAGTGCAAAACGATTACAAGTTGGTGCGGTTGTTGTGAAGGATAATCGTATCATCTCAATTGGCTACAATGGTATGCCATCTGGTTGGACAAATGAATGCGAAGAAGTTGTTACACCATCGCTTCCATACTTACAAGGTGAAGGTCCAACTTTAAAAACAAAAGATGAGGTTATACATGCTGAAGCAAATGCAATTATCAAACTGGCTCGTGATGGTGAATCAGGCAATGGCTCCAGCTTATTCTGCACTCATGCTCCTTGCATTCATTGTGCTAAGTTAATTCATGGCGCAGGGATTGAGAAGGTTTACTATCGAGAGTCCTACAGAGACGACAATGGACTAGCCTTCCTAGAAGCCTGCAAGATAGAGGTGCAAAAAGTGCTTGACATTAATTCATAAATACTGTATAATAGACTTATGAAAAATTGGAAAGGTATGCAAATGAAGAAGAAACTATCATCGTTTATTGTTGCTGGTCTTGTAGCATCTTGTGGGTATGCACCTGCTGCTCATGCTTGGGGTGCACATGAACAAGGTATTCTTACTGGAATTGCAGGGCTGTGGGTGTTTCAACAACTATCCAAACCACCTGTTGTAGTGCAACAGACTCCTCCAGTTTATGTTCCTGCTCAACCACCACAAACTGTGTATGTGTATCCGACTACTGCACCTGTGATTGTTTATCCAGGTCGTGTTTGTGAATTGCGCAGTGAGAACATAAATGGACAAATTGTTACTGGAAATTTTTGTTATCAGCGTTAATTTTTCCTATATAATTAACAACCCTACGAAATGTAAGGTTATTTTAAATAAGTTTGACTTTAATCCGAAAGAAGAATAGAATTCTACCATGAACTCGAAAATGATATCCTTAAGCAGAAAGCACCTACCACTTAATAGTGGCTGGACATGCTCACGCCCACAGTATACATTTGCGATTGAGTTGGATAGTGGGGGTTTTGGAAAGTAAAGTATAGACTAACAAGTTTATTTCCCAAAACCCTCTACCTGAAAAGTTAGAGGGTTTTTTGTTTTAGGGGTTGACTATTATGTCAACATGAGATAAGATCTCGCCCTGTTCTTTAAAAATTTGCGTACCATATGTTGGGGATTGGTGTAGTGGTAGCACACTTGACTTTGACTCAAGTAGTACAAGTTCGATTCTTGTATCCCCTGCCATATAAAAACACAT
>JACCEB012114580.1_pt1 | contig 11430 bp, 9 predicted proteins | sample 7454761 | NCBI WGS metagenome assembly JACCEB01 (sample SAMN15323454, study PRJNA562643) | freshwater metagenome | isolation source: river surface water | place: USA:Blue River Watershed | collected 2017-08-18 | reverse complement strand
GTCAACCTGATCGCCAATTGCAGCGACATCACCGGCACCCGCGCCGACCAGGAACACCTGCATCAGCTGAACCGCCGCCTCGAGCTGGCGACGCAGGTCGCCGCGCTCGGCGTCTGGGAATGGGATGCGCGCACCGGCCGCAGCACGTGGGATGCGCGGACCTGCGCGATCTACGGCGTGCCGGTCGCGGCGGCCGGCGCCACGACGGCCGACTGGACGCAACGCTTGCATCCGGATGACAGAACGCGTGCCATCGCCGCGATCGAGCACTGCATGAGCCACGGCGACAGCTTCGAACAGGAATTCAGGATCCGGCGCGCCGACGACGGCGCGGAGCGGATCGTCCAGTCCCGCGGACTGGTGCAGCGCGACGCGTCCGGCCAGGTGCTGCGGATGACCGGCACCGAGCGCGACGTGACCGAAGAGCGGCGCAGCGCCCGCAACACCGAAGAATTGAACGAACGCCTCAAACTCGCCCTCCGCTCCTCCAACTACGGCGTCTGGGAATACGACCTTATCCACCGGCGCCGCGAATGGGACGAGCGCGTGCTGGAAATCTACGGTTTCAAGCCGGGCGAGTTCGACGGCAGCGACGAAGCGTGGCACCGCACGTTCCACCCGGAGGACCGCGACGCCGTCGTGGCGAAGCTCCGCCAGGCGACGGAGGGTCGCGAGACCGACTACGACCTCGAATTCCGCATCGTGCTGCCCGACGGCTCCGTGCGCTACGTCGAGTCCCACGGCCACATCGAGCGCGACGCGGCCGGCCGGGCCCTCCGCATGGTCGGCCTCAGCCGCGACATCACGCAGCAGAAGCTGCTGGTACAGGCGCTCGACCTCGCCGAGCAGCGCTGGCAGCTCGCGATCGAGGGCACCAACGATTCGGTGTGGGACTGGGATGTCGTCACGGGCCACGTTTACCACGACGAACGCTGGGCGCGCATGCTCGGCTATGAACCCGGGGAAATGGTTTCGACAAACGAAGGCTGGAAGGCCCTCGCCCATCCCGAGGATCTGGCGGCGAACGAACTCGCCGTGCTGGAGCACTTCGCCCAGCGCACGCCGTTCTACCAGCACGAGCTGCGGATGCGTTGCAAAGACGGCTCGTGGCGCTGGATTCTCGATCGCGGGCGCGTCGTGCGCCGCGCCGCGGACGGCCGGCCCCTGCGCATGGCCGGCACGCACACGGACATCACGGCGCGCAAGCAGCTCGAGGAGCGCCTGCACAAGACCGAGGAACTGGCCAACGAAGTGAGCCGGCTGGCCCAGATCGGCGGCTGGGAAATCGATCTGGTCGGCGCGCGCGTCACCTGGACGGAAGGCACGCGGCGCATCTACGAGGTCGAGGATTTCTTCCAGCCTACGCTGGAGAACCTCTGGCAGTTTTTTCCGCCGGAAGCGCTGGCCGTCGTGCAGACCGCACTTCACGCGGCGACCCCGGCCGCGCCGTCGTTCGATGTGGAGGTGAACCTGTTCACCGCCCGCGGCCGCAAGCTCCGGGTGCGTATGATCGGGCACGGCGACTTCGTGCAGGGCAAGGCGGTCAGCGTCCGCGGCGCGATCCAGGACGTGACCGCCCGGCACCAGAGCGAAGAGGCGCGCCGGGAGCTGGAGTCCCAGCTTTTCCAGGCGCAGAAGATGGAAACCCTCGGCACCTTGGCGGGCGGCATCGCGCACGATTTCAACAACCTGCTCACCGGCATCATCGGCTACCACGAATTGGCCGCCGATTCCCTGCCCGACGACCATCCCGCGCGGATGTGTTTGCACGAGGCGCGCAACGCGAGCCTGCGCGCCCGCGAACTGGTGGAGCAGATTCTCACCTTCGGCCGGCAATCGAGCGGCGGCGAACACGCGCCGATGGACCTTTCCCTCGTGGTGGAAGAGGCGCGCCGTTTCCTCCGGGCCACCCTGCCCGCGAACATCACGATCGACGTGCACTGCGACCTCGATTGCGGGCCCGTGCTGGCCGATGCGACGCAGATCCACCAGGTGATCCTCAATCTCGGCTCCAACGCCGCCCACGCGATGCGCCACCACGGCGGCGCGCTGCGCATCTCGCTGGCGCCGGCGGTCGTCACTCCCGAACTCGCCGTGACGCTCGGCGCATCCGCCGCGAGCAACTACGTGCGCCTCTCCGTCAGCGACACGGGACACGGCATGGACGAAACCACGCGGCGGCGGATTTGCGACCCGTTCTTCACCACGAAAAACACGCGCGAAGGCACGGGCCTCGGCCTCGCCGTCGTGCACGGCATCGTGCGGTCCCACCGCGGCGCGATCGACGTCGACAGCACGCCGGGCAGCGGCACCACCTTCCACATCTATCTGCCCACGGCCGCGGCGGACAATCCCGCGGCCGACAAGGAACTCACGGCGGCTCCGCGCGGCGGCGGCGAATACGTCTGCGTGGTCGACGACGAGGAGGTCGTCGGCAGTTGCACGAAGCTCGTCCTCGAAAGCCGCGGCTACCGCACGCTGATTTTCGCTTCCGCCGAGGCCTGCCTCGAGGAGCTGCAGGCCAATCCCACCCGTTGCGCCGTGCTCGTCACGGACCAGACGATGCCGGGCATGCAGGGCACCGAGTTGGCGGCGGCGATGCGCCGCCTGAGTCCCGGCCTGCCGATCGTGATCATGTCGGGCTATTTCTCGAAAATCTCCCCGCAGGCGCTCGACGAACTCGGGCAGATCGAGTTGCTCGCGAAGCCGTTCACGACCGACGAACTGGCCCACGCCGTCCACCGCGCCCTGCACCCGGCGGCGCGCGCCTGATGCCGGGGCCGGTCCCGCCCTGGCCGCTTACTCGGGCAACGGCTTGCCCTTGGTTTCGGGAGCACACCAGATCAGCACGAGGCCGATCGCGTAGACGAGCGTGATCACGGCGCCGGCCTGCGCGTAGCTGCCGTGGAACGTGTGCTGCATGAGGGAACCCATCTGCAGGGCGCCCACGGCGGCGAGGATGCGGCCGGCGTTGAACGAGAGTCCCTGCCCCGTGGCGCGCACGCGCGTCGGGAACAGCTCGGGCAAGTAGAGCGGCAGCCAACCGTAGAACGCCGCCGTCAATCCGCCCACGATGAACGTCATGACGAGGAACATCGGGCCGTAGGAATCGAAGCCGCGGAACAGGATCGCGCAGGAAGCCAGGGAGCCGAGGCTGAGCAGGAAATAGCCGAGCCGGCGGCTGATGAAACCGCCGAAGTAGGCGCCGGCGAGGCAGCCCACGACGGCGCCGATGCCGGACGCCATGCCGGTCCAGCCCTTAGCCGTCGGGTCGGCGGCGCCGGCCATCTTGTCGGCCCACAGCGGCAGCCACTGCACGGAACCCCAGGTGCCGATGAGCACGACGGAAGAGAGCGCCGTGGCCATCAGGGTGGTTTTCAGCAGCTTCGGACCGAAGATTTCCTTGAGCGGATTGACGCGCGTCGGGGCGGCCTGCACGGCGGCGTGCCATTTCTCGGATTCCGGCACGAAGATCCGCACCACAAACGTGAGCAGCGCCGGCGCCGCGCCGATCAACGCGACCCACCGCCAGGAATCGACGTCGACCTTGAAGAAGATCGCCATCACGGAGATCAGGGCGAAGCCGACGTTGGCCGCCGCGCCGATGACGCCGGCCATGAGCGGGCGGTGTTTTTCCGGCCAGACTTCCATGACAAGCGCGATGCCGAGCGACCATTCGCCGCCCATGCCGAGCGCGCCCATGAAGCGGGCCGCGCAGAGATGCCAGGGTTGCTGGGCGAAATAGATCAGCCCGGTGAACAGCGAGTAGACGAGAATACTTACGGCCATCGCCTTCACGCGGCCGATCCGGTCGCCGAGCCAGCCGAAGACCACGCCGCCGAGCGCCGCGCCGACGAGAAACGAAGCCGTCGCGTAGCCCATCCATTGCGCGACAAACGCGTCGCTCAGCGCGAGGCCCTGGGCCTGCTGCATCTGGAGGAGCGCCGGGCGGGCGATGATGGGAAAGAGGCCCATCTCCATGCCGTCGAACATCCAGCCCAAGAAGGCGGCGAGCAGGACGGAAAACAGGCGTTTGTTGTCGGGTGGTTGGGAGGCCATGAAAGGAAGGCGTGGGGAAAGACAGGGGAACAGCCGGCCCGGGGGGCGCCGGCGGGCGGGCGCCAAGGGGGAAGCGCACGCGCGGCGAAGATGGAGACAGGACTCCGCGCGAGTCCAGCCCAACGCACGGATTTCCGCGGCCCGGTGCCGGGCGGCCCGCCGCTATTTCGTTTCCATCGTTAAGCTCCCCGGCGCGGCGAAGCCCTGCCAGAGGGCGTCGAGAAGCGCGCGGTCCGGCGGGCCGTCGAACGCCACGAAACGGTAGCGCGCGATGTAGGGTTGGCCCGGGGCGATCCGGAATTCCTCGTTTTGCTGCGGGGTGAACGAGACGTAGGGCTCTCTCGGATGCACCCGCACCGGCTGCGGCGCGCGCGGATTGCCGGGATGGCCGAGGACGGTCACGCCGGCCACGCCGCCTTCGACGGCGCCGTAGTGATGCACCCAGCGCATCGATTTGCCGTTCGCCTTCACGCGGTCGGTCTCGCCCTCGGAGGTCAGAAAGAAGCCTTTGTCCGCACCGAACCATTCGCCGCGGCCGCGGAAGCCGAGGCCGCCGTAGTGGTAGACCGGCAGGACCAGCGGGTCGTTGGTGGCGCAGATCTGCGTGAGCAGTACGTCGAAGACCCGCAGGGCCGGGGCTCCGGCCACCGCCGGGACCGCGTAGGCCGTGACTTCCCAGGTCTCGTTGAGCACCGGCACGGGCGCCGGGGCGGAAAGGTCGAGCATCCGGTGGCGGGCGACGAAACCGCCGTGGACCGGACCGCTCCACGTCCAGTCGAGCCCGACGAATTCCGAGGTGCCGAGCTTCTGGGCCATGTTCCAGAAATCCGGCGCGCGGCCCTGGAATGCGGTCCGGACCCACGCCGTCCAGATGCCGTGATGGTGGACGTGCTGCACCGGATAGTCGTCGCTGACCACCGTGCCGGCGGCAGTCCGGACCGGGTGGATGTATCCTGCGCGCTTGTACTCCGGTTTGATGTCGGGCCGGGGCAGATCCTCCTTGTCCATGCGGTAGGTCACGGCCTCGGTGCCGCCGACGGAGATCCGCAGCTGGCCCGGGAGGGCGGCGACCTGCACGCCCGCCACGGGAGCCGCGGGGCCCGGCTCGATGCCGAAGGTCAGCGCGCGGCCGGCGGGCTGGCGGTCGACGATGAACACCGCGGTGCGGTCGGCGGCGACCTGCACGGAAATCCGGCGGTCGCCCTGCGTCGCGACCACGGGCGGCTTCAGATCCTTCGGCAAGGCGAACCGGACCACCTGCACGGCGCGGTCGGCATCGGCGGCGGGCACGGTCACGCGGTACTCCGCGGCCGCCGCCGCCAGCGGCAGTGCAAGAAGCGAAACGGCGGCCCGGAGGCCGCGGGGCGGGAAAGCGAGGGTGCGCATCTGCCCCGAGCCAGCCACCGGGGCCCGGAGGGGGCAAGCGCGGGCCGCGGCATCGCCCCGCGCCCTCCCCTGCCCGACCACGCGCGGGTGCCCTCCGGCGCGGGGCCGAAAAAGCAACGCGCCGCGCCCACCCCGCAGGGTCGGCGCGGCGCGCGGGCCGGCTTCGGGGGAACCGAGAAACGGCTCAGCCCTGGAGCAGCTTGAGCACGCTCTGCGGCGTCTGGTTCGCCTGCGCGAGCATGGCGGTGCCGGACTGCACGAGGATGTTGTACTTGGCGTACTGCGTGGATTCCTCCGCGACATCGACGTCGCGGATGCGCGAGATGGCGGACGAGAGATTCTCGTACTCCACCTGCAGCGTGGTCGACGCAAGCTCGAGACGGGACTGCGCCGCGCCGAGCGAGGCGCGCTGCTGCGCGACGTGCTGGATGGCGTCGGTGATCTTCTGGATCGCGTCGCTGTCGGTGGAGGCGAGCAGGTAGTCGCCGGACGAATCCTGCTCGATGATCTCGAGCATGCCGGCGGTGCGGAGATTGGATTCCGCGATGGTCATTTCCTGGCCGACAGCCTGGCCGATGGTGACGGTGAGGCCCACGGTGGCGGAGCCGAAGAGCGTGATGCCGTTGAAGGCACCGAGCGGGGTATCGACATCGGCGGTGCCGCCGATCTCGGACGTCGGTCCGCCGATCGTGGCGCGGAGCTGTTCCTGCAGCGCGGTGAATTCCTGCTGGTAGAGGTCGACGTCGGTCGTGTTCTTGGTGACGTCCTTCGCCAGAATCGCGAGCTCGCTCATGCGCGAGAGGATCTTGGTCATGCCGCTCATGAAGCCGTCGGCGGTCTGGACGTAGGAGATGGCATTCTGGACGTTGGTCGTCGCGGCCTTCACGCGCTTGCCCTGGGCGTCGAGTTTCTCGGAAACGGCGAGGCCGGCGGCGTCGTCGGACGGATTGACGATCTTGGACCCGGAAGAGAGGCGGGTCAGCGAGCGGCCGAGCATTTCCTGGCTGTGGTTCAGGTTGCGGGCGCCGGCGAGGGCCTGGATGTTGGTATTGATAACGCTCATGGCGGTGTGGTTTTGGAAGGGTGGAAAACGTTGCCGGGCGGGATGTGGCGGCCCGCGGCGGCGGTTCAGGATTTGGCGGAGGCGGCGGGCGCCGGCGCTTTCTTGGGCAAGCTGGGCAGACCGCCCTGGGTGGGCGGCCGCACGGCGGCGGCGTGGTTGCTGGCCGCGATGTCGGCGAGGACTTCCTTGCGGAAGATCGCGATGTCGCGGGGCGCCTGGATTCCGATTTTCACCACATCGCCTTCGATGCGGGTGATCCGGATTTCGATGGAGTCACCGATGACGATCGCCTCGTTGACCCGGCGGGAAAGGACAAGCATGGCAAAGGGCTCAGGCTGTGCGGGCGAGGACGGGCGCCTGCGGGTTTTCGACGAGGGCGTGGTTCGCGCTGTAGCGCGAGTAGTTGGAGATGACGAGCTGGCGGCCGATCCGCGTGCGGCGGTTGACCACGAGCGGCCCGATCAGATTGACGGTGGCCTCGACCGGGTGCTGCCGCTTGAGCGTGACGACGTTGAGGATCATCGCTTCCGCGGGGTCGCGGAGATCGAGGGCCTCGGCGTCGAGATCGAAGATCTCGGGCTCGTAGCCGGGGACAATGCCGCCCGGTTCGATGACGATGAAGTGGAGATCGTCCGTTTCGCTGTGGAGCTTCATCCAGAGGAACGGCAGGTGGTCGGGCAGGTAGAGCAACTCGGCGCGCTTGTACTGGGCGCAGCCGATGATGCCGTGCGGCAGCTCCAGCTGGTTGGCCGGGGGCGTGTCGAAATCGGTCGGATAGAGTTCGGGCAGGACTTTCATGGTGGTCGGGGCGGTGCGCGGACGCGGCCGCGAAGGTTTCGGGATGCGGGTCAGTTGATGTAATCGAGAAGGGAAATGCGCATGATGTTCGCGGCCGACTGCAGCGCCGCCTGGTAGGCGGTCTGCGTCTGGTTGAGGCGGACGATCGTCTGCGGCAGGTCGGCGTCGGTCTCGGCCGAGACGAGCGACTCGAGGTTGTCGGCGCGGCCGAGCTGCTGGGAGCGGTTGGCCTCGATGCGAACCTCGATGCCGCCGTGTTCGGCCAGTGCGGCGACGAGATTGTCCTCGGACTGGATCAGGTCGGCCTGCACCGTTGGGACGCCGGCGGTGTTGCCGGCGGCGAGCGCGTCGCGGAGCGCGACGAGCTGGTTCAGGAAATTGCCGAGGCCGGTGTTCGTGTCGCCGCTGGTGCCGGGGGCGATCGTAGCGTTTTCCGAGAGCTGGATCTCGGTGCGCTCGGCGTTGCCGGCGTAGGCGACGGAGGCGACCTTGCCCGAGACGTCGCGGGTCGCGACGAACGGGGCGGCATCGACGGCGGAGCCGGCGAAGAGGTAGTCGTTGCGGAACTTGGTGTTGGCGAGCTGCAGGGATTGCTCGATCAGCTGGTCGAGTTCCGAGGCGTACGCACGGGCGGCTTCGGTGCTGATGGCGCCGGTGCCGAGCGTGCCGATCTCGGTGGCGCGGTCGGAGACGCGCTTGATCTGCTGCAGACCGGAGTAAGAAGCCTGGCTGAGCTCCAGCGCGCGGTCGGCGTTGCGCAGGTACTGGCTGATGTGGCGCTGCTCGCTCTCGAGACCGAGCACGCGGCCGACGGCCGTCGGGTCGTCCTCCGGATTGAAGATGCGCTGGCCGGTCGCGACCTGGTTCTGCAGGCGCGACTGCTGCGCGCCGAGGGTCTGGATCTGGCGGACGATGTTCTCGGAGAGCGTGTTGTTGGTGATGCGCATGGTGCGGGGCGGTTACCGGCCGAGGCGGTTGACGACGACGTCGAGCAATTCGTCCATGACGTTGAAGACGCGGGGGGAGGCCTGGACCGCGCGCTGGAACTTCATCAGGTCGGCCATTTCTTCGTCGAGGGAGACGCCGCTGACGGCGTCGCGCTGGCCGCGCACGAGGCGCTCGATGTTGGTCTGGTCCTCGACGCGGGAATTGGCGCCGGCGAGGGCCTGCCCGATCTTGCTCACGGTCTTGCTGAAGTGGCCGGCGAAGGTGCCGTCGATGTGGTCGCCGCCGGCGGTCTCGAACACGCGGGTGGAGAGCTGGGCCACGGCGAGCGCGATGTCGTTGTCGCCGGCGTGGCCGCCGTCGCTGGCCTTGAGATTGTTCGCGGTGACGCTGCCGTCGACGGCCAAGGTCGCGGCGGTCAGGCCGCCGGCGACGAAGAAGTCGCCCGTCGCGCCGGTGGGATTGTAGGTGGCGTTGACCGAGGTGACGAGTTGGCGCGCGAGCTGGTCGAGGTCGTTGCGCAGAGTCTGGACGGCACCGTCGCGGGCGGTGAGCGAGCCCTTGACCGAACCGGCGGAGAGAGCGACCGGCGTGGCGCCGGCTCCGGCGGTGACCTGGGTGCCGTCGAATGCGACCGTGCCCTGGACGGTGGCGAGATCGACGAGGACGATGTCGGCGCCGGCGCCGTCTTTCGCAACGACCTGCACTTGGCCGCCGGACTGGGGCCGGACTTCGACCGCGAGTTTGGCGGACAATTCCTCGATGCGGGCCTCGCGTTGGTCGCGCAGATCGACCGCGGAGCCGGGCGAGTTGACCTCGAAGCGGCCGATCTGGCCGTTGAGTTCGGCGATGGAGGAAAGGAGCTGGTTGACCTCGGCGACGTCCTCGTCGACCTCGGCGCCGAGATCGGCCTGGGTCTGCGCGAGGCGCGTGTCGGCCAACTGGAAACGGTCCGCGAGGATGGCGGCCTTCTGCACGAGCGTCTGGCGTTCGCCGATGTCGGTCGGGCGGGCGGCGAGGCTCTGGAACGCGTTGAAGAAATCGTCGAGGGCCGCCGCGATGCCCTTGTCGCCGACGCTGCCGGTGGCGCCGGCAGAAGTGGAACGGTCGATGCTCTGGCCGAGGCCGGCCTGGGCGCGCTGGTAGCCGCTTTGCTCGGCGAGAAACGAGGACTTGAGGGAGATCTCCCGGTTGACCTGGCGGTCGAGGAGCGTGTCGCGCAGCTGCTGCACGCCGAGGGCCTCGAGGCCGAGACTTTCCGCGCCGTCCGGCGTGACCACCGTGCCGCGGTCGCCGTAGACGACGCGCTGCCGGGCGTAGGCCGGGTTGTTCACGTTGGCCAGGTTCTTGCCCGCGATCTCGATGCCGCGGCCGTGGGCGGTGATCGCCTTCACGGACGCGTTGAGACTGGAGTAGAGGCCGGACATGACGATTGCGGAAGTCGGATTGCGGAGTGCGGATCGAACTCAACCCGCGGCGCGGAGGGTCGCGGCGGCGTGGTTGGAGCTCACGGAAACACGGCCGGCGGGCGAATAGGTCTTGGTGAAGGCGTTGGGCCGGAGGTGCTGGAGCGTCTCCTGGTGCGTTTCGACGGCACGGCTGAGCAGCGTGTGGTTGTGGCGGCTGGTGCGGCGCACGCGGTGGAGGAGCGTGTTCACTTCGTTGATCAGCGCCTCGATGAGGGGCTGGGCGGCGGGCTCGATCAGCGGCAACATCGAGCGGAGCGACGTGGTCGTGGGCCGGCCGTGCTGTTCCGCAAAGTCGGCGACGGCCGTCTCGCGGCGCGTGCGCGTGGTGGCGAGGTTGCGGGCGTGGGTTTCGATCTCGCCGGCGAGGCGAAGGACGGTGTCGGGGTCGCGATCGAACAAGGCCATCTGCTGTTCCTCGAAGAGGCGGAGCAGACCGCCGTAGTCGGCGAGCTCCTCGCGGAGACGGTCGGCGATGAATTCCCAGGGAGTGCTCATGGCTGCGGGGCGGACGGCGTGTCCGATTCGGGCGCGGCGGTTTCGCCGCGGGGGGTGAGTTGCTGGACGAGCAGGCGACCGAGCCCGAGACCGGGACCGGAGGTGAGCTGCGTGGCGATGGTGTCGGCGAGCATATCGCCGTAGACGCTGCCCGCGACGCCGCTTTCGGCGCCGCCGAGCATGGAGTTGACGGTCTTGCCGAGCATCTGGCGGACAAGGACGGCTTCGAACTGCGCGGCGACGGCGACGCGCTGGTCGGCGGCGGAGGCGCGGCGCAGCGCGGCGGCGTTGAAGGGACCGGACGGCGCGCGGGACGGAGCCGAGAGCTCGGCGGCCGGGCGGGCGCCGGAAGCGCCGAGGGCGGAGATCGCGGACGTATTCATCAGTTGATGACGAGCTCGGCCTGGAGGGCGCCGGAGCGTTTGAGGGTCTGGAAGATCGCCATCATCTCGCGCGTGGAGACGCCGAGGGCGTTGAGGGCGGCGGCGAGGCGCTCGATGGTCGGCGGCTCGTTGATGATCGTGAAACCGCCCTTGGTTTCGTTCACGTCGGTCTGCGTGCTCTGCACGGCCTTGGTCTGGCCGGAATTGTTGAAGGCGTTGGGCTGGCTGACGCCGACGTTGGACGTGACGGTGATGGTCAGGGAGCCGTGCGCGATCGCGACCTGGGAAAGCCGCACGGTCGAGGTGGCGACGATCGTGCCGGTGCGCTCGTTGATCACGATGCGGGCGAGCGTGTCGGGGGCGGCCTCGATCTGGCCGAGTTCGGCGATGAAGGCGACATCGCGGCCGCGGTAGGCCGCGGGCAGCGCGACGGCGATGGTGGCGGCGTCGACGGCCTGGGCGGAACCGGCCCACTTGTTGTTGATGGCGTCGGCCATCCGGGAAACGGAGGTGAAATCCGGATTGTGCAGGAGGAGGCGGACGACGTTTTCGCGGACGAAGGCCGCGGGGATCTCGCGCTCGACGATGGCGCCGCTGGAGATGTTGCCGACCGTGGGATGGTTCTTGGTGACGGTGGCGCCGCCGGCGCCGCCCGCGCCGCCGGTGAAACCGCCGATGGCGACCGGGCCCTGGGCCACGGCATAGACGCGGCCGTCGGCGCCCATGAGCGGCGTCTGGAGGAGCACCCCGCCCTGCAGGCTCTTGGCGTCGCCCATGGAGGCGACGTTCACGTCGATGCGGGCGCCGGGTTTGAGGAACGCGCCGATGTCCG
>JACCEB010966969.1_pt1 | contig 11432 bp, 12 predicted proteins | sample 7454761 | NCBI WGS metagenome assembly JACCEB01 (sample SAMN15323454, study PRJNA562643) | freshwater metagenome | isolation source: river surface water | place: USA:Blue River Watershed | collected 2017-08-18 | reverse complement strand
TAGTGTATCGCTTTGGGCTAAGATTGTTGTATGAGAATTCTCCCTGAAATCCTTGAAACTGCCCAATCAATTGCGGAAATCCGGCGCAATATTCACGCTCACCCAGAGTTGCGTTTTGAAGAAAAACGGACCGCTGAATTAGTGGCTGAAGCTCTCTCAAGTTGGGGAATTGCGGTATTTAAGGGCTTAGGTAAAACTGGCGTTGTCGGCCGACTAGACGGAGACCTTGGTCCCGGAAAAATGATTGGGTTACGGGCTGATATGGATGCCCTACCCTTACAGGAAAATAATACCTTCCCCCATGCCTCTACCAACCCTGGAAAAATGCATGCATGCGGTCATGATGGTCATACTGCTATGCTCCTTGGCGCCGCACAATACCTATCCAACCATCGGGAGTTCAAGGGAAGCATCATTTTTATCTTTCAACCTGCTGAAGAAGGTGGCGCTGGTGCCCAAGAGATGATTGAAGACGGTCTCTTTGAGCAATTTCCGTGTGATGCCGTTTTTGGTATGCATAACTGGCCAGGACTGGATGAGGGTCATTTTGGAGTTACCACTGGTCCCATGCTGGCATCCAGCAACGAGCTCTCCATTGAAATTCAGGGAAAAGGTGGTCATGCTGCCCTCCCCCACAATAGTGCCGATCCGATCATGGCAGGGGTACAAATTGCACAAGCCCTGCAAACAATTATTACGCGCAATAAACGTCCGATTGATGCAGCAGTTATTTCAATTACACAGTTTCATGCAGGTAAAACGAGTAATGTAATTCCAGATACGGCTATGTTAGGTGGAACGGTGCGAACGTTCACACTTGAGGTATTAGACTTGATCGAGCGTCGTATTCATGAAATTGCTAATCAAGTTGCTGGTGCATTTGACTGTAAAGCCAATATTGAATTCAAACGTAATTACCCCCCTCTCATCAATCATGCGAGGGAAACTGAGTTTGCGAGTCGAGTTATAAAAGAGTTAGTTGGTGAGGCGCGTGTGAATACCCGCATTGACCCCACGATGGGGGCTGAAGACTTTGCCTTCATGCTCCTTAAAAAACCGGGATGCTATGTTTTTTTAGGGAACGGCGATGGCGATCATCGCATGATTGGTCATGGTATGGGGCCGTGCCATTTACATAACCCCTCCTATGACTTCAATGACGCTTTAATTCCTGTGCGTGTTAATTACTGGGTCCGACTGGCTCAAACTTTCTTGGCCTAGACACACAATTCATTACCGATTCTTAAATTGAGCAGGTCGCTTTTCTAAGAAAGCAGCCATGCCTTCTTTTTGATCCTCGGTCCCAAAACAAGCATGAAATAAGCGTCGCTCAAAGCGGATGCCTTCACTCAAACTCATCTCAAATGCCACATTAACGCTTTCCTTCACCATCATTAAGGTGAGTAATGGCATCGCAGCAATGGTTTGGGCAATTGCCTTCGTTTCAGTCATTAATTGAGCTGCAGGATAAATACGTGCAACCAAACCACTACGCTCAGCCTCTGTGGCATCCATCATGCGTCCAGTTAAACAGAGATCCATCGCCTTCGATTTGGAAACCGCACGCGTAAGTCTCTGGGTTCCACCAGATCCTGGAACAATGCCAAGCTTCACTTCAGGCTGAGCAAACTTCGCTGTATCAGCGGCGATAATCATGTCGCACATCATGGCGAGCTCACAGCCACCGCCCAAAGCATAACCAGACACGGCTGCAATGACTGGTTTACGAATTTTGCAAATGGTTTCCCAATTTCGACTGATGAAATTATTGCGATAGGTTTCTTGAAAATCAAGCTGCGCCATTTTGCCAATATCAGCACCTGCCGCAAATGCTTTTTCACTACCCGTAATAATCATGCAGGCAATCGAATCATCAGCATCAAACTTTAATAATGCAGCGCCAAGCTCATTCATTAACTCATCGTTTAGTGCATTGAGGACTTGTGGACGATTTAGAGTGATGATGGCAACCTTGTCCTCGGTCTCAATCAAGATAGTGTTGTAAGACATTATTAATCCCTTCTCGGTAGCAATAACCAAACACGACCATTTTGCTTCATTCTGCCAGCTAACTCACCTGCTTCATCGCCAGTACCCCAAAAATAATCCACTCGAACAGGACCAACAATTGCTTTACCAGTATCTTGAGCCATCACTAAACGTCGCAGAGGCTGATTGCTTAAAGGCTGCGTAGTCTCCAAAAAGACCGGGGCCCCAAGAGGAATGGCGCGCGGATCAATAGCAATACTGCGTCCTGAGCTAAGTGGCACACCCAGAGCGCCAATCGGTCCTAAATCCTGATTGGTAGATGGAGGTAGTTCTTTGAAAAATACAAAACGAGGATTGGCGTTGAGCATGTCTTGAACCTTATTTGGATTTCGCTTCGCCCACTCAGAAATTCCTTGCATTGTTGCCTCTGAGCGAGAAATTTCTTTACGATCCAATAGCCACTGTGCACTGGATTTGAATGGTTGATCATTAGTCCCAGCAAAACCAAAGCGCACAATCTGTCCATTATCCAAACGAATCTTTCCAGATCCCTGAATCTGCATAGTTGCTGCGGCAACAGGATCTTCAACCCAAGCGATTTCAGAACCTTTTAATTGACCAGAACTCAGTAACTCTGCGCGTGTTGGTGCTGGATCTGGCTTAGATCGAACCCAAGCCTTGGGGTATGCATATAAAGGAACTGTATATCGGTCCGTGCGGACGCGTGAGCCATTCAAAATTGGTTCGTAATAACCAGTCACTAAGCCCTCCGACTTACCAGTAATCTGATTACGCACTGAATAGGCACGAAAGTTGTTCTCAAAAAAAACTTTAGCATCTCTGGGCTTTTGAGCGTTCGCGCGATCACAAACAGAAACCCAATTCACTGGGCCCGGTTTGCGTTTACGCAAAGCGTTACAGCTTTGCAACCAAGACTGCCAAGCTTCAGAGATCGTATCTTCGTTCCATCCAGGAATGTCACTAAAACTCACTGGTGAGAGACTTGCTGATGAAGATGCATCATCAGCCACAATCGTCTCGACGACTTTCGGCGTACGCGGCAAAGATGGGGTCGTCGATGACGAAGGACTTGGTTTTGTTGGGGGTGCTGCACAAGAAATTAAAAAAAGACTAGCAATTACCAAACTGATAGCAAGCCCTAAGCCTGATTTACGAATTACAATCAACTGCAGAAAAGAGAATATGCTCATGCTCACTCAGTTATTTGATCAATACCCAATGCTCTTGTTTGTACTAGAGGGACTGCTTGCCTTAGTTATTCTATTGGCAATTGTGTTTTGGACTGGTAAAGGCCGAAAAGACTAGGACTCAATCAGCCAGTATCTTCGAGAGAAATTCTTTTGCCCTGGGGGACCTGGCATCAGGATTATCAAAAAACTCATCGCGTGAGCAATCCTCCACAATTCTTCCTTGGTCCATAAAAATCACTCGATGGCTCACCTTTTTAGCAAAGCCCATTTCGTGAGTTACCACGCACATGGTCATACCTTCATTGGCCAGCTTCACCATGACATCCAAAACCTCACCGACCATTTCAGGATCCAGCGCTGATGTGGGCTCATCAAACAACATCACAATCGGATCCATACATAGAGCCCGCGCAATTGCAACGCGTTGTTGTTGGCCGCCAGATAACTGGCCTGGGAACTTATCCTTTTGCTCCAGTAAACCTACGCGCTCAAGATATTTAAGGCCATGTTGTTTGGCCTCTTCTACTGATCGATTGAGCACTTTAATTTGGGCAATGGTTAAGTTTTCCATGACTGAGAGATGCGGAAAAAGCTCAAAGTGCTGAAATACCATGCCGACCTTTGCCCGAAATTTCGGCAAGTCTGTTTTGGGATCATGTAAGCGCGTGCCATTCACAATCAACTCACCCTCCTGAAAAGGCTCAAGAGCATTGATGGTTTTAATTAGGGTTGACTTACCTGATCCCGATGGTCCGCAGATCACTACGACCTCGCCCTTTTTAATCGTCGTTGAACAGTCGGTTAAAACCTGAAACTCTCCGTACCACTTTGAAATATGTTGTAACTCAATCATTTTGATTTACTTTCTAAGCTCAGCGAATGATGGCAACTTTTTGTTGGATCTTTCTAACAATTCTGGATAAGGTAAAACAAATTAGAAAATAAGTGACTGCGGCTAACAGGTAAGTTTCAATTGGTCGCCCAAAATTCTTACCTGCGATCTCAAAACCTTTTAATAAATCATAAGCGCCAATCGCATAAACCAAGGATGTATCCTGGAACAGAATAATGGTCTGAGTCATGAAGACTGGAATCATGTTGCGAAACGCTTGGGGAAGAACGACCAAGCGCATATTCTGCCCATAACTCATGCCCAATGCTTGGCCTGCATATACTTGACCTCGCGGTATTGACTGAATACCTGCGCGCACAATTTCTGAGAAAAATGCGGCCTCAAAGGCAATAAAGGTAATGATGGCTGACAAATTAACACCGATCGGTTTGCCAATCATTAGTGGAATCAACAAGAAAAACCACAGGATCACCATCACCAGTGGAATAGAGCGCATGGTATTAACGTATATCGTGGCAGGCATCACCAACCATGGCTTAGCAGATAAGCGCATGAGCGCCAATACTGTACCTACAATGATCCCACCAATCGTAGCAATTACCGTAAGTTGGATGCTAAAGATCAAGCCCTTTTGTAAATAGCTAGTAAATAATGTCCAGTTATAAAAACTTAGATCAAGATCCATGTGCCCTCCATATCCCTTGATTTAATGAGAGCCCGAGGCACTGGGAGCAATAAAACCAGGTACACGTGATTTTTTCTCTATCCAGGCCATGATTCGGTTAACCGAGAATGCAGAGATTACATAGAGGCCAGTAACTGCAAGATAAATTTCGATACCGCGGGAAGTTTCTTCTTGTGCCTGCATCGCAAATAGAGTGAGCTCGGGAACAGAGACCGCAAAGGCGACTGAAGAGTTCTTGACCAAGTTCATGCACTCTGATGTAAGGGGCGGAATAATGATTCTGAGGCCCATAGGCAAAATCACATAACGATAACTCTGACTAGTGGTCATCCCCAAGGCGATTGCAGCATTGCGCTGACCGGATGGCAAAGATTGAATACCGGCGCGCACCTGCTCGGCAATGCGTGCCGATGTAAATAAACCTAAGGCGATACTCACTAATAAATAGGATGGGAACGATTTCATTACTGGAAAAAACGCGGGTACTACGTGGTACCAGAGAAATACCTGAACCAATAGAGGAATGTTCCTGAATAGCTCTACCCAAACGGTTCCAAGAAGAGCAAAGAACTTATTTAAAGTGTTAGTTAGCGGTAAAGTTCTAAGGGTGCCAATTACCACACCCATCAATAGAGCAAGAACTAGACTAAGCCCCGCTACGGATAGGGTCCAACCCCATGCTGTAAAGAGCCAATCTAGATAGGTAGGATCGGCATTTGGGTCCATGCCAAATAAAAAAGAGAAGCAGCGCGTGGCTGCTTCTCCAGTCAAAGTGTCTTTACAAAAGACACTCCAATCTAAGGTCATAAAAGAACTCGCTAAAAACCTTCCTTTTATTTCTTTAGGTAATCTTCAGCAGGCTTATCATTTGGGTTAGCCCAAGCTTGCTTGGTACTTTCGGAAAGCGCTAAACCGACTTTGGCATTTTTGGGGGGAATAGGTTGTAAAAACCACTTATCCCATAATTTTGTCAGGGTGCCATCCTTCATCATTTTCTTGATATTATCATCCACTGCTTTCTTAAATGAGGGATCGTCTTTACGCATCATGATTGCGATGGGCTCAACTGCAATAACCTCACCAACAATCCGATAATCACCAGGATTTTTTGCATTAGCAATATTGCCAGCCAAAATTGAGCCATCCATTACAAAAGCATCGGCACGGCCAGACTCGAGCAAAAGAAAGCTGTCAGCATGATCTTTACCAAACACTTCCTCAAAGTCAACACCGGTCGCTTTTTCGTGCTTACGTAAGAGCTGTACCGAGGTGGTTCCAGTAGTTGTGGCTACTTTTTTTCTGTTTAATTGATTAAGTGATGTGATTCCTGAGTTCGCTTTTACTGCAATCCGAATTTCCTCAACATATGTTGTAACTGCAAATGCCACATCCTTTTGACGCGTAGCATTATTGGTGGTCGAGCCGCACTCAATATCAACAGTACCATTTTGCACCAGTGGAATACGATTTTGCGCAGTAACAGGCGTATATTTGATATCGAGGGTTTTCATATTCAACTGCTTTTGAATATCGCGCAATATTGCATTACAGATCTCAACATGGAAACCAGCATATTTGCCATCTCCCAAAGTGTAGGAGAGAGCACCCGAGGACTCGCGTACGCCCATGGTGACAACTCCACTCGATTTGATTTTGTCTAGAGTACTTTGTTGGGACCATGCAAATGGACTCAATACGAAGCCAGATATCAATACAAAGAGGGATAAAAAATATTTAGTGATCATTTTGCTTATTCCACATAATTGTTGAAGTAAGGACTAGTTAACTAGCCAGATTAAAAATAGTACTTAAATATTTTGGATTCTAAAAACCCTACTTAATGCAAGGTTCTTGGCATGACCAGGGCAAACTCTGGAATATCGGCCTGGAAGAACTGCGCGTCCTCAGTGACGCAAAAATACTCGCCACGCATCGTGCCTGCTGGGGTGGGCAAAGTTGCCCAGCTGGTGTATTCAAAATGCTCTCCAGCGCGCAATAAGGGCTGCTGGCCAACCACTCCTAAACCTTTTACCTCCTGGACCTCGCCCTCCCCATCAGTGATAAACCAGTGACGAGCAATTAGCTGAACCCCTGCAGAACCCGTATTACGAATGGTCACGGTATACGAAAAGGCAAATTGCTGATTTTCGGGATCGGACTGCTCAGGTAAATACTGCGGGCGAACTGTTATGGTAATTGCTGGGGGATTCATGGACAGCATTCTGCTCTATCCGTTCCCCAAGCGCAAGCTAGAATCTAGGTATGAATATCCAAAAAGCCAAAAAATTGCCTCCGTATGAGCCCAAATAGTCCCGTTATTGCCCCCTCAATCCTTTCTGCTGACTTTGCCAAATTGGGTGATGAAGTAAAGGCTGTACTTAGCTCTGGGGCGGATTGGATTCATTTTGACGTTATGGATAACCACTATGTACCAAATCTAACCATAGGTCCATTAGTGTGTGAAGCTATTCGTCCCCATGCCCAAAAAAATGGCAAGCCCGCTCTGATTGATGTACATCTCATGATTGAGCCAGTTGATCGTATTGTTCCTGACTTTGCGAAAGCGGGTGCTAATTTAATTAGCTTTCATCCCGAAGCGAGCGCTCATGTTCATCGCACCTTGGGCTTGATTAAGGATAACGGCTGTCAAGCAGGCCTAGTTCTAAATCCTGCTTCACCCATTCAACTTTTGGATCACGCACTAGATCAAATTGATTTGGTCCTGCTAATGTCTGTCAACCCCGGCTTTGGTGGTCAATCTTTTATTCCCAGCACGCTTAATAAAATTTCACAAGTCCGCCAGATGCTAGATCATTACCGCGAGACAAGTGGTAGAAGTATTCGACTGGAAGTGGATGGCGGTATCAAAGTTGACAATATTGCAGCAGTTGCTAAGGCGGGAGCCGATACCTTTGTTGCAGGCTCTGCAATTTTTGGTAAGCCCAATTATCACGATGTGATCGAGGGAATGCGCAAAGAAATCGCATCGTCGGTATAAGAACAAAAAAATTTGTAATGAATGCTCCTGAATTAAAACAGTTTGCTGAGCAGGGCTTTAACCGAGTTGCCATGCTTGCAGAGTCGATGGTCGACTTAGAAACACCCCTATCGCTTTATCTAAAGCTAACCCAATCCTCTGGGCAAAAAAATACTTACTTACTGGAATCTGTCTATGGGGGTGAACGTTTTGGCCGCTACTCCATTATTGGTTTACCTGCTCGCACTCTTCTCAGAAGTGTGGGTTCTCCAGAAGCGCCAACCAATGAAGTCTTACTCGATGACAAAGTCATTGAAACCAATCAAGATAATCCACTTGATTTTATTGATGCCTATTTAAAGCGCTTTAGAGTTGCGCCCCAAGCGAACTTGCCACGTTTTTGTGGTGGGCTTGCAGGTTACTTTGGCTATGATACGGTTCGCTATATTGAAAAGCGCCTTGCTAAGCATTCCCTTCCTGATGAAATAGGCGTACCAGACATTCAATTGATGCTCACCGAAGAATTAGCTGTAGTTGATAACGTTGCTGGAAAAATTTATTTCATTGTTTATGTCAATCCAAACGAAAAGAATGCGTATGAGTTTGGTAAAGCACGCTTAACTGAGTTGCAAGAGCAACTGAAGAATACAGTCGATGTTGAAAATGAATTGCCTGTAAACCCAAATAAAGAAAGTAATATTGAATTAATTCGGAAATTTAAAGCGGCTGACTTTGAGAATGCCGTTCGTAAAACGAAAGAATATATTTTGGCTGGCGATTGTATGCAAGTAGTTATTGGTCAACGGATTAGTCGCCCTTATACGCAATCACCGCTACAGCTCTATAGAGCTCTTCGATCATTGAATCCATCGCCATATATGTACTTTTATGACTTTGGTAATCTACAAATTGTGGGTTCCTCACCGGAAATCCTGGTGCGTCAAGAAAAACGTGAGAATCGCAAAATAGTAACTATTCGCCCCCTCGCCGGCACTCGTCGACGTGGCTCTACACCTGAAGAGGATGCACAATTAGCAAAAGAGCTTTTGGCAGATCCAAAAGAAATCGCCGAGCATGTCATGCTCATTGATTTAGCCCGCAATGATGTCGGCCGCATTGCTAAAACGGGTACCGTCAAAGTAACCGACTCGATGGTGATTGAAAAATACTCGCATGTGCAACATATCGTCAGCTCAGTAGAAGGTGAGCTCAAGGACAATATGAGTAATATGGATGTCTTACGTGCAACCTTTCCGGCTGGAACACTATCTGGTGCGCCCAAAATTCGGGCGATGGAAATTATTGACGAAATGGAAATCACTAAGCGTGGTATTTACGGCGGTGCTGCGGGATATCTCTCTTTCTCAGGCGATATGGATGTGGCGATTGTGATTCGTACTGGGGTTGTTAAGGACGGTATGCTTCACTCCCAAGCTGGTGCTGGTGTAGTGGCAGACTCAGATCCCACATCGGAGTGGAAAGAAACGGAAGCAAAGGCACGTGCGGTTTTAGCAGCGGCAGATCTGGCAGAAGCCTCCAGGGGCGGATAAATATGCTTTTAATGATTGATAACTACGATTCATTCACGTTTAACTTAGTTCAGTACTTTGCCGAACTCGGCGAAGAGGTGAAAGTTGTACGTAACGATGAGATCGATGTGAGTGATATTGCCACTATCAAGCCAGACCGTATTTGTATTTCTCCAGGGCCTTGCAGTCCAACCGAAGCGGGGATCTCGGTAGCAACAATCCAACAATACGCTGGGAAGATTCCGATCCTTGGTGTGTGTCTAGGACACCAAGCGATCGGTGAGGCGTTTGGCGGAAAAGTAATTCGGGCGAAGAAAGTGATGCATGGCAAAACGGATGTCATTCATCATACTGGTGAGGGGGTCTTTCAAGGTTTGCCAGAGCGATTTAGAGTAACGCGCTATCACTCTCTTGCCATTGAAAAAGCTTCTCTTCCTGATTGCCTAAAGATTTCTGCAGAAACCGATGATGGAGAAATCATGGGCGTAAGACACAAGGACTTTGTTGTTGAAGGGGTTCAATTTCATCCTGAGTCGATTTTGTCTGAACAGGGTCACGCATTACTCAAAAACTTTTTACAACTGAAATAATTAAATCCCATGACAATGACAGCATCAGCAAGCCTGCAACACTTAATCGAAGGTAAGGAACTACCCAAAGAAGACATGATTGGCATGATGCGTGCGATCATGGGGGGAGAGCTTCCTGGCCCAATGGTTGCTGCGCTCTTAGTTGCCTTACGTAGCAAAAAAGAGAGTCCAGCTGAAATTGCTGCTGCTGCTCAGGTAATGCGTGATTTTGCTACTCCTGTTGACATAGCTGATAAAGCACATTTAGTGGATGTAGTAGGTACAGGTGGCGATGGCGCACACACCTTCAATATCTCAACTGCTTCGATGTTTGTAGCTGCTGCCGCCGGTGCCAAAATTGCAAAACATGGCAATCGCAGTGTAAGTAGCAAATCAGGAAGCGCTGATGTACTTGAGGCTCTTGGCGTAAAACTTAATCTCACTCCTGCGGCGGTTGAACAATGCATCAATACGCTTGGTGTAGGTTTTATGTTTGCCCCCAATCACCACCCTGCCATGAAAAATGTTGTCCCAATTCGCAAAGACCTTGGTGTACGAACTATCTTTAATATCCTGGGGCCACTTACCAATCCAGCTAAAGCACCTAATATTTTAATGGGTGTTTTTCATCCAGAACTGGTTGGAACACAAGCGAAAGTATTGCAACTCATGGGTGCGGAGCATGCGCTCGTTGTGCATGGCAAAGACGGTCTCGATGAAATTACCCTCTCGGGTCCAACCATCGTTGCCGAGCTTCTAAATGGCCAGATTAAAGAGTATGAGATTTCTCCTGGTGATTTTGGGATATCAACAATACCCTCTCTTGATTCTCTCAAAGTAAAAGACGCAAACGAGTCCAAAGCCATCATCTTGCAGGTTCTCAATAACCAATCAGGTACTGCTAAGGATATTGTCTGCCTCAATGCTGGTGCCACACTCTATGCGGCAAATGTTACGAATAGTATTGCTGATGGCATCAATCAAGCGAAAGAAGCAATCGCATCAGGTAAGGCCAAGCAAAAACTTGATGCATTAATTGCTCTAACGCAAAAGCTTGCAAGTGGTTCATGAACGACATTCTTGCTCGCATTCTAGAAACTAAAAAGCAGGAAATTCGTGCTGCTCAACGCCTAGTTTCCAGTGGTGAGCTTTTAAAAGAATCTCTTCGTGCTAATCAAGATCCTACTCAGCAGGTGCGTGGTTTTGCGCAAGCTCTAATCGATTCAATTGCCATAGGCAAGCCTGGCATCATTGCTGAAATCAAAAAAGCCAGTCCTAGTAAGGGCGTACTGCGCGAGCACTTTGTACCTCACGAAATCGCCCAAAGCTATGCTGCTAATGGGGCAACGTGCTTATCGGTCTTGACCGATCGGGACTATTTTATGGGCTCTCCTGAGTTCCTTAAAGAGGCAAGGGCTGCCTGCACTCTGCCTGTAATTCGTAAGGACTTTATTATCGACCCCTATCAGGTCTATGAAGCAAGGGCAATGGGTGCCGATGCCATTTTGCTCATCGTTGCCGCTCTTGAGCCAACTCAAATGAAAGAGCTCGAGTTATGCGCCATTGAAAACCATCTTGATGTGCTTGTTGAGGTACATGACGCACTCGAGCTCGAAGCT
>JACCEB010002025.1_pt1 | contig 11432 bp, 21 predicted proteins | sample 7454761 | NCBI WGS metagenome assembly JACCEB01 (sample SAMN15323454, study PRJNA562643) | freshwater metagenome | isolation source: river surface water | place: USA:Blue River Watershed | collected 2017-08-18 | reverse complement strand
TTTCTTGTGCGGTCATTTCAATAGAGAAATAAATACTACTATTACCAGACTCGTATTGATTAACGAAAATATTGCTACTAGTAATAGATTTTCCAGATCCTCGTTTACCCCCAATGAGAATGAGTTCTTGGCGAGCAACACCGCCAAGAACGGCATCAAAAGTGTTATTAAGGCCAAGATACACACGTTCTTTCTCCAAATCATCAGGATGACGGAACATCATCATATCAGCCATAGTAAATACTTTTTCGCTGGTATGAGTCTTTTCTTCAATTGTTAATGCAATGTTTGCTAAATTATCTTTTATTTCGTTTGAATCGTAAAGGGGTAGTTTGTCTACAAATTTGTCTAATAATTTTACCGTTTCATTTTGTGTGTACTGATCAATAAGCGCATCAAGCGCTACCTCAGCTGAAACGTCAGGCACCTCGGTTAACCGAAGGGTTGCTAACGTCTTAGACGCTGGACCCTCCCTTAAGGTTAGCTCAAGATCGTCAAATGACGGAATGGCACTGTATTTCTCGTAATACTTATTTATAGCACCATACAAGGAAGAGTAGGCAGCGTCTAGAAATACTAACTTGAGTTTAGCCCAGATATCTAGGTTTCGCTCACTTAGTAATTTGTTTAAGACTACTGCGGATGTATCCAAAGTTACCCTACTTTCGATTCGTTATCAATAATAACTTGGTCAATAATTTCTGTGACTTTGTAGAGCACAGACTCTCTTAATTTTTTAATATCGTTTTGATAAGCAGTGTCTTTGTCATATAATAGACTCAACTGCTCATGCGTAATTAGTTGTTGCAAGCCAAAGTAGATATGATCGTATGCCATTGTAGATTCGGGCATAATCTCTATTTGTGCGGTTTTGCCGTAGTTGTGTACAGCTTGTTTGACAACTTCTTCTATTGTAAAGGAGTCATTGTCATGATATGTAATTGTTACCTTCATTTTCGACTCGCTAAAGTAAAAAAGGTCAGGAGCTTTTTGAGAACTCCTGACCAATCGTTTAAAAAACTAGATTAAGCAGCAGCTTTGGCTTCTGCTTTAGCTTTCTTAGCAGCACCGTCATAGTCAGCAACTTTAATGCCGCGACGTGTCAACAATGTGCGAAGACCGCGTTCTGTTTTATCAACTGCTTTAGCAATATCGGCAACAGTCATAGAACCGATTTTGTCGCCCAATGCTGTAACTGGATCAACTGTCTCTTTGGCATGAGAAACACGCTGTGCGGGAATCTTAGCAATTTGACCTTTGCGTGTCAGGCTCAAAGCCTTACCACGGACAGAAGCAACTGTCTTGTTCAGTGCAGTAGCAATATCTTCGATAAAGCTACCTGCGTCAGCCATAGCAATAAACTTGGCTTCTTCAGCTTCAGTATATGTACGAGCAACTTCAACTTTTTCAGCAGGCTTGACAGAGCCTGTCAGTTCCAAAGCCAACAACTTGCCTTGAATTTGTTTTGGGGAGAAAATGCCGCCAGCAAAACGCTCAGCGATTTCTTTGTATGTGAGATTGCCAGCGTTGTTAACAACGAAGTCTGCCAAATCTGCACTTTGTTCAGCGGTAAAAGCACTAGTCTTTTCCTTAGCCATAGATGCCACTTCGCAGTCAAGTTGACGCAACTTAGAGGCAACAGAACGAGTTGTGAAACCAAGAGTTTCAGCAGCACGCTCAACAGTGTTAACGCTAACAGGTGATTCGCCGTTAACGATACTCATCAACTGGTCGATAGCTTCGTCAGACCATTTTTTAGCTTTTTCAGTCATTTTGTTTTTCTTTCAAGAAAGTATTTAAGTTTGTGATAATTGTAATACCGAGAGACTCGGCTTTTTTGCGTTTTGAACTACCTTTATCTTCTTCATCAACTAAATAGTCAGTGGCTTTAGTCACGGACTCTACTGGTGTGTAGCCTGCCTCTTCTATTAATTTGTAGGCTTCTGCTTTAGTTTTGTAAGAAGATAATTTTCCTGTGATACAAATAGTTTTTTGATTTGGTTTACTTGTATTGGAATTTTTTTGAGATTTAAACGAGAAAGGCAAAAACTCTCTCATCTCTTGGAAATCAGTTTCAAGCCAGTTGACTAAGTTTTGGGATACTTTGTCGCCTAATCCAGCTTGCTTGCAAGTGTCGTAACTGATCTCGTCTACAGATGTAACTACTTCACACAATTTCTTACTTGCTGTTGCACCTACTAGGGGGATTGAGAAACTAGCGATAACTGTGGCTAAGTCAGCAGACTTGCTGCGTTCGATTTCATCTAACAGTTTGAGGGCTACTTTTTCACTACCTAGTGATTCAACAACTTGGTCTTGATCAAGATAAAACAATTCAGTAATATCTGATAAGCCAAGTTTTTCCACTGTGCGAGAACCCATACCTTTGATACCAAGCACTTTACAAAAGTGTTCTAGCTTTTTGTTTAACTGAGCACCGCAAGCCGTGTTTCTACAAAAGAGCTGATCGTTGACCAGTTCAAGAGGATAATCACAGCAAGGGCATTCAGTTGGTATTTCGATTCTCATAGTTTATTTATCAATTTAAGTATCTATTATACTTGATTAAGTCGCGTAGAACAAGTGAAAATTTCTCTTGCCCTTGGCTAAAAATTTTATGCATCTACTTTGTGTAGTATGCAAGGGATAATTTCACCTGATCTAATTATTGCTACCCTGTCTCCGATGCGGAGGTCAAGCATTTCAATAAAACCAGGATTATTAAGAGTAGCCCTACTGACGAGGGCATCGCCAATATAAACAGGCTCAAGAATAGCAACTGGAGTGACTTTGCCACTTTTGCCAACTTGCCATTCGACACTAAGAAGGGTTGTTTCAACATGGGCTGCTCGTTCTTTTTTAGCATATGCGCCTCGGGGATGTTTGGCTGTGTAACCCATGTCAAAGAATTGTTTGTTGTCGTTGACACGAAACACAACACCGTCACATGGAAAAATTTTGTCTAAGTCAGCTTCATTGATAACAGAGAATCCATAGGCTTGCAACTCACGCATATCATCATTGAATGTATCGCAGAGTGTAGGCTGTACACCATAAGCAAAAAATGATAGGGCACGAGTCTTGAACTCGTTGACATCTTTTAAGTTAAGTGAGCCTGCAGCATAGTTGCGTGAATTCTCGATATTGATTGGAGCTACGATCTCACCAGTGATTTGTACTACGCCCGAAACTGGGATTTCGTGTGGTACTAGGTGTGTAGCCAGGAGTTTGTCAGTGATCAGCTGACCTTCTACCCCGTCACCACGAGTAAGAGCTCGCACCAGAGAACCATCAACATACAAAAGACTAATAGCAGCACCATCAAGTTTAACGCTTGTAGCAATACCCTTGATGCCTTCAAGAGGCCGTGTGCCTTCGTCTTCATAGTATTTTTGGAGTGAATACATCTGGAAAAGATGTTTGGCTTTGTTATCATGTTGTTTTGCACCTACTGAGTTATAGCCATGTGATTCAGCCAAGCGATCAAACTGCTCGTCCGAAATAATCGGAGAACCTGCGTAATATGCTTTTGAAGCTGAGTCTAAGAATTGTTCAATTTTGTTCATAGATATAATTATAACAGTTTAGGGTACAAAGATCAAGTCTGCTTTTATTAGACTTTAAACATAGAATAGAGAACTTCGCGAATTAGTTTGGAAGCTTCTTTGTAATCGCCTTGCGAGATAGCAAAGTCTGCATCAATTAGTGGTTGACGAAATTCGCCAAAGACTTCTTCAGCTAAGGGTCGATATACTTTTTGCTTGATAATAGAGTCAGCACCAACGGCCAGCTTTTCGGTGTCAGAAACAACTACTCGTGCACCTAGTCTAGCTTCTACTATGTAAACTGTGGCATAGTCTTGCAAATACATATCTTCACTAGTAAGCGTACCTGTTACCATTTTTAGCGGTTTGGGTACGTATCTGCGCTCATTAGTATTTGTTATTTGTAAATGTTCAAGAAGTTTGCTCATTTTTGTCCATTTCAGCTTGACGTGCTTTGATTTTATCGGCATAGTGACGAATAATATCTTCGCCTTCTGCAAGAGCACATATGTCTAATAAACCATCTAGTAAGCCATAGATGTTTTCCATGGATGCTGGTATACTAATACCTTCGCGCGATGCTTGCCAGTCACCTTCGTAAGTAAGAAAGTATTTGCGAAGCTGGATATACTCAACATCACGAAATTCATTGACTACTAAACGAACTTGGAAACCCTTGTCCATGTTTTCTTCAATGATTTTATTATAGTGAATATTATCGTCCATTAGATTCTGACTCCCATTTCTCGTAAGTGTTCGAGGGATGCCAGTTCTGACGCCTCTTGATAAGCGTTTTGTTGCCACTTGTCAGCAAGCAACCAAATGCGATAAACCCAGCCATACTTCTCAGATTTCTGTTCAGCATCAATGCGTGCAGTGGAGTCATAGCGAGAACTATAAACTACTTCACCGATTTTGAATCGGTCACGAATTGCGCCATCAGGAATAAGTTCAGGGCTAAAGTAGCTAGACCCAGGCACACGAATAGGCACTGAGTTACCTTCTAGGATATCTTTGATAAAACGACTGCTACGATAAGTCATTTTTGAGATAGCATCGACTGTTTCGCCGTTTAAGTACTCTGTGATAATAAAAACTTTTTCTTCCTGCGTGGCAGGCTTGCCGCGAAGTTGTGACTTGCGCTGTGCTGTGCGAATTTGTTTTTGTTTGTATTCTTCAATAATAGTACCAAGGCGAGTAGTGTTATAACTCATGCCCAACATCTGGCAAGCGTCTTTTTTGGTAATTGGTTTCTTACCTTCTTCAGTAGGTTCAAGAAGGCGGATTACTTTTGCAATGTTTGCATCAGTCATCAATTCTTCTTCTAGTGCTGGACGCTTGCGTGTTGCCATGTTATTTTCCTTTTTGCTGTGGTTTTGAGGGCTTTTTCTTTTCTAGTTCTGCTTTTGCAATAGCAATGCGAACATCTCTGAGCAGTGCCTCATCATCCCACTCTAGTTTTGTTGATCCGTCTAAGTAGGTAGTTACTGTTAAGTGACTACCTTTTGTGACTTTGTATACTTTATTTACCATAATAAAAAAGGCGGCACAAAGCCGCCATATATTACTTCAACACTGACAAGAAGTAAACTGCAGCTTTACCTGTGAGTTTACTAAGAATGTCTTCGTCAACTGGTTTGTTCATATCTTCAATTGCTGCACGCAGTTCAGCAATTGAAGACTCTTTTGAAACACGCTTTGTGCCATCGCCGCTAGGGGCTTTGGTTTTTGTAGGTGTTGCGCCAGCTTCTTTTTTCACATACACACCAGCTTGCACTAGTACCATGCGAACGCCGTTAGGCGACATTTCGATTTCTTCTGCGATATCTTTGATGATTTCAGTTGAAGACTCAGGTGTTGGACCTGCTGCTTCGTATTTGGAAATTACTTCTTGTTTGAGTTCGTCTGTCCAAGTTGCCATGATTTTGCTTTCTTAATGAATTTTTTTGTTTGTTTTTGGATTGCCTGTTCTTACCAAATCTTGTGCTAATAGCTCAGCGTAGGCTGCTTCGTATGCGCACACTAGTTTATAAAGATTACTAGTAGGTATTAAACTATTTGGTAAGTCGTCTGGAGAAACCATTGCTGTAAGGCACATTTCTTCAATTTTAGTACGTATTTGTAAACTAATTTTTACTGCGTCGGATAGTTCTGTACTGTCCCAAGTATTAAATTTAGACATAATCGTGTGTTACGTCAGACATTTGCTCAGGAATAAATCTACGATAGTTATGCTTTAGATCATACTGTGCAAGTTTTTCCATAACTTGATTATGTTGATCGGCTTTAAGTGCCGCAAACTCGCGACAAAAATCTGCGAAACTGTCTTGGTCTAATCCGCTTACATCAATGCCTTCAACAAATTGAGTTGGGGTAACTAATTCGATAACTGCACGCTTAGACTGTGTGCCATCTGCTTTTGTATAAGTGAATTCCAAGAATTTCATAGTTTGTCTTTCTTTCGTAAATTAAGTATATATTATACCGCTTTTGCAATTTAGGGTCAAATCTAAATTTTTAAGTTTGACTTTCAAATACCGCCCGACCGATACCAATTTTAAATCGCTCAGCAAAACTTGGTATAAAAATAGGCAGCACTGTAAATGGAGCAAAGAATGAAGTAATTACAACGTAAGTAAGATAGCTTATCCAAGTATTTTCAGTAAAGCTATTTTCTATTCCTATAAACTTAGCTTCTGCTATAGCAGGTGCTAAAAATATTACACAGCTTGAAATACCTGTGGTAAGTGCAAACAGTAAGTATAGTTCAATTATTTCCATATAAAGTTACCTTTAGAGTCGTGCGCTCTAGCACCTAAACTAAAGTTAACTTTACCTTCGATGACTTTTAACTTATCTGGATCAGGGCGATAAGAAAGTGCCGCTGCTTGAACTTTTGGATTACTACTAAATAAATCTGCACTAGCGCGACCTGTAAATTCTTTGAATAATTTTGCAAGCCTGATGTTACCATGTGACCACACTGTTTTGCTGTTAGGGGTGTGTCTGCGATATTTAATATTTGCTAAAGCGTCTTTTACTTGTTCGTTATTAGGCTGATGTTTTAGCGTTCGTGTTAATTTAATTTTACGGTTTGTAGCCCAGCGAGTGCTTGATTTGTACAATGCTGAGTACGCTTGTTTAGATTTACTTACTGATGCCATTGATTACTCCTGATCAAAGTCTACTTCGTAATAGTCTTCCCAGGCTTCTGTAACAGAGGCTTCGATATTAGACTCTGCACGAGCTGTCATTTGGCGAGCTTCTGCAATTGTTTCTTGGATTTTTTGAATTTCTTGGAGTGCAGCGATCAACTCAGGAATAGCCTCCATGTGAACAGGCAAAAAGCGATTGCAACCATCAAAGATACTAACTTCATCCATGCCGCCAGGATTAGTGCCGTGTTCTACACCATAGTAGTATTGGTTACCATTAAGTACAAATAAGCCGTCTGCAAAAAGGTCTTGGTTGGCATTGCCAAAATAAATTTTCATTGTGTTTCCTTGTGTTGAAATGTTGTCAAGAACTTGTATTATATCAAAAGTAGTAACAGAGTTCAAGTTTATATTTTAGAAACAAAAAACCCAGCTTAACGCTGGGTTGGTTGTTTTGGGTGTATGACTGGATCTGGTACAAACCTACGATTAGATGAGTTTATAATTGGGTCTGGAATAAACAGGGGTTTCATTCCATCAGAACATAGTCATTTTTATTAACACCACATTCAGGGCAGTTAACTTCGTCAGGAAGACTAAGCCAGTCTGCTTCTGATAACTGGTGTCCGCAAACTACGCATACATAAATTCGTTCACTCATTATAAGCTCTCCAATTTTTGTTGATAGGCTTCTGCATGACGTTTTTCAACACCTGCAAGAGCTGCAAAGCGTTTTTCTGCTAAAGCTAAAACTTTCTTGAACTGCTGTGCGTGTTCTTGCGACTCACGACCTTGTTCTTGAAACTCTTTTACAGCTTCAATATTAGTCTCAGCTTTTGCTTGACGCTCAAACTGAGGGTACATTGTAGTAAACTCGTAAGTTTCGCCTTCGATAGCAAGTTCTAGACACTTCTTAGTGTCTGGCTTACCAATCAGCAACTCTAAGTGTCCCCAAGCGTGTAAGATTTCTTGGTTAGCTGTATGATCGAAGTGATCTGCAATCTCATCAAAGCCTTCAGCACGAGCTAACTTAGCAAAGTAACGATACTTGATATGTGCCATTGACTCACCAGCCAAGGCACTTTCCAAATTCTGTAATGTAATTGACTTATTTAACATAATTAAACTGTGGTATATTCGATGCCTGTTGTTGCCAAGCCAACCAAGCCAATAGCTGTTTCAAAACTAGCCAGTTCACTAGCCATAACCAATACGTCTGCTTGAGAGTATTTGTTTGCTGCCATCCAATCTGTGTAACCAGTTACCTGAGCCAAAGTAGCATCAGTACCCATTACATTTTTGTAGACGTGCTTAATGAAAGTTTCATCACTAACACCGCCTGCATCTGTTTTATAAACATCTGTAGCTAACAACGCTGTAGCGAGTTCTTTATTTGTCCAACCAGCATCAGCAAAGTAGATACCAAAGCCAGTATACTCGGCAGTAACATCAGACTCGCCTAGTGCAGCAGCCAATAATGCGTACACGTCACCTGCACGACCATCAGCATCATAAGCAATAGCTTTGTCACTAAATACAACACGCTCATGATCAGCTAATGTAAGCGTAACACTAGTAGCTAAAGTACTAGCCAACGTAATTTCGTCTTCGGTTTTACTGGTTGTAAACTCTGTGCTAGCACCATCAACTATATAAGTATCAATACCCGCAGTGCCTGCTACTTCTACTTCTACATCAACACTACCATCGCCAACGCGACCAGTACCTACAGCACCAAAAGTAGCAATTTTACCGCCTGCACCAACAGTAGCAACTGTTACGATTACATTGTTTGTAGAAGTTCCACCAAGAGCAGTACCTGCAATAGTAATTGTATCGCCAGCTACGTAGCCAGTACCAGCACTTGCTTCAATACTATCCAAAGCTACAGTATAGACACCGTCTGTTTTGGTAATATCGAATTTAGCTCCGATACCTGTACCAGTTGTAGTACCTGTTTTATCTTGATAGGTTGTATTAACTGCTTTGTCGGCAATTTTAATCGTTGTTGTCATAATTTCCTTGTGTGTTGTGTTGGTGCGCTCAACAGGACTCGAACCTGTAACCAACGGATTATGAGTCCGCTGCTCTAACCATTGAGCTACAAGCGCGACTCGTGAGTGGAGCGGGATATCAGGCTCGAACTGATCTCTCTAGTTTGGAAGACTAGGGCACAACCCCTATACCAATCCCGCTTAAATTTCTAGGTTTACTAGGTCTACTTGTACAAATCCATGTGTGTCAACTGACCAGATTAGTACTTCCATCATGTTAGGAGTTTTATAATCAAAAAGGGACATCTTCATCCTTCCAAGGAGCAATCTCATTTTGATAATATTCTTCGGCTTCCTTAAAACCAGCACGTGCTAGTAAGTCCGCCATAACTGGCGTTGTAAAGTTAGCAAAACCATTTTTGTTTAGCCAAATCAGGTATTCAAAATCATCAGCAATAATATCACAAATTCTACAACCAGCAAACTTGCCAATTGTGAGTTTGTCTAACATATCCAGTTTGTTTGATTTTAAACTACCAAATGTTTTAGCCATTTTCTTTCTCGGTTTCTAGTTCTTGGAGTGCAGCCATTTTAGCTAACACTAAATCAATTCTTGCCAATACTTGTTGCGAAGTCATCCAAATGTCTTTGTTGTCCAACATTGACTTGATTTCTTCAGGCGTTAAGAAGTCATGATATACTTCACGCAAGAAGTTTTCTGACCAAGCGCGTTCAAACTGTAATTGGTCAAACATCTCGCCACCTTTACCAAACACACCTGCTGAATAGTTGTGAAACATAAACAAGCTATGTGGTGTTACCTCAAACTCATCGCCGTGTAAAAAGATCATTGTAGCAGCACTCATACAAGCGCCTTCTACTGATGTGATTACATGAGCGTCAGTTTCTGACAACACACGCAAAAATTGCAGAGCCGTATATAAATCGCCTCCGCAACTATTGATATAAATTTTAACTATGTCATTTGCACGAGCATTGCGAATGGTGTCAAACCAATCACAGTATTCACTGGCTTCTTCGATTTCGCCTGACAAATAAAACTCGTATACGTTTCCACTATTTTTAGTAAAAAACTGCTTACCTAATGTAATTTTTGTTTCGTCTGTCATGTGTGCTTTCTGTAAATAAAAACCATATATAAGCACGCTTACATCCATAACACCGCTGTTTTGGAGCAGCGGTCAGTTAAGTCCAAAAACTATGGAAAAGTCATGCTTATATATGGTGCCAGTATTGCTGGCTAGGGAATCTCGGTCCTCTGCACTTAGAGAATGCATACATACCACCCTGCTCTAACCATATTTTAGCACTATCTGATACCAGGGCTTCTTACCAGACCCGTTCGCCGCTAGCAAACTAGGTATCACCGTGGAGTTAAGGCTTGATAATGCTAAAATATATTTGCTGGTTACTTTATCCAGCGCCAACTAACGTGTGGCAGTGAAATCTCACGGACGCCCGACAGGAACAACCCTTGTCATAACCGTTTGCATCTAACGGACCTAAGGCAGGTTTTGGTGGAGCTTGAAGGAATTGAACCTAACTGCCTGCCACCCAACAACATTATGGCAACGGATTTACAGTCCGCCGTTGGGAACAAGCTCCATGTTTGGAAGTGTGAGTCAGATTCGAACTGACGGCTTTCAGGATTTGCAATCCCGTGCATTGGTCCACTCTGCCATCACACTATAATTTGGCGGAATACGTAGGAATCGAACCTACCCACCGATCACTCAGTGACAGTTTAGCAAACTGTTGCCTTAACCGCTCGGCCAGTATTCCATAATTGGCGGTCTTATGGGGTAACGATCCCCATCTACAGCAGTGACAGTGCTGTGTGCGTCCGTGAACACTTTAAGACCTGGATATATTTAAGTAACTTGTTACTGCGACAGAGCCCTTAATTACTGGAGTGTCCCGCTGGCCACGCCAAGTTACTTAGATATATTACCATTTTTAGTAGCGCCTGGTCGCAATCTCCAGGTTGCCTCGGTGTCAGGGAGGAGAATAACACCTACATGCAATAGCCAATGAATTCGCTACTAAAAATGGTACTCGGTACGAGATTCGAACTCGTGTGCTCGCCGTGAAAGGGCGGTATCCTAGGCCTCTAGATGAACCGAGTGTTGGTACGAGTAATCGGAGTCGAACCGATACGCATTACGCGGAAGATTTTAAGTCTTCTGGGTCTACCAATTCCCCCATACTCGCCGCTAAAACATAATTATAACAAACTTTTACCGCTTGAGTCAACTTCAAAGTTTTGTGCGTCTTGAGTTTCTTGATTATTGCGAGTGGGTTTATCGGTTTCGGAATCTTTACCAAAGATTGCGTTCCAACGATCTGCGTACTCTTGATCTGATACGCTTAAGGGTCTTGGCTTAGAGCCTTTGCCTCCATCTGACATTTGTTTCTCCAATTAAATAAGGTTTAGGTTTACCTTGGTTTTGGCAAACCTAAACCTTAGTTTAGGACAGACACATAGCCTGTTGTTTTGGTTGCGGTGGAAGGATTCGAACCTTCTAAGCGGAGCTTATGAGACTTGCTTCTACCCTGACTCACCGCGTTATTTTAGTAGCAGTTGTTAAAAAGTTTACGCTCACGATAATTCTGCCATACTGCTTCCAGTCGCTGAATATCTTTGTAGTCTTTTGGGTCTGCTTCTTCCATAAAGTCTTCTAGTGTATAAGGTCTAAACATATCCCGTACACGCTGCA
>JACCEB012132103.1_pt1 | contig 11435 bp, 10 predicted proteins | sample 7454761 | NCBI WGS metagenome assembly JACCEB01 (sample SAMN15323454, study PRJNA562643) | freshwater metagenome | isolation source: river surface water | place: USA:Blue River Watershed | collected 2017-08-18 | reverse complement strand
TTTAATTATCGTATTCAAATGGGTGGTTTATGTAAAGAATTAAAGAAAGGTGGTTCTACCAATATTCATGATATTGAAAAGATGCTTAATATTAAATGTTAAAAATAAAAGTATTACTATCTAGAACAGTTCTTCTGTCTTTTTTCTTTTAGGTCTTTTTTAAATTGTTCTAGTTGTTCAATAATTTCAGGTTTCATATTATATTCTTCCAAATCTTTAATTGTTAATTCTAATCGATTAAAAGGATTAATTGGATTATTCATTAAAATTTTGTAAATGACATTTTTATCAGTAATTTGTCCAGTTATTGGTAAAATCATTGGTTCTACGATTATTTCATCTGTAAATGGATCATAGAATTCTTCTGGTAATTCTTCTTGATTTGAAAAATTATCCATGATATCAATCCATTTATTAGGTATCACAATTCTAGAATATAATTCTAATTTATTATAATCAAATCCATTTTGTATTAATTTATCACATAAATATTCTAGAAATGTATTATCTTGTCTATTTCTTTTTTTAATATTTGAAATTATATATTTCCAATTTGAATCAAAATAATAGACATTATCAAAGATTCTTTCAAATTTATAAGTATCATACATTTTAAATATCCGAACTATAATATTTGATAGTTGTTCATTTGTAAAATTTAGAACCATATAAACATCAATAATATTATCTAATTCTACCAACATATTATTAATATATTCTAGGTTAATAACATATATTGCATAATCAGTATAATATAAATTATTTCTAGAAATATAGTTCTGAATTTCTTTGACAGACTTTTCCATAAAATGAATAATATTGCAAATCATTGTATGATATTTATTTTTCCATTCAATCGAAACAACAGATAATATGTTGTTATTTTTATTTTTATTAATGTATTTATTAATTGATACAATGAGTTTTACATTGCGGATACTCATGTATTCAGATTCATTAATAAGAGTTTGTGTTGCATTCCAAAAATTATTAATTGGAATATTATGAAAATTTAATACATATTCTAAATATATTTCGATAATACCAATATTATTATTAATATATTCAGGATGAATCAGAATATTTTGACGTATATTAATATTTTTAGTATAAATAAGTGAATGAATAATATAATAAATACGCCAATTATCAATTTCAGATGGTGTTAAATCCATATTCAAATGTGTTAACCAATATTTAATATTTTTAATAGTTTGATTAATATCATAATTATTTTGTAATAATTTAGAATAATAATCGGAATAAGATGCATATAAACCTTTAAGAATATAGAAATATTTCAATTGAACTTTCAAATATTTTTTTAATTGATAGATAAATCCAATACTAGCATCTAATAATTCCCATTTATATGAAATAAATTTATCAGTATTATAATTGAATAATATTAAATAGCCAATAATTGTTTCTAGATGATTATGATTATATAGATTATTTATATTTATATGAGGTGAATTAGCAACAATATTTTGGTATGGTTCATATGTTAATAAATATAAACGACCCATTAATTTTTTTATTTTATAATTATATTGGTCATTGATTGGTTGTTTAAAACAATACACAATGTCAAATGCAATCTTTTGTAATTTTTCAACGATTGAGGGTTTATGAGACATTTTAGATAATTTTTTGACAATTATATCAAAATTAGTTAAATTGTATACATCATTTGATTTTTTTTTAAGAAAATTTTTAATATATTTACTATTACTATTATTATTGGAATCTAATATATAATCTAATAATTCTTCCGTTTTAACTGAATTAATATTTATTTGATTTTTAAATCTATTAAATAAAAATCTAAACTCATTATCAGCACCTACCATTTAAATCTAATTAAATCTATTATCTATTATTTATTTAATTATTTATTATTAATTAATTATTAAGTTAATTAAAGGAAAAAATAAATTCAATATCTTTTAAATTTTATAAGTATTGGTGTTTGTTTTGCCAAAAGACTTCATTGTTTGTTTTATTCATGTATTGGTATCCGCATCTTTCTAAATAATCAACATCTCTGACGATTAAACGAGTATTGCTACCACCACGAATCCATCCAGCTTGAACGTATTCAGGAACAATATGAATAGGGTCTTGAACATTTTCACGGAGATGGTCAACTAAAGGTGTGAAATAGTTTTCAATTGTTACACCTGAGAGTGTACTGCATTGACGTTTTTCTTTGGTTGGTTCACCTGGTAAAAGTTGGGTTTCGAGGTTTTGGTCACCAGCACCTCTGCCCATGTAGGGAACAGTTAAATAAGGACGTTCAAATAATTGAATGGGGCATTTGGGGTTATTTTTTGCTTTGCCAACGCGAAGATTTGAACTTTCATCAATGATGCATCCGCTTACACCATAACCATTTTGAAAAAATGTTAATGGAAGACTTGTTGCCTTATCAACGACATCGGGGATATTGCATTCACATTGGTAGTGATTGCTGACTTGGTATTTACCGGGACCTAAACTTTGTTTGGTTTGTTCGGTTATATAACAAGTATCATCGTGATTTTTGGTGAAGTCGCGAAACTTTAATTGACCTTTGGTTGGGTCAATACATTGTCTTTGTTCTTGGATTTCTTTATAGGGTTGTTGATTAATTAATAAATTTGAACTCATATTCTTTAATATATTACGAAGAGAAATTTTTTCATAATTAATCTTTATTTTTTATTATTTATTTTTCCTTGTTGGTTTAAAAATGAAAAATAATATCCTATTCTTTATCAAAATGAAAAATAAAGTAGTGAAACTATCAAAATTAAATAAAAAAACACAGGAAGAAATTAAAACAAACATTGAAAAACATTTTAAATTAAATAATATGCAAACATATTTTCCTCCTATGGTTTACTGGGAAGATTTTGAAAATAATTCATACTATAATAAACTATTCATTCTAGATTCTAAATATAAATTAATTTCTTTGGAAAGAAAATCTGATAAATATGATACCGACCTAGATTATCTAGGATATATACAAAAAAGAGGTGACAAAAAACCTATTGATAAAAAAATAAAACATGAAATCCATTTTAAAATCAATCCTCTTTTAGAACCAATCAGTACAATCATGAATAAATATCAATTACAACCATCAGTTTTAATGCCTAGTGTCTTTGATTATATTACCAATAAAAAAATTAATTCGCCTCATAATTTTTCATATGTTGAAGCTTTATTTTCTTATCTTGCGAGTGGTTTAGTTGAAAATGGTAAATGTCCGAGCTTCCCTTATTATTATGGTTCGTATCTAGGAATTATGGAAGAATTTAAACAAAATATATCAGATGAATATGATTCTATTAAAAAACATAGTTGGTTTCATGAACAAAATGGTAAATTATTTGAAATTGAAAAAGTCAGTATGGAAGAAGAAATAGCTGCAGGAATTCCTGATTTACCAGAAATTAATATGGAAGAACAAAAAGATAAAGATTCTTCTCTAGGTGTTGAATCGATTGATTTTGATTCAATTGATATCTCAACAATTGTACCTAAACCTAGAAGATGTTCAGCTAGTGATAATGAAGAAGAAGAAATGAAAGATGAAGATAATGAAGAAGATGATGATGATGAATCGGAATGGGAATCTGCAACGGATTCTGAATCATCTGAATCTGGTTCAACTGTAGATGATAATGATGATAATGATGATGATATTTTTGATGAAGAAATGGATGATTCATATCACTATGTTAAATTAAAGAATTTCCCAGTTCAGTTAATTGCCATGGAAAAATTAAATAAAACATTGGATGAATTATTAAAGAATAAAAAATTAAGTGATGAAGAGTGGTTAGGTATTTTATTTCAAGTCATCTTTGGTTTAGCTGTTGCCCAAAAACATTTTAACTTCACCCATAATGACCTCCATTCTAGTAACATCATGTTCAAACCAACTAAAATATCTTATCTCTATTTTTCTGTCAAAGGTACATATTTTCGTATTCCCACATTTGGTAAAATAACTAAAATCATTGATTTTGCTAGAGGAGTCTTTAAAGTTGATAATCGTCAATTCTTTAGTGATGTTTTTAAGAAAGATGGTGATGCTGAAGGGCAATATACATACCCTTATCAATCATCAACTCATATTAAATACGCACCAAACCCAAGTTTTGATTTATCTTATTTAGCAATTACAATTCGTGAACACTTTACAGATGAAGAATCGCCTATCTTTGAGTTATTAGAAACATGGACAACTGATAAATATGGAAATAATCTAGGACATCATAATATTGACTTTGATTTATATGTTAAAATAGCTCATAATGTTAATAGTGCAGTACCCAAAGAACAATTTAGTCATCCACTATTTAATCATTTCAAAATTAAAAAAGACAAAATCCCCAAAGATACATACATTTATTATTACTAGTTTTTTTTGCTTTAAATAATATCATAAAAATTGATATTTTGTATTATTAATAATAAATAATAAAATCATTACTCCCTGAAATGTCTCGTGTGTCAATTTCATACGAAGATTGTCGTCATTTTCAGTTGACGACGAAGGGGCTTACCAAAAAACTCATCAATATCATGAGGGGTCGTGATGTAGATGAACAGTTTATCGATGACATGCGTATATGGTTGAACAACTTAACACATCTAGTGACAATTGTTGACCGTGAGTTGCAAAGCTCTGTTATCAATGATGTCTCTTTGATTAGGTGTATTTTTGCTAAACTAGCTATCTTCGGAGATTTTGGCGAATTTTCGTCTCACCTTTTGAATATTGTCATGTTTATTCAGGAGAATGACATTAAAGAGTGTCGTAAGGAATTGCGATACCTTATCAACGTGCTTGAGTTTTACTACTAAAAAACACAAATATTATTAGGATAGGTTTTTTATTTTTTTTATTTTTTATTAAACGTTAAATCTAATTATTGATTTTTCTTATTGTAATGTAAAGTAAAGTAAATATGCCTGGAGGATTATTACAATTAGCAGGTTATGGGAGTCAGGATATATATTTAACAGGGTCTCCTTTAATATCATATTTTAAAATTGTTTATAGAAGATATACAAATTTTTCAATGGAAAGTATTAGTCTAGAATTAGACAAGACAGAATTATCCTTTGACCAAGAAAAAATATTTAAAAGAAAAATCGACCGTAATGGCGATCTAGTTAGTAAAATGTATTTTACATTTACCTTACCAGAAATCCAATCTCCATCAAATGTTCAATTTCAATGGGTTAAAAACATAGGAACAACAATCATCAAATCAGTTTCTTTTTTTATTCAAGGTCGCAAAATTGATGAACATTACGGTGAATGGCTTCATATTTGGCATGAACTTAATTTAACTGCTGACCAAAGAGATGGTTACAATACTATGATTGGTAATATACCAGAAATATATGACCCTGCAAATGCTGATGGAAATAATGGTATTTATCCAGGATCAGTAGTTGATGTTGATTTCATTCCATCAATTAAAAGTTATCAAATCTATGTTCCAATGATATTTTGGTTTAATCGTCATCCTGGTTTAGCACTTCCCTTAATTGCACTTCAATATCATGAAGCAGAAATACAATTTATAATGAGACCAGTTAAAGATTTATATACTATTATTGATACATTACCCACATCGGCAAATTATGGTTATAGAATTAAACCATCTAGTAATTTCGCTTATCAAGGAATTGAAAATTTCCTTACTAGTACATCTCTCGCGATTACTAACCCAGGTGGAGGTCGTAATCTTATTAGATTTGATATTAATCCTAGATTAGAAGTGACATATATCTTTCTAGATTCAGACGAAAGATCTAGAATGGCACAAGTTGACCATGAATATTTAATTGAAAGAGTCTTTAGAGTAGAAAAAGAAGGTATCACAGGTTCTAGCACAACCAATATTAAATTAGAATTACATCATCCAACCAAAGAATTAGTCTGGACAACTAAACGAGATGATACTGATTTACATAATGATTGGACTAATTTTACAAATTGGACAGATGAAGTAAACCCTCCATATAGTGTTGCCTATTATAATCCATATGGTCAGACTAGACAAATGACCCCCCTTAACTATTCAAATTATAAAGAGAAATCAATTCTAAAAGACGCTAAAATATTATTAAATGGGTTCGATCGATTCAGTGAAAAAGATACACTATATTTTAATAATTTACAACCATATGAATCACATACTAGAATACCTAAGAATGGTGTCTATTGTTATTCATTTGCCTTGAATAATACTAATGCGAATTCTTTTCAACCTAGTGGGTCATGTAATTTTTCAATGTATAATGATATTGCCTTATTAGTGTCAACGAATCCTATTGATTCAAGTGAAAATTATAAATTTATAACAACAATTTATGCGGTAAGTTATAATATGCTTCGCATCACATCGGGTATGGGTGATTTAGAATTTTCTCCATAACCATAAAATTGAAAGCTATTTAATATATAATGTAAATTATTAATAAAAACTAAGATGAATGTTTTATGCTCTTTCAGTGAAGTAATCAATAAATTTAAACGATTTAATTTAAATAAATATGATGATGCATACGAACAATTTCTAAAGTCATATGATAGATTCAAGAAGGAAAATAACAATACTATTATTTCTGAAGAACATTTAGAAAAATTGGATTTGATTGTTTCAAATGAAAAAAATTTAAAAACTTATCAAATGACATTGAATAAAATCATGTCTGATATTATGGTATTAATTCAATATCAAGTTCAGTAATTTTTGGTATTTTTGGTATTTTTGGTATATTTTAGGTTAAAATAGTCTAAAAAATTGTTTTATTTTATTATTTTTTTTATTATTAATCCCACTGGAAGTTTGATCTCGAGTCATTTGCAGTGTGCTAGACAACATGTCCAGCGTTTCGGTCCACACCGTTCGCCCTCGCCCCCTTGTTGGGCAGATGGCGAAGCTGTCGATCTCCCATGTTGGTGGCGTCAAAACCATCAGCATCGGGACCCCCGGTGACAACATCACCAACGTCGTCTGCGAGGGTGGTGTTACCCTTGAGATTTTCGACCTTTCGACGACGCCCATTTACACCATCATCCCGAGTGTCCTCTCGCTCAACAGCGACCTCTTGTTCAAGTTGGTTGACGGCATTTTTGGGGTGATGAAGAAGCCCAAGGATGCCCCGTTGGTTGCCCTCTTTGAGGGGATTCACCGGATGATCAACCCCCAGAGCCTGACGGAGGTGCAGGCGACGAAGTTCAACGGTCCGCATTCGTGCGCCGGGTTCTACTACTTGTTTCACAAGGAGAACAAAACCGCGACGAACCTCTTTCTCAAGAAGCAAATCAGCTTTTTCCCCGACGTCCTGCACTCGATGCAGACCTCGGACGACGAGCCGGTTTTTGAGCTCTGCAAGGTCGAAGGGTCGACTTTTGCGGAGTTGACGAGCGCGCTGTTCGCCTGCCTTGAGAAGGACAACGACAGCGACTTTTCGGAGGTTCTGCCTCTGGTCGCCAAGTTTTTGACGGTCCGCAAGGGCTTCACGGGTGACTCTCGCGAGACGCCCATTCCGCACGCCTCGAAGGGTTCGGACGGTGGTATGGACATCAAGACCTGCCACTTGCCCTTGATGAAGAACATGCCTTGCGACTTCATCGACCTCATGGCGATGTCCATGTTCCGCCACATTGGCGTGCGTCTGTCGTGCAAGGATCTGGTCATCCTCCTCACGGAACTTCTGTACTCCAAGATTACCCTCAACGAGGGTGTTAAGGAAGTGCTCGAGGAACTGTTGGGGCGGTACTTTGTCATGGTTGACCAGGCGAAGTTCTATAGCGAGCCCACGAACCTGTCCATGTGGCAGACATCGAAGCTCGTTTCCTCCATCTCCGACGTCAACCGCACAAACGGTGAGATTGCGGCTTTCATCTTTCTCTTTCAGGAGTGGTACCTGGACACCAACCAGGTCAAGAACAAGTTTGAGAGGATGGCGGGGCTCTTTGGTTTCGACCTTAAGTTCCTGCACAAGAAGTCGTTGGAGGTCTTGAACGAGTCGCTTCAGAAGGAGAAGAAGGGCTTCACGTTCAAGAAGTGGCTGTCGTTGGTCAGCACGACGTGGAGCAAGAAGCAGACGTCGGTGGGTGGGATCGAGTTGCCGACTGTCTTTGACGGTCTCTACAACGCGACCTTTGAGCCCACGCTGAAGAACACCAAAAAGTTCGGCGCCCTTGTTGACTTTCTCAAGTCCGAGGGTATCGAGTTTGGTGAGTGCACCTGCTGCAGCAACCTCTACCTGAAGGGTCTGGTTAAGGGGCACACGAAGGCATGCGAGGTTTGCGAGTCGTCGGGTGTCTGCGTCGGTTGCAACAAGAAGCTCTACGGTGTGTCGCCGGTGGAGGGGCATGTTCTGAACATGTCCTCAGTCTCCTGCATGTGCTGCCGCACGGTCTTTCCGTCCGAGTTTGGGCGGTTTCCGGAGGGCACGCTCGCGGAGGACATTAAGGAGCACAGCAACGAGTTTTACTCTTGCTGCGTTCACGGCTGCAACAACTTCGTGCACGTGGTGCAGGAGGGTGTTGGCTGTGCGGACCGCCCGGACACTGTCGTTGACGTCTTTTGCGCCACGCACGACTACATGAACCTCGGTGTCATGAGCGAGGTGCACAAGCAGTGCCCTGGGTGCCACGTGATGGTGATGAAGAACGAAGGGTGCAACCACATGACCTGCCACTGCCGTGCCGAGTTTTGCATGCGTGAGGGGTGCTCGTACGTCAAGCCACAGGGTGGCAGCTACCAGCACAACTTCTACTGCCGGCACGGTATCAGCGACGGTGACACGCGTCGGGTCATGTTCAGCATTCTGCATGACATGCAACGCCCAACCATTGCCACGAACGGCATTTCGCAGGAACTCAACCGGTCGATTTACACCCGTTTGCAACGGATCATTTACGACGGTTTTGAGATGCCCCTCCGCCATGCGATCTGGGACATGTTGGATCTCATCGGTGCTCGTGCTCGTCATCCCATTGACATGGTTGGCTTGCGGACGCGGGTTAGCAACATCTACACGCAGATGGACGTGTACTTCCCCTCGACCAACTAGATATCCTGGTAGCGTCTTTCGGGACTGCACATGCCTGGTTTCATTTCGTTTTATTTCATTTCATAGAATTAGTCTGTGTTTTGATAGAAATAGATTTTCTTTTTTTTCTCAAGATTGATTAAAATAAGAAATGAGTGATTTTGTTGTTTTAAGTGACGATGGTAAAACATTAATCAGTAATTTTATAGAAATATTTTTAAAATTCGGTTTACTGACATTAATATTAACTCTAAATTTTACGGCTGTCTCGATTGCTTTAATGTGTAATAAAAATGAATCATTCGGTGTTAAAATATTTGCATCAATCTATGCCTTTTTATTTGGTATTATTTATATTCTTGTAAATTATTATTCATATAGAGTTATGTTAAAGAAAGACCCATGCTATTATGAGGGTCAAGTCTTCCCTTTTTAAAGAAAATAAAATTTCTAAATGTAATATAATAATAAATAATATGAATACCGAATTTGCAATCTACATATTTGGAATCTTTTTATTTCTTTTTATTATAATTCACTATTACAGACAATACAGTAAGCAAGTAGAAAATCGTAAAAAGGAAGAAATAGTTATCAGAGCCGAATGTCCTGATTATTGGATGGTTGAAGGACCAAATAAATGTCGTAACTTTAATAAATTAGGCAAATGTCTAACCAAAGGTAATGAAGGTGGGGTAATGGATTTTGATACTGATTTTTTCAAAAACCCACAGACCGGAAATTATGCCAAATGCCGTTGGGCAAAGAAATGCCATGTTGCATGGGATGGTATCGACCAAATTTGTGTATAATCAAAAAAATTAAAAACGAAGTGCGGTCAAATTTTTTTTTTAAAACGCACTTTTTTTTAAATTTTTAATTCATTTTTAAATTTTCCGTTTGGTCAAAATCAATTAAATTAATTATTTTTTATTTAAAATCAAAAAAAATTGAATTTAAAAAAATAAACTTTTTAAATTTTATAAGATTAAAAAACAAACGACATGTCAACTAAAAATAAAAATGATAAATCAGCACTTAAATCGGTTAATGAACTATTAAGTTTATATAGAATTCCTGAACCCGAGCGTCAAACAACTCGTATTACACACACAGCTCTTCCTAATTACCCTACCCCTGGTGGGTCTTTTCATATTCCACAAGATATGATGGAAGAGTTCCTAGAAGCATATGCTCATGATGTTTTCGAAAATAAACAAACAATTCATTTAACTGAAGCACATCATTCGGAAGTAAGTCCGATTTTAATCGATTTAGATTTTCGCCAAAAAATAGATGATAATCCTGAAGTAAAAAAGATTTATACTCAGGATGACGTTAAGGAATATCTAGAAGAGTATCATAAAGTTCTCGCTCAATATATTGACAAAGATGAACTCAAAGCACATGAAATTGCTTATGTAATGGAGAAGAGTAAAGCGTATCGCGGTAAAGGTGCTAAAAGTGAAGAAATCAAAGATGGTATTCACGTTGTTTATCCTAAATTGTGTCCTCATTATAAAATCCAATTCTTAGCTCGTTATGACATGGTTGAAAGTGATGTAGTTAAAAAAATCTTTAACCGAATTAAAACCACAAATACACCTCGTAATGTAATTGACCATGCAGTTATTCGTAATAATAACTGGTTTATGTATGGGTCTTGTAAACCTGAATCAGAACCATACAAAATCACTCATATTTACGATGTTGGTTCTGGTAAATGTGTTGACATCGACCTCAAAACTGAATTGAAAAACACTCCTAAACATCATTTGAATCTTCTCAAGAAACTATCGATTAGTTACAAGAAAACTTTGACTGAGACCAAAAGTGGAATTGAAGATTCAGTTAAAGAAAAATACGATAACATGCCAACTGAAGACAAAGACAATTCCGAACGAAAAACCAATAAATCAGGTCATATTACCCAGACTAAACCAATTAATATGGATTCTCGGAAACTTAATATGAATAAGATTGATGATAAAGATTTTGAACTAGCTAAAAGACTAGTACTAGAATGTTTATCACCCAAACGTGCCACTTATGATCTTTCGAATCTTGAATCATCTACTAAACCCCAAGTGACACTTGGAATAAGTACTCTTCATAAATGGGCAATTGAAGATAATAAATCTAAATATAATGAGATTTGTCGTGATTCACTCAGTCGTTTGATGTATATTTCTATGAACAAAACACATACTGATATTGCGAACTATATTTATGAAAAATACAAACATGAATTTAAGTGTTCGTCGATTGCTCATTCTAAATGGTATCATTATAAGAATCATCGTTGGGTACCTAATGAACGTGGTAATGGTTTAAAACGTCGCATTGGTGATAAG
>JACCEB010680035.1_pt1 | contig 11441 bp, 8 predicted proteins | sample 7454761 | NCBI WGS metagenome assembly JACCEB01 (sample SAMN15323454, study PRJNA562643) | freshwater metagenome | isolation source: river surface water | place: USA:Blue River Watershed | collected 2017-08-18 | reverse complement strand
TGGTTGTAACTACTGCAAAAAAAATCAGCAAAGATATCAAGTGGCAAGTATATGGTGGTCCCAGTATTGGATATAGAAGTTTAGAGGGTAAAGCAACAAGAAATATTTACCAATATGCTGTCTATTCATTAAGCACCAATGCAGTGTTCGCAAGAGATGTAAAGGATGTAGTGAATCATAGACCTGCAATGGGATTTGAACTTGGAACAGCTATGATTTATCCCTTAAGCAAAAGAATAAATGTTCGCGCTGGTGTACAGGCCAACTACAACCAATACCAAATAAAAGCATTTAGTGCTATTCCTGAAATTGCCACTTATACCGTAAACAACAGCTCAAGCACTCCTCTAAGCACTGTTTCAGTTTATAGAAATAACCAAGGTCTTTCGCCTGCAACTATTCAAAATGAGCATTATATGATTTCGGTCCCAGTAGGCTTAGATTACAGGGTAAGCGGAACTGATAAACTCAATTTTTCTATAGGTTCCAGTATCCAACCTACCTATGTATTTGCTAATTACTCTTATCTTCTGTCGTCTAATCTTCAGAACTACGCAAAAGAGCCTAGCCTCAATAGAAACTGGAATATCAATGGTGCAGTAGAGGCCAGTGTAAATTTTGAACACAAAGGCTACAGATGGAGCATTGCACCTCAATTTAGGTACCAAATGTTGTCTAGCTTCAAAGAAAAATATCCCATTAAAGAGAACTTGATGGATATGGGTATAAAGATTGGTATCATCAAAACAATTAAGTAGTCGTTTGCTGATGTAATTTTGGCAAATGAAACTAGCATGTTCCACATTTCTTCTTTTTTTATTATTCGCTTCTTGTAACAACCAAGAGGAGAAGGAGTATTTCCCATTCAAATCTTTTCTAGAAAATGAATTGAACCAAATCGACTCTTTACCCATTGCTATTTTCAAGTATACCAACCGCAACAACCAAACAGATACCAGTATCATAGAGAAAAAACAATTCCGAGATCTCGCTGTTTCATTGTTAAATATTGATTTACTTGAATCAAATACAGCGAAAGCATACAAGGAACTTGTGTTAGAAGATACCGATATCGACAACATTGCAATCAGCTATACTACAGATGAAGATCAATATCCCATAAAACAACTCCAACTCAATATCAGACCAGGAACCAGCTTGGTTAAAAATGTTTATGTTGAGAGAATTGATCAGGCAAATGAAATAACCATTCTTAGAAAAATTTTATGGAGCACCAAAAAAGGGGTTACCGTTACTTCGATTTATTACAAAGATAAAATTGCCCAGGAGCAGCTAACTGAAAAATACAGTTGGTCAATACAGTAACCTATGAAATCATTCAACTTTCAAGAATTTCAATCATCGCTCCCCAATGCCCCTGGCATCTATAAATATTTTGATGTTGGTGGCGAGCTTATCTATATAGGTAAGGCAAAAAATATAAAAAAAAGAGTAAGCTCGTATTTTACCAAAAGCAATCATTCTTATAAAACAAATGAACTTGTAAGAAGAATTCAAAAAATAGAATTCACTATTGTAAAGTCTGAACACGATGCACTGTTACTTGAAAATGCTTTAATTAAAGAGTTTAAGCCCAAATACAATATTGAACTAAAGGATGATAAAACCTATCCTTTTATTGTGATTAAAAATGAAGCATTCCCTAGGGTATTTCTGACTAGAAGAAGAATTCAGGATGGATCAGAGTATTTAGGTCCCTATACCTCAGCAAACAAGGCCAGGGAATTGCTCACATTCATCAAAATGCATATACCCTTGCGTACTTGCACTTTAAACCTCTCACCAGCTAATATCAAGAAAGGCAAATACAAAGTCTGTTTGGAATACCACCTTGGCAACTGCAAAGGCCCCTGTGTTTCTTTGCAAACACAAGAAGAATATGATAAAGGTGTAAGCCAAATCAAGCACATTTTAAAAGGCAACCTCTCTGGTATCATTGAGCAATACAAGCAAGAACAGAAATCATTAATTGAACAACTTGCATTTGAAAAGGCAGCACTAATTCAGCAAAAAATTGATGCGCTTAAAAACTATCAATCATCCTCAGCAGTGGTGAGTCCCAAGTTAGGCGACCTTGATGTATTTGCGCTTTCCAGATATGAGCAGAAAATCATTGTCAGCTACCTATCCATTCGCAACGGTACCATTTCCAATGCTTTGAACAAAACATATACTATTGCACTTGAAGAAACTGATGAAGATATGTTATCGCAAGCCATAATCGATATACAATCCATCTACAATAGCAATGCCACTGAATTGGTACTGCCCTTCAATATTGAATTTGGTTTTGACAAGTACACCATAACCATTCCTAAAGCTGGCGAGAAGAAAAAATTACTGGATATGGCCATTACCAATGCAGATTATCAAGTAATGGAATTGAAAAAAACCAAAATACTCAACTTAACTAAAAATGAAGGCGACCAAAAAGCACTTTTAGAAAAAACACAAGCCGCTTTGTCTTTAACAACATTACCTAAGCATATTGAATGTTTTGATAACTCAAACTTCCAAGGTGCCTACCCAGTATCAGCAATGGTATGTTTCAAAAATGGACTACCAAGTAAAAAAGATTACCGACATTTTAATGTAAAGACAGTTAAGGGTATCAATGATTTTGCCACCATGAAAGAAGTGGTAACAAGAAGATATGACAGATTGGTAAAAGAAAATGAGCCACTACCACAACTGGTAATCATTGATGGTGGAAAGGGTCAATTAAGTGCGGCAATGGAGGCCATTGAAGATCTTGGACTTACAGGAAAGATGACCTTGGTTGGCTTAGCTAAAAATGTGGAGGAAATTTTCTTTGCAGGAGATCAAGAGTCACTGAAGCTAGATTACAATGGAGAAGTACTTCATTTCATCAGACGTATTCGTGATGAAGTACACCGATTTGGAATAACTTTTCATAGAGCAAAAAGGAGTCAGGGTACTTTTAAAAACGAACTAGAAACCATTGAAGGTATCGGTAAGAAAACAGCAAACGACCTACTCACCCATTTTAGGTCGATTGCTAACATTAAAAAAGCAAGCGAAGTAGAGCTAAGCAAAATAGTTGGCGATAAAAAGGCGAAACTGATTTCAATTCACTTTACTAAATAAAAAAAGAGCATCTGTTGGATGCTCTTTTTTTTAAACTCGTTCTTTCGATTAATAAGACCAAAGGTCTTGCTCGAAATTGAATATTTTAGTTTTGATATTTTCACCTTCAAGCAATCTGAGAATATCATCTTTGATGTATTGCTTGATAAACAAGTCGTATGGGTTATCTATTGTCGACTTAACGATATAGCTTGAGAAATAACGACTCTCAAACAACTCTTCCCAGCTCATTCTTGCTCCAAAGTTTTTTCCGTTATATACCTCGTAAAGAGATAGAATTGGACGGAGATCAGGGTAGTAAACCCAGAACAAAGGAGACTCACCTAAAATGTTACCAGCATCGTCAACATAGGTCTTGATTGGAGCAATTCCAAGAATTCTGGTATACATACGAGAAGATTCTCTATCAAAAACCCACTCTTCTTTCAATCTGAATTTTACAATGTCGTCAGGATTGAACTCACGGCATACCAATGAATCTTTGAAAATGCCTTTTGAGCCTGTTGGATCTTTTGCCCAATCAATAACCTGAACAGAATCACACTTTCCTGAAATAACTTCACCCACTCTAGACACTGTCATTGGTGTTGTAAACCTATCATCAACATTAGGATCAAATGCAGTTACATCTCCTTTACGAACAGCCCTCAAAAGGATATTGATGAAACGCTGATTTCCGTTATCATCTTCAGCTTTGTATCTGAAAGCCAAGTTCATTTTTTCTCTAATATCGATTTCTCTCCAAACACGCTCACGGTACCAAGCATCGTCTTCTCGAATATGCTCATAAGCAAGTGGAGATCTGCTTTTAACCAGATTACGATCAACAGCTGCGTCAGGTCTAAGTGAAATTCTTAATGAATCAAATGCAAATGGATCTTTTGCAGGAACAACAACAGGCTTTATTGTGTCCTTTACCGGTTCACTAAAACCAGCATCCATCACTTGCGTATCAGTGGTAGATGGCTTTGGCTTTGATGACTGTTTTGAAGTTGTCTTTTTAGTTGGGACCGACTTCTTTTTTGCTTGTGCTTGCACATCAGCAAAAATTAAAGTTACAGCCGACAACAACAAAACTGACTTAATCCATTTACTATTCATACCCTAGGGTTTATTCTAATTATTTCAAATTGTATGAGAGACCTGAAGGAAGTACTCTTGTACGACCATCCGGACCTTTCACAGTAATATCAGTGATGGCAACAAGTGCCCCTGGCTTTAACTTGTTAATCAAAGTAGCTGCTGCACCAGTCCATCTTGCACCCTTGTTCTCAACAGGAGCGTAATCTGGAATATCTGCACTCAATGCACCGATTTTATAACTGACTACTTCGAAAGGAGCATCAAACTCTGAATCTTCTAATTTAGCAATGATACCACCCATCGCTTTGAAAGAAGCTGATGGAACAGGACCTGCTTTTAGATTACCCACATAGGCAGTCGGATTAGGCAATTGCTTTACCCTAAAACCTACTTTACCAGCCGCTTTCCCTTCAACCAACACAGTTACTGTATGCTCACCATATGAACCAGCTGAAGGCTTTGCCACAAACTGGTTTCCACTTGTTTTGGATATAGCTCCACCACTGAACTGTGCAGAAACTTTTTCACTACCCGCACCTGCAGTAATTGTTAATGGATTATCTACTCCAATATAAAGTACATTCATTTTATTGGCTGATACTGCTACTCCTGATGCTGCACCAACGGTATAATCTACTTTCTTAGAAACCGTTTTCATTTCACCAGTATTTGGATCAACAAACTTTACTGTCACATTCATGCTTCTTGAACCAGTTCCACCCACATTAAATTTAGTTTCAGCAACACCATTTGCATTGACTGCAATACTTCTTCCATCAACTGTAACCTCTGGTTTTACATTTGAGTTGAAAGCACCTAAACCGGCAATTACTGTCATCTCTTCACCTGGCATTAAATAAGTTGAACTTGTTCCTACAAGTGGCTCGAATTTATCTAATACAAGTTTTACAGAACCTACTTGGTTAAGACAGAAAGTAGCTGCAAGATTTTCAGAATTCTTAATGTCGTTCTGAAACTTACTCAAAATGGTAAGTGCTGCGATTGTTGGAGTCATGTTGAAATAACTGCTAATCCAATCACGCAATTCGTTTCCTGAAGATATATTTCCAGCAGTAGATTTTGGAATAGCAAGATTCAATGGAAATTCATCAATGATTTCCTTTTTCAATTCTGGATCGATTGCAAGAATTTTATTCTTGTACTCTTCTAATTTCTTATAAAGAATTTCACCATTGTTTTTGGTATCAAAATACCTGGTGGCAGCATCGATATTGTCTTCTAAAAACTCACCAGTCTCTGGATCAAGCTCAGATTCAACTTTGAGCTCTTGTTTTTGTGTTTCAATCAAATTATAAGCATCGGCTGCAATTGCTTTGATTTGGTCTGCCTTTGGTTTCCAAAGAGCTGCTTTCTCAGCAGTTTTAGGATCTGCTAATAGTTCATCAAAGCTTTTGTAAATTTCGTTATTAGATCCAGTAAGCACGTGGTTGGACTCTCTCAAGCTACTATCAACCACTTTAAAAGCATTCAGGATCTCAGCAGACACATTCAACGCAAGCAGTGCCGTCAACACCAAGTACATGATGTTGATCATTTTCTGCCGCGGATCTTTAGGTAGTGCCATATGATAGGATAAGTTTAAATGTTAGAATACAGAACTAGATTAACCGCGACCTTGCATTGCAGCAAGCATGTTACCATAAACACTGTTTAGGCTACCCAAATTCTTTGAAAGCAAAGCAATTTGTTCTTGTGTCTTCTTGGCATCATCAACACTACCTTGCATGGCCTGTGCAGTCTTGTTGAGGTTCTCATAAAATGCATTCATTGCATTGATATGACCACCTGATTGCTGCACTTCTGTTTCATACATTTTATTTAAAGCACTGATATTTTTTGTAAGCGTCTGCATTTGCTCTTGGAATGCTTTAGAACTTTCTGCCGCATGGTTGAAATGCTGAACAGAAGCAGCAGCATTAGCATATGCATCTTTCATTGTATTCAAGGCTGCAGAAGCCTCCTTGGTTTTCGCAGCAAAATCGTTAGTTACATCTGCAACATTCGCGACAACAGATAATCCTTGGATTGTAGTATTGAACTTCGCAAAACTTTCGTTCAGCTTTTTCAAGTTATCCGGATTGATTTCTTGCTCAATCAATTTTTTCAATTCATCGTTAGACGAAGAACCTCCACCTATTCCACCTTTTTTCAAAGCCTCAGCAACTTCTGCCATTTCACCACCTGCTGGAGGAAGGAACGCATAAATTAAAAAGATAGCCGCTTCTGTAAGAAGACCTACAGTTAGCATGATATCTGCATAAGATTTGTGCAGAATTTTTGCCCATGCACCAAAGATGACGACTGCAGCTCCGACGCTGACAACAGTGTTGATGATTTTTTCTAGTTGCTTTGACTGAACGGCCATTTTTTGAAATTTAATGGTGAAGTAAGGATTGGATTATTAAAAGTTATTTTTTCAATTTTGTAGGAGGCAAATCAATTACACAACGGAAACCTACATATGATTTTGTTGTGTCTTGGTATTCGTAGGTCCTGGTGCTGTTCTGTAAGAAGAAACCAACATCCTTCCAGCTTCCACCACGAACAACTTTTCTCTTCATTCTTGGAGGATCGCTATCTTTTGCATTCATTCTGATTTCAGGATTCATATCGTGCTGGAAATTATAGGCACCTTCATAGTATAAAGAAGATGTCCATTCAGCAACATTACCAGCCATATTATATAAACCAAAATCATTAGGCCAGTAAGCATCTGCCTTCACAGTATAGAAACCACCATCTTCTGGATAGTTACCTCTACCTGGCTTGAAATTGGCCAATAAACAACCTTTCTTGTTTCTCAAATATGGACCACCCCATGGGTAAGGAACTTGAGATCTTCCGCCACGTGCTGCATATTCCCACTCTGCCTCCGTTGGCAATCTGAAATCTGATTCCGTCATGCGTTTGTTTGCCTCTAAATAAGAATTTAAATATTGTGTTCTCCACTCAGCAAAGGCAGTCGCTTGTTTCCAATTCACACCCACTACTGGATACTCACCGTATGCTGGATGAGAAAAATATTTTTTAGCCATTGGTTCATTATAAGAATAAGAGAAATCTCTTATCCAAACCAAGGTATCAGGATAAATAGGTGTATCAGTTTTAATGATGAAATTTGAACGAGGCTTATCAGCATTTTCTCTTCTAGAACCCTCTTTGTAATCAAATACTTCAGAGTGGAAGATGATTTTTTTAGAATCTAACTCTTTTCTACCATTAATTCTGTTGTCTGGAGTTACAATCATCGCACTGAGCTGCTCTTGGATTTTAGGATCGTTCCATTTGATTTGCTTTGCTTTCAACCAATCAATAATCCCAGTTCCGTCAGGCGACTGCTTTTTGAAATTGAGAATAGTTGCAGCAATTGAATCTCTTACCCAATGCACGAACTGCCTGTACTCATTATTGGTAATTTCGGTAGCATCCATCCAGAAACCATTGATGGAAATTTGCTTATTACGTGCAGTGAATGCATAGCTGATATCTTCATCAGACGGACCCATGTGGAATGTACCCGATGGGATATATACCATTCCCGGAGGTCTTGGCATTGTGTATTTATCGCCTACTGAAACGCCATGTAATTGACCATCGCCAAGGCTGGTTTTAGATTTTCCCATCTTGCCACATCCGGTCATCACAAGGCCAAGCGACACAATTCCTAATAAATTCAGCAGTATGCCTTTCATTTTAGTTCCTGGTTTAGTGAGCATAAAAACAAATATATACCAATTCAGGGTATTTCATTTTCACCTAACTCCTCATTCGTCCAAATTTTAACAAGCTGAAAACATCTGGACTCAACCTATCAAAAACGATTAATTTTCAGGCATATTGCATTAAAATTGCTATCGTTTTGTTAAGACCTTTAACAATACCTCCTCTAAACTGAAAACGGGTAGCTGACAGGTATAATCACGGCACACATAGAAAGTTGTTTGCTCCCCCAAAGTTTTATGCTTTAAAAGGGGATATTGATCAAGAATCTCTGTTGATAGCATAACTACTTTATTGGGAATATATGCCTTCATTAAAGCTCCACCTTCCTCTATTGACTTTCCACCTAAAACCAGAATTTCATGTGTTCCCTGAACCATTTCCAACATTAAATTGGCCCAAATTCCAAAGGAGTTGGGGTACTTTAATACGCCCTCTTTTACCCGATCAAGCATTTTTAAGGATTGTTGCTTCCAATTTTCCTCACCTAGCAAAATAGAAGCCTTGTATAAATTCAAAGCCATTATTGCATTACCGCTTGGCATTGCCCCATCATAGATGTCTTTTTTCCTGACCAAGATGTCGCTTTGATAAGCATGCGTAAAGTAAAAAAACACCCCCTCTTCATCAACATAGTTGGCTTGTAAATAGGCAATGATAGTCCTCGCTTTTTCCAAATAACTCAATTTTCCAGTCGGCTCATAAAGGGCAATTAATGCTTGCACCAAATAAGCCAGATCGTCTAAGAATGCTGGATATTTGGCTTCATCCTGTTTAAAGGTGTGTAACCATGCAATATCACCATCCGTTTGAAAAACATTTAACAACAATTGCATATTTAACTCTGCTAATTCCAACCACTTGGGCTCTTCAAAAGCCATTGCGGCCTTAACCAAAGCATGGTTAAACAAGGCATTCCAGCCTAAAATAACTTTATCATCAGTACCTGGTCTAATGCGTTTGTTTCTAGCAGACAAGAGTAGGTAAACCGACTGCTTAATCTTATTTGAAGCCTCCTCTTCACTCAGCCCATGCTCCGAACGCCATGCGTCTAGCGACTTTTTTGTACGAAGAATATTTACTTCCTCCCAGTTACCTTCATTTGTAACATCGAACCAATCAGCCATGATAACTGCATCTGCTTTAAGCACTTCATCAAACTCCTTTTTCGTCCATGTATAAAACTTTCCCTCCTCTCCCTCACTATCAGCATCCAAAGCAGCATAAAACCCCGCTTGCTCAGACATCATCTCTCTTTTCATAAAATCGACAGTCTGGGTGGCGATTTGCTTATACTCAGCATCACTAGTAAGCTGATAGGCTTCCGACAACACTACCAACAAAAGTGCATTATCGTAAGTCATTTTTTCAAAATGCGGTGCCAACCAAGTTGCATCTGTTGAATATCGGCAAAATCCTCCGCCTATTTGATCATAGATCCCTCCTCTCATCATTGATTTCAAGCTTAATTCTGCTTGGTACAATGCTTCTTTACTTCTTGTGAAATGGGCATATCGCAGCAAATACTGGATGGTAAAGGTTTGTGGAAATTTCGGTGCTTTACCAAATCCACCTAATTCCTTATCAGACATTGTCATAATCGCTTGAAAGGCTTTATGACATTGGTCTTTATCAAATAAGGAATTTCCTATGTTAACATCAGCTTTGAAACCAACGGTTTGATTGGATTTCGTGAGATAATCAACAAGATTATTGGCCTGGTCTTCAATTTCCTGTCTCCTATTTTGATATGCTTGTTGGATTTGCATTAAAACCTCTTGCCAAGAATGTCGGTTATACACCCGCTTTGGTGGGAAATAAGTACCACCATAAAAAGGTTTACCATCACTGGTAAGAAACATATTTAATGGCCATCCGCCATTGCCAGCAATAGCCTGAAGCGCATCCATGAACAAGTGATCCAAATCTGGCCTTTCTTCACGATCAATTTTTATACAGACAAAATGTTGATTCATGATGCCTGCCGTTTGCTCATCCTCAAAACTTTCTTTCTCCATTACATGACACCAGTGACAAGCAGCATATCCGATACTCACCAAAATAGGCTTGTCTTCTTGCTTTGCTTTTTGCAAGGCTTCTTCGCCCCATGAATACCAGTCGACTGGATTATGGGCATGTTGCAACAAATAGGGACTGGTTTCTTGAATGAGCTTATTCGTGTGTTTCATAAAAAAAACCCCGGTGAAATCCGGGGCTTCATTTAAAAATTATTTGGACTTGACCGTTTCAACTAAAAACCTTTCCAAGGCAGCAACCATCGAAGGGACTTGTGGTTGAGGTGCCTTAATATGTAAATTCAAACCGGCATCTTCTATTGCTTTAGAGGTATTGCTTCCGAATGCCCCTATTATTGTGCCGTTCTGTTTGTAACCAGGAAAGTTTTCCAAAAGACTTTTTACACCACTTGGAGTAAAAAAGCAAATAACATCAAAATCGTGTTCTGAAATTTTTGATTTCACATCACAACTGATTGTGCGGTACATGAATGGGGTAACAAACTCACAATTGTGATTTTTCAACCATCCAACAATTTCATTATCCTGCTGATTCTCCGAACAAGGATAAATAAACTTCTCATTCTCCTTGTGCTTAGCAATCACATCAAATAAACCCTTGTTTGTTCCATCTGCACTAAAAAACACTTTTCTCTTTCTGTAGAGAATGAATTTTTGGAGATAGAGCGCCACCGCTTCACTAATGCAGAAATATTTTGTGTCTTGCGAAACAGCAAGCTTCATCTCTTCACATATCCTAAAGAAGTGATCAATTGCATTTTTACTGGTTAGTATAACTGCTGAATAATTCGCAATATCAATTTTTTGTTTTCTAAATTCTTTAGACGGAATTCCCTCAAGTTGAATAAATGGCATGAAATCCATTTCAACATTAAGCTTTTTGGCTAATTCAAAGTAAGGGGACTTAGGAGAATCTGGTTTGGGCTGAGTAATCAAAATCTTTTTCACCGACTTTTTCTCACCCATGCTTTTCTTTCCGTTTTTAGTCATATTCTGCACTAATAGATATGCAAAATTATAAAAAAAAATCAGGAAACTTCCTTAGAAAAACGCTAGGAAAAATCTTCTTATCAACAGTGTTTAATGTAATTGCATATTTAGTTCAACAAACATGCAACTATAACATACCGTTGAAGTAAAGATTAACCGACTTGGTTAAGAACTTAATTAAAACTGCAGAAGGAATCAACTCTAATGCTATAAAAGCAAGTAAAAGGGTAAAGAATCCAATCCTGGATTGTTTTGAAAAAACTTGATACCCCCTTAGAAATCTATAGAGCAGCATCAAGACGATCAAAAAAAGTGACAAGTTGAATGTAAAGCTAGAAGAAGTAGCATCAGAAAAAGCCATGACAAAAGAAGAAAACAAGAGTATTAAACCTGCCAATTTATTATTCAAAAAAACAACAAAAAGATAATCATCGAAAGCTTGCTCTTGGCCAAAGGCCCATC
>JACCEB010279307.1_pt1 | contig 11453 bp, 9 predicted proteins | sample 7454761 | NCBI WGS metagenome assembly JACCEB01 (sample SAMN15323454, study PRJNA562643) | freshwater metagenome | isolation source: river surface water | place: USA:Blue River Watershed | collected 2017-08-18 | reverse complement strand
CACCTCCGAGCTATAGTAATAATATGATTTAATCATTTAAAAGAAAGTATTACGTAGTATATATTATAGCTGTGTGGATTTGAGGATAACTCGAAATATTTTCGCTTGTATAATTCATATTCACAAAGATTTACACAGGAATTTAATTCATAAATCATTGATATATATAATATTAGAACGAATTATCACAAAATACAAAACCCTGTGACAAATACCAATTATCGTTGTGTTTACGCACTTGATGTGGGTGTATGATGGTTGACTGCTTATTGTATTTCAACAAAATTGCATTTCATTGTTTTCGTGGATTGTAGGTTTCACGTGAAACGAAATTTATTTTGTGGTTACGCCAGTATTATACGACGTCTTTTCAGGTAATATTAACGTATTACTGAGATTCTTCTTAAGAATCCAAGGAGTGGTTGAAGAGAAAAATTGTTCGGGATCGTCTAATATTTTTTGCTCAGCAAAATCGTATCCTTCAATATTAAGTAGTTGGGGGTAATAAGGATTGTTAATCCATGAAACCCAAGAGTAAGTACCTTCTGGTAGGGTTATAGAAACTGTTTCTTTTGGTTTAAGTACAAGGATATAGTTAATTTTTTCTGATAACAACTTAATGTATATCATCTCATCCGTAGGGTTTTTTATATCGTTTTGAGTAAGGAATAGGTAATTTCTTTTAATTGTGTCAAAAGGGTTTTTTTGAAAGCGTTTGGAGTAATTGGGATGGTTAAATCCGTAATATCCCAATGTACTGATGATGGTGTCGTTTTCGTAAACTCCGTATAATGGTATATTTTCTTTTCTTATACTTTTATTGGTTTTAATAAATGAATCAATTTGTAAGGACTGTTGAATGTCAGCTTTATCAGTTGAAGTTAGAAACAAAGTGTCTTGATTTATTGCTATTGAATCAGTTTTGTTTAACCAACCGTGAAACACGGGTGACCCAATCAAACAATACATGTTTTGGTTTCTTAAGAAATACGCGTTTTTATATATTTTTCTTTCTGGGTAGAGTGTTATAAAAAAAGTATCGGTAGGCCTATTTACAGAATAAAACACTTGATACGGTTCGTTATTATCGATTTTTTGATTATTGTCGTTTTTAATAATATAGGTTTCATGGATGCTGTTTGTTAAACCCTGAAAGTGGTACTGGTTGTTGTTTTTGTTTTGAGGGAGGTAAATTAGGCTATCCTTCTTGATAAAAACACCATATTTTTCTTTGGTTTGTTTAGTTCCTTTAATTTTAACGATAAGCTCGCCGCTGTCGCTAGAGAGGAGCAAAGTTGTGTTAAGCAAAGGATTTTTTTCATTGAGATCAAACACCCAGTGGTCTAAATATAAACAGTTGGTAGTACTGGGCACGGTAATAATTAAATTGCTTCTTTGTGTTTTAATTGAATTCGTTGTTGGATTCGCTACACCAGTATTTTTTGGCGAATACACAAGGGAACCAGAAGTTGTGATGTTTTCGTTAAACAACAAAGTGATGCGGTTTTCTCCATTTTTTATGGTGCTTTCAACAGAAATTAAAACCGGGGACGTTGTGTCTTTGTCTCCCCCTGATGGAGGCACAGGATTAGCACAAAACGACATGATAAAAACCACGAGCGCGATGCTCAGGGCTATCCGTGTTTCGGTGATCTTTCTTTTAATCATTGACGAATGTTATCTGCCAAAGTGTACCAGAAGTACTTGAATATCTGCGGGGTTTACACCACTTATTCTACTTGCTTGTCCCAATGTTTGTGGACGTATTTTGGTTAGTTTTTCTCGAGCCTCCAAGCTAATGCTATTTAACTTGTTGAAGTTGTATTGCGGTGGAATAACGATATCCTCTAACCGATGCATTTTATTTGCCAACTCAACCTCTTTATCAATATAGGTCTTATACTTAATGGTAATAGCGGCGCGCTCTTGAGACAGTAGGTCATAATTAGCCAGAAAAGCACCTATATGGGGTATGTTGCCGAGATCGCCTAACTCTATTTGTGGACGTAATAATAGTTTGTTTGCCCTCTGTTTTTCGCTGATAGGGGTTGTCTTTTCAGGTAGGTATTTGTTGACTTCGTCTGGCGTTATGTTTGTGTTTGTCAGATGGGTAAGAATCTCGTTGGCTGCTTTATTTGTTGATTGTAGCATTTCCATTCTCGATTCGTTTGCCAACCCAATAGAGAAACCCCTAGGGGTAAGGCGCTCATCTGCGTTGTCTTGTCTCAAGGATATACGGTATTCTGCTCGGGAGGTAAACATTCGATACGGCTCCTCTGTACCCTTGTTGATGAGATCGTCTATCAACACCCCAATGTAAGCCTCGTTTCTACCCAAAATAAACGGTTCTTTTTCTTGAACCCTTAAAGCCGCGTTCACACCAGCCATAAGCCCTTGACAAGCAGCTTCTTCATAGCCGGTGGTGCCATTGATTTGTCCAGCAAAGTATAAATTTTCTACCAGTTTGGTTTCTAACGTGTTGTATAGTTGAGTGGGTTGAAAATAATCATATTCTATTGCGTAACCAGGACGGAATATTTTGGCATTTTCGAAACCGGGGATCAAACGAAGCGCCTTAAGTTGAATGTCGTCAGGCAACGACGTGCTGAATCCATTAACATATACTTCAACAGTATTCCATCCCTCGGGCTCAACGAAAATTTGGTGTCGATTGCGTTCAGCAAAACGATTGATTTTGTCTTCGATGCTTGGACAATATCGTGGACCTAGGCCTGTGATGCTTCCATTGTACATCGGACTATCAACAAACCCCTCTCGCAAGACATTGTGGACTTGTTCGTTGGTGTATGTAATGTAACAACTGCGTTGGGTGGTGAGAGGTCTTGTTTCATTGGAATAACTAAACTTATAAGGACCCTCATCTCCTGGTTGTTCTTCCATTTTGCTATAATCTAAGGATCTACCATCCACACGGGGTGGCGTACCCGTTTTCATCCTTCCGGTTGTAAAACCAAAAGATACGAGTTGCTCAGTAATGCCACCAGAGGCGTGTTCACCCATGCGCCCCCCGCCAAAGTTTTTTCTACCAATATGGATAAGGCCATTGAGGAAAGTACCGGTTGTGAGGACGACGGTTTTTCCATAGAAAGTCATCCCCATCGCACTTACAACACCACTAACTTGTTGATTGTCAAACACTAAGGATTTAATACTGTCTTGAAAAAAGTCAATATTGGGGTTTTTTTCGAGCGCCAAACGCCACTCTTCAGCAAAGCGCCATCGATCACTTTGGGCTCGGGGGCTCCACATGGCAACCCCTTTGCTGCGGTTTAGCATGCGAAACTGTATCATGGTCTTGTCTGTAATGATACCAGACATTCCACCCAGGGCGTCAATTTCTCTAACGATTTGACCCTTGGCTACCCCGCCCATTGCTGGGTTGCAGCTCATTTTTGCAATTGTTTCCATGTTCATGGTAACAAGCAAAACCTTACAGCCCATCGTGGCTGCTGCATGAGCCGCTTCGCATCCGGCATGGCCGGCACCAACAACTATAACATCGTACTGTGTGTTCATATGAAAGTCGTTTCACGTGAAACGTTAGTCCAAATCGGCCCACAAAGATAAGCACGCCTCTTCTTCTTGTCTCATTTCTTTTGCTTGAGCGTCGGTTTTGTCTTTGTAGCCCAAAAGGTGTAATAACCCATGTGAAACAACGCGAATAAATTCATTTTCGAAATCAACCCCAGCTGTTATCGCGTTTTCGGCTACGCGTTCAAAAGAAATGTAAATCTCGCCCTCAATAGGGTCAATAGGGTTTTCTCTTAAGTCAAACGTGATAATGTCTGTGTAGGTATCGTGTTGTAAATGCGCCATGTTGATTTCAAGCAAAGCCTCGTCATTTACAAGCACAAAATTTAAAAGGGAAATACTTTTGCCCTTCTTTTTGGAAGTGGTTTGTAATAAACGCCTAATTTTATTTCGCTTTTGTTTGTCCAAAAACCGAGATCGACCCAAAAAGTAGATGTTGTTCATTTGATTAATAAAAGTGTACCCGAATATCTTGTCTTCTTGTTTCTGTAGGAGGCTTGTATCAAATACACATACGTTCCCTGTGAAACTTCTCTGCCTTGGGCATCTGTGCCGTCCCATCCCAGCAGCGCGTCGCCCTGAAACAAGAGTTCGCCCCAACGGTTGTAAATGGACAAACTTGATTCCCCTGCGCTTATGGCGGGGTTGGATATTTTAAAAGTTTTATTGATACCAAAGGGGTTAAAAGCAGAGGGTATTAAGGTTGTGTCGACCGCCGAAGAGTCAAAACCCAAATAAACAGCATGTTCGTTTGAATACAGCTCATAAGAAATTGGCAACACCCCGCTATTGCTGAATATTTTTACGCGAAACACCTGGTTGCCATACAGTGTTGCAGGAAGCAGAAAACTTGTTGCGCCACCCGCATACAATGTGTTCCACGTGGAACCTGTTTTTTGTTCTAGATGATAATCATAGCTCGTTGTTATCGCAGGGTTGGCCCAACCAACATGGTTCGTCCATGTCATAACGCGTTGATTATCAGATAGTAACATTGTTTTATGGATAAAAGAGGAGTCGTCTACCAAACCACAATCATTTGTTCGAACGGCTCGGTATTCGGCGACCGCTGAGCTGGTCTTGGTTGTTCCGTCATTGTATGTGAAGTTGCCTGGGTTTGTGGTTGTGTAAATGGTTGTCCAACCAGTAACGGCCTTTTTTTCAACCTTCAAAAAAGATGTTGGGCCATCTTTTTTCCAATTTATATCCAACCGAACCAAATCGTTGCCAACCACACTGGCACCCGTTATTACTGAAATAGGTGCGGCGTTTCCATTGAAAACATAATTAACAAGAACGCGGTTGGAGGTGCTGGTCACACCGCCCGTGATTTTGGAGGCCCGCACAAAGTAGTGATATTGTTTGTTGCTTTCATAGGTGGTATCGGTGAAGTTGTAAGTCGCGGGATCGGTTGCTAAATCTGCAACAACAGAACCAAGCATTTGCCAACTTCCATCCGACAAGCAATGTCGCCAAACAAAATATATCCCCGCCGTCCAACCTTTGTATTTGGTCCATGTGAGTAGGGTTTTCTTGGAACACCAATGTTTGGAAGATTTTTGAACCAATAGGTTAATAGGAGAGTGATAATTGCTTAATAGACCGCCATTTAAACAACTATCAAAAGCTGCGAGTGAAAAAGAATTATTACTCGTTCTTGGGTTGAAAGTGAACGTGTCAAACCGGTAAAATGTACTAAATGTGTCTTTGATCAGTGCGTTTCCGCCCCCGACCAGCTTAAAGAGACTGTATCCCAACACATCTGGGTCAAGAGGTTTTTTCCACCCCGCAACAACCCTCTGTGATGTATACTCAACTGAAACACTATCGGGTTCGAATTGCGTGGGTGCTTGGTTGTCGACAAATACATGGTTTGAAACGAGCGTGTCCTTTCCGTTGCATGCATAGCTGGTAGAAACAAAAACTTCCCAAGCTTTGGTGTTGGGTAGAACCGCATTGATGATGCTGGTGTTTAATGTATTGATTTGTTTTAGCAGTTTCCAGGGAGAAAACGCATCCTCGCGTCCATATAGACGATGATGAACGAAACTACCACAAGCGTCAGTAGGGGCGGATAGGCTTACCGTTAGGGTAAATGTTGGACGGTCTAAACAAGCGCGATAAACGGTTGCTGGGTTGGTAACCGCAAAAAGGTGACTCGCCAAGAAGATTGACAAACCAACCAAGAATATGCGCCGCAACCGATACATGTGTGTTTCTTAATTTTTGGGTGTTTCTCCGGAGAGTACATGTATAAACGAATTTGGGTCTAAATAATTGTTGGCAAGTGCATTTACATCTTCTGCCGTAACCGACCAGATTCCGGGCAAAACAGTATTGTAGTAGTTCAAGTCTAAGCCACGGTATAGTACATGCTGATATTTTCCACCCATGGCGAAAGGCCCATCGAACCCTCCCCGAAATTGACCAGCATAATATTGTTTAATTTTGTTGAGTTCTTCGTTTGAGATTAGGTTTTTCTTGAGGTCTTCAAAAATTTCATGGACCACAGTTATGGACTCCTCCGCAGTTTCGCTTTTTAAATCGCCAGAAATCGTCCAGGTGTAATCGTCGAATGCTGGTTTGAAAAAAGAGCCAACGCCATAAGTTAATCCGCGTTCTTCGCGAAGAATTTGCATCAGGCGAGAACCAAAATAACCACCCAAAACCAAATTTAACAGGGTTAATCCAAATCGCTCTTGTTGGTCTTTGGGTTTTATGTGTTTTGCAACATGAAGATTCACTTGGTTGGTTCCCTCAACGGGATACAGAATGGGTTTGTCAAAACGAGCAAAGGTCCCCGAAAATGCTTCTTGTGTAATCGAGAGGGGAGATCCGGGAAAAAACAAAAGCGCATCCGAAAGAGAATTTAATAATTGTTCATCAGAATCACCCGATACCATCACCATCATTTTGTCGAGACCCAAATGGTGGTTTTTGTATTTTATTAGATCGTCTCTCGTTATTTTTTGATAATCTGTGGGATCTCCATGAACACCTAGGGTGTGATCTTTACCATATATACATTCCAGGGCGATGCGACTAGACCAATATTTGGGCGTTTTTTGCTGTCTCTCAAGGGAGGCGGCACGAACCAGCTTGGCCGACTCTACCTCTTTTTCTGGATAGGACGCAGCTTGGATGTTCTCAATAACCCAAAGAAAAGCAGCCAAAATATTCTTTTTGCTTGCTCTCACAACCATGGAAGAACCAAGATGACCGCACTCTGTTCGGTGCGTAGCCCCAAGGTAGTCTAAGTACTCTACAACTTCGAATTCTGTGCGGACTTCATTGCCCGAAAGCAGCAAGTCGTTGGCCATCGTTGCAACATATGGCTTGTCCTGATGAAAAGACCCTGAGGCCCAAAACAATTCTAGTCGAACAACACCGATATTACAAGGTGTGGAAAGGTGTACTTGATGACCCGAAGACATTGTGAAAACGCGACTTTCTGGCACGTCAAACGTCTGTATGGTTTTGGTTTCTGGCCGATTGTTGGTTTTCAAATTCATGGTTTGGGATGGTAATAAATTACAGACACATTATCCTTGTTGAATGTTTTCTGAGCGATTGACAGCACTTGGTTTAATTCGATTTGGTCGATAACCTCATTTTCTTGATTAATCGCTTCTAGGTTTCCTGCATTTTCAAAATAACAAAGTCTTTGTGCCAGTTGCATGGGCTGTGTTGCTTCAAACAGCAACTGCGTTGCATAGCGGTTTTTTACACCATCATAAGTCCTTTGTAATGTATCTCCCCGATGAAGTTCTTCCTCCAAGGCGGTTATCAATGCAGCCTCTCCTTCAGCATGTGAAACACCCTCGTTAAGTATTCCATAAATCACAAAAAGCCCCTCGCCAAGCCCACGCATGTAAAAACATTCAGCAGCATTAAACAGTTGCTTTTCTTTAATGAGTTTTATTTGAAGTGGCGACACGTCTGACCCGCCCAACATTTCTGAAAACAATTCCAACGAAATAGACGCCGGATCGTTAAAGGTTGGACCCTTCCAAATTAAAAACACAGCAGGGTTTGGGCTCAAATCCTCTGTTTCGAAAAATCGGCGGCCGGAAATGGGTTTGTCTTCTGCATACTTATTTTGATTGGCACCCCCTGGTTTGTTGATATTGCCGAACCACTTTTCTGCAAGTTTTTTTGTGTCTTCCAAATCAATATTCCCAACAATGGAAACAATGGCGTTTTGTGGTTTGTAGAATTCGTTGTAAAACGATTTTACATCTTGTAACACAGCGTCTTCAATGTGTTTAATATCTAGCCCAATGGTTGGCCAACGATACGGACTTTTTTCGTAGATCAGGGAACGCACATGATGCCAAAGCAACCCAAAAGGAGCGTTGAAACAACGTTGTTTAAACTCTTCGACAACAACCCCTTGTTGAACAGAAAGAGATTTTTCATCAATTGTGAGGGCCCTCATACGATCGCTTTCTAACCAAAATGCCGTTTCAACATTTTCAGATGGCATTACCAAATAGTAATTGGTAAACTCATTGTTTGTGAATGCGTTGTTCTGTCCGCCCGCTTCCTCTACTTCTTTGTCAAATACAGGAACATTTTCACTTCCCGCAAACATCAGGTGCTCAAACAAATGTGCAAAACCTGTTTTATTCTCATTTTCGTCTCTCGCACCAACATTGTAAAGCGTGTTTAAAACAACCGTTGTTCTGGTCTCGTCTTTCAGATGAATAATCCTTAGCCCGTTGCTGAGCGTGAATTTGCTGTATAAATGCACAATACAAATTTACCACAACCAGGAGGTGTAAAAAAAACACCCCGTTGGGTCTTACCAACAGGGTGTTCAACTGTACAGTGCAGGCTAATTTACATTTCGGCTGTTTGCAAATCGTCTTCTGAAATGTGGACAGATTTCCCTTTTGCCTCAATCAAAAGGATGTTTTTAACCACCACTTCTGATGTCTCTTTCTTCTGTCCATCCGCACCCAAAAAACTGCGGTGTTGCAACCGTCCCTCAACCATGAGCTTGCTTCCTTTTTTCACCAGTTTCTCAAATCTGTCAGCCACAGCACCCCAGGCAACCAAGCGGTGCCATTGGGTGTTGTTAACCACACCCCCCGACAACAATGTAACGCGCTCATTGGTTGCCAAGGTGAGTTTCGCCAACTTTTTTCCACCTTCAAACTCTTTGATTTCGGGATCATAGCCCACGTTTCCGACTAACCTAACGGAATTTAATAAATTTTTCATAACTCTTTTCTCGTAAATAACTGTATAACATATAATCGTACTGTGTTCCCCAATTTCCGTGGCCTTTGGTCGTTGGTTAACAATACAAATTTGCTACCAATGACATTCAATACTCGTTACCTAATCAGATATAATCGATTATAATCGTTTAAAAGGTTGCTGCGTTTTTGGGGGATATTCCAAGAATTGATGTTTAGTGTACAAAACGCTTATGGAAAATCAATTCAAAGGATCGAACATGTGTAAAGAATGCGGTGACAAACTAAAGGGTCGTGCAGACAAGATGTTTTGTAACGATGCGTGTAGAAGTGCGTTTAACAACAGAAAAAATCGCGAACAGCTCGATCCGTTAAAGACCATCAATCGGGCCCTTGTGAAAAACAGGCGGATTCTGAAAGAAGTTTACGAGCTGTCGGGTGGACAATCCACAATACCCATCAGGCGATTGGAAAACAAGGGTTTTTTATTCAATTTTTTTACCCATACCGAGGAGCCAAACAAGGGAAATTGTTATCGGTATTGTTACGATTTTGGGTACACAGAGGCTAAAAATGGAGAATTGATGATTACCAGATATCCGGGAACGTATTTGTGAGGCCCCCCTCCCCGAAATTACACTACCTTTGCAAATTCAAAAGACAATAGTTTATGGCAAAGTCTCCCAAGAATAATCAAGGCAATGGCAAAAAGTTTCAGGTTAGACAACCTGGGGAAAAACGCAATCGCAAAATAGACTTTGATAAAACAGAGCCCAAAAAAACCAAGTTTTTTGGAGAGAATAACAGTGGACCCGCAGGACACAAATCGTCGGAAAAAAGGGTTTATGGAGATCGACCGGACAAGCCTGCATTTGGCGGTCGCTCAGACAAGCCTGCATATGGCAGCCGCTCAGACAAACCAGCATTTGGTAACCGCTCAGACAAACCAACATATGGCAGTCGTCCAGACAAGCCTGCATATGGCAGCCGCTCAGACAAGCCTGCTTTTGGCAATCGTTCGGATAAACCAGCATTTGGTAATCGCTCGGACAAGCCCAACTATGGGGGTCGTGATGAAAATCGCAGAGACACACCCAATCGTGGTGGTTTTGTAAGAAACGAACGCCCCAAATTTGGTTCGGATAGGGGTCCACGTGAAAACAACCCAAGATTTGAAAGCGGCGCGCCGAGAGAAGAGGGTAATCGGGGAGGTTTTAAACGTAATAATCCAAGATTTGCAGAAAAGGGAGGTTTTACCGGTGGTGATCAATCGGGCAAACCAAGGTTTCCTGGTGATCGCAGCGCCAAGTTTGGCAAGGAAGGCGACGATAAAAAATCGTTTAACACCCGTGAAAGTCGTGGAGGATTTGACAAACCACGCTCATTTGACAAACCGCGTTCTTTCGACAAACCAAGCTTTGAAAGGCCCAATCGCGGAGACCGACCAGGAGGCTTTGACCGTCCCAATAATTTTGGCGATAAACGATCATCGGACAGAGGTATGGGCGACCGGCCAAATGGTGGGTTTGGCAAACCACGTAGTTTCGATAAACCCAAAGAGTTTGGCAATAAGCGAGAATTTTCAAAACCAAGATTTTCAGAAGATGGCGCCGAAAAGAAACCATTTAACCGCGAAAAACCCATTGACAGAAATCGTGAAGACAGGGCCGCTAAACCATTGAGTAGTGGTGGCGTGAAGGGACTTGCCAAGTTTAAACCTAGAAGTGCAAATTCAGACGAGCAGTCGCAAAGTGAAGAGAGAAAAACTTCCGCACCAAAGACCTACGGCATACCCAAGGCAGAACGTGCAGAAACCCCAATCGGTTTCAAAGGAAGCAAGCGTGAATATAACCGTGTTACGAGTAATTTAGAAAAAGGCACCGAGCACGCAAACAGCAACGAGATCAGGTTGAATCGATATATTGCCAACAGCGGAATTTGTTCTCGCAGAGAAGCGGATGACCTTATACTACAAGGGTTGGTGCGGGTAAATGGAGAGATTGTAAAAGAGTTGGGCACCAAGGTAACGCCCTATGATGTTGTCAAAGTTGAAGACCGCAAAGTGGTACCAGAAAAGCCCGTTTACATCATCATGAACAAACCCAAGGGTTACATCACAACAACGGACGATCCAGAGGGTAGAAAAACCGTGATGGAGCTAATTGATTTGCCAGGAAAAGAGCGAATTTATCCAATCGGTAGACTTGATAGAAACACAACGGGTGTTCTGTTGCTAACCAACGATGGTGAAATGACACAGAAGTTGATGCACCCAAGTTTTGAAATTAAAAAGGTATATCGCGCCACTCTAGACAGAAAGCCCACAAAAGAGCACATGTTGCAATTGGTTGAAGGTGTGGAACTTGAAGATGGCATGATGGCGTTTGAGCAGTGTGGTTTTGTGGAAGAAGGGAAAGACACCGTCCTCGGTATTGAAATCAAAAGCGGCAGAAACCGAATCGTCCGACGAATGTTCGAGCATTTTGGCTATGAAGTAACCGCATTGGATCGCGTGTTATTGGGCGAGTTCGATAAAGTGAAACTGGGTCGCGGCAAATGGCGTTTTTTAACCGAAAAAGAAATGAACTATGTTGATAGGTTGAAGCGCACCAAAGCCAAGAAGCCCAAAGCATAATCTTTATTTGTCTTGATTGGATTGCGTTCTAATCGTACGCAGAAAAAGCGCCGATGGTCCAT
>JACCEB012004413.1_pt1 | contig 11454 bp, 7 predicted proteins | sample 7454761 | NCBI WGS metagenome assembly JACCEB01 (sample SAMN15323454, study PRJNA562643) | freshwater metagenome | isolation source: river surface water | place: USA:Blue River Watershed | collected 2017-08-18 | reverse complement strand
TTCTTTAAAAGATTTTTGAAGTTAGGAGATTGTGTATATTGTAAGTTAAAGTCTCTTGCAGATTTATTAGCATTCCATATATCACGTAAATTACCAGTCCATTTTCCAGGAAAGTTTCCACCATCTTCTGCAGAAGCTTTTGTCTTCTTAGCATATGGGCCATTACTAGGAGCAGGGTTCTGTGTACGTGCGTATGTAAATCCTACAGCACCAGGCATAGAACCTCCCATAGCAAACTGTCCTCCCCATGCAGGAGAATAGTTACGTCCTACATTACTGTATCCTTCACCTTGAAATCCTTCAGGGCCTGATACAGAGTAGTCATTATAATTAATCAATCCTCCATCTTCATACTTATCCAAATGTCCACCATTCTCAAATGGACTGAAAGAACCCATACCTTCATTAGGAGCAAACTGTGGTTGCTGCCAATTTTCCATAGGTATAGCATCTGCTCTAAGTTGATCAAGAGTAAATGTACGAGGCATCTGCTGTCCTGTTACAGCATTTAGTTGATCTTCAACATACTTATAAGCAGGTGACGCATATTGACTACTAGAAGGTGCTATTGGTATAGTCTCTGGATTATACGAACGAAGTTCTACACCAACTGGTGTTAGATGTGTAGCTTCTTTTACATGCTGTGGAACTGCTTTAATAAGGTTAGTTCTTCTAGGATATAAAAACTTATTGTTAGGTATGATGAACTCATTAGGATTAGGAACATCATTTTGTAAGTTTTTAAGTGCTATAACATCAGGATCATAAGCAACACTCTTCTTCCAGAATGGAACTTTGTATTCGGTAAATAACATGTCATTACCAGTTAACAAACCACGTCTTCCTCCTTCAACTTCCAAACCTCTTAAATATTCATATGCTTCTTTTAAATCTTTAGTTGTCCAATCGCCTTTACTAAATACTTTATCAGCTAACTCACTTGATTCATAAGAAAGTTTATTACCTCCAGGTACAACTGATCTATATGTTCTAGTAGGATAGATAGCTTTATCTAACTTGCCAGGAAGTTTCATAGCTCCTCCTAATGGATCAAAACCTAAAGCTCCAGCACCTAATGCCATTCCAGCTTCTATTGCTAAAGCTTTAGGATCTCTATCAATCATAGCATTACCTAATGCTGATGCTGTATTACCAGTAAACACAAATGGATTAATAAAATTATCAAACACTTCACCTACACCACTTACATCATTAGGAAACAATCTAAACTTATCTCCTATTGCATATCTCTTACCGTTAGGATTGATAATACTAGCATCACTTGATTCTGCTACTGCTTTCTTTCTTTCAGCTAACTTCTTAGCATTAGCCTTATTAGTAATCTCTGTTACTTGTTTAGCTTTAGCTTTGCTTTCTTCTAATTGTTTCTTAGTGAATCGTACCGTAGGAGCAGCAACACGTGTAGCATCTGTTTTAATAACAGGGCCGCCAACATCGTATTTATCTAACCAATTTTCCATTACTTGTAAGAGATTTGACTTGGTGTTATGATGAATTGAGATATCATATGGATATCAGATCTATTGTCCATTATGTGTCTCACTAATAAACCTTTTGCACGTAGTGGTTCTTTCTTAAAAGATTTAACACCATAGTTCATATTGGCTTGATTTAATACTTTGTCTACTGACATAGACTTACAACTATTCAAGAACATAGGAGTAAGTTTGTTTACAAGTACATTCCAGAAAGTATTGTACTGATAGAAGCTATCACTCTTAGTAAATGTAATGGTCTTACTATCAGAATTATACTGAGGGTAAGAATTGTAAGCTTGTAGATTATTCATTGGTTTAGCAACCAAGTTTAACAGTCCAGAATTTTGTTGTCCGTTATACAATATTGCTTTGTTAAACCATTCAGAATCAGTCTGCACCTTTCTATTAACATTGAATTCAGCAACTTGATCATCTAGATATTTATATACTCTTGTATAATCTTTCACATTCTGTAAAATCTCATCATGAAACTCATATGAGAAAGGATACTCTAAAATATATGGCTCAACAGTCCCATAGTATTTATTATTAATCCATACATTAGCTAAGTGTATCCATAATGATCCTGTATTCTGAGTTTTGACTACAGGATCATATATCTCTTCATGCGTAAGTTCTTGTATAGGTAAACATACAACAACATTACAATTATCCAAAGATTGTAACACAATTGATGTAGCTTCATCAACAACTGTATAACTCTTACCAATGTATATGTCTTCGTAAGGAACACTTGCTGATAGCACGTTTCCTAAATCATCAGTGACTTTGAAAGGTCCAGTGATTTTATTTCCATTAGATGTTAGCCTTACAATAACTGTCTGAGACATATTCTTATATTTTAATAATCTTGCACTGCTGTTCCTTCTAAATCACATGTGGATGGTATAGAAGGACAACCTGTTTCACCTGTAGCTGTAATAGCTACCTTAGTTCCTCCAGGATCAGTTGAGTATACAGTTATTACAGTGTATACAGCACCTCCTGCTATTGTTACTCTATCATCAATAGCAAATGTTCCTATAGAGTATACAATAGTATTCTTAGTGCTTGAATCATCACAGCTTGAGATCTCATACCATTCTTGATCTTCTGGAGCAATTGTAGTCGATGTAGTTGTAGTAGTTGTAACTTCGATTGCAGCAATGGCTGTTAAATCACATGATGAATTAAGTCCTGAATAGAAGAAGTTATTCTCTGCAATATAATAGTTAGGAATGTAGCTATGGAAACTAATCCAACTCTTTGTATTCATATTGAATGACAAAGTCCAAGACTTACTACAAAAGTATGTAAGATTAGTCAATTGTACAACTTCTTTTACTTCAGTATTATCTTGAATAGGATATCTGTAATATTCACCATAGATAGGACTTGTTACATCATCTTGATAGAATATCTTTCCTACCCACGCAGGTTGAGGAACATAGTCTAATTTAGATATAATAATTCTATCATACTTACTATCATACACTCCAGTTAACCCAACTTTACTAAATGCATTATCAATATCAGCAGTAGGGAAATATCTACGTATTTCGAACTGAAGATTATCAGTCATGAAACGTTGTACTCCTGAACCAAATGCTGTTATATCTTCTGCACCATTTCCTGATATCAAGAATATCTGCCCACGTTTAGCATCTACAGTAACTTGTCCATTAGGAATCTTTAATAAGAACTTATGTTGAGATCCTACATATCCTAAATCTGTCTCAGCAAAATCAATTGGAGGAGCAGACTTGAACAATGTATCATTACCAACGTAAGCAGCTTGTGGATTGCTTGTATTGATTGTAAGCATTGTATTGTATAACAATGACTTGTTCTCAAAACGAGCAAGTACAGCTTTATTCTGAATACCATCTAATGACACTAATGGTCCGTAGTTCTGAGGAAAATCAAAGAACGATGTAGCTCTATATGTCAACCAGCTATTAACTTTATTAGTAGGATCAAAGCTTTGTGAATCAGAATAGATTGCTCTATAAGGATAATGTGTATAACATTGATTATTATCCCAGTCAGTTGGTAAGTGAGAGAAGAAGTTCTCTGTATTCTGTCTTGAGTATGTTATGTTATAGTAGTATGTATTATCAAAGTTGATAGGTACGTTTACCTGCTGGAACCATTCATCAGGAATACCAGAAGATACACGAGGATAGAAGTTACCTTCTTTGTTATTAAATGCTTGACGTAAGTCTACGTTGATAGAACTTTCACAATAGAAATAAGGAATACCATAAGCAAACTGATACATCTTACCAGTAACACCTTCAACTGTAGGAGCCATACTTATACCACCATACTTAGTAGTAGTAGTTGATGTAGTTAATCCTGCATAAGGTCCTAAAGCTGGGCTACCACCACAATCAAGCATTGTTGCTTTAACTGAGATGATGTTCTCCAACTTAGGTAATGGGCTACCGCTATCTGGTTTGTTGAAGTCATAGAAGATAGATCTAGATGAATGCCAGTATGCTGGATAAGCTACGTTACCTAATTGATCATAGTTGATATCTGAATCATCAGGAGCCCCCACTCTGTTATCAATAAAGAATGGAAGTTTTGTCTTGAATCCAAAACGACAAATGAATGTATCACCACCAAATACAATGAACTTCTTAGATTGTCCTGGTACTAATGCATCAAAGATTATTTGGAATCCTGTATCTATTGTTTCATAACTATAAATCTGTCCCCACTGATTAGGGTTAATGTTTTTAATAGAAGCATAGTATGAAACAACACTAATAGGAACTTGTTCTTCTGGAGAACCACAAATACTTTGAGAAGAAGCCGTAAATCTGGAGAAGTCACTAATCTTACCACTAATACTTGGTGTAGCATTAGGAAATGGTAAAGCTGTTTTAGATCCAGCAGTTTTTAAGTATACAGAGTTCTCTCTTTGATAGTTGTTAATATCATATATATCACCTACTGATTGTACACCAGGAGATAAGTATTGATATAGATCAAGTTGTCTTTGTTTGATACCTAAACCATTAGCAATGGTTCCTGAGTAATCATAATTAGCAACTGAGTTATATGAATAAGAGAAATTCTTTCTAGTAATACCAGTGATATAAATAGTCAGATATGCCTGATATGTTGTAAACATAGCTGTGGCATCGAATGGACTAAGTTTATTACCTAGTGTATAACTAACTAACAATGCTTGGTATTGAGCTTCTTTTGTTATAAACTTATACATTGCATTGTTCTTAACCTGAACAAAGTGACCTTTACCAGCACCATATATTACGTTCTCAAGTTTAAGAACTGATCCTAATGTAGGAGCACCAAATGATGTTTCAGGAGAATTAAATACTTGTCGGTATTTAGACTCATCTGTAGTGAAAGCATTTAAGTTATTAGGATATGCTTTATAATTAATATTGGTTGCTAATGTAACAGTATAGTTTTTATCACCAGCAATATACGTTGGTGGAGCCCATGCACCTATAAGTGTTGTAGTATTAGGCTCAACAGTTAAATCTAAAAAAGTATATGGTTGATATCCGTTAAGTACGTATTGAAATGATGTAACCCCTTTAGATACAATAATGTATGTATTCTGTATAGAGTAAAAATCTGTACTTGGTGGTGTTACCGTCATAACAGCACCTGCTGTTCCTGATAGAGGTACAGGTGGTGTCACTGAGTTTATAACTTGAAAACCTGTTTCTACACGAACTGTTTCAATCTGACCTGTATTACAGCTCATGATTTGAATATTACCAGCAGTTGTTACAGTTGCACCATATGATAGACATTGTGTATTATATGCGTTATTCTTTTCAAGAAGAAACGTATCCTTACTTAAATCATTGTAAGGATAATTAGGGAAGTAATAAGTAGTTCCTGAGGTAGGATCTCCACTAACTTGATCTCTTGTATACTTACCTACGTTACGCAGAATACCCTTACCTATGATTGATTTGTTTGTATTACGGTTACCACGAACAATCTTGAATCCAGCAATATCATCTGCTTCTTCTTGAGTGATATCACCATCTGTAACAGCTTGTGCAATTAATGCCTGTATCTGTGCAACATCGATACGCAAGCCAATAGGATATACAGCTTTAGACTTCTGCATAGATACAGCGTATGAACCATCAGGATTAATTGCTGGTATAGAGCTTTGGAATGCAGGACTAACTAATACATCTGGAAACTTATGATGTCTAATAGGTGTACCAGCTAAATCACCCCACACATATGGGTTATTTGGATATGTATCATCTTGTGACTCCCAATAAGAGAACCTACCATATTGATATGGTCCTTTATATGAATCAGAAGAACTATATCCTGAAGATATACCTAAAACTTTACCAGTGTTATATATCTTCCAATATGGTGAGCTAGCACCAGTACCTATATAGTCTTGATTACTGCTAAGTACAGGTACATCATCTTCACCTTCTATAAGTTCTCTACCAGGAATGTGAAAACCATCCGTTTGTTTACCGTTCTTTAATAAGAACACGATCTCAAATGCATAAACTTCATCACGTAGATATCCACGTAACTTAGTAGCATTTAATTCATTTGCATAGTTTTCAGTAGGAGGTATTCTATAAGACTCCCATAACAATGTAATCTTATTAGCAATCTTCTGATATGTTACACGTTTATTGCTAGTCAATTGATCCCATACAAGAACATCCTGTACAGATGTAACATCTTGTGCTACATCGTAGTATGGAAACTTCTCAAAGATATCTTGAATAGATAGTCTAATCTGTGTTTGATTTTGACCAGTGTATGTGATTTGATTATTTTCTTTATCAATGAAATATGTACCAATCAACTCGACAGATTCAACAGCATTTACAGTTTTAATAACTGCAAGATTGTAATACTCAAAGTATCCTGTTGTATCAATATTAGTTATGTCAACAACAATAGATCTGTTAACTGGGTAGCTAAAGTCTAATGTCTCAACATTTGTATTACCAATAGGAAGAGGATTAGTAATTGAATAGAAAGATGTATAACCAATACCATTAGCATTAGCATACTGAATAGCAAACTGATATGTACCAGATGTTAATTCACCACCAACCACTACATCAGATACGGTTAATTGGGGTATATTGAAGTTGGGTTGTATTTTTAACTTATTACAATCTGTGGGAGCTGTAGCATCTAAATCAAGATATCTACGAGCATTTAATCCATCCGTCCAGTATATTTCAGTAGAGCAGTTAGTAATTTTATGTACAACCTTTTGGATAGGGTGATTGATATTAAAGTTTAGACACGGTGCATTCATGAATGCCTGATATGAGCAATCATTATTAACCATGTATCCAATCTCTGAGCCTCCTGTAAAACCATTAACTAAGAAGAATATATGTTTGTTCTTCTCTTGAATATAATGTTTACCTATTAATTGATATCCTTCTGGAAAGTTTAAACATAATTCGTTACCTTCCTCATTCTGATAATTAACAGAGTTAGAATCAAAGTTCTCAACATTAGCATTTAACGCATATGTAAGTTTACCTCTCGGAACTTGGCCAATGGAGTTATCCATATTCAGACCAGTCTGAGCAGCATTAATATGCGGTACTACGTTCCCTGTATTAGTTGTTTCTTCTCCAGCCATATCTATATGATCTATTCGGCAATTCGTACATATTGAACCTATTTAGGTCATTTCTCACTCTACGTTGTTTCTCGTAAGCAGTTTGTTTCTTTATTTCGATATTCGCCATAATGAAAGCTTCTTCAGAAAGCTGCTTATAATACGCAAGTTTTTGTTGTATTTGTTGGAACGTTTCATCAGTTAATTGGTTAGATAACATTTCGAACACCTTGTATTTGATGAAGTGTTCTACATACTCTTTAACACGATAATTATCAGGCATCATTTGATTACCAGATCCGTCGTACTCAGTAGCATAAAATATCAAATGGATAACAGCATTACGAGCATTTGTAACAAACTTGTTATCACGTATATCAAATGAGTTAGCAGCAGAAGATCCTGGTGTATTTCTACTACCAATAGGAAGTCCACTACCATAGTCTAATGTACAATGATGTGAACCATTGATATTACCAGGAAGCATTAAGTATTCTCTAGTCACAGATCGAAAAGTTTGACTATTCGTCTTGTAGACAGTTTGAATCATCTCAGGCATACACGATCCATCACATCCTACATTACCACAACATGGACTAGGACAATCCACATCTGTTGTAACAGGACTAACCTGTATTGTTGTAGCTGTAGCAGCTTGTGAGTAGAATGAGTTAGCATCCTGATACGGTGTAAGGGGAGCTTCTGTACACATCCAAGCCTCACGAGCAGCAAAGAAGTTATCTGGAAGACGTGCTTCGAAATCAACCACATCTAGGATTGTTTCTTGAATCTCATAAGAAGATCTACCTAGCTTATCTAAACATTTCTTCAGATAAGTAGGAAACATCAAATCATCCACTGCTCCTGTATCGAAGTAGCTTTTCAATTCTTCCTTCACTGTAGCATATACAGGCTCAGGAGAAACGAAGTTGTATTTGTAGTAGTATGACATGTTATTTTATTTTTTCCACTCTCTGTAAATATGTTGATACTTATCGTCAGTCTTTATATAATGAGATAGTAATCTTGATGTTGTTCTAGTAGGTTTAAAGAACCAGAGATCCGCATTTCTCAATCTTGCTGTATCTCTAAACCACATCCATCCAAAGAAGTAACCTTCTGTATGAAAGTTGAAGTTATATATCCTTTTACCTTTCTCTTTAGTTTTCTGCCAGTCAATCGGTAAGTTAATTACCTCTTTACCATCTATTGTCTTGAACTTCTTACGCTTCTTCTTGTTAATAGAGAATTCACCAAAGCCGTATGGTAGCCTTGCTTTATCCCCAGTTTCCAAGATGTAGTTTTTGAATTGTTCGTTAAATAGATAGAGAATATTTCTCCACTCGTCAAACGTAAGTTTGATGTTGATGTTCTTCTTGCAGAAGTCTTTGTAGTTATCTTTACTAGCACTACGCCAGTCTATTTTTACTCTAGGCATCTGATGAGTTGCTACTGCTGCTTCGTGTTCGTGATGATGGTATTGTTAGTTGTTCATCATTATTATTACTTGTCTTATCGTCAATTGTACGAGAGTAAGTTAATAATAATCTTTGTGATGTAAGTTCTAGTACTTGTTTCTCAAGATATCCTGGACAGAAGAATTCTTTATCTAATGGATTCTTACACCAATCGGTTAATGGTATTGATGATGAACAACCTTCTGGATACATTACATCATTAGGAATATCTTCTTCGAATAACGCAGCTATACGAATACGTTGAATCATTGGATTACTAATATACAAGTAATCATTAACGATCCAATAGTACTCTTCGTTTTTAATAATAGGTAACTTCAATAAGTTAAGGTAACGGTTGATCGAAATCTCTTTCAATCGTTTCCCTGATCCACCCATTGCATTAATAGACCATACACCTTGGATAAGATATTGGTAATTACCTTCTGCAATACGAGGTAACTTATTTTTACTTCTAGAGATCTTACAAGGATCTGTATAATCGCAACATTCAGAAATATCAACTTGTTGCATCTCTAAACAATTGATAGTCGTGAAAATAGTATCTGTAGCCCAAAGCCTACGTAGATTTGTTTCACGTTTGATCAATAAGAGTGCGCTGTTTCTTAGCTCAGATGCGATTGCTCTATCTGTAATAAGGTTGTCAGTAGATATGAGTTTATGCATACTACGAACATCTGATACTAATTTTCTTAATGTTGCCATTTTTATAGTCTATATTCAAATTCACCTATCTTTCCATTCACCTTATCATACATCAAGACAATTCCTGCTCTGATACTGTGAACGTAGTTATTATCTGCATGCCATCTATCTGTACCAGACAAACTTGGCATTTGTTGGATTCTAACACCTTTGACTTCTTTAGCCATATAATGATGTTTATCACCAGTATGCACTTCTCTATATTTTGCATATCCAAACATTTGACTGTAATCAGGATGTGTTGCAAACAATAAAGGAAGATCCTCAATCTTGCAGTTACCGTGATGATAACCAATAAATGTTTCACCAACCATGATACCTTTAACTACAGTATGTTCTCTGTCAAAGTAGATGTTGTTATCAGATTTAAAGTAAACATCTAATGCGTGAGCTAAGTAGTATGACTTAGTTCTATCATGGTTACCTTGTACTAATACAACGTGAACCTTTTTACAGACAGCTTTCATCTGTGTAATTGTATCTACAAGTAGATCAAATCCTAATTCATACTCATGAGCATAATCAACAATAGTATCTTGTGGAGTACCATTAGTTGTTTGATTCTGATAGTTGTCTGTATGAAAGAAATCGTTTGATATTGGGAATACAATAGTATCAATATCATAGATTGCTTTTACATCATATACAAGACTTAATGCTGCAGTTAGATAAGTTGTGCATCTTTGATAAGGTGAATTATCACCATCAATATGTCTCTTAGCTAAATGGAAATCAGATAATGATAGTTCAATATCGATCTCTTTACCACGCTCTTGCTTTGGTGCTGGTTGGGATATGTAGTTGGATTTATAGTTCTCCAAGAACTTGACAAAGTCTTCTGGAGTATAATCTTGTGGACTCTTTAGTTTAGAGAACACTGATGATGTAAACTTCCCACTAGGAAGCACCTTTGACCAGTAATTAGTAATTACATATTTGTCAAGGTTAATCTTGTGCAATGCTGCTAATTCAAGATCATCTTTAGGTTCAAAGTCAAGAATCAATGTGCTCTCAACTGTTCCTTTCTCATTGTTAACCTTGCGAATTGCTTCACATAACAATGGTGTTTTCAATGTATTGTCTGGTTCTTGGTCCTTCTCTCTTAGCTCTTTTAACAATTCATCTACTTGTTGTTCAGTAATTCCTAGCTTTTCAGCATAGAAGGTTTTGCTTTTCTTCTGTCTCAATAGTGCTTCGAGACGTAAAAGCATGTCCTGCTTTTCGGTCATCCTACTTGTAGTTTAGTTAAATTGTCCTAAATATAGAAATTAATTTTTGGAATTACCAAACAATTGTAACTGAATTAGTTATATAGCTTAACTAATTTGGTTATAAAATGAAACTCCTAGGGAACATCTGTCCCTAGGAGAAGTCTTGTAAACCAACAAACAAGACTTTTTATATCTTAAACAAACGGTAAGCCTGCTGTATTACTAATTCCATTCGTAAAATCTGTTGTTTCTATTACGCAGTTAGAAGAACCACAATCTACAAGTGTTGATTTTGTATATGTATTTGATATAGAACTTTGTCCAGCAATTATAGTTACATTAGCTGTTGTTGGTGTAGATCCTCCTGAACATGGTGAATAGTTATATCCTAGTACAATTGTGATGTTAGATGTGGCTAAGAATGGTTGATCGTATTGATCTAATAGCTGAGCAGTTGTCTTAGAATAATATGTATATCCATCTGTTGGTGGAACCGTACCATTACAAACAACAGGAACTGGGAACCCTTCAGCAGCATCTATAAGCTTTATCTTAGTAGCTACGGCTGGTGGAGTTGGTGGTAATAAATCAATATCTAAGTCTACATAATTAGTACATAAACCAAGTGATTGAACCCTGACAATAGTAGCATCATTAGGTACAGCCATTGTTATATATCCTAGCTCTAATGTAGCTTTTGATATACTAGTAGCAAAAGGAGTTATATAATTATCTGAGTCTGTATACAAATCAAAGGGACCTGTATCTGAGCCTGCTGTTGTTAATGTTATAGTAGCAACCATATTTTTTATTTATTTGTTAGTTTAACATATTCCATCTCCTACTACCACACCACTTGAATTCAATTGAATATATCCGTTGTCAGTGTTGTAGTATCCAGCTCCTAATGTAGATGATCCTATTGCGTCTGTGTAGATTGT
>JACCEB011336778.1_pt1 | contig 11458 bp, 13 predicted proteins | sample 7454761 | NCBI WGS metagenome assembly JACCEB01 (sample SAMN15323454, study PRJNA562643) | freshwater metagenome | isolation source: river surface water | place: USA:Blue River Watershed | collected 2017-08-18 | reverse complement strand
TGTTGGCTCTGGACACATCTACAGTAATCCCTTTGCTATGCAATGTTTGATTCATAACAGCAGTAGAAGACGTATACACATCAGCTCTTACCTCTGGATCAATCAATCCAGTGGCCAATGCACCTGCATGACAACCAGTAATAGCTGACATGATCTGAACACCACTAGCGGTGCTATCACACCCAATCATGTGACCAGTAGGTAAGCCTTTCTGTACCTTTCTCAAAGCCATTACAGCCTTGATATACAGGGGCTTTTCCTTCCAATTTCCTGCATCACCAATAGCTTCTAAGCTATCAATATTTTCTTTAGCCCAGTCAAGCCTCTTTTCAAAGACCTCTTTATCCAAACCAAACTGAGTACCAATGTCAATCAGCAACCACTCAAATGCAGTAAATGTTTTCATACTTTCACCTTTTAAATTCGTTAGGAACATCAATGAATTCTTCTTCACAAAACTCAATACAAGCCTTGTTGTAGGCAGTGCCCTGTGTTGCTAAATGGTATCCGCATGAGTACAACCTGCCTCTTTTATCAACCCTGTGTGTCAGATAGAACTCATTCTGAGTCTGAGCAATCATGCTCATAGTCCTATAAGTCATCTTCTTATACAAACCAAAGTTCTCTACAGCAGTTCTTAACCCCATTGGTGTAACTGCTTTTCTCTTTGGTTTGGTACTTGGGTTGAATTCCAGCTCATATGAACTCACAAATTGAGTATCCAATTTAAGCTGAACAGAGTTAGCGGTGTTAATCACATCTAAGCAAATATCACCATCGTGGTGATTGCCTTTGCCTAGTACTAGACTATCTTTAACAGTCAAATACCCAGTATCACGATTGTTTTTAACCTCAAGAGGTTTAACAATCATCGGAGGTAGATACTGGGTATTCTCAATCCAATGCAATACCTTTTCAGGTATTTCCAGTCTAGAGACAAGCTCAAAACTGTCATCAGACCTCCTGTTAATGTCATATGCATCACTGTTGCACATGACAGCAAGCAACTCACCTACAGTCTTAACAGCATCAGGCTGATTAAAGCCCTTTACAGCCCCTGCAAGCTCACCGCAGATAGCAGTGAAGGGGTAGGCTGCCTGACACTGCATTGTGCCTGCTATGAGGCTTATAACGAGCTTCTCAAGGTCATGCTCTTTAAGCTTTGCAATACGGACATTCTTACTAGGGTAGTAATCCTTAGCAAGGTACTCATTAACCAATTCCAGAGCTTTATCTAAGTACTCTGGGTATTCTGTAATCACAATGTGCTCAAGTTTCTCTCTCAACAATTTCTTATTGAAAGAGTTTTCAATGATTTCCTGTTGAACAATATGTTTAAAGAGTTCCATACTTACCTTTCAGAGTTAAACCAAGACTACTTATTTGTGCATTCTGTGCATTCATTTCCATCTGGTGAAACAAAATAGTCCATCAAAGCAGTTTCATGGTAATCAAATACTTCACGAACTTCTGCTTCACTAATGCCCAATGCTTGAGACGTTTCTTCAACAGTTTCACCAATAGCCCAGAATTCACCAATGTTGTTGAAATTAGGGTTTTTCAATAGTTTGTTCATGATTTATTCCTTTGGTTTGGGATCATTCCCACAGCAGCGCAGCTCTAACCAAGCAACGCGCACCACAACCCCACAACGAAGGCGAAGCAAGGATTGTGTGCTATTAATTACTATGTACTTTGACTGTCTTGGTTAACTAAAAACCCTCAGAGCACCCATTACTGGATGCCCTGAAGGGTAGTTTTACTTGCGCTTGAAGAGTCCTGCGAAGTCAGCAGCACTATGCTTTGGAGTGCCGGAGTTCCAGGTGAACTCGATAGAGCACTGGTCTGGATCAAATTCTCCCATTGCTGCATTGATAGCAGCATGAAGTGGATTTGAGTCCATGAGAGGAACTCCTCCGATTTTGCCAATGGTGTTTCCCTCAGAGTCCACCAAGGTCAGGTTCAACCAGCCTTCTGCTGGTTTCAGCTCACGTTGGTTTGTTGCTGGAGCTGCGGGTTTGTTATTCATAGCCATGATAAATACCTTTCAAATGAAGATGCGGAATTGCACCCAGAACAGCGCAGCTTAAACCAAGCAACGAACAACCACACACCTAGCCGTAGGCCGAAGGAATTGTGTAATAAGAAAAAATAAAGACACCATAAAGGTGTCTTTATATCTATGTGAATACCATAACGGCACTCACAAAACCAAGGCAGAAAACTATCACGTAGTTCAGCAATGTGTGTACCATTCAATCCACCATGTACCAATGGTTGCGATGAAGTACCCAAGTATGTCCATCAATGAAACGTGTCATAACCACTCCTTTAAAAGCATGGGAATATTCCCATAAAAGCGTAGCTAAAACCAACTATGAATACTGCTATAGTTTTAATAGCAAGGGTAATGGTATTAAAGTATTGCAGAAATAAAAATACCTACACTAGGTAGGTATTGTTAGGATATAGGTAATATATAGTAATTATTGTTATATTTATTAGTATGTATATAAATAAGTATTTTAAATAAATATATACCTAACTTTTACTATTGTCAATACCCTTTATAAAAATATTTGTAACAAGATGTAACAAGGTATCTATATATACTATATAAAAGAGAGCAAAGAATGCATAGTATCTATAAGAAAACAGGGTAATAAAAATATTTAGAGTAAGCTCTCTAATATGTTGTTTGTGTGTATCTTTCTTACTATCTATCTGTCTTTATTGTGTATTTTGTGTATTTTGTGTATGTGTTTTGTGTATATATGAAAACCAAATACCCTCCGAAGAGGGTATAGGTATTAGGCCAACAAATCCATCTTATCTTGACGGAATTGTTCCAAGGTCTTGCCCTGAAGAGCCTCAAGCGCATCGGTAATGGCTTCAGCCTGAAGAGGAATCAGCATCAACTCAGCAGTCTCGAAGGTAGATGCCACGAGCTTGGTGCCACGGTGAGTAGCATGTGCAGCACCACCAACTGCATGCTTGATGGAAGAGAAGAAGCCAGGTGCTTTGGTTGCTTGGTTTGACATGATGTAATCCTTTGAAGAGAAGCCTGCATACACATGCAAGTATGCTTCCCATAACAGCGTAGCTCACACCACCCTACACATACCACAATGCCTCTAGGAAGCCCTAGAAGGTACCTAGGAGACGAGATCACAGGAAGTTGAGGGGGTAGGTGCTACAAGAGCAAATAAAGCCTCCTAGGGGGGGGGAGTCTTTTCTTTCTATAGACCCTGGGGGTAGTACCTACACTCTTACTAATTTTTTATAAATTTAAAAAACTTTTCACCTGGGGGTAGTACCTTGGTTGATACTAATTTTTATTATTTATACAAAACCTGCTTACTAATTTTATAAATTTTATAAAAAGTTGACCCCTATAAAATTATCACTACACTTACCCTATATGCTAACCTTCCTAAAACAACTATTCTGTAAACACACTAAAACATACAAATGTTATAAATGTGGTAAATATGTGAGATACCAATGACAGTACTAACCCTAGAAACCTTTAGAACAGCACTACCAGATAAAGTTAAGAAAACTATTAATCAAGAATTAATGGATAGCATTAACAAGACACTCTCTGATCCAGATATGTATGAAACATATAGGGAGAATCTACTAAGCTATGCCTCAATAATGGCTGATGGCAGATTTAAGATGGAGAGCTATGTATCTGCCGTTAAGTATGTAAGCCATAAGCTAATGGGGGCAAGTAACATTGCTGCTTACATCAAAACATTTCCAGATAAATATCAAGACTTCATTAATAGAGGTATTGAAACAAAAGATATAGCAAGCTACGTTACGGCCTATAACAAGTCCAAGCTTGTTAACCTAATAATGGAACAAACACTTATCCCAAGTTATGTTCTAAACCAAGACCTATATCAGAAAGCTCTTAATGTTCAAGCAGAGTTAATGCTTACTGCCAAGAGTGAGAAGGTAAGAAGTGATGCAGCTAATAGCCTACTAACACAACTTAAGATGCCAGAAGTAAATAAAGTACAACTGGATGTAAATGTTAAGGAAGATGGCTCTATTGCAGCATTGAGAGAAAGTACTCTTGAATTAGTAAGGCAACAAAAACTAATGGTACAAGCAGGTGCAATGAACGCACAGGAAGTAGCACACAGCAAATTAGTAATTGATGTAGAAAGCAGAGAAATATGAAAGTATTAATTGGTATTCTTTTTGCATTAATTCCTGCACTTGCAATGGCATTACCCTTTCTATTTTTAAATATTTATTTAAGCGGGCTATTCTTTCTTTTTATGTTTGTTTTGGGTTTAAGTGTTTTGTTTGGAGATGATAGAAATTATGATAAATTATGAACAATTAGTACAAAATGCACTGCAACAAGAAAAAGCAAGTCCTCTAGTTGCTGGATTGACTGATAGTATCTTTACCCAAGAAAGTGGTAGAGGAAAAAATACAAAAACCAGTAATCAAGGGGCTGTTGGCCCAATGCAAATTATTCAGAAAACATTTAATAGTTTTGCCGATAAAGGTTGGGATATTAATAACCCAGAGCACAGTGCAAGAGCAAGTATTAGATACATTCAAGCTTTAGAAAAACAGTTTGGAGATAATCCAAGAGCGGTGGCTGCTGCTTACTATGGTGGGCCTAAAGCAGGCAATGCATTGCTGAAGGGAGAGGCTTACAGAGATTTGAAGAATCCTAATGCGCCTAATACTTTGCAATATGCTGATAAGGTTGTAAGTCGTATGGCTAATTGGAAACCAGAAGAAAGTGTTGTCCCTATTCCAAAAGAGCAAGCAGTACAGCAGCAAGTACAGCCAATGTCTGTAGCTACTAATCCTCCTGCACAAGCTAATACACCTATTACTAGGTTTGGTGAAGGTATTGATACCAGGCTTAGTGAATTAAATGCTTTAATCAATTCTCAAAATCAGAGAACAGTTCCTATGGAATATGTTGCAGCTAAGCCATTACAAAGCGATTATGTAAATCCTTTTTGGGATAACTTTAAGAAATTAACAGGACTGTACTGATGGATGAAGTAGCTAAGTCTGTAGAAGACTATTTAAATAGTGTTGATTACAGGGTAAATACTGGATATGTGCCTAGTGATTTTGCATTTGAATTTGTTAACTTTATTAAGTTAGTTAATGGTGGTGAGTCTGAGAATAAGACACCATTGGTACATTACAGAATGCTTGATAACTTTGTTACAGATAATGGAAAAGACACTATTAATATGTGTCATCGTGGTATTGCAAAAAGTACATTAAAAGAATATTTAATACTTTATTTATCTGTTTATGGTTCTTTACCTGGTTTTGGTAAGGTTCCTTACGCACTGTATGTATCAGACAGTATTGATAATGGTGTTAAAAGAATGCGTAAAGCATTGGAATTTAGGTGGAATAATTCTAATTTTTTAAAGAAATATGTACCTGAAATTAAGTTTACAGACATTAGATGGGAATTTATTAATGCCAGTGGTAAGTCATTTGTTGTAAGCGGTCACGGAGCAAAAACTGGAGTACGTGGTACTCGTGAAAACAACAGTCGTCCTGTACTGGCTTTGTTAGATGACTTGATTAGTGATGAAGATGCAAGAAGTGCTACTGTTATTAGTAGCATTGAGGATACGGTGTATAAGGCTATTGACTATGCTTTGCATCCTAAGCATAGGAAGATTATCTGGAGTGGTACACCATTCAATGCTAAAGACCCGCTGTATAAGGCTGTAGAGAGTGGTGCTTGGAATGTTAATGTATATCCTGTATGTGAAGAGTTTCCTTGTGATAGGAAAGATTTCAGAGGATCATGGGAAGATAGATTTGATTATGATTATGTAAATAGGCAATATGAAAAAGCAGTAAAGGCAGGTAAGGTAGATACCTTTAATCAGGAATTGATGCTAAGAATTATGAGTGATACTGACAGAATGATTCAGGATGGAGATATTGGTTGGTATAAGATTGATTCTGTATTAAAAAATAAGAATAGATTTAATTTTTATATTACTACTGACTTTGCTACATCTGTACAGGAGAGAAGCGATTACAGTGTGATTAGTGTATGGGCTTATAACAATATAGGTGATTGGCTTTGGGTTGATGGTATCTGTGCAAGACAATTGATGAACAAGAATATGGATGACTTGTTTAGATTGGCTCAGATTTATAGACCACAGTCGGTAGGTATTGAGGTAAGTGGACAGCAGGGGGGTTTTATTCCTTGGATTCAGAGTCAGATGTTGGAGAGAAATATTTACTTTCCTTTGGCTTCAGATAGTAATAATAATGCTCCTGGTATTAGGCCCAATACAAATAAGATGGTAAGGTTTAATACTGTGTTGCCTTTGTTTAAGGCAAGAAAGATATACTTTCCTATAGAAAAGAAGACAGGATCAGTATTGTCAGAAGCAATGAATGAAATTACATTAGTTGCTGTTGGTGGTTTTAAGAGTAAACATGATGACTTCTTGGATACTATTTCTATGTTAAGTCTGCTACAACCTTGGAAACCATCTGAAGAAGCTACTATGCAACAGAAAGATGATGGCATGTGGGAAACCATAGAAAATACTGTTGAAGTAGATAGAAGGTCTTCTTATATTATTTAGGTTATTTATGAAATTAAGAGAAATATTTGAACATCTTGCCTATAGCGAACTTTCTCAACTAAATGTTGGCGATACTTCTCTTGGTTTGATTAATGAAAGTAGTTACGATAAAGTATTGAGTGCTGTTAATTTAGGATTAACTGCATTACATACTAGATTTTGTTTAAAGAAAAAAGAAACATTAATTGAGTTGGTTTATGGTACATACAGCTACGTAGTCCCTAAAGATGATTTATTGAAAGTAGAGATTATTTATACAGATAAAGGGTATGAATTGCCTTTAAATGATGAATCTCAGTATTACAACGTAAGTACTCCAAACCTAAAGACCCTTGTTGTATCCAAGGACATTGTTGATAAGGTATCTGGTGTGCCTGAAGAATATTCATCTAGTTATTTGAATGTTGTGTATCGGGCAAACCATAAGATCATGTCTTATGGCTTTAATGGATATGACGCAGAACAGGTAGAGATTGATTTGCCTTATGCTTATATGGAACCATTGCTTTATTTCATTGGAAGTAGGTTCCATAATCCAATGGGATTGGTTAATGACTTTAATGCTGGCAATAACTATGCTGCTAAATATGAGAGAGCATGCCAAGAGATTGAGAAAAGCAATATTAGAGTTGACCAAGGAAAACAAAATACAAGGTTAGCTATGGGTGGTTGGGTTTAATAAGGAATAAATATGAATGAAAATTTAACACCTATGGAAGCACCAAAGCCTTTGGTTGATTGGAAAAATGCACCTAAATTACAGAACCTAAAGCAAGATTACTTGGATGCTAAAAGTACGCATGATACGCAGGTTAGTAAGATTGAAGGTTGGCTTGATAATCTGAATGTCACTGGTAAAGCATTGGTTAAGACTCCTGATGGCAATTCCAAGATTGTTCCTAAGCTGATTAGGAAACAAGCCGAATGGAGATACTCAGCTTTGACTGAACCATTCTTAAGTACTACTGATTTGTTTAATGTGGCTCCTGTTACTTGGGAAGATAAGAATGCTGCTAAACAAAATGAGTTGATGTTAAATTACCAATTCAATGTTCATATTGATAAGACACATTTTATTGATGAGTTTATTAGGGCTGCTGTAGATGAAGGTACAGTAATTGTTAGGACTGGATGGGAGTTCAGTGAAGAAGAGTATGAGGAAGAAGTTCCTGTAGTACAGTTCCAACCTAATGAGGCATTCGGTGAAACACTCCAACAAATTCAACAATTACAGGCAGAGAACCCAACAAGATTTGATATTGATGTGCCGGATGAATTGAAGCAAGCACTAGAGATTTCTATGCAACAAGGTTTTCCTATGGAACCTGTTGTTGTTGGAAGTGAAATGCAAACCAAGGTAAGAACTGTATATAACAGACCTACACTTTCTGTGTGTGATTTTAGGAATGTAATTGTTGATCCTACTTGCTATGGGGACATTGATAAGGCAAGTTTTGTTATTTATAGTTTTGAGAGTTCTTTGTCTGAGTTGGAGAAGGATGGTAGATACAAAAACCTAAATATGGTCAATGTAGGTACTTCTTCTATTCTTGGTATGCCAGATCATGCCACTACAGATGGAAGTAAGAATTTTAACTTTAGCGATAAACCACGTAAGAAATTTGTGGTGTATGAGTATTGGGGTTATTGGGATATTGATGGTTCCGGCATTGTTAAACCATTTGTAGCTTCTTGGGTTGGGGATACTTTAATTAGGATGGAAGAGAACCCTTTTCCAGATAAGAAGATTCCATTTGTGGTTTGTTCTTACTTGCCTGTTAAGAGAAGTGTTTATGGTGAGCCTGACGGTTCATTGCTTGAAGATAATCAAAAGGTAATTGGCGCTGTTACTAGAGGGATGATTGACATTCTTGGTAAGAGTGCTAATGGTCAGACTGGTATTCGTAAGGACATGCTGGATGCTACGAATAGACGGAAGTTTGAGAAGGGTATGGACTATGAATTCAATCCTGGGGTTGATCCTAGGGTTGGCGTATTTATGCATACCTACCCAGAGATTCCTAATAGTGCTCAGTTCATGTTGCAGCTACAGAACATGGAAGCAGAGTCTCTGACAGGTGTTAAGAGCTTTAGTCAAGGTGTTGGTAGTCAGTCACTAGGACAGGTAGCAACAGGTATTAGAGGCGCTTTAGATGCAGCTAGTAAGCGTGAATTAGGTATTCTTCGTAGATTGAGTAATGCAATTCTTAAGATTAGTCGTAAAATTATTAGTATGAATTCTGAATTCTTAAGTGACGAAGAAGTGGTTAGAGTTACTAATGAAGAATTTGTTAAGATTGATAGGAAGGATTTAGCAGGTAATTTTGATATTAGATTATCAATTTCTACTGCTGAAGAGGATAATGCTAAAGCTGAAGAGTTGGCTTTTATGTTGCAGACTGGTGCTTCTAGCGCTGATCCAGGTGAAGTAAGGATGATTAGGGCTGAGATTGCTAGATTAAGGAAGATGCCTGATTTAGCTAAGAAGATTGAGAGTTATCAACCTCCCCCTCCCGATCCAGTACAACAACAGTTACAGCAATTGGAGTTGGCTAAGTTGGAAGCAGAGGTTGCATTGTTGCAGGCTAAGGTTGCTAATGAACAAGCTACTGCACAATTAAATGGTGCTAGGATTGGTACCGAACAGGCTAAGGCTGCTAATTTGAGTTCAGATACTGATATTAAGAATCTGGACTTTGTTGAGCAAGAGTCTGGTGTTAAGCAAGAAAGAGCTAAAGAATTGCACGGTGAACAGGCAAGAAGTCAGGCTCAACTGAAATTACTTGATAGACAATTTAAAACAGAGGATAATAAAGTTGATTTAATGAAAGAATGGATTAAATCAAGAAATAAACAAAAGTAAGGTATAGTAATATTTATGAGTAATAAATACATTAAGGAACTAGAAGCAAACATTGAGCAAGCCAAGGGTACTATTGAACTTGGTTTGTCTCTGGAACGTCTTTTTAGTAACCGAGATTTTAAAAGAGTAGTTTTAAACGGGTACTTTAAAGATGAAGCTGTTAGACTGGTTCACTTGAAAGGTGCATTGGAATATCAAAGTTCTGATGCACAAAAAGACATTATTAATAAGATTGATGCTATTAGTAACTTTAGTATTTATCTTGCAAATATTGTAAATAATGCAGAATTAGCAAATAAAACTGTAATTCTGGATGAAGAAACCCGTAATGAAATTATCTCTGAGGATTTAAATAATGGATGAAACTAAACAACCTTCTTACTTGGATTTGCCTGATGATGAACTAGGTGCTCCGCCTTCTATGGTGGAACCAGCACAGGAAGAGCAAGAGAAAGAAGTAACTGTTGAAGAGGCTCCTGCTGTACAAGAGCAAGAGGAGCAACAAGAACAAGAAACTCCTGTTGCTGAAGTACATGAAGAAAAGAAAGAGGAAGTTGTAGAGACTACTCAAATTGATTACAAAGCTGAGTATGAACGTCTGACTCAACCATTTAAAGCTAATGGTAAAGAGATTAAGGTCAATAGTGTTGAAGACGCTGTTGAACTTATGCAGATGGGTGCTAACTACAGCAAGAAGATGGCTGCGCTTAAGCCACATCTTAAGTTGATTAAGATGTTGGATAAGCATGGCTTGATGGATGAATCTAAACTGAGCTACCTGATTGACTTAAATGGGAAGAATCCCGAAGCAATTGCAAAGCTTGTGAAAGATAGTGGTCTTGATCCTATGGAGATAGACGAAAATAAGGCAGACGACTATAAGCCTACTTCCTATAAAGTTGATGACAGAGAAATTGAGTTAGATAATGTGTTGGAATCTATTAAAGATTCTCCGACCTATCAACGAACGATTTCTGTTGTTTCAAATGATTGGGATAAGGTTAGTAAAGAAGTAATTGCAAATACTCCGCAGATTTTGTCTGTGTTGAATGCTCACATGGAGAGTGGTATTTATGACATTATCCAAGGTGAGTTAGAGAATGAGCGTACTTTTGGTCGTTTGCAAGGTTTGTCAGATATTGAGGCTTACAGGTACGTAGGTGATCGTATTCAAGCTAATGGAGGTTTTAGCCACTTGGCCAAAGGACAACAAAACCAACCAAAGCAGAATGTTGTATCAGCTAAACCCATGCAAGTACAAGATGACAGACTGAAAGATAAGAAGCGTGCTGCGGCACCAAGTAAACCAGCAGTTACTACACAGGTGACTAAGGACTTTAATCCCTTGGCTTTGTCTGATGAAGAATTTGCTAAATTCAAACCTAATTTTATGTGAGTTAAAAAATGGCACAACAATATAACGCCCCTCCTGTTACTCCTTCGACTATTGGCCCTCAAATTGTCAATGAGTATTACCAAAAACAAGCACTGATTGAAGCACGCAAAGAACAGTATTTCAGTCAGTTGGCTAACGTGACTACCATGCCTTAATTTAGGGGCCTCTACAGAGTAATCTGTTGTAGATAACTGGGTGAACTCAGGGAACATCTGAACAAGTAAAGTTGAAGACAATCCTGAGCCAAGATTGAAAATGTCGTAAGTTCTGTGATAACATGCCTTTTTAAACTGGTAAAAAGGAACAGCATGTTAACTGTTAATAAATATAAAGAGGTATTGCTTAAAGAGTTTTATTTAGATAGTGATGATCTCACTATCCGAAGAGTAAATGATGGGTATCATGGTAGATACAAAAGAGATGATGTTGTAGTGCCATATAAGCTGCCTGGAAACGATGATTACATGTACCTAGGGGTACACGTACCAAAGACTAGAACAACAGTCTCCTACCATCATTTACTGACTCTGTTACGTGGTTTAGATATTCCAAATGGAAGTGTCTTGGATCACATTGATG
>JACCEB010762357.1_pt1 | contig 11459 bp, 11 predicted proteins | sample 7454761 | NCBI WGS metagenome assembly JACCEB01 (sample SAMN15323454, study PRJNA562643) | freshwater metagenome | isolation source: river surface water | place: USA:Blue River Watershed | collected 2017-08-18 | reverse complement strand
TACGTCATTCATCGTCAGCTTCAAAATGATTTGCGAGAGAATAAACTTAACCCCTTTAAAGATTTTGCCATTTGTCCACACTCTCCAGACGATAAATGCGAGTGCAGAAAGCCTTCTGGTAAAATGATTCAGGAATTGATTCAAAAATATCACCTAAAACCTGAACAATGCTACATGGTGGGAGACAAACTCATCGATGCGGAAGCGGGAAAAAATGCTGGGATTAAAGGCATTTTGGTTCGTCACCAGCATGGAGGCGATTTTCCTTTTTTTAAAACGCTCCTCGATTTTGCGCAATCACTTAAATAGTAAAGAATACGATTTTAGTTCAACCGGACGAAGATGATATTGATGACAAAAGTATTGAAGTAATTTGTCGCATTCTGGAAAGTTCGTCCCTAAAAATTCATTATAGTTCTGAAATTTCGTTTGATAGCCCATTTTAATTCTTAAAAGAAAGCCTTTCTCGTTAGGGCCAGGTGAGCATTGTTCGCAGGCAAACTGCCCTTGAGAGGACAGAAATACAACATTCTGATTTTCTAGTAACTCCGTTTGGCAATAAGAACAATGATCCGTATCTGGCATTATCCCCAAATGGAATAAAAGCTTGACCATAAAAATTGTAAACTGCTGATGAGGTACAAACTGCTGTTTTGAAAGTGAATCTTCGAGATAAAAAACGGCATTACTCACCACGGAGAAAACCCCTTCGTGATCCTGATTTTCAAGCTCACTAACTCCTGGCTGAAAGTGGAGAGATAATTTTTGAACAAGCTCGAAATAAAGGCACATGAGATAGTATGACTTAATCTCATGTCGAATCGCTACGGGGGCCCAGATTTTCTGATGCTCAGAGGAAATCATGATATCAGAAGCATCGAGCTTCATTTTTTGTTCTTTCGTTAAAATTTTCATCATATGGCCAAGTTCAAAACTTGAAGGCTTATGATGTTTTCCACCACCCTGGCCACCATAGATATAAAAACTTCCGACCAAACCATTACGGAGGAGAAGTTTTACAATGAGATCCCGCTCCTTATAGGGGATGCGGTGAATGACGATTCCTTCAAATATCATGCTTCATTTTGATATAAAGAAGTGTCGTAGTAAAGGATCGAGGCTTAGATTTCTTTTTAGATCCAGAAGACAAACCCAAAAATAATTTTTAAGTGGACTCCAATTTATTCCCATTGGTTTTTCCAGAGCAAACACTTCAAAAGGCTCCCCTCGTCTTCCTCCTCGTGCCACCATTTGAATCCAAAAATCAATTTCACTTACCTTGTAGAGAAAATAAATCCGCTTTATTTCCGGAAGATTCACTCCATGACTTAAAACTGTCGTACAAACAATAAAGTCTGGAGCTGGATTATGAGATAATTTTTTTGCCATTTCTTTTGATTCACCACCGACACAACTCACACAAGAAAAACCTAATTTTATTAATTCTTGTTCTAACTTAAAAACCTCCGATCTAAATTTACAAAATATTAATTTCACTCCCTCTTTTTTAGGTTCAAGTTCGATTTGTTTTAGAAGCCAACGTTCATCCGGGGCCTTGAGATAAAAAGTTGGTTTATATCTTAACATCTGATTCCCATGGTTCACCCAAAGGAGAGAATGAAAATGACATTCAAAGAGTTGAACCTTTTTCATCATCTCATTTGAAAAAGTTGCCGTCATAAGAATCACAAGCTTTGCCCTTTCAGAAATTCCAAAGAAAGCTTCCCACATCAACGGACGAAAGGTATCACCCCAGTAATAAAAAAGGTGAAACTCATCAAAGACGACAACATCAAAAGATATTTTTTTGGTGAGCCACTCCTCGGGTGTCATGATTGAAATAGCATCTCCCCATTTTGTTTTGCACTCTTCCGCAAGGGCCCTTAAAGGAGAAATCACCAAGAGCTTTTGAGAACCTAAACTTTCTTTAAAGGATTTTATCCAAAAGGTTTTCCCAGATGCTGGCGGTGAAGTAAGAATGAGTAATTCAGAGTTAACGTAAGTCATTCCCTCATTTATGATTTAATCTCGTGAAGAATCACTCCCATTTTTAAAAGGGTAGCTGGATGATTCATGTAAGAAAAAATTAAAAAGGTTCTGGACTGATTGCGTCAGAAGCAACCTCTAACTCATTAAGAATTCTTTCAACCTATTGCATTAATGAAAACAGCATTTATTTTGAAGAAAATTATTCGTATAGCCAATATGCGCCAAAAGGGATTTAATAATTCAATTCATTTCAAATAGAAAAGGATAACTCATGAAATATGGGGTTTATTTACTTCTTACTTTATCGCTAACCTTGGGTGCCTTCTTTATGGCACAAAACAAAATACAGAAGCCTCTTGCCTTAGATTCAATCCATCTGGGTATGAGTGTTGGGGAGATTCAGAAATCTTTCGGGACTCCTTTTGCTGAAACCAGAAATCACTTCACTTATATTCTTGATGATGGTTCTGAGCTCTTGATTACTTTGAGAGATGAAAAAGTCTCAAGTGCCACTGTGAAATTTCACAGAAAAATTCAAATTCAAGATCCTGACATGAAAAAATTAACTTTGGTCCAAATGGAAGAGACCCAGCAGGAAACAAGTAATCCTAGTTGGTTTTTTGCTGGTAAACCTGAAGAGGGCCTTATTTATAAGATTACTTCTGATGGAATTATTGAATCTCTCACTTGGGTACCGCCATTTTCCTATGGTTCAACTAGGCCAAAACAACTTCAGGCCTTATTGCGTGATTTCAATAGCCAGAGAAGTATGTAATAGTATCTTTCTATGATGACTCAAATTGAAAAACTTTTCGATCAACAAATTCGCCCAGCACTTGCTCAGCATGGTGGGAACGTAGAAATTGTTGACGTTGATAACAATATTCTTTTTGTGAAATTCTTTGGTGGATGTCAGGGATGTTCAAGCTCCAAGGCCACTTTGAAAGGCGGAATTGAGCAACTCATCAAACAAAACTTTCCAGACATTAAAGAAGTTGTTGATGTCACTGATCATCAAAGTGGTACTAATCCTTACATGTAACTTTAAAGTTTGGGATTACGTAAAACGTTGAGTCTCGCTCTGACAGACTCTATTTTCTCCAAAGTGATTTCTGCAAAAACAATCTTTTCTCCTTCTTCAGCATCAACTAAAATTTCGCCCCAAGGATCAATCACTAAGGAATGACCAAAGGTGCTTAGTTTTTCATTGTGTTGACCCCATTGTGCTGAAGCGATGACATAACACTGATTCTCAATGGCACGGGCCCTTAAAAGTGTGTGCCAATGGGCCTTTCCGGTCGGAACTGTAAAGGCAGAGGAAATAGAAAGAACATTTGCTCCTTGAAAGGAGTAAGATCTAAATAGTTCAGGAAAACGAAGATCAAAACAAATAGAAAGACCAATCTGAAAGCCATCTATTGATAACATCTTCGGTGTCTTTCCAGCAGTATAAACTCGTGCCTCATCGACCACTGTCTGACTGGGATGCTTAGAGAGATCGACGGCAAATAGATTCATTTTATCATAAGTCGTTATCTCTGTTCCGGTAGGATCAAAGTTATAAGACCTATTCATAATATTGCCATTCACATTGGTGGCAGCAGAGCCCCCCAAAATATATAGTCCAGAACTTAAGGCAAGGTTTCGAATGGCCTCGTAGTGTTCATTTTTATCTTCAACCAAGTAGGGAGTTGGTTTGGTTCCATCTGACATTGAATAAAAGACTTCTGGCAAAAAAACAGCGGCGGCACCTTCTTTCTTTGCTTCATTTAAAAACTTTCGAATCGTTAAAAGATTTGTCTCTGGGGACAAAACCGATTGTAGCTGGATGACGCCAATTTTCATGACAACCTCAGTTTCAAATTTACCTATTCTAAGACCAGTTATAAGATCAACTAGTCATGGTGAAAACAATTATTATTAATACCCTTAAAATCCTAGTTGCTGCAAGCTTGATCTACTGGCTGGTCTCTTCAGGGAAACTCGATTTTGAACTTCTAAAGAAATTAAAAGATCACCCCATGGCGGTGCTCTTGGCCTGTTTTCTGAGCATTTTAAATTTTGTCATTATCTCATTACGCTGGAAAACGATCTTGAAGGCAAGATCACAAGTTCCACTCCCCATGACTGGCCTATTGAAAATTACCTGGATTGGGCAATTTTTTAGTTCTGTTCTGCCTGGAAGTGTAAGTGGCGATCTAGTGAAAATGCTCTACGTACAGAAATTTGATCCCTCTTTTTCTAAAAAATTTGTTCTTGCGTCTATACTCATCGATAGAGTGATGGGGCTTTGTGGCCTCATTCTTTTAGTAGGTATTAGCTCTCTCATTTTTGGAGAAAAAATCAGTCAACACTCTCCGGCGATGATTCCTCTTTTGAATTTCAACTATCTCCTCATGCTCATTGTGGTGATATCATTTCTCATTTTTTTCTTTTTTCATCATTGGATTAATGGAGTTTTTCAAAAATTTGAAAAGATTGGCCCCGCCCATATGATGAATAAAGTGATTCATCTCTGGGATGATCTCGTCTCTATTAAACATCAAATGCTGAAGGCGATTTTCCTTTCTATTGGTGTCCAATTTATAGGCGTTCTTATTTTTTGGTCGCTCATTCAGCCCTTTGTTGAGCACCACATGAATTTTATACAGGCCCTTGCCTTTATTCCTATTGGATTAATGACTCTTGCTTTACCGGTGGCGCCTTCAGGGCTGGGTGTTGGGCATGCTATTTTTCAGAAATTATTTGAGCTCTCTGCCATTACCAATGGAGCTTCACTTTTTAATCTCTACTTCGTGGTTTGCCTTGTGGTGAACATCTTCGGAGTCATCCCCTACCTAACGTCGAAAAGGTAGCGTATACCTTTTCGACAACTAGCTAAAAATAAAGATTTTAGTTGGGTCGATATGAGAGTAGTGCATGGCCTTGGTTTTCAGGGCCTCAAGATGAAGAAGAAAATTTAATTCATCTTCAAAACTATTTAGCTTTCGAACTTTTTTAGATTGTTTTTTAAGTATTGATTTTACACCCTGAGGAAGAATACAAACGCCTTTTAGGAGGTAGTATTCAGACTTATACTTAATCACTCGGCCCGTAAAAACATCCCCTTCCATTAAGCTGATTGTAGGGTGGTCTTTTTTTAAAACAACCTTTTCATCGTGAAGAATATCTTTCAGGACTATTTGTTTTCTGAAACTAGAGCGATTAAATTCAAAAAGTGAGTGATTTACATTGAGGAAGGCTTGGGAAAGTTCCTCATCTAAAACGTTATTTCTAATATACTCTTCGATAACTTTAGAACCATCTTTTTGACGATGCTGAAAGACATACCAATCATTGAACGAATTCATTCTCGGCTCAAATTCGTCCTTATCCTCATCTAATTTTCCGGTTAGGGAAAAATACTTATCTTTTGCTTCTTTCAATTCAGCAAAAAACTGTCCTTGAGTGTAAAGACCCAACACTTTATCTAAATGTTCATGAACTATATCCAGCATAGGGAATATTCTACTCTTCAGTCTTTAAAACTGCCAAGAAGGCTTCTTGAGGAATTTCGACATTCCCGACCATTTTCATCCGCTTTTTACCCTCTTTCTGCTTCTCTAAGAGTTTTCTTTTTCGAGAAACGTCACCACCGTAACATTTGGCGAGAACGTTTTTACGTAGGGCCTTCACGGTTTCTCGAGCAACAACTTTCGCTCCAATCGCCGCCTGGATTGCAATATCAAACTGTTGGCGATCAATGACTTTCAATAAGCGATGAGTGAGATCTTTTCCTTTCTGCTGAGACGTACTTCTATGGGTAATCACAGAAAGGGCATCCACCTTATCCCCATTAAGAAGAACATCGAGCTTTACCATGTCAGATTCCATGTATTCATTGAGTTCGTAATCCATGGAGGCGTAACCTTTAGAGAGAGATTTTAGTTGATCATAAAAGTCAAACATCATCTCAGATAAAGGAAGAATATAAATCAGCTGAACTCGATCTTCAGTGATGTAATTAATCGCCTGCTGCTGTCCTCTTCGATCTTCACAAAGTTTGATGATTTTCCCTACAAATTCATTGGGTAGATGAATTGATAATTTGACCGTTGGCTCGAGGATCGTTTCAATCACACTTGGGTCTGGAAGTTTGGCCGGATTATCGACGATAATTTTTTCACCACTCGCAGTGATCACATGATAACTACAAGAAGGTGCAGTTGAAATAAGAGCAAGGTTAAACTCTCTTTCTAGTCTTGTTTGGATAATATCCATATGGAGAAGACCTAGGAATCCACAACGAAAACCAAAGCCCAACGCTTGCGATACTTCTGGCTCATAGGTAAAGGATGAATCATTAAGAGCTAGTTTTTCGAGGGCCTCTTTTAAAATTTCATATTCTTCAGAATCTACTGGGAAAATCCCACAAAAAACCATGGGTTTGATTTCTTTATAACCAGCCAGAGATGGAGTTGAGTCTTTTTTATCCGTGTGAACAATCGTATCCCCAACCTTAACGTCACGAACCGTTTTAATTCCACAAACGATCATCCCCACTTCACCGGCCCCAAGCTCATTCACTTCATGATAGAACGGCTGATGAACCGCCAATTTAATCACCTCGTAATCTTGGCCAGAAAATTTGAAGTGAATTTTATCTTTAACCTTAAGATTGCCTTCCATAATTCTCGCTAGAACCACGACTCCTCTATACGGATCAAACCAAGAATCAAAAATGAGGGCCTGTAATGGGTTTTGAACTTTTCCCGTGGGAGGTGGAATTCTTTTCACGATCGCCTCTAAGAGACTATCGACACCAAGACCTGATTTTCCAGAAACAAGGGGAGCGTCTGAGGCATCAAGACCGATAACGTCTTCAATTTCTTTTTTTACTTTTTCTGGATCAGCATGAGGAAGATCAATCTTGTTTATGACTGGGACAATTTCAAGATTATTCTCTAGGGCCATATAAACATTCGCAAGAGTTTGCGCCTCAATCCCTTGAGAAGCATCCACGATAAGAAGTGCGCCTTCACACGAAGCGAGGGAGCGCGAAACTTCATACGTAAAGTCCACATGTCCCGGAGTATCGATCAAATTAAAAAAATACGTTTTTCCATCTTGAGCTTTGTATTGAAGACGCACTGTTTGCGCCTTAATCGTGATACCACGCTCTTTTTCAAGATCCATGTTATCTAAAAGTCTGTCCGTTTTTTCACGATCAGTGATGGACTTTGTCATCTCGATAATTCGATCAGCGAGCGTCGATTTACCATGGTCAATGTGGGCAATAATTGAAAAATTCCGAATGAGATTCGTATCCATAGGCGTATGCTTGATCCTCGAATTTAATGTGCGTGGTCAAGCATACACTATTGGAAAGGCTAAACAAAGACCTCTTTACTGATAATCATCATGTAGTTGTCTAGATTGGATTCCTTTCCGCGAATTGGAATAACATTGGCATAGCCTTGAAATACCTCGGATGTCTCTTGAAAAGTATACTCTCCAGTGACAGGGTCAATGACTTTTTTACGCTTCGGAATCGTAATTTCAGCATTTTCAATTTTTGAGCGGCGCTTAATCGCGAGCTCAAAGGTTTCAATGATCGAGTCTGGCATCAATGTATCAGTTAAATTTTTGTTTAGAACGTCATCTGATTGAATTTCAAGAGTCGCGTACATCGGATTGTTAAGATAAATGAGCTCCCCCTTAGCATTGGCAATCATGATGTTCTTTTTAATCATGTTGGCAAGGGTATCAAATTTACGATGCTCAATTGAAATTCTATCTGTTCTTAATTGTTCAAAACGCTTCATGTTTTGAATCATTTTATTAAGCTCGCGCGCTAATTCCCCAATTTCGTCATCCTGATCATAAAAAATACTAACGTCAAAATTCACATCTTGAAGTTCACGAACAGCATCGTTAATTTTTTTAAACGGCATCGCAATTTTTCCAGGAACAACAAGGGAAAGAAGAATTGTTCCCAAGAATGTAATAATCAAGGTTATCAACATATTTCGACGAGTTTCCCCAATAATGACCTTAACCTGTTTATCACGCTGCTCATTTTGAAAGTATTGAATATCTTGGAACTCAGAAAAGGCTTCCAGGATCTTATCAGTTAATTCATTAATTGTACTGACTCCTTCGCCGTCTCGATAAAAAAGAGAGGACTTCGTTACAATTGTTTTCAGAGAATCAACATACCCCTGCATTTTCGAAATAATTTTCTTCGCCTCAATCTCAGTATAAAAGTTATCAAGTCTTTGGAGTTGTGATTGAAAACCTTCACAAAGATTTTCCAAACGCTTTAAATCTTCTGGTGTTGGCTTGGTGGTGATAATCTTTTTCTGCATCTTTAATATTGAGACGGCCGAGATTCGCACTTCATCTGTTAATTGTGAAATCTTATTAGAACTAATCGTAATCGATGATATTTGTCCATTCAGGGAATCCAAAAAGAAAAAAACCGTAAACCCCATCACAAGAACAACAATATTTGCGATGATAAAACTCGTAGCGACACGTCGCTTTAAAGACAATTGCATATATTCTCCGCTTTATACTTCTTCTAAATCTTGGAACAATCGGTCCAAGTTTTTTTCACTTCCTACCAGAACAACCACATCATCAGCTTCAATCACATCCATCGGAAGAGGGGAATCATTGATCACAACTCGGTATGCAGCTTTTCCTTCCTCTGTAATGTAAGGAACACGTTTTTGAAGGGCCACAATATTTAAGGAATAATTCTGACGAATCTGAGATTCAACGAGAGTTTTTCCTTCAAATGATTTTCCTAGTCTTAATTCAACAATTGAATACCCTGCTGCAAAATTATAGCGCTGAAGAACGTGAGGTGCCGCAATTTTACTCGCCACAATTTCCCCCATTTCTTCCTCAACTTTAACAATTTCAGATGCGCCGATTTCTCGAAGTACGTGTTCATGGAGTTGATTCGTTGCCCTTGCAACCACTCGACCTACTCCAAGCTTTCGTAGCATCGCAACCGCCATAATACTCATCTGAATATTATCTCCGATAGCAACAATCGCAGAATCCACATCAGAAATATTCACGGCACGAAGAGATTTTTCCTGTGTCACATCAATACAGATCGCATGAGAGACTTTGTCTTTAATTCGATCCACAAGTTCAGGATTGGAATCTATCGCTAAAACTTCCGCCCCTTTTTCAAACAGCCTCACAGCTGTTTTTGCACCAAATGTCCCAAGGCCAATGACTGCTACAATCATAAATTATCCTATTAGTACTTTCCCTTCCGGGTATTCAATATTATTCGCCACCACCGCTCTAGACCCCACTGCAAGAACAAGAGTCAGAGGTCCTACTCGACCAATAAACATTAAAGTAATAATGGTGAGTTTTCCGAGCATCGTCAAAAACGGAGTAATCCCAACAGAGAGTCCCACGGTTCCAAAGGCACTCACAACTTCAAAAAAGACCGAAAGAAAACTCTTATCTGGCTCTAGTCTCATCATCACAAGAACTCCGGCACTCACAACGATGAGTGATATAATAAAAATCGCAATGGATTTCACAACCGTAGCAGAGTTCACTTTTCTTTCAAAAAACTCCACATCTGATTTTCCTTTTAAAGTCGCAGTCACTGACTGAAGAAGAATAGCAAATGTCGTTGTCTTCACCCCTCCTCCAGTAGACCCAGGAGAAGCTCCAATAAACATCAAAAGTATCAACATATAAAGACTATGAGGATGGAGCCCATTTAAATTAACGGTATTAAATCCAGCCGTTCTTGGGGTTACCGCCTGAAAAAAAGAAACCTGAAATCGTTGCCACATAGTCATATCTTCAAAAGCGTGTAGGAATTCTCCGAAAAAAAGATAAATCGTTCCGAAGATAATGAGAATTGTATTTACCGTCAGAACGAGCTTCGTATGTACAGTGAGATGCTTGAAACTTCTTTTGGATTTAATTGTTTGAAAGACATCTTTCATCACAGAAAAGCCAATTCCTCCAAAAATCAGGAGAAAAGCAACCGTCATATGAATGAGAGGAACGAATTTAAAGTCTTCTAAATTATTATTAAAAAGTGCATAACCCGCATTACAAAAGGCCATAATCGAATGATAAAAACCAAAATACAGTGACTGACCAATTTCAAATCCTAATTGATAAAAACCAATTGTTAGAAGGATGGCCCCCACAAATTCAATGACAAAAGTGTAGCGAATAATGTCCACAATAAGCTGCAATAACTCCTCCGTTCCTGTTGTATCAAGAACGTCTTGCATAATGATCTGTTCTCTCATTTGTAGGTTTTTACCCATGATGACCGCCATGGAGCTAGACAAGGTCATAATCCCCAGTCCACCCACTTGAGCAAGAAGAAGCATAATCATTTGACCAAAAATACTAAACTCATCAGGAAGAGAAATGCTTGAAAGTCCAGTCACACAAGTGGCAGACGTCGACATAAAGAGAGCATCAATAAAGTGGATCGATTTCCCGGGTGCTGCCGACACAGGAAGAATAAGGACTAAGGCGCCAAGTAGGATCCATCCACCGAATGAGAGAAGAACAACTTGGGCGGGAGCGAGTTTAAGACGAAAAAGGAAGCTACTGGTTCCAACATAATTTTTGGGAGCTTTCTCAGGCTTCTCGTAGAGTGAAATAATACTTGAAAACAAATGAACAGCAGATAGCCAGTAAACAAACTCAATATCACCCCAGGTGATCATGATCGGAACGAAAATTATCAGTGAAAAAACAAAGCGTCTAAAAAAATCCTCGAAACCTTCACTTTTAAGAAAATTTCCGAGAAGGGAAATAAAGAGAACTAAGGGGGCCAACCAAATGATATTTGATGTGATTAAGCCCATAGGAAGTTTCGCCAGAACTTCCGGAAATTTATTTGCTTTATGAAAAGTGTAGATGAGGACAAATGCGCCATTGATGAAAATTTCAAGCATCAATGGGATTCTTCCCATAATATAATTCATGTATATAATTTTACGCTTTTTTTCCAATTACTGATAGGAATTGTTCATGGGCCCAAAACGTACTACCCCCTTTAAGATCGATGGCATTGATAGCCTGGGGCAGGGAGTTAGTAAAATTACTGATCGGATTACTTTCATAGCTAAAACCACGATTGGCGACGAGGGTGAAGCCGAAATTATGGCGGAAAAGAAAGGAGTCGTTTTTGCGCGACTAAAAACTTTATCGAAAGCATCAAATCAGCGCATTGTTCCGGCATGTCCTCACTTTAGTAATTGCCCATCTTGTCACTACCTTCACATTAGCTACGCCGATGAAATAAAATTTAAATATGAAAGTTTTGCCAAGCTCTTTAGAAAATTGCCCCTACAAAAGATTGAAGTCATTGAGGCCCCTAATCGACTTGGGTACCGCAACCGAATCCAGTTACACTATAGTCTCAAATCTAAGCTAATCGGGATGCGAGATCCTTTGAATTACATCATTCATCCTATTCC
>JACCEB011632124.1_pt1 | contig 11464 bp, 11 predicted proteins | sample 7454761 | NCBI WGS metagenome assembly JACCEB01 (sample SAMN15323454, study PRJNA562643) | freshwater metagenome | isolation source: river surface water | place: USA:Blue River Watershed | collected 2017-08-18 | reverse complement strand
TCGCAATATTCAGAAGGTAAGATAAAGAAAGGCGATTTACAACATATTGATCTTTCTGAGAATCCTGATCTACTCAAATCTATTGCCCGTCTAAGGGAGAAACAGATTGTTGTGGCCTTTGCTGCAGAGACTTCGCTTGATATCGAGATCGCTAAAGCAAAGTTAGTGGCCAAAGGCGCTAACATTCTCTATCTCAACGATGTCACAGAAGGCGCCATTTTTGGTGCTTCCGAGACTCAAGGAATTATTATCACGAGCAACGGCGCTCAAATAGAAGTACCGAGATCAAGCAAGGAATCGCTAGGCGAACTTCTCCTCGACCAAGCCCTTATTCAGTTAGGTTAATCCCATGTCAAAACGTCTATTTACCTCCGAATCAGTAACTGAAGGCCATCCAGATAAGATCGCAGATCAGATCTCCGATGCGATTTTAGATTCGCTTCTTTCTCAAGATCCTGCAAGCCGTGTTGCAGTTGAAACTTTAATCACCACAGGCCAGGTGCACGTTGCAGGTGAAGTAACAACTAATGGCTATGCAGATGTTATGGGCATCGTTCGGGACACAGTCATTGGTATTGGATATGACTCATCAGTTAAGGGTTTTGACGGAAATAGCTGTGGTGTTTCTATCTCTATCGGCCAGCAATCCCAAGATATCGCCCAAGGTGTTGATGACGCTTATGAAAATCGCGTTGCATCTTCCGCCGATCCGCTGGATCTGCAAGGCGCAGGAGATCAAGGTCTGATGTTTGGTTACGCTTGTGATGACACTAAAGAGTTAATGCCGCTTCCAATCTGGTTGGCTCACGAACTTGCGCAGCAACTATCCAAGGTTCGCAAGTCGGGCGCCCTCGGGTATCTACGCCCAGATGGTAAAACTCAAGTAACAATTGAATACGATGGCGATAAAGCAGTTGCGCTAGATACAGTTGTTATCTCAAGTCAGCACGCTGAAGAGGTAGATGTTGCAAAGAAGCTAACCCCTGAGATTATCGAGCACGTTATCGAACCAGTACTTTCTAAGATTGACCTGCCTCGCAAAGATATGCGCACACTGATTAACCCAACGGGACGATTTGTAATCGGTGGTCCGATGGGAGATGCGGGGTTGACCGGTCGCAAGATCATTGTGGATACCTATGGTGGAATGGCTCGCCATGGTGGTGGAGCGTTCTCAGGAAAAGATCCGTCAAAGGTGGATCGTTCTGCTGCTTATGCAATGCGTTGGGTTGCCAAGAACGTCGTTGCTGCAGGTCTTGCTCGTCGTTGTGAAGTTCAAGTTGCTTACGCGATCGGAAAAGCGCAGCCAGTCGGTGTCTTCGTTGAAACTTTCGGAACTGAAACTGTTCCAGTACAGAAGATTCAAGATGCGGTAACTACGGTCTTTGATCTTCGCCCGGCCGCAATCATTCGCGACCTGAATTTGCTCCGTCCAATTTATTCGCAAACCGCTGCGTACGGCCACTTTGGTCGCGAACTCCCTAACTTCACATGGGAATCAACTTCGCGAGTCGATGCGCTTCGCGCTGCTGTTAACTAAGGAGAAGTAACGCCGTGGCTACGGCGCGTCCACTTCGCTTAAAGCGAGAAGAAGCAAAGCGAGTAGATAGCGCTGCGGCGCAGCGCGATCCCTATGTAAGAGTTTGGGTTGACACCTCGGTAAGCCATTTAGATGGAACATACGACTACTTAATACCGGAGCGACTTTCGGATTCTGTAAATCCCGGTATTCGCGTAGGTGTTCCATTTGCAGGTCGCGATGTTGAAGCGTTGGTTCTAGGACGATCAGATAAGAGCGAAATCACCAATTTAAAGTTCATCTCGTCGGTGATTTCTGAGCAGTTGGTTGCTACGCCAACTTTGATCAGACTGATTTCCGCGATATCCAAGCGTTGGATCTGCAATCCTTACGAACTCATTAGAAGCGCCGTTCCAGCCCGCGTGGCCGCCGTCGATAAATCCTTTGTAAGCCGATCCAATTATTTAAGCGCTAAAGATTCCCTAAGGAAGCCAGAAGGTGAAACCACCTATCTCCAGCTTTCTCCACATGAGGATCCGCTCAAGCGCCTTAGTGAATTTGCAGTTAAGGCGCAAAAAAAAGGTTCGGTACTGATAGTAGTTCCTGAGGATCGCGAACTAGAACGGCTGAAGGTAGAGCTACCTGATGCGCTGGTTTTAACATCATCGCTATCCCGTGCGGATCGATATCAAAATTATCTGACGGCCATTAGTTCTGCCAATCAGATTATTATCGGCACTCGAAGCGCGATCTTTTTGACGCCCCTCGATTTAGCGACTCTGATTGTCTATCGTGAGAATTCCCAAAGCCACTACGAACCAAGACATCCAGGCTGGAATGTGCGCGACGTAGCTATTTTGCGCAAGCGTGAAGAGAGTCTCAACCTTTATTTCGTTGGCTACTCGCCATCACTTGAAGTAGCCCGCTCGATAGAATCCGGCGCAATTAAACTTTTGACCAAGAAGGTGAGATTACAAGTATTTACATTCCCGCAAAGTGGCTCCGAACTTCTTCCTGAGCGAATATTTTCTCCAATCCGTAACGCCCTCAAATCGGGATCTGTCCTATTTTTAGTTCCAAAGAAAGGCTACGCCAGCGCTTTAATGTGCAAGAAGTGTCGCAATCTTGCGATCTGTTCTTGTGGTGGAAGACTCGCACGCACGAGCCAGGGCGCTGTGCCAACGTGTGTTCACTGTTCAACGACATTTTCTTCTTGGAAGTGCTCTTGGTGCAATGAGGATAAATTGGTTCTACTAGGAAGAGGAGCGATTCGGCATGCTGAAGAAATAGGAAGAGCGTTTCCAGGTTTTCCAGTCATCAATTCTGATTCCGATACACCAGTCAAAGAAGTTACAGGTAAAAGTTCCCTTGTGATTTCAACACAGGGGATGGCTCCACGATGTGCGGGTGGATATTCGGCAGCTGTACTTCTTGAAGGAACATCATTCTTTTCTTACTCTGATCTGCGCGGACAGGAGCGCTCTCGTGAAGCGTTCTTTGAGGCGGCGGGACAGGTAAAGGCGGGCGCTCCAGTTTTAGTCGCGATTGATAGCAGTCATCCAATTAATGCTGCTCTTGCTAGTTGGAATCCAGGACATATGTACAAACGTGAGTTATCTGATCTGCAATCACTAAATCTGCCACCATTTACGCGATCCTTGATTGTTGATTTATCAACCTCAGAGGCGAGCACCGTTGCAGACGGATTTAAAAAGGCGCTGCTCGAGTCTCGCATTCCTTCTTCAACAAGAGTAATGGGGCCATCTATACGAGGTGCAGATAAGGCGAGAGTTATTCTGACAGCGTCCGAGAAAGACTTTCCTGATCTAACGCAATTTGTAGGTGAATTTATTAAGCATCGCGCTATCGCCAAGAAGGAGCCTTTGCAAGTGCGAATCGACCCATATTCACTCTCTTAGTAACCATCAATAGTCCTTATAAGTTCTTTCACTACTGCGCTGAGATAGACTGCGCATATGTCTATTCAACCAATCCGCCTATTTGGGGATCCTGTGCTGACCACTCCGGCAGCTGCGGTCATCGACTTCGATAAAGAGTTGCGTACCCTGGTTGAAGATCTAACCGACACAATGCTGGAGGCTCCAGGTGCTGGTTTAGCAGCGCCGCAAATTGGCGTACCGCTTCGAGTATTTGTTTGGGATGTAGATGAGGCGCTGGGCCACTTGATTAATCCAACTTTGGATTTAAGTGAAGAACTTCAAGATGGCGAGGAAGGTTGCCTCTCTTTCCCAGCGCTGAGCTACGAAACGCCGCGCGCTTTTCGTGCAGTAGCTAAAGGATTTAACATGTATGGCGAGCCAATTACCGTTGAAGGAACGGAGCTATTGGCGCGTTGCCTGCAACATGAGACTGATCACCTAGATGGAATTGTGTTTATCGATCGCCTATCGGCGCAAGACCGTAAATTGGCGATGAAAGAAATCCGCGAATCAGAATGGTTTGGCACCGCGTTAGATTCTGGAAATAAGCCAGTGATTAAAACTTCGCCACATAATATGTTTGGGAAGAGCATTTAGTGCAGATCGCAGTTGCTGCAACGCCAGAAGTTGCTCTGCCCACTCTCGAAGCTGTCTTAAAAAGCAAACACGATCTTGTCTCAGTAATTACCCATCCCGATCGTCCATCGGGCCGTGGGCTTACGCTAAAGGAGTCCCCAGTTGCTACTTGGGCGAAGGCTCGCGGAGTTACCGTAAGTAAACCCGTTGATCAAGAAGAACTCAAAGTAGCTGTGAAAGATTTAGATTTAGTAATCACCATCGGTTTTGGCGTGATTATCAAAGAGGAAATTCTTAATATTCCCACGTATGGATTCATAAATCTACATTTCTCACTTCTACCTAAGTGGCGAGGAGCGGCTCCAGTTCAGCGCGCTATTGAAGCTGGAGATGAAAAAACCGGAGTTACTGTCTTCAAACTCGATAAGGGAATGGATACCGGGCCAATCTATCGCCAGAAAGTGATCGCGATGCCTAACCATGCAACTACCGAATCTCTTCTGCAAGAGCTCGCGATTCTCGGAGCTCCAGTTGTTCTGGATGCTCTTGAAGCTATTGAATTTAGCGAAGTCCCGATAATCCAACCCGCTGATGGTGCATCACGAGCCGAGAAGTTATCGAAGGATGAAGGTCGGATTGATTGGCATCTTCCAGCAAAGAAGATTGAACGAAAGATCCGCGCTTTTTATCCAGCACCTGGAGCATGGACAACTTTTCGGGATGAAATCATCAAAATTGAACAGGCTAAGGACTGTAATTCAAAAGTTGGTCAGCCGGGAGAGATATCGATCGATGGAAAAGATTTATTTATCGCTACCCCTGAAGGCGCACTGCAGATCATTACAGTCAAACCGGCAGGTAAAGCGAGTATGAGCGCTTTTTCTTGGATGAACGGCGCCCGCATCGAGCAACACGAGCGATTTATATGAGTGAAAAGGCGACACCGGCTCGCCGCAACACCTTTAAATCGCCCAAGCCAGATCCGATTCGTTTATTGGTTTTCGATATCTTGCAAGAGGTCAACCAGCGTGGTGGATATTCAAATCTATTGCTGCCTAGCGCACTAACCGATTCAAAATTCGATCAACGAGATAAGGGTTTCGCAACCGAACTCCTTTATGGCACTCTGCGCATGCAAGGTCGTCATGATTACATTGCAGCACAAATTTCTGATAGACCGTGGAACGAAGTCGACGCCGGCATAGTTGATGTAATACGTCTCGGTGCCCACCAGCTCTTTGAGATGCGGGTAGCTACTCATGCGGCAGTCTCTGAGACAGTCGAGCTTGCCCGCAAGGTTTTGGGGGAGTCGAAGGCCTCTTTCGTTAATGCGATGCTGCGCAAGATGAGCGCCCAAACTCTTGGCCAGTGGCTGGAGCCTGTGGCGCAGATCAGGGATGACGTTGAACGTTTAGCGATAATTCATTCGCATCCACAATGGATAGTTTCGGCCTACTTTGATCTGCTGAAGGATTTTTCTGAGGTGGAATCTGCGCTTATTTCAAATAATATTCCAGCTTCGCCCACCTTAGTTTGGTGGCCTGGTCGTTCCTCTCAAGAAGAGCTAGTAGAGCTCGGGGGAGTTCCGACTGAGTTTTCGGACTACGGAATCAAATTTGATGGAATTCCAAATACCTTAGAACCGGTGCGGCGCAGAAGAGCGGGCGTACAGGATGAAGGTTCACAACTTGTTGCGCAGATTTTCGCCAACGTTGCTTCCTCTTCTTCACGTTGGCTTGACTTATGCGCCGGACCGGGCGGAAAAGCAGCGCTTCTTTCGTCTATTGCACAAGAAAAAGGAAGAGAGTTCACAGCAAATGAAGTTAGTGAACCAAGAGCAGAGTTGGTAAGACAAGTGGTTGGTAATGCTCGAGTTTGGGTAGGCGATGGTCGCGAAGTGGGAAAACATAAAGAACTATTTGATGCAATCCTCGCAGATGTCCCATGCACCGGGTTGGGAGCGCTACGGCGCCGTCCTGAAGTTCGTTGGCGCAGAACCGTCACCGATCTTCGCGCATTAACCGCCTTGCAACGCGAGCTATCCAGCAGTGCAGTTTCGGTTTTGGCGAATGGTGGATTTTTTGCCTACGTAACTTGTTCACCCCACTTTGCTGAAACATCGGTTGCAGTGGCTGATATTTTGAAAGCCCACCCAGAGATGGAACAGCTTGATTTAACGCCATTCTTGCCAGAGGGCTTAAATGGCGCCATGCGCGGCAAATCACTTTCGTTATGGACTCATCGCCATCACAGCGACTCCATGTTTATGGCTGTTTTCCGGAAGAAAGGCCAATAAGGTATTTCCATGAGCGATCAACATATTCGAATAACGCCAAGTATTCTTAGCGCCGATCGCGAGAATATTGTCAGCGAGATTGCCAAAATTGCAAAAGTCTCTGATCTAATTCATCTCGACATTATGGATAACCGCTTCGTGCCTAACCAAACTTGGAATCTGGCGCAGGCGCAGGAAATAATCACTGAATCTCCAACGCCAATCGATGCGCACTTAATGGTTGAAGACGTTGATCGCCTCGCTATTGAGTATGCAATGGCAGGTGCCGCAAGCGTGACGATTCATGCTGAGGCGGCGCTAGATATTAGTAAAACTTTGCGAGAAATCAGATCACATGGCGCCCGGGCTGCCATAGCAGTAAAACCCGGAACTCCAATCGAGGGCTATTTAGAATTCTCTGATCTTGTCGACATGTTTCTGATCATGACAGTTGAACCTGGATTCGGCGGTCAGCAATTTATGGCGGAGATGATGGAGAAGGTAAGCATGACACGAAAGGCGATAGGCGATAGGCCAATCTGGCTACAAGTCGATGGTGGTATCTCGATCGATACAATCGCTATTGCACGCGAAGCAGGTGCTGATACCTTCGTCGCTGGATCTGCCGTATTTAACTCTCCAGAACCTGCGGTAATGGTTGAAATGCTCCGTCACCGTGCAAGCGCCGTCTAGTAAACTCTGACAATGAAATCTTTTGATCAACTCTTTGATGAACTCACCGCAAAGTTGGCGAGCCGAGAACCAGGTTCAGGAACTGTTGCGGCGATCGATGCCGGGGTTCATTCAATCGGAAAGAAGATTCTCGAAGAGGCGGGTGAAGTGTGGCTTGCTGCCGAACATGAGAGCGATGAAGCCTTGGCCGAAGAGATCAGCCAACTTATCTATCACCTACAGGTTTTGATGTTAGCGCGCGGTTTGCAACCGACAGATGTTTATAAATTCCTCTAGAGATTGGTAATTAATGCTAAAGATTGCAATTCCTAATAAAGGTTCGCTCGCCGACTCATCAATCGCAATTCTTAAAGAAGCGGGTTACCGTCAAAGAAGTGATTCTCGAGACTTAGTTTTGTTTGATACAGAAAATAACGTTGAGTTCTACTACTTGCGCCCACGAGATATTGCACTTTATGTTGGATCAGGCGAACTAGAGGCTGGTGTTACCGGTCGTGATCTTCTTATCGATTCTGGAGCGGCTGCATCCGAGGTTCTTGCGCTGGGCTTTGGTGGTTCAACATTTAGATTCGCAGGACCTGCGGCGGAGAAGTTAACGATTTCAGATCTCAACGGAAAGAGAATTGCCACCGCCTATCCTGGGTTGGTCCAGAACTATCTAGCGCGCAATGCCATCAAAGCAGAGGTTGTTCGCCTGGATGGAGCGGTGGAAAGCAGTGTGCGTTTAGGCGTTTCAGATGTTATAGCCGATGTTGTCAGTACTGGCAATACTCTTCGTCAGGCTGGTCTTGCAATCTTCGGAGATGCAATCTTAGTTAGTGAAGCGGTCTTAATCACTCGCAGTGGAGCGGCTGTTCCTGCGGGCTTAGAAGTTCTACAGCGCCGTTTACAAGGCGTTGTTACCGCGCGCGAGTACGTCTTACTCGACTATGACATCCCAAAGGCAAGTGTCGAAAAAGCATGTGCAATTACACCAGGACTGGAATCTCCAACAATCTCACCTCTGCAAAAAGAAGATTGGGTAGCGGTTCGTGCCATGGTTCTTCGTAAAGATACTAATCGATTGATGGATGAGCTCTGGACGTTAGGGGCGCGTGGCATCTTGGTAACCGATATCCACGCTTGCCGACTTTAAATTAAGCCTCTTCAACCTCTTCGCGAGAAATTCCCATTAGATACAGAACAGAGTCTAAATAGGGTGCAGACACAGAACTATCTGCCGCTGCTTTAACGGCAGGTTTAGCATTAAATGCAATTCCCATACCTGCGATGGCGATCATATCTAGATCATTAGCCCCATCACCGATTGCAATAGTTTGTTCTAAGTCAACGTTATGGTCTGCTGCAAAATCACGGAGAGCGGATGCTTTACCCGCTCGATCGATGATGGGTCCTACAAGTTCGCCGGTTAGTTTTCCATCAGATATCGCCAGATTATTCGCACGTATATGGTTGATGCCTAATTCAGCCGCCAAAGGAAGTATTACTGGTTCAAAGCCTCCAGATACTAGCGCGATGTGGTGGCCAAGCTTCTTTAATGTACGGACCAAGGTGCGCGCACCTGGTGTTAAGGTAATTTCCGATTGCACTTCCATCAGAACGGCTGCAGGAAGGCCCTTAAGTAAGGCAACACGCGCGCGAAGGCTTGCTTCAAAATCAAGTTCTCCGCGCATTGCTGCATCTGTAATCTTGGCAATTTCGCTCTGAACGCCGGCTTTAGCGCCGAGAAGTTCAATGACTTCTTGCTGGATGAGTGTCGAATCAACATCCATCACAACCAACTTAGTAGCAAAACGCATAAGACCACCAGGGGATACTGCAACATCAACACTTAATTCGCTGCCAGTAGTTGCAAGTGCACTTCTCAAGGTCGATAAGTTGGCGCCAGAGACAGTTAGCTCAATTGCAGTTACAGGATAACTTGCCGTTCGATTAATGCGTTCGATGTTTCCACCTTTTTGGGCAATCACTGCTGCAATCGCATTTACAACATGAGGTTTTAGAGATTGCGACAAGACAACTACGTGGAGTAGAGATCTTTTAGGCGCAATTGTGTTCTGGTCGCTGGTCTCGAAAGCGGTAGCTATATCAACACCCAATCTGGTGGCGCACTCTTCCAGGTCTGCCTCAATAGATTTGGCGTGAGCAGGTGAAAGAGAGATTAGAACGGTAAGAATTAATCGACCTCGAATTACGACCTGCTGAATATCAAGTATCGTGACGGCAAATGGTGAGAGCGCTTCAAAGAGCGCTTCGGTTATTCCAGGGCTATCAACACCTGAGACCAAGATGAGACCGGTGAACTGTTGCTCAGAACCACCGTTTTTTGACTCCATAATGGAGAAGATTATCGTGAATCACATCAGCGTATGGCGCAATTGCAAGTGATTCATCACCTTTACCGCTATCTTTTTCATCTATGAACGCTGCTGCTAGCCAAGTCGTCCTTGCTATGCAAGGTGTTTGTGTTACCCGCGGCGCCAAACGCATTCTCGGTCCTATAGATTTTCGAATCCAAAGCGGTGAACGTTGGGTCATCCTTGGGCCAAATGGAGCGGGTAAATCCACACTTCTAAATATTTTAGCTACTCGGATATTTCCGACTTCGGGAACAGTTTCAATTCTTGATAAACAAATGGGCAAGGTAGATCTCTCTGAATTGCGAACTCGCATCGGTATATGCGCCTCGCTACTTGCTGAAGATATCCCTGATGATGAATTCGTACGTGACGTGGTGCTAACTGCCGCATACGCCGTCATTGGAAGATGGAATGAGGTTTATGATCTTTGGGATGAATCCCGTGCGGTGGCCCTCTTAACCACTTTTGGAGTCCGCGATTTCGCCGATCGCCGTTACTTCACGTTAAGTGATGGCGAAAAAAAGAGAGTTCAAATAGCCCGCGCTCTCATGGCTGATCCGGAGTTGCTCCTTTTAGATGAGCCAACCGCTGGTCTTGACCTAGGAGGCCGCGAGGATTTGCTTAGACGCTTCTCGGAATTTTCCCTAGACCCTCTAGCCCCATCTAGCATCATTGTTACTCATCATATTGAAGAGATTCCAGCAGGAACTACACATGCGCTGATAATCAAAGATGGCGTTATTGCGATCTCGGGGCCGATAGCCGAAGTCATCACATCAGAACATATGAGCGCGGTATTTGGAATTGCGATCGATGTAACTACGGATGGTTCACGATTTTTTGCCAGAAGTAGATGACTAGTTTTAGAGATCAGTTACACCCTAGCTGGCGCGATCTACTCAAGGGCTCAATGGCTCTATTAGAACAGATTGAGGGCAAGTTAGTAGGAAGCGCATTTTTACCAAAACATGGTGATGTGATGAAGTGTCTTTCTTTTGATCCAGCAGCAGCAAGAGTATTGATAGTCGGGCAAGATCCTTATCCAAATGTAGATGACGCGATGGGTCTTGCTTTCTCAACGGCGCGAGATGACGGCATACTCCCTGCTTCACTCAAGAATATTTTTCGCGAGTTAGTTGATGACATTGGTATTTGCCAGCCAACTACCGGAGATCTATCCCCGTGGTGCGAACAGGGCGTTGTTTTACTAAATCGAACCCTGACATGCGCAGAGGGGGTCAGTAACTCTCATAAAGATTTAGGTTGGAGAGAGTTTACGGATCAGGTCGTATCTATTCTCGCAAAGCAAGGCGTAGTTGCAATTCTTTGGGGCGCCCACGCGCAAGAGGTGGAACGTTTTTTTACCGTTTCAGATCGCATAACTTCTGTTCACCCTAGCCCACTATCTGCTTATCGCGGGTTCTTCGGCTCCAAACCATTTAGCCGCGCAAATCACATCTTGGTGAGCAAAGGACGCACGCCCATCGATTGGCGACTTTAAAAGAGAAAACCCCCGGCTGCAAAGAACCGGGGGTTTTCGAGAAAATGATTACTTTTTTATCCCACCCAAGTATTAATTGGCGAAGATAAGAAGTAAACCATGAAGAGGCCAGAAACCAAGAGAAGTAGCGGATGTACTTCTTTGCGACGGCCTTGGATATATCGAATTACTACGTGGGTTACGAAGCCAGCACCGATACCAACTGAGATGTTGTAGGTAAATGGCATCAAAATTATTGTCAGGAACGCTGGAATCGCGATTCCATAATCTTCCCAGTCAATAGCTTTGATCTGAGTCATCATCAAGAAACCAACGATGATCAGCGCAGGCGTTGCCGCTTCATAAGGAATAATTGCAACTAGTGGCGCCAAGAACGTTGTAAGCAAGAAACAAATTCCTGTCACAACGGAAGCAAGTCCGGTACGTGCACCTTCACCAACCCCAGAAGCTGATTCGATGTAGCTGGTGTTTGAGGAAATACTTCCCGCGCCACCTGCAACGGCTGCTAATGAGTCAACTAGAAGGATGCGATCATTATTTGGAACGTTCCCGTCCTTGTCGATCAAACCAGCCTCATGTCCGATCGCTGTGACTGTTCCG
>JACCEB010117995.1_pt1 | contig 11464 bp, 4 predicted proteins | sample 7454761 | NCBI WGS metagenome assembly JACCEB01 (sample SAMN15323454, study PRJNA562643) | freshwater metagenome | isolation source: river surface water | place: USA:Blue River Watershed | collected 2017-08-18 | reverse complement strand
GATTCAATCTGTAAAATATTATATTGTTCTATAGCCTGGCGATAAAACACTATAAGCACAGCAACTGCAACAACAAGGACAACAAAAATTTCTATCATTTTTGGGAACTTCTCTTCTTCTTGGAGTTGCGTCTCGTTTGGGTTGAGGGCAACCGCGAGTTGATACAATCAATACAAGGTTTGAAGAGACCCGGGATGAATTCGTTCTTCTGAATTTTTTGTATCTCCGCAGAAGATAGCTTCTTTGTGCTTTTGCGGGTCTTTCCATTTTCCGTTAGTTCTACAGTCTTTGTACCCTTTCCATTCGCAATGTTTACAATGTTCTTTCTTACTTTATGAGTCCTATTGTCATTGACTTGATGAGTCTGTGCGCTGTGGAATTGAAACATTTTTCTACTCTAAGCCCCTAAAGTCTTTTCACCAAAGAGAAAGAGAGGAATGGAATTCTCCTTTCCATACAAGACCCTTGTCTTAAATGAAGAACAAGCATCGGCTGTTTTGCGCGAACCGAATGTGAATCAGCGGATTATTGCATCTGCAGGCTCAGGAAAAACAACCACACTCACTGCACGAATTGCATACTTGATCTCACAACATAATGTGAAGCCTGAGAGCATTGTACTTATGACCTTTTCAAGAAATGCTGCCGCCCAAATGATTGGGCGCATTGAGAGTTTGATTGGGCCCACGAAGATTTGGGCGGGCACCTTTCATGGGTTGAGCCGAAGCCTGATGCAGAAATACAATTCCTCACAACTGGAAACATTGTATTTTGTTGATGAATTGATTCAAATGGGAATCACATGGTTAACCACCAAACAAGGTCGAGAGTGGGTTGGAAAACTGAGGTATATCGTTGTTGATGAATTTCAAGATATTAATGCCGCTCAATGGAAAATGGTGGAACGCATGTGCCATCCTGGTGCGCGGCTCTTAGTGGTCGGTGATGATTCTCAAAATATCTACACGTGGCGAGGGAGTGATGTGAAATTTATTCTGGATCTTGACAAAAAAGTCTATGGTCTCGTGGACGACCAGCTTCGTGTGAATTATCGCTCCACCGATCAAATTATCAATGCTGCCAATGCTGTTATGCGGCATATCCCCACGCTGCCCTGGAAAAAAGCAATGTGTGGCTCAGGAAAACAGGGACGGAAACCTGATATCCATTTCTTTTGGCACATGCGCGATGAGACAAAATGGATTCTGCAAACCATTTCTCAAATTCAGAAACAAAATCCAGCCCTTACTATTGCGATTCTGAGCCGCACAAACATTGACTTGTTCCGCATTGAGGAAGAACTTACAGGTGGACCAATCCGTTACCGCTTGTGTGATTGTGGACGCGAAGAGGATACCGAATCACCCTCTATGAATGTGGTAGATCTTGTAACGTTGCATGCATCCAAAGGACTGGAATGGGACATTGTCTTTGTGATTCACTGCAACGATGAAGTCTTTCCTGCATCCAAGAAAAAAGAGGATATTATTTGTGAGAGACGATTGTTTTATGTAGCTGTCACACGTGCACGAAAGCATTTGTTTTTATCCTATAGCAAAAATGAGAGAGATCTGTCTCGTTTTTTACGAGAAATTCCGAGTCGCCATTTGACATACCATGGGCTTGCACGGTATTGTTTGAGTGAGGCGGAGTTAAATGATGGCACACCGACGCTAGAAAATCTACTTGGTTCTCTTGATGCCAATGACTTTCAAGAGCTTCGGTCTCTTGGATATTTGGATTGGATGCGCGTTCAGAATTTGAAAGAACATCGTTTGTTTCCTCCTGGGGAATATTGGGGACTTCCTCCTTGGTCGCGCAAGCTAGATCTTCAAAAAGACTTTTTGCGCTTTCTCCGCACATTTCTAAAACGCACCTTTATCCAAAAAACAGGAGAGGGAAGGTATCGGGATCCTGTCTGTGAACGACTTTTGTTTACACTGCGGGTTTTTTCTGAAGATCGTGAGTTCTGGGAGCTTTGGAAAGATGATTTGTATCAGTTAATTGAGGAGAAATTCAATTCAACAGAAGCTGCGAAGGTGCCACCCCCGATTGAATATGCTACAATTAGTGAATGGGCCCAATCGCATTCTCTTTCATGGAATCCACAAGAAATTCTCAAAGCAACAAGTCTTGTGGCAAAAATACGAGCCCAATTAAGACCTCTTCGTTTTGAGGAGTATAAATTTCAAGAGTTTGTCATTGCACCTGCACGATTTGTAGTCCCTACAGAGCTTCGAGGTGAAATTCTCCGCAGTTGGCGAAAAATTACAAATTTAGGAATTTCCAATTTAGACTGTCTTGAAGACCTCTGGCGTATTTCTACACTTCAAGTTGTCGCAGAGGGGCGAAATGCACCTCTCTATCGTGTGGCTCAACTCAAGACTCATTTTCAGGATCCAGAGTTGATTGAGTACTTGTCGCTTCTGGAAGCCACGATAGGGGATTGGGTTCTTAATACACATGAAAATGATGTAAGCTTTGAGGTTCTGATTGATGGAGTTCAACCTGAAACCATTGATATTGTTTCCAATGGTGTGTTTTGGAAAATTGCAGGAGAGGAGAAAGAGCGATACAATTCGTTGAAGCTGCTTCAATTGGCAATCGCAGCAGGATTCGCGCAACGCGAAGGTCTGGAAATTCACTCCATTGGAATGATTTATCCTTTGGAAGGTAGGTTCTTGACACTACAACTGCCATTTCAATGGCACTCGTGGGTTCTTCAGATTTTAGAGAGAGCACTGAGCCGTTAGCCTTTATCTGCGCTTGTGAATCTTGCGCGTTTTCCGGGAGCCCTTGCGGCGCTTTCCTCCCTGCATTGTATTCTTGGGTGTTGTATTTGTAACCACTGTATTCTTGGATGCATTCGGAGTGGAGGGAGCTGCGGTAGTGTTTGTATTCTTCTTCACAGCATTGGTTGCATTGGATGCAACATTGTTCTTCCTGGTATTGGTATTCGTGGGTTGCTTCGTTGCATTGTTTGTATTGGTATTCGTAGGCCGCTTCGTTGTATTGTTGGTATTGGCTGCATTCTTTGGTTTGTTCGTATTCAGCGGTTTTACTGTATTTGCATTATTTTTCTTACTATTGTTATTTTTGTTGGTATTCCCCGTAGCCATGATAGCATTGCCATTCGCATTGTACGTTTTAGAAACATTCTCTGTATTTACCGCGCCTGTATTTGCTGGTTGATTTGCATTGCTGGTGGAAGTAGGAGGTACAGATCCATTCTCTGTGTTTGAAAAGACAGCACCCATATTGGTATTTTCTACTTTGGTGTTAGATTTGTTGGTATTTGCTGCATTCGTTCCATTTGAATTATTGTTATTGATAACATTCAGTTTCTGCAATGTATTCAAGTAGGTAGGATATTCCTCCTGCAAGAAATTCATGACATTTTTTTCTATCTCCAATTCTGCAACAAGCATATTGATCTCTTCTTGCAAATCCACCACCTGTGTTTTGAGAGACTCAAATTCCTCCTTGTGATTTTTCTTGTTTGCATTGGACGCTTTTGCATAGATTACAATAAGATGATGAAGCTTCTTCAAGAGAGGCTCCATCTCCTTAATCTTTGCATCAAGTTTGGACTTGGTGTTTCCTGTATTGGAACTCCCATTTGCCTGTGCGGTCTCCTCTGCCTCCCCATTTACAGGTTCAAGCTCAACTTCCTCTTCCTCCTCTTCTTCTTGAATCTCTACTTCTTCAGGCTGTGCGTTAGCATTTGCATTGGCAGTGTTTCGAACCGAAAGATTGGAATTGGCATTTGAATTCCGATTGGAATTTGTAGAGATATTGTTCTGTTCTACCGTATTTTCCGATGCCGTAGACACAGTTGTGTTGGTATTATCATTGTTGGCTTCGTCCATATTCTACTTAAAATGCAGATTTTTAAAAGGACGTATCTTGCGCTAGATTCTGAGATCCGCTCATAGCCTGATTGATCTTTAATTGCTTTGTGCGGAAGGCCTGATTGTAGCGTTGTTGCTTGGTGGCGTTATTGAAGAGGTAGGGTGAGCGGGCCCAATCTATTTTATCAGCCTCCTCTCTACAGTCATAAGGACCACCACGAATAAGAACACGCGGCATTGCAAGCTCACTCACCATCTCCGTAGAAGGCTGCTGTTTACGAGGAACTGTCATATTGGGTACATACATATCTCCAAATTGACGAGGTTCATACTGATCGCGATCGCATGTACCCAACGGACGATCCAACCGACGCAAGAGAGATTCATTGTCTATAGAGGAAGAGTACCGGGTCGGAGGATAGAATTCGCCCCCTGAAGGAAAGACCATGTTGGCAGGAGGTGTAGGGGCTTGTTCGGAAGACTGACCTGAATTCACATACTCAAGACAAACCTTCGCCCAGGGACGAGGATCCAAAGGTAACTGCTGATCTGGGCCTTGCGGCAAGACACGGCGCAAGACGGCCGTAGGATCCCAGTGATATTTCAAGCATACAGGTGGGTAAAACGGACTCAATGTAGACCCAGCAAACGGAATTTGACTGGTTGTGGAATTGCCTTCACGAGGTGTGGGATCTGAAACTGTAAGTGTAGGATCTCCTGAACGAAGTTCCATTCTATTCTACTGAAGTTTATTCATTTCCAAAGCGTACATCGCGCCCTGTATCTCGGAATCGCTCAAAATTTTCCTTGTATCCTGAAGGAATGATGACGGGGTTCTTTCCTAGGACATTGACCGTAGGCATCGCTTCCACAATTTGGATAGCTGCATTCCATTCACACTCTGCATTTGTAATGGCAGTACCTGCAGTATCAAACCACACAAAACTGAGTTTGTCAAGCTTGAGTAAAGGTGGATTGAAATAGACAGGATTCTGAATGATCGTTTGCGCGTAGTTACCAAAGGTATTCAACAACAACTTCGCATTGTATCCTAAGATAGATCCAGTTGGCTCATTGGTCTCCTTCAGATTTTCTTTCCCTCCAAAGTCCATGCGGTTCATGTCATATTCAGGATTGAGACGCAAATAAATATAGTCATCTAAGATCTTGAAGAAGCTCTCTGCTCTGTGAATGGATGCATAGTCTGTATCGCGTTTTACATATCCCAAGTTGTAACCCAGTCCCCAGTCGTCTTCTGCACGCAAATATAAGGGTGTCAAAGAGGACCTCCATAAAATTGAGAATGTAATGGATTCTGTATAGTTCTGTCGTGTTTTGGCGTAGTCAGGAAGAATATAAGTCAAAAATGTATTAATATAGCTCTGCATGCTTGCAGTCACGCTGGCCGTAATATTGTTGATAATTTGGACGTTAGAATTATAGGTGTTGAAAAAGGTTGTATACTGTCGCAAAAAGTCCCCAAACCCTACAGATGTGATATTCGAGCCTGGAATGTTTTGAGACGGATTGTAGCCAAAATTGGAGTTCGTGAAGATGAAGTTTGAATTGAATCCCAGGAGTGCATTGTAATAACTAGGATTGAACTGAGCTGTATTTGACAAACTTGCTGTTGCAAAAATAGGCTCATTACTCAAATCTCGTAACCTCACAAAGCCAAAATCATACCGCTGTGGCATATTGAATCGGAGCAAGACCTGTGATTTTTCACTCGGTGCATAGCTTCGTACAGCCAGATAATAGTAAGGCTCATTGGTATTGGAATTGGGAAGCAAAGGCACATTGAAGATATAAGAGTTGAAATAGTACCCACTAAAATTTACATCAGACACTAAGAACCCATTGGAGTTCAAGTTAAATGCATTGGTTGGTAGCAATCCACCTGAGGCCTCAAAGCCCCACTTGGGATTTGTGGAATTACTAATGTCTTTCACAAAGGCTTGACGTGTGTTGTAGACAAACATCTGAGAGTGAGGATATTCAGGATACTGGAGTCCTGAAAGATCGGTAATTGGGTTGACAGCATTGGCAAGCTTGCGAAGGACAACTTTGATTGTAGGATAAAAGATCTGCCAAGCATTCTGCACTAAGACAGGTGCATCCACGGTGTCATTACGATTGCCCCAGATATAGTAGGGTTGATTGAAGAACGCCCACTTGGAACCCAAGGCTCCTCCAACAAAATTCAACGGTGTATACACAGCCTCTGTAGGAGGAGGAGTGCGGAAGACAAGATCAGAATATTCAACCTTGGATGTAAAATTAGGTAGTGTTCCTGTAATTTGTCGCACCTTGTAAAACCGCGCTGTAGAATTTGACAAGGCAGCCCCGAGATCTTGCTGCGTTAAGAAGAAGATTTGATCTCCTACACCTGTAGCACTTGTAACTGCCAATGCAGAAAAGGTTGTGGGTGTTGTAGGGGAAGCAACCACTGTGTATGTTTCACGAGATGCAGAAGATGTAGAATCTGCATTGGCGTAATAGATATTGGAAGAACTTCCTGTTGCTGTGATCGGCAAGAAATAAATCTTGGTTCCTTCGGGAGGCTGGACGGATTTGACAGTGGTATAGCCTGCTGGGTATGTATCTTCAAAGAATGCTGTTGCCAAATTAGGAGTTCTGTAGGTCTTTGCGGAACCTCCACCTGTTGAGCCTGAAATGACAAATCCAGAATTGTTGTTAAAACTGAAGGTATTCACAGAGAATCCAAGATCAGGAATAACAAAGGTGGCAGGTACACCGATGTCTGTCAAAATACCTGTGCCAACATTGTAGGTTTTAATTCGCACCTGATACTGTCCTGCAACAACTTTAAACCCTAGGAATGCATATGAGGTTGTATTTCCAGCTGCTGCGACGAGGGATGTTGCTTCCCCAACTGGATAAATATCGTCTACAGTCAATGAGAACAAATAAGTAAATGTGCGTGTTGTGGAATCCAAGGGGTAGGAATAGAATTTGAAATCAGTGGACTGAATCATCATGACACCCGAGACATCTGCATAAAGCTGAGAGGGAGTGTAGTTGACACCCGTCCAAGGAATCATCCCTGACAAATCAGCTTCAATATCAGTACGTGATAGATAGTGTAAAATCTGCGTGCCAATTGGAATGGATTGTTCGTATGCGCTTAATGAGTAGGAAATTCCTGTGGGGGGCCCAAAGACAGAGCCAGAAGGAGGAGCGTTTCCAGGAAGTACAATGCCTTTGCGATTGGGTGCAGCACGCCCATCAAAGTAAAAACGACCCGCGCTTGCATCACAGACATAGGGATAGGTTGTAAGTCCTCCAGTTATGCAACGCATATAAGTGACATTGCCTGCTGAATCAAATGGTACAACGGAGTAAAAATTGTTGGAGTTGTTGGTAAAGACAAAGGCATTTTGATCGAATCCAGAAATCACTGTCTGTGAAAAGCCACCATCTTTGTCAAATTCATAATAGGTACCCAGCATTCCATCAAATCCAAAATTCACGTCTCCAGCATTTGCATACACAGCTTTGGATGTAAAATTGAGCTTCGCAATGGGGGTCAGATTAGGATTGTTGAAAGAAATTAAATTGGAAGGTGTCGCGTTCAATTGATTTGTAATGAAGACACCTAAATACGCAATATCGTCATTTTTGTCATTTGCAATAAAGGCACTGCGGAACATGATTTTATCTACCGACCAGAGACCATCAGACGGCACAAAAGAGAATCCACAGCAGCCAAGGCCCAATTGGATATTGCTGTTTGTGACATCATAGTCATAATTGCTAATGGGAGTATTAAATGTCTTCCCAAGATTGTAAGGGGAAATATTCGGTGTCAAGTCTGTTGCAGGCACAATGGGATCCAGGACACCTGTAGGATCGGGCACATAGACTGGATTGTACCACTGGACGATCTTAAACTGACGATAAGGTACATTGGATGGGGTGTAATTGGATTGGTTAATAGGACTCAGGATGAAATTATTTGCGCCTGTGTAGAAATAGCTTTGGGCGCTTGTATTGTAGGGACTTCCTGCTTGGAAGAAATATCCACTGGTAGGATCACAACGCACAAGTGCATTAGGCAGCACGTTGCTGGAATTGGAATTCGCTACAAATCCCATATAGTCTGTTAAATCTGTGGAGACACCATTTGTGTCATATCCAATGGGTACATTGCTGATAGCAAGACCCTGGTTGACTTCATTACCCGTTGGATTGATACCCCAAAGATTGGATGCTGTAGGGAGACGAATAAAGTTTGGATCATTCACTTGAGCGTAATTGAAGTTGAGAAGATTTGTGACAGGGTCTGCAAAGGGATTGAACCCAACCAATGAATCTGTCAAGGTTGTAAAGGTGGACCCATTTGGATAATACAGAACAAGTTGCGCTCGCAAACTCTGGAAACTGATATTTGCAGATCGCAAAATAGCATAGTAGGTTTGTCCTGCATAAGCCGTCCAAGTCAATGTACCCGAATTATCAGAGGTGCTCGTTGTAATCACTTGCTTGTAGCGCAAGGGGCTCTCATTTCGCACATTTCCAGATAAATCTGCCATAATGGCTGCACGATCTTGATACAAAAACAGCTTCAATTCAGCAGGGAGATTTCCAGATGTATCATTGACGACAGCGAGACTCATAGAATGAGTATACGCAGGTCCTGCTGGAGGGCTGGGTGGCAAGGGCAAATAAAAGACAAAGGGGTAGACAGTCTGACGCACATCCAGAGAGATTGTGTTTGCACCCCACAGTGCTTTGGAGGCAGGATAGGAGAGTCCAAAGTTGGTTGTAATACTCACATTGGAATTGGAAAACCCATAGATATTGGAAAAGGACGCAAAGGGTACATTATCCATCTTTGCATTGGAGCTATTGAAAAGGAAGGAATAGCTGTTGTCAAACACATTAACTATGTTAGAATTGTAAGAAATAGCATTATAGGCTGGATATCTGTATTGTGTAGGACGAGGCATAGTTTCCACTTGAAGGGTCTGACGATAGAGCGAACGGAAACGAAACACTGTATAGCGACCCGCTTGGATCGGACAGATGATATCTCCTGCCTTTCTGCGAAGATCAATAGAAATATCTCCTTCTGCATCAATAAACGGCGTTGCAAAATCAAAATCATTGGTATCAATTTCATAAGGAAAATTAGACCCTCCTAAGAAAGGGGGCTTGTTGGAGGCTCCTAAATTTGTGGGATATCCCTGGAGACCAAGATTGGAGTCCAGAGGCAAGTTACTCATATTCGGCCACAAGACTGTACCTGCCAGATTTTTCTGAGGATCCTGACGATTGACTTCAATGATGTTTCTGGTGAACGGATCGCTGCCGCTGGAAATCACAGCAGTATCGTAGTTCGAACTGACACCAATTGCATTCAATGCATTTTGAATATTGATATAGTTATTGGGCTGCGTAAAATAAATAGGTGCAAATGTGTTAAAATTAATTCCAAAATAGATAGCAAGCTGAAATTGAATATAGTCGTACATTGCATTCACAACGGACAAGAGCTGCGAGTTCAGTGTTTGCAGAAGTTGATATTGATTGGCAGTAAGATTGTAAAAGGCGAGCTGTTGGGCTAAGAAAATAGCATATTGCGTATTCAACAAATTTACAAGAGATGTGGAGAGAGAGGGAGTTTGAATGTTAATGCGATTGTTGAAGCTTTCATAGCCCACAACATATCTGTTAATAAGATCTTGGCGAAAGGTATGGGCCGATCTGTAAATATCCAGTGTAGTGATATTCAAATCAATCAGCTGTTGGATGATAGGATCATTCACGCCCTGAAAGGAGTAGACAATGCGACTGTAGATTGTTTCATTGGGTAGCAAAGTGCTTGTATTTATATTTGTATTCAGCTTATTGATTCCATAATCTGGATCTAACACATATTCACGAAGAACAGGATAATAATACGCCACCTTTGTTTGTTTGAGATTGGGAGTAAATCCAAGAGTGGTCGTCGGCCAATATCGTGTTGTAATAAATGCACGCGTAGGTGCAGCTGTAAATTGACGATTCAAACTGTCGTAAAAATAGTCACCTGGATAGTTGAACGCAATGGAAAAGTCACCTGTCGATACAAACAAAGGTACAAACTGATTGAACCCCCCAGGATAGTCAAAGAAGATAGGGGGTGTATTTAACTGTGTATTGAGCTCGGCAATCAGTGAGTTAATGTTGTAGGTCCCTTCACGGATCCGCTTGGTGATATTCAAAACACCTTGGGCCACTCCCAAATAGTTGTAAAAGATACGTCCAAATTCATTGATTGCAATACTAATATTAGACTTGTCTGCACGGAAGTACAAAAAGGAGGATAAGAGCTTCATTTGGACGACTTGAAGACTCGTAATGTTATGATAAACGCGAGGGAGCCGGAGTGTCAGTGCACTTGGAGTGGGGAAGACATTACGATCTCTGTCTCGGCTGTTTAACATTATCATGCTGGTAACCGGTTGTTTCGGTCTGGATTCATCCTTCCATTTGTATGCATAGGAAACATCATAATTGGGTCCATCAAAGGGCAATGTAATGTTAAAAGCCTGCTTGTACGCCGAATAATTGACATTGCGGTTCAGTTCATTCACTCCATATTGGAGTTGGGATCCTGTTGTCGGGAAGCTTTGGCCGCCAGTTTCATTGAGTTCTAGATTTGTAGCAAATTCCACAAAATTGGGAAGATTCTCTTTTGACGATGTTGTAGTCGTTACAGATCCCGTATCTGTATCGGAAGGCTCCGCTTCACCCTCCGAATCCGATTCGGATTTGTAAGGTGTGTAGCGAGGCGGTTTTTTCTGCGTGGTTTCATAGGTTTCATAGGGGCGGAAAAATTTCTGATTGTTTGGAAGCATGACGACTTCACCTCTACCCTTGTGAAGTTGAAAAGCTTGGAGTGTTTAGCCTCTTATGGAATGAGTCCAGTGTAGCTGAGAGTGATTGCAAAGTTCGTGGGACTTGTGCCTGTTAAACGTACTGTTTGATAAAAGGTTGACATGAGAAGAGGAATAGAGGTGCCATCAATTGTATCCGATGAACCCGATTTGACTTCCAGTTGAATAGAACTTGCAGCACTGCATGTGCCATATAAATCATGGATCCATATACTTTTCCCAATACAGCTTGTTGCGGACGGCAAATACAGTTTTTTCCGAGTAAATTCCATATCCGCATGGATGACAGATGCAGAGGTTGAGATGTAAAATTCAGGTGCTGTTGTGTAGGGAGGAGCTGCGGGCGCCGAAGGTAGGCGTTCCCCATTAAAATAACTCAAAACATGCCAGCAATTTCTCGCACGATCTCCAGTAAGCTCAATGCTTGCAAAATTGGCATGAAAACCCAGTGTGGTGATAGCAGGCGAGTCAATGTAGGCACCTCCTGTCGTACTTATATAAAAAGGCCGCGCATTCGCATTTCCATCCACATCTTTGATTAGAAAATAAGGACTTTTGCTATTTTCATTTGTAAGAGTCGTAAGAAGAGGAAGAAGCAGGGCCTTGCTTTGCGTAGTTAGATCCGGAAAGAGTATGGAACGAGTACCAGGAATCGTTACAGCAACTGATGTCGGTCCAGGAGCTTCAGGTAGAACGGTAAGACCAATT
>JACCEB010923037.1_pt1 | contig 11465 bp, 10 predicted proteins | sample 7454761 | NCBI WGS metagenome assembly JACCEB01 (sample SAMN15323454, study PRJNA562643) | freshwater metagenome | isolation source: river surface water | place: USA:Blue River Watershed | collected 2017-08-18 | reverse complement strand
CGCATCGCCCATCAACACCACATGGCTCTTGCCATTGAAGTGCGACCACTGGGCGCACTTGACGCGCTGAAAATTGAGCCAAGCCGAGCCGCGCAAATGGCGGGCATTGGTCATCAGCTTTTCGCCTTGCAAATTTTTCGCAAACAGTTTTTCGCAAAACTCGATCGAGGCATCGGGGCCGGCTTTGTCCAAACCATGCGCCAGCCAAACGTGCTCGGGGCACTCGACGATGAAGGTCGAGGTTTGGGTGTCGAATTTGTAGACGTGGGCTTGAAACCAACCGTGCTCGGTTTTTTCAAAAAGAAAGGTAAACGCGTCGTACTGGCGGTTGGTACCCAACCAAATATAGCGATTGGGCCGTGTCACGATGTCGGGCTGAAAGACCTCGGGCAGGCGACTGCGCACACGCGAATTGATGCCATCGCTGGCGATGATCAGATCGGCATCCGGGAAGTCCAAGTCCGATTCTGCGTCTTGCTCAAACAACAAATGCACACCCAATTGCTCGCAGCGCGCCTGCAAAATGTTGAGCAATTTTTTGCGGCCAATGCCGACAAAACCATGACCCCCAGAGCGAATCACGCGGTCTTTGAAATGCAACTCAATGTCGTCCCAATGGTTGAAAGCTTGCTGCACCTCGTTGGCCGTTTCAATGTCCCACTGCCGCATGTTCTCGAGCGTTTGGTCAGAAAACACCACCCCCCAACCAAAGGTGTCGTAAGGCTTGTTGCGCTCGACCACAGTGATGTCGTGGTGCGGGCCGAGTTTTTTCATCAGCAACGCAAAGTACAAGCCCGAAGGTCCACCGCCAATGCACACGATTTTCATGGTCGCTCTCTCTGTTGTAGGGGACACGAGGCCATTCATTGAGGCCTATATATTTCAAGCCTCAAGTATTTGGGCAAATGAATGTCCCGTCAATCGGGTAGTAACCCGCATCAGAGTTGGTCGACCTTGATGCCCTGCTGTTGCACCACTTTTTTCCAGCCCTCTAAATCTTGCCGAATGAACTTGTCCATGTGGGCAGCGCCAACGGGTGCGGTGTCGAGCGCATCGGTTTTAAAGCGCGCCTGCACATCGGGCAAGGCCGTGATGCGCGCCAACGCTTGGCTTAAGCGCTCCAGCACATCTGCGGGGGTGCCTTTGGGAGCCATCAGACCGAAATAGTTGAAAGCCGCCAAATCGGCCAAGCCTTGCTCGGCCAAGCCGGGCACTTGGGGCAGCGCGGCGTTGCGTTGAGGCGTGGTGACCGCCAACGCTTTCACCCGACCTTCGCGCACAAAGGGGGCCAATGCGGGGATGGTGCCCGTCACCACATGGATCTGGCCGCCGATCATGTCCATCGTGGCCGGAGCGATGCCGCGGTAAGGAATGTGCACGATCGAAATGCCTTTGCGCGCTTTGAGTTGCTCGAGCACCAAATGGTTGATGCCGCCCGCCCCCGCAGAGCCATAGTTCAGTTGGCCAGGACGGGTCTTGGCGTAAGTGATCAACTCGGCCAAATTGTTGACGGGCAGATCTTTGTTGCAAGCCCACAGCAAAGGGCCTTGCGCCACCATGCTGATGGGCGCGAAACTGCCGACCGGGTCGTACCCCGCGCTGGGCAACACCGCAGGAACGGTCGTGAAGGGCGCGGCCACCAACAACAAGGTGTGGCCATCGGCCGCGCTTTGGGCCACAAACTGCGTGCCAATCGCACCCGATGCCCCGGTGCGGTTTTCGACCACCACCGAGCTGCCCAACACCTCGGCCAGCTTTTGCGCCAACAAGCGCCCCATGGCGTCGGTGCCCGCCCCCGCCGCAAATGGCACCACGATGCGAACCGCCTGCTGGGGATAAGTGCTGGCCTGCGCGCCCAAAGTCAACACCCAACTGCCAGCGGCAGCGGCTTGCAAAAACTGGCGACGCGAAGGGGCAGTGGCGGGTGAAGACGATGCGGTAGGTGTGGGGTCAAATTCAGTCATGGTCGCAGGCGATGGGTTGTCTGTTTGAGAAATATTGATGCAACAAAGTGCCTTTGTATCAAACTCAAAAGAAGGCTGTGTCGCAGATGCGCGCCGTGCCATCGATGCGTGTGGGGACAAAGACACAGGCCGCACGATCTGGCGGGGTCTTGGGTGATGAGGTTCGCATGTGAAGATGACAGCCGTGTGACTGCCCTCGCCACGGCCCCGCCCGTGATGAAGAAACTACTTGGGCAGCTGGCCGTCCTTGATGACATTCAGCAAAAACACTCGCTGGTCCCACGCTGTGGCGGCGCTGTGGATGACCACGATGCGAGAGTTGTCCATGTCCATCACCATGTTTTGGCCGTGCAAGCCTTCGGTAGCCACAATATTCCGATTGCTCATCCCGTAGAAATCAAAATAAAACTGGGCTCCGTACTTCCTTGAGTAACTGTGCATCCAAAATTTTGCGTTCTCGACTTGAGGGCGATAACGCGGCCAGAGCTTGGCTTGCTTTTGCGACTCTTTCAAATACTGCCCCACACATGTGTTGCTTTGGTAGTCCTTCATCATGGCTTCAGCCACCCGCAAATAATCCATCCGAGTCATGCGATAGGAATAGGAGGCTTGCGTCTGCAACTCTTCGTAATAGGGGGAACGCTGTCCGTTGGTCAGTGTCGCGGCATGCTTTTCGTATGAAACAGCGTGCTTGATCTTGACCTTGTCTTGGAATATCCGACGCATGAGTTCGTCGTAGCCATTGCCAGCTTTAAAAACAACATAGTTGGCAATGACATCGGTTAGGAAGTTGTTGTAAAAAACTTCATCGCCCTTTTTCTTGGTGCCTTCCAATAAGGTCGCAATCGTATCGAGGCCCATGTCACGGTGGTGGCTTGTAGAGCCCATCACACGAGAACTTCTGTCATCCACAGTGTGCTTATCGCCGGCGCTCATGTTCAAAAGCTGGCGCAGCGGTTGGCCTTGGTACAGCGTCTTGTTCATCATGGGCCAGTCGATGGCTTCATCCATCGAGCGGATATACCCCTCGCAAATGGCATGACCCACGATGTAAGAGGTGATGCTTTTCCCCGTTGAATGTGATGTGAAGACCGTCTCATCGTCGATGTTCTTGGAGAAGCGCCCGTCTTTGGCTTTGCCGTTGTAGCGAATAGAACCGTTTTCGAAATACAGATAACTGAGGATGTACCCTTTTGACAACTCGGCCTCCAGCGTTTGGCTGGGCGGGTTGGGCTGCACCGCAAACTCGGCGGCATTTCCTTTGGGTTGGATCGTATAAAGCCTGCCTTGTGATGCGCGCCGCTGCATCAGAGCGGCTTTGCGCTCTTCATACAGCGAAATCGTCGCGTCGTTCGGCTGCACGTTTTCCGGCAAATCCTGAAAACCCTCGTTGTAAATGACCGCCTTGCCCCCAGGATCTGTTTGAGGCAGTGAACCAGATTGCGCCGTGGCCGTCATCAACAATGGGCAGATCCATGCGATCGCTGATAGGAATTTTTTTGTCGGGTGGTTCATTTCGTTGTTCCAAAAAATTGAGCAATCCACTGATTTGCAAAATTTAAATGCTTTGCAGCAAGCTCTCAAAAAACGGACGAAAAACTGATCTCAAAAAAATAAAGCCCCAATTAGGGGCTTTATCAACAGCAAAAAAACTTAAGGTAACTTTAAGGCCACCAAATCATTGATAAATGATCCAATGTTCGCCTTGATGGCTCCTTCGTTCGCAAGCTTTAAACGCTGAGAACCCATAAAGGCATCGGACATTTTTGCCGTGTAGCTAATTTGAATCACTCGGGCATAAACTTCCTTGCGAGTTTGGGTTTCGATGAGCGAGTATCGAACTGTTGAGCCAACCGTCATATCGAATCCCATCATGGGCTGATCAAGGCGCGTTAAATCAGCTGTCAGTTGGTATTTGCTACCGGCAACGATCTTGCTAAACATGCCCGCTGATTCGAGTGATTGCTCAAGCGCTCGTCTGAATGAATCACTTGAAACTTGAGAGGTCCACATGGGGTTTGTGTCTCTGCCGCCGGTGACTTCTGCAACACCAATGCTGTTCTTCAGGGCAGGATTTGTTTGAATGATGGGCATAGAAACTGCCATTTGCTCCACCGCGGCAGGTGTTGCACAGCCAGCCAATACCGCCACCGAAAATACCGCAAGTAAGTTCTTCATTGCATGCCTCAATTACATTTTTTAGTGGTGCTGGCGGTTTGCAGAGCGTCATATTCGCCCTTCAACCGAGAAAGCTCTGCTTCTTGTTGCTTGGTCCCACCCAGCGCAAAAAGTGCCGGCCAGAACAGAATCATTCCAACGCCCACGAGTGCTTTGTCATTACTGGCAGCCTCATCAAGGCGCCCCGTCAACTGCCCGACACGGCCATTGATGCGGGACAACTCTTGTCGCAGTTGATCACAATCGTAATTTGAAAACTGAATTGGCGAAACATACGTCGCACTGACGTCCTTACCTGCAGTAGCGCAGCCCCCCAAGAAAGCAGCAATCATCGCGCAGCAAACCAATTTATTGACAGCTTGATTCAATTCAATCTCCTTCATGTATTTAATCGAATGGCGGCTATCGTATCTTGCTTTAAAGGGCATTTCTATAATTTTTATACTTAATTCGGCGGAGGTGACTACAGCTTTATCTTTGTCGTGAAAACCGTTTTACCTGCTGCTGAAAAGCCAATGCCGTACATCTGCAGCTTGGTAAAGCACAACCAAACATCTTCGGAAAAAATGATCCGCAAGTATTCCGAAGCGAGCCAAAAAGTAGAAAACCCCAGCAACATTGCTGCTGCTGGGGTTCAAATGGTGGCCTGGGGCAGAATCGAACTGCCGACACGCGGATTTTCAATCCGCTGCTCTACCAACTGAGCTACCGGGCCGGTAAGCCTGAGATTGTATCAGGACTTTTGGCCCTTTCGGCACCCAAAACCACGTCGATCAGCTGTTGCGCTTGCTGCGCGACAAATCCACGCCCAGTTGTTTGAGCTTGCGATACAAGTGGGTTCGCTCGAGACCCGTTTTTTCAGCCACCTTGGTCATCGAGCCGGCTTCTTGGGTCAAGTGAAATTCAAAATAAGCTTTTTCAAAGGCGTCACGGGCTTCGCGCAAGGGGCGGTCGAGGTCAAAGCTTTGTTGAACCTCTAAAACAGCGGCGTTGTCGGGTGCGTTGAGGGTAGCGGTTTGTTCGTTGACCTGGCTGGCCGGCGCATAGGCCGCCGCCGCGACGGCTTGCTTGACTTGCTCTTTTGCCAAGCGTTGCTCCACTGCCTTGAGCAATTTTTGCAAGGTGATGGGCTTTTCTAAAAACGCTTGTGCCCCAATTTTGACGGCCTCTACAGCGGTGTCGATGGTGGCGTGGCCGCTCATCATGATCACGGGCATGTTCAACAAGCCGGCGGCGGACCATTCTTTCAACAGACTCACGCCATCGGTGTCGGGCATCCAAATGTCCAACAGCACCAAGTCAGGCCGCATGCGCAAGCGCGCCTCGCGGGCCTTGGCGGCGTTTTCGGCAAGGTCAACTTGGTGCCCTTCATCAAACAGAATTTCAGAGAGCAGGTCGCGAATACCCAACTCATCGTCAACCACCAAAATATTTGCCATAGGACCTGCGTGTCTCTGTTCAATAAGCGGGCGGATTTTGCTTGCCCATTGTTGTCTCAAGTGCGAATGATAGCGAGACTTGCGCGCCCTTGATTTCGCCGCCCTCGATGACATTGCTCAGCTCAATTTTGGCGCCGTGTTCATCCGCGATTTTTTTCACCACCGCCAAGCCCAAACCAGTGCCTTTGGCTTTGGTGGTGACATAGGGCTCAAAGGCGCGCTTGAGGATGGTGGGCTCAAAGCCCGGGCCGGAGTCGGTCACCACCACACGCACGCGGTTGCGGGTGGCTTGCCATTCGGTGCGCACCATCACCCGCGCGTCTTGCGGCACTTCGCCTTTGAGTTCGCAGGCGTCTTGTGCGTTTTGCAGCAGGTTGTGCACCACCTGTCGCAGTTGTTGGGCATCGCCCAAGATGGCCGGGCATGCGGGGTCGAGTTGGGTGACCACCGGTGCACGGCGAATCTGATCACTGGACTCGGTGGTGTACAGCCCCATCAAGTCGGTGATGAGGTCGTTGATGTGCACTGGCTTGAGTTCGGCCGATGGCAATCGTGCGTAATCTCTGAACTCGTTGACCAGCCGCTTCATGGCGTCCACTTGGTCCACGATGGTCTTGACCGATTTGACCATCACGGCGTCGTCAGACTCGTCCAGCTTGCCTGTCAGTTTGCGTTGCAGTCGTTCAGCCGACAACTGAATCGGCGTGAGGGGATTTTTGATTTCGTGGGCCAAGCGCCGCGCCACTTCACCCCAAGCTTGCGCGCGTTCGGCAGACACGATTTCTGAAATATCGTCAAACACCAACAAACGCATGCCATCGGGCAGCACCGCCCCGCGCGCCAGCAAATTCACGGCGGTTTCGCTCAAGCCTTGGCCTGTGGCGTGAATTTCGAATGATTTTTGCCAATGGTCCAACTCATGGGCCACGTTGTCTAAGCGAAGCATGGCGAATTGATCGGCCACGCCTTTGGCAAATTTTTCTAGGCCAGGCAAGTGGTCGAGTGGCAGGCCTTGGTGTGCGGCTACCGGCACGCGCAAGATGCGCGTGGCCCCCGGGTTGGCCGATTGAATCACGCCCTGTGCGTCAATCACCATGACACCCGCCGTCAGGTTGTCCAGAATGGTTTGCAAATTGCCCCGCGCCGTGTCCAGTTGGTGCAAGCTGCGCTGGACATGCGATCGCGCATCGGAGAGTTGCTGCGTCATGTCCGCAAAAGAGCGTGTCAGCCCGCCTAATTCATCATTGCCTTGCAGTGCCAGCTTAGGCGTCAAGTCGCCAGAGGCCACTTGGCGCATGCCGTGAGCCAACAACAGCAAGGGGCGGGCCAATTGGTTGCCCAACACCACGGCCAACAAAATCGCCCCCAACACGGCCAAAAACAAACTCAGCGTCAAGGTGCCGATGTACATGCGTTGCAGGCCTTCACGCGCCAACGCACGTTCTTGGTATTCGCGGTAGGCCGACTGCACCTCTAAGGCGTTGTTGACCAAGGTGGGCGGCAGCTCTTGCGTCACTTGCAACAAGCGGCGCTCGGCATCAAACGCCAGCCCGGTTTGGGGCAACAACACCAAGACTTTGATGCGGCCCTTGTCGCCCCCAGGAATCGCTTCTTCAAACCCCTCGACCCACTCGACGCTGCCTTTTTGACGGGCGTCTCGGATTTGTTGGGTGGGCGGTCTTTCGGGTTGAATTTGAAAACGCGATTGCCCCGCACTGGCGACCATGCGGCCCGAGGTGGTCCACAGAATGGCGTCGCTGACACCCAGCTGCTCCCGCATTTTTTCAAGTGCGATGCCCGCGCCAATATCTGACACGTCGCTCAATTGATTCGCCGCCACTTTGGCTTGTTTGGCCAGATCGTTGCTCAGGGTGTCCAAGGTGGCGCGCCCCAGATTCAGGCCCGCCACCAAGGCGGTTTCCACTTTGATGTCAAACCAGCTTTCAATCGAGCGCGAGACAAATTGATAAGACACCACATAAATCAGCAGGCCCGGAATCACGCCCACCAAAGCAAAGATGCCCGCCAACTTGACCAACAAGCGCGAGCCAAACTGGCCGCGACGCAGCCGAAGTAACAGCTTCGCCGAGCCCCACAAAATGGTGATGAGCAAGCCACTGGCCACCACCACGTTGATGAGGGCCAACCATTCGTAGCTTTGGTTGTAGGCTTCGCGGTTGCCGGTGGCCTGGGTCATCAACACAATCAGGCCCAAGCCAATCACCACCATCGACAAGGCGCCCAAACCCAACAACCATTGGTTGGTGCGCGAGGCGTTGAGCGATTGCTTGAATGAGCGTGTGAATGAGAATTCCATCTCAACGCACCATCTCGGGGGTCAAGCGCAGTTGGCCTGAAGCCCCCAATGTCCATTCCACTTGGTTGCCAGCAGCAATCTGGAAGGGCCGCGGCAATTGGGTGGTGTCGAGCTTGAAGCGGTACATGATGTACTGCCGCGACTCGACCTCCGCGTCGCTCATGTCGGCCACTTTCCAGCCCGATTGGCGACGCACCACATTCAGGGCTTCTTGCAATGTGTCAAAGTTTTGCGAAATGCTGCCGGCCAAGCCCGCGCCGGAAATGGGTTCGTTGGAGACATTCAGGCGCCAACGCCGGGTCAAGGGCTGAAAGGCCAGTCGGTAGTAACGGGTGGCGGCCCCGACTTTGCGGTCATACCAGTACCAGCGGTCTCGCATGAACTCGGCCTCGGCCACAAAATGCACCGCCAAGCCTTTGATCAGGGCATCTTCGACGGCGGCGCCCAATTCAAGTTTGAGTTGCGCGGTGAGAAAAATCGCCCCATCGCGGCGTTCCGCCCGCAACTCGGTCAATTCGGCGAGTGAGTTTTGCGCAAAAACCGTCGACGCGAGCAACAGCCAGGCTGCAAAAACCTGGCCCGTCAGACGCCAAAACTCAAGCTTGGCGTTTTTCCAGCAGTGCGTAATAAAACCCATCATGTTCACCCAAGGGATTGTCCACGACTGGCAGGCCATTTGGTATCTGTCCGGGTATCAAATGGCCCGGAGAAGGGTGCAACAGGGCATCGGTGTTGCGCTGAAGAAACGCTTGCACGGTTTCGTCCCCTTCGGCTTTGAAAACCGAGCAAGTGCAATACAGCAGTCGCCCCCCTGGCACCAGCAAAGGCCAGAGGGCTTTCAGCAAGGCCGCCTGGGTTTTGGCCAGCTGCGCGCTGTCGGTCGGGCGGCGCAGCCACCGCACATCGGGGTGCCGCCGAACAATGCCCGAGGCGGTGCACGGCGCATCGAGCAAGATGGCATCAAAACATTGGCCGTCCCACCACAGCGCTGGCTGGCCGGCATCGGCGGCGCGCACTTGGGCGGTCAGCCCCAGCCGGGATAAATTTTGGTGAATTCTTTCGCACCGGGAAGCATCCACATCCAGTGCCCAGACATCGGCTTGCGGATACAACTCCAGCAAATGCCCTGTTTTGCCGCCGGGCGCGGCGCACGCGTCCAGCATGCGCCAAGGGCGTTGTGCGTCACGCCCCTGCATGAGCAAAGGGGCTGCCAATTGTGCGGCGGCATCTTGCACAGAGACATGGCCAGCCGCAAAGCCGGGCAATTGGTGCACGGGGACGGCTTTGCTCAATTGCAAGCCCTGTGATCCGACGGCTTGCGCCTCGATGCCCAGCGCAGACAGCTGTTGCTGGTATTGCCCCACCGTGCTGAACCGGGGGTTGACCCGCAGCGTCATGGGGGCTGGCTTTTGCGCTAAATCGAGCAAGTTTTGCCAATGCTGCGGATGGTCTTTTTGCAAACGCTCAATCCACCAGTAGGGGTGGTTCCACTGGGCTTGCAGATCGCTGTCGGTCGCTTGAACGCAGTCGTCGCGCTCACGCATAAAGCGGCGTAGGCAGGCATTGATGAAGCCACTTTGGGCTTGCGTTTGACGTTGCTTGCGTGCCGCCTCGACCGCTTGATTGACCAAGGTGTGAATGGGGTACGGCGCCTCGGCATCGCGCCAGCACAAGGCCAATGCCGTGCACAGCAAGGCATCCACCGCTGGCGGCGGTGCTTTGGCGGCCAGCCGCTCACGCAGTGCGGTGGCGCGGCCCAGTTGGCGCAACACCTGAAAACTGAGCGCCTGCACACCCGGTCGCAACTCGACCGGCACGCTCTCCAGATGGGCTGTCAATGACCGGCCCTGACGTGTGGCCAAGACGGCGGCGGCCGTGGCCTGCAGCAAGCGCCACAAAGGCGGAGATTGTGTCGCGAATGCGGAAGCGCCAGAGGGTGTGTTGGTCATGCCGGGGGTCAAACACCGTTCAAGCTGCGCCGATGGACAAGTCCATTCGCAAGGCCGGTTTCAGTTTCAATTGGCGGGCCAACCAGGAGGCCGGACGCAAGGCCAGTGCCTCGTTGTAGGCTACAACGGCCACATGGTATGGAATCAAGGCTGCAGGCAAGGTTTGTCGCATGCGGTTCAAAGCAATGTCAAGGTCGGGGCGGACGGCTGCATTTTCGGCTTGCAATTGCCTGCGGATTTCGGCGACCAACTTTTGATGGTGCAGCACCAGCACTTTTTGGCTCTCGGCGTCCAAGGGCTGAAGCCTGACTTGCGAAAGAGCCTCTTGCAACTCATCGCAGGCGGTTTGCAAGGTCTGCAGATCGTCTGCCCCTGGCTCGCTCGTCATGCTTTGACGGGCAGCGATGCCGCCTTGCAGCCGCACCAACAAACGCAACCAGACCGCGTCCACACTGCTCCACTGACGAACGACCTCGGCACGCAGGCGCATGAGTCGGTTGTGCGCGCCAACCGCCCAGAAAAGTGCTACCGCCAGCAACAAGCCCAACATCAAAGCAGCCATGGATTCATCTCCGTTGAATTGCCACCAATAAAACAGCCCCTGACCGCCAAACGGTGCAGGGGCTGTTCACGGGGTTCACCTGTTCAAGGGTGAACGCATCACTCAGGCCGCTTCGCCAGCATCCGTGACGGCGTCTTCGGTCGACTGGCCCGCCAGATCTGCAGCTTCAGCATCGGCGATGGCGCGGCGCTCAGCGTCGTCCATGGCGTCTTTGATTGCGCGGGCTTTGTGATAAGCCAAGCCAGTGCCTGCAGGAATCAAACGACCCACGATCACGTTTTCTTTCAGGCCACGCAGATCGTCGCGCTTGCCCATGATGGCGGCTTCGGTCAAGACACGGGTCGTTTCTTGGAAAGAAGCGGCCGAGATGAACGAATCGGTCGACAAAGAAGCCTTGGTGATACCCAGCAACAAGTTGCTGAATGTCGCAGGGATCTTGCCTTCGCGCTGCAGTTCATCGTTGGTGTTGAGCATCTCGGAACGCTCCACTTGCTCGCCAGCGATGTAGGTGGAATCGCCCACGTTTTCGACCACGACACGGCGCAGCATCTGACGAACAATCACTTCGATGTGCTTGTCGTTGATCTTCACGCCTTGCAAGCGGTAAACGTCTTGCACTTCGTCGACGATGTAGCGTGCCAGCTCTTCGATACCCAACAGACGCAAGATGTCTTGTGGGTCGGCGGGGCCGTCCACAATGCTCTCGCCCTTGTTGACCACTTGGCCTTCGTGCACCAGGATGTTCTTCTCTTTGGGGATCAGTTCATCCCAGACCTTGCCTTCTGGATCGGTGATCTGCAAGCGGACCTTGCCTTTGGTTTCTTTACCGAAGGACACCGTGCCGGTGATCTCGGCCAACATGCCCTTGTCTTTGGGCGTGCGGGCTTCGAAGAGTTCGGCCACACGGGGCAAACCGCCGGTAATGTCGCGGGTCTTTTGACCTTCAACAGGGATACGGGCCAGCACTTCGCCAGGGCCCACATCCATGCCGTCGCGAACCTGAATCAGCGCGCCAATTTGGAAGCCAATGGTCACCGAGTGATCGGTGCCAGGAAT
>JACCEB011255874.1_pt1 | contig 11469 bp, 8 predicted proteins | sample 7454761 | NCBI WGS metagenome assembly JACCEB01 (sample SAMN15323454, study PRJNA562643) | freshwater metagenome | isolation source: river surface water | place: USA:Blue River Watershed | collected 2017-08-18 | reverse complement strand
CATCTTTCGGATTCCTGGTCTCACATCAATCCATGAAATGACTAAGTGATGCGGGTATCCGCCAGTGACTATTCCATTCACCAAGACAGCAGCATCTGGTTCGGTTCGAACTGTCGCTGTATTGCCCTGGAAATGATTGGGAGCTGGGATTGATTCCCCTCGGCTCACAACCATACGTAAACCCGTGCTATTGCTCGGATCTACATCCCGATCAATACGGAACAGAGTTACTGGTCCGGTCTTGAGCGGAAAATTACCTGCAACGCCGAGTTTGCGATTGCAGTGGATATATTGAGTAGCGCTCTTTGGATCAGCGGCAAGTTTTGTTGCAGCAGATCCGCAGTGCCATAAACGTAAGAGTCCTTCGTCTTCAACGAGATCGACGATATCTACGAGATAGTTCTCATCAGAACCAAGCGCTTCACAGACCAACATCGTGACTGCGCCTAATACATCGCGTTCGCAGGTGGTCACTGTTCCGCGATCTGAGAGACGACCCAATGAAGAACAGATGCATGCACCGAGATCTGTTGGGAATTCTGGCCAGCAGCGAATTGCGATTGCATCAAGTGCATCTTCTTCACGCCAATCATCGAGTGCAACTTCAACTCCGTACACCTTCTTTGCCTGCTCTACATTGACATCACCAAGAGATGGCTGGTCTGCAAGAGCTGCTGCATAGGCTTTATCTGCACGGGCTGGTTCGACGGCAGAGATACGTTCGAATGCATTATCGATTGAGATCTGACGAACATCTAAACCAAAGAGTGAGTTCAGCTTTGGGCCATCGAAGAGACATGGCGTAAAGCCAACCGGCGCTTCACCAACTGCGCCAACTTTCTTTCCCTTAAGCCATGCAAAAGCTTTATCTGCAACATCTTGTGGTGCGCGTTCTGCTGAAATATTTGTTGGTGTTTTTGCCTCTGGAAGTTTTCCAGCGAGCGCATCAGCGATAGCTGTTCGCACATGCGCCTCATCTGCATTTCCATGGATGTGGCGAATTGATTGACCGGCATCCATCAGCGCATGTGCTGCAAGGTTGACGCCACACATCGAGTTGAGTTTGAGGCGCTCTCCGACCTCGCCAGGTTCGCGCATCGACCAACCGAGAACGGGGCCCTTTACAGATCCCAATAATTCAACAGCGGGAGATGCATCTGAGAATGAGGCCATAAAGAGGATATGGAGATCAGCCTCTGGAAGTGTCACAGCTGCTACATCTTCAACAGTCATCACAAGCTCTGCTGGTCCGACCACTGTCGCACCAAGCTCTTGGAGAAGTGCGCGGGCGCTATCGAAATTACCCTGAGCGCATGCGAGATCAAAGGTTGGACGGGCTAGTGCTACAAGAGCGACGGTGCTCATAATCCTCCAAGTGGTAAGACCTCTTGGAGAAGTGTGCCTCTCGGATACCCCCTCGTCAATGGGATGTCAGAGGTATTTCTCGTATTTACCCAATTGTTATAAAGGGCGTAATCGCTACCTACGAAGGAGATCGGGGCGGATTCGACCTCGCACCGTACGCTGTGGCCAGAGCGAATCCCCTGTCAGCAGTCGATTTCCGCCTTGTGATGTCAACAGAGTCTCTTCCACCTTCCAGCCCTTGCCGGTTGGGTTCCAGGCGATTGGCTGGTGCTCTTGAATCAGGCGTGCGCTGCTAGGCGTTGCCGGCCAATCACGTGGCATAAAGCCGGTGGGACCACCTTGGTGATGGCGATGCCACTCAACGCTATCGAAGCCATGGGCGCCATAGGAGCGAGCGGCCACATCGATAACAGTTGAGAAAGGTGCGCCAATAGCTGTGGCATCTAAGAGGTCAGCTTCAACTTCGAGAATGGATGCATATTCAGCCTCTTCGGTCGCAGTGAGTTCGCCGAAGGTCACGATGCGGGTAACCGATGCGATGAGGCCCTTCTCCTTGGCACAGATCGAGGCGCTCGCTCTATTGCCAATTAATGACTCAGTCGGCAATGGATGGCGGAACTTCTTTACCCGAGACTCCCCCGCAACTCCTAAGAATGAGATCTCTAAATTGTGGCGCCAGAGGGCAGATGTAATGCGCGCTGCTACATCAATCTCGCGATCATTGCTATCTACCTCTTTCATCGCTTCGCCAAGAGCAAGCGCGGAGCGACGAGATATATCGGCGAGGCGCTCTTGATCATATTGATCGAGCGAAGCACGGAGCATCTCAATTTCGAGGCCAAGGTCTAAAAGCCCTGCTCCAGGCTGATCTGAGCCCATTGCGATATCAGCTGGAAGTCCGTGGTTGCGACCTTCCCACCATTGAACAACTTTGATTTCTAGCCCGTGTGGAAATTCTTCAGCGGCAAGGCGAGGAGCCTCAATTGCGTTGGTAACCGCGAATACCGAATCTTCTGTGATGACGAGATCAAAGCAAGCGGCATCGATTGTCGTTGGCACATGTGATCTTCCGCTAATGGCCCAAGCGAGATTGGGATTTCTGCGCAATATAAGTGCAGCAAGCTCTTTCTCAACCATCAAAGAGCGGAGCGCGGAGATCTTTCCGGAAAATGCCTCATCGTGATTCATAGCGGAAAGAATACTTAACAATTCTTCAATTGAGCAGACCTATGCAGGTGATAAAAGTGGCGGTAAATTCTTCTCATGCATCCAGATCACCTTGTACGCGATGCGCTCAGTGATGGAAGCTACTTCTCAAACCCATACCCACTCTTTGCTCGATTGCGTAAAGAGTATCCAGTCTTTTTTAGCGAGACCTTAGGCGGTTGGATTGTTACGCGCCATGAGGATGTTTCTGCGATTCTTCACGACCATGAGAATTACTCTAGTAAAGGTCGTGTTCTCCATCTGATCAATCAACTAGAACCTGAAATCCAAGAGCAATTACAGTTGCTGCAGATGCACTTTGCCACGGGCTTAGCTCACTCTGACGCTCCTGAACATAAGAGATTACGCTCTCTTTTGGCTCAGGCATTTACTCCAAAAATCTCAGAGATGATGCGGCCAATAACTTCAACCATCGTCAGCCAAACTCTTGATCGTCTATCTCAAGAGGCAGACCTCATCGCTGAACTCTTTACACCCGTCCCAGCGCTTGTCGTAGGTCGTCTATTGGGTTCGCAAGCGGAAGATATTCCACATCTGATTCGTTGGGCTCATGCAATCAATGGGCTCTATGAGAAAGGTGGGAAAATTGATCCAGAGAAGGCGCTGCATGCAGAAGCGATGCTCAATGAGATGCGGGATTTCGTCAGCGAGTTAGCGAATCATCGAAGAGCGGCGCATGCCCTCGGAAAACTTGACCCACAGCAAGACATCATCTCGGCTCTTGTCAGCGCCGAGAGTCAAAGTGGCGCCCTCAACGATTCTGAACTGCTCTCAACGATGGTGACTCTCTTTGTCGCCGGCCATGAGACAACAACGCACCTATTGGGCAACGGGCTCTTGGCGCTTCTCAGCAACCCTGGCGCCATCACAGAGTTGCGGGCCAATCCAGAGTTGATTCCACAAGCGGTTGATGAGATGGCTCGATTTGATGGTTCTGTTCCTCGCTCCTGGAGGATCACAAAGAAAGCGATGGAGATTTCTTCAGTTGAAATACCAGCAGGGCAATTAGTGCTTCCGATTCTCGCATCAGCAAATCGCGATCCATCTATCTTTGAAGAGCCAGATCTTTTCAATCTTCATCGAGATACTCGTAAACATCTCGCATTCGGCAGAGGTGTTCATGTCTGCCTTGGTGCTCCGCTTGCCCGGGTAGAAGGTCAAGAGATTCTGAAGGAGCTCCTTCACCGCTTTGACACTATTACCTTGGCTCTGCCAGTTGAAGGTTTGCAGTGGCGAAGAGATATTGCTCTAAGAGGTTTGATCGCACTGCCAGTGCGGGTGAAATAGAAAAGCTGGCCATTTCTGGCCAGCTCCTTGGTGATGGTGGCGGGTGAAGGATTTGAACCTTCGAAGGCAGAGCCGGGGGATTTACAGTCCCCTCCCATTGGCCGCTCGGGCAACCCGCCAGGGTCGAACATGTGTTGCGGCTTTTGAAGTACGAGGCGAAAGGATACCTTAGGCACATAAGGATGAAAAATCGTCCTCTCCTTCACAACAGAGCACCTAGAGAAAGGCCAAAAACAATGGCTGACAGCAGTTTTGACGTAGTTTCAAAGATCGACCGGATGGAGCTAGATAACGCTATCAACCAGGCGATCCGTGAAATCGATACCCGCTTTGATTTTAAGAACACCGGCACAACGGTCGAGCTCGCTGGCGAGACAATCAAGATTGAAGCTGGAACAGAAGAGCGCGCAAAGGCTGCCCTTGAAGTTGTTAAAGAGAAGATGATCAAGCGAGGTGTCTCTCTGAAGCACCTCGAATCAGGTGAGCCACAGCTTTCAGGAAAGATTTACAAGATTGCCTGCACTCTCAAAGAAGGAATCTCAACCGAGAATGCAAAGAAGATTGCAAAGTTTCTCCGTGATGAGGGACCTAAGAGCATCAAGAGTCAGATTCAGGGCGATGAACTTCGCGTAACTTCAAAGAGCCGTGATGATCTTCAAGATGCTATCCAGCAGATTAAAGAAGGACCGTTCGACTTCGCTGTTCAATTCACTAACTTCCGTTAATTGATGGTGCAACGTAGCGAGAAATCGCTCGGCTTAATCTTTGGGCTAAGCGCCTACTTGCTTTGGGGGCTCTTTCCGCTTTACTGGCCACTTCTTAAACCAGCTAGCGCCTACGAAATTGTTGCCCACCGTGCAATCTGGACTTTAATCTTCTGCCTCGTTGTATTGGCATTCCATAAGAAGTTACGCCAGACAATCTCACAGTTACGTAAACCCAAGATTTTCTTTGGTTTACTCGCAACCTCTGCTCTCATCTCTGTTAATTGGATTGTCTATATCTGGGCGACTAATTCTGGACATGTAGTGGAGGCATCCCTGGGTTACTACATCAACCCGCTCGTCATCATCGCCTTCGGTGTTCTCTTACTAAAAGAGAAGATGCGAATCGGCCAGTGGGTGGCAGTAGGTATTGCAACCCTCGGTGTTGCGATTCTGACAATTGATTATGGACGACTCCCCTGGATCGCACTTGCTCTAGCAATTTCCTGGGGCAGCTACGGAGTCATCAAGAAAGTCCTTGATTTAGGGGCACTTGAGGGGCTGACAATTGAGACGATGCTCAGCTTTATCCCTTATCTCGTCTTTCTATTAATCCTGGAAAATAATGGAACAGGTCAGTTTGGCCACGACCTTGGGCTCTCTTTGCTGCTTTTAAGTGCCGGTGCAATAACTGCTATTCCTTTACTGCTCTTTAATGGCTCTACAACTCGACTCCCCTACACTGTCATTGGCTTACTTCAATACATCACACCAACGATTCAATTCTCAATCGGAGTATGGATTCGACATGAAGAGATGCCGACCGCTCGCTGGGCTGGCTTTGCAATTATTTGGTGCGCACTGATTGCGCTGGCAATTGATCTAGTGAGATCAAGCCGTGCGGTCGATAATCGCATCGCATAGGGCATAGAGCGCACCGGTCACATCATTGACAGGAAGCGGCCCTAGGGCTTTGCGAGCATCTTGTGCATATTGAAGCGTCTGTTGACGTGAAAGCTCGAGAGCCGGATGTGCGCGAAGCGTCTTAATCACATCTTGCACAGTGGCTTCATCCTTAATCGGAGCCTTCAAAAGGCTGATTAAATCGGCATCTTCAGGGCGATTCATTGCAATCACATTGAGAGTCACCAAAGTTGGCACACCCTCGCGAAGGTCCGTGCCCGGTGTCTTTCCAGACTCAAAGGATTCAGATGCGATATCAATAACATCATCAACGAGTTGGAATGCAACGCCAATCTTCTCTCCGAATATTGTCAGCGTCTCTTTGATTTCATCCGGTGCGCCAGAGACCATTGCGCCAAAGCGTGCAGATGCTGAAATTAATGAGCCTGTCTTATCGGCAACAACTCCAAGGTAATGCTCGAGTGGATCTTCTCCAGCCTTAGGTCCTTGGGTCTCCATAATTTGACCAATAACGAGACGTTCAAAGGTATGCGCTTGAAGGCGGACGGCCTCTGGTCCAATATCTGCAAGGAGAAGTGAGACCTTCGCGAAGAGATAATCGCCGGTAAGAATTGCGACGGTATTGCCCCAACGATTGTTGGCGCTCTCTACGCCGCGGCGAAGTGGCGCTTCATCCATGACATCGTCGTGATAAAGAGTTGCTACATGGGTAAGTTCACAGACAGCAGCTGACTCGATAATGCCCTTGCGGTTCTTATCGCCATACTGTGATGCCAAGAGGGTCAATAACGGGCGTAGCCGCTTGCCTCCCGCGGATAGAAGGTGGCGTGAGGTTTCCTCCACCAGCGGATACTTACCTTGGATATGGCTCAGGAGAAGGGCCTCTACCGTTGCCATACCAACTGCAAGCTCTGCCTCAAGGGCGGGAGCCATGCCAGGTATGCCTAAACCGGCAGGAGGTGTGGTGGCCATTAGCGAAGGAAGATAGCTGTTGTCTGAATGAAGTTGATGACTGGTGCTGGGAAGATTCCGAGCACCAGTGTGACAACTGCAGAGAGAGTGATTGTGATGGTGGTGAGACCTGATGGGATAACAACGCTTGTGCCATCTTCCACTGGATCCTTAAAGAACATCAATACGATCACGCGGATATAGAAGAAGGCCGCGATTGCAGATGAGAGAACACCGGCAATCAACGTTGCCAAGCTTCCTGATTGATACGCGGCAGAGAAGATTGAGAACTTACCGATGAAGCCTGAGGTGAGTGGGATTCCAGCAAAGGCAAGTAAGAAGAAGGCAAATGTTCCAGCAACCAGTGGAGAACGCTTACCGAGACCGCTCCAGCGATTGAGATCTGTTACTTCACCAGCTGAGTCGCGAATCAAAGTGACGATCGCAAAACCGCCGACTGTGGCGACGCCGTAAGCGAGAAGGTAGAAGATCGTTGCATCGAGACCTTCTTTGCTCAAGGCAATTACACCGGCGAGCAAGAATCCTGCATGTGCAATCGATGAGTAAGCGAGCATTCGCTTCACATCTTTCTGAGCGATTGCTACAAGAGAGCCGAAGAGCATTGTCACAATTGCAATAACTATCAGGCTTGGACGCCATTGCCATTCAGCATTTGCGAATGCAACGTAGAAGATACGAAGGATTGCACCGAATGCAGCAACCTTTGTAGCCGCTGCCATAAATGCTGTGATTGCAGTAGGTGAGCCCTGGTAGACATCTGGAGACCAAGCATGGAATGGAAATGCGCCGACCTTAAAGAGGAGGCCGACAGAGACAAATGCAATACCGATGAGCAAGAAAACATCGTTTCCTGCTCCACCTGTCACAGCTGCCTGAATTCCAGCAAAGGTCAGTGATGATGAATATCCATAGAGGAATGCGGCGCCGAAGAGGAAGAATGCAGATGAGAACGCTCCGAGAAGGAAGTACTTCAGCGCAGCTTCTTGCGATGCCATACGGCGGTAACGTGAGAGACCGGCCATCAAATAGAGCGGCAATGAAAGTACTTCTAGCGCTACAAAGAGAGTAATTAAATCGGTGGCAACTGGAAAGAGCATCATTCCGGCTACTGCAAAGAGAGTAAGTGGGAAGACCTCAGTTGTGCGCACACGAGCCTGATGAGCTTCGCGCTCTTCCCGAGATCCAGGAACAGCTGCCGCAGCTGATGTGAAGTTATCTTGATCGGCAATCAAGAAGATTGAGATCAAAGCAATGATCAGGACAGTACCTTGAAGCAGGACTCCGGCACCATCAAAGGTCAAAGTCGCCATGGCAGGTGTGACTGATCCTTCATTGCGAACTCGAACTAGCTGCGCAAACGCCATCACAATGGCGGTGACAGATACGAAGAGCTGAGCCGATGCGCGCACGCTGCTACGTGCAAATGCCTCGATAAGGACTCCGACGATTGCGCCACCCAGCACGATGAGCATCGGTGCGAGGAGTGCATATTCGAGCACGGGAGATGTAAATGTCATTTACTTACCTGCTATCTCTGTCGGAGCTGGATCGGTAAATCCTGCGGTTTCTAGAACATGAGCTGCTGCTGGATTAATAATGTTAAGGAGCGGTGATGGATAGAAACCAAATGCAACTATCACAGCGACAACTGGTGCAATCGCAATCTTCTCTCGAAGGTTGAGATCAGGAAGATTCTCGTTGCCAGGGGTTGTTGGACCATGTAATGCGCGCTGTACCGGGATCAAGATATACAAAGCTGCAAGAACGATTCCGAAGGTCGCAAGGATCGCCGCTACTGGATAGCGGGTATATGTGCCGACAAGTACCAAGAATTCAGAGACGAAGCTCGAAAGTCCAGGAAGTGCCAGTGATGACATTCCGGCGAAGAAGAACATCCATGCCATGACCGGAGTAACGCGCTGGAGGCCACCGAAATCAGCGATTGTAGATGAACCTCGGCGAGCAATCATCCATCCGCCCACGATAAAGAGGGCAGCGGTCGAGAAGCCGTGATTGAACATATAGAGGGTTGCACCTGAGTGGCCCTGGGTTGTCATCGCAAAGATTCCCATAGTGATGAATCCGAAGTGAGAGATTGATGTATAGGCAATCAAACGCTTCAAGTCGCGGGCACCGATTGCAAGGAATGCGCCGTAGAGAATTGAGATAACAGAGAGGACGATAATTACCGGCGTAAATGTCTTACTTGCATCAGGGAAGATAGTGATGCAGAAGCGGATCATTCCAAAGGTTCCAACTTTGTCGAGAACACCGAGGAGGAGCACTGATGTGCCAGGAGATCCAGCCTTAGCTGCATCTGGCAACCATGTATGTAGTGGCCAGAGCGGTGCCTTAATTGCAAAGGCGATAAAGAATCCTAAGAAGAGCAGGTTCTGAGTAGTCGAACTCATCACTGTATGGAGTTCTGCGAGCTCAGTGATATCAAAGCTTGCATAGCCTGCATTACTTGAGACGACATAAATTCCGATGATTGATGCGAGCATCAAAAGTCCACCGAAGAGGCTGTAGAGAAGGAACTTCACAGCAGCTGCTGCTCGTTCGCCTGTGCCGTATCCACCAATGAGGAAGTAGACAGGAATCAACATCGCTTCGAAGATGACATAGAACAAGAAGACATCAGTTGCGGCAAAGACGCCGATCATCATCGTCTCGAGAACAAGAATCAAAATGTAGAAGACCTTGGCAGACCAACGTCCACCTTCAGATTCGTTCCACCCGGCAAGTACAACGATTGGAGTCAGGACAACTGACATCACAATCAGTACAAGTGCTAGCCCATCGACTCCGACAGAGAAGTTGATTGCAAATGATGGGATCCATTCATTCTTCTGAACGAATTGAAAAGCTGTCTCTTTCGCTGCGAATTGGGTCGCGATATAGAGACCGAAGAGTGCAGTGAGGATCGTTGATCCAAGAGCTGCCTGCTTAATGCGGAGAACATTGTTATTTGGCAGGACGCCAACAATGAGCGCTCCCAAGAGTGGCAGCAGTGCGAGCGTGACTAATGAACTCATTGTGTGACCACCCAGATTCCAGCGATCAAAACGATCGCACCGATGAGAATGAATGCTGCATAGCTGCGAGCAAAGCCTGTCTGTGACTTACGAAGTACAGAACCGGATGCAATCGCAAGGCGACCGATTCCACTGACTGCGCCATCAACAACTGACTTATCGCCCTTAACAAGAGCAGATGTGAGTGCCTGACCTGGGCGCATAAATACTGCCTCATTGAAGGTATCTTGACCGAGATCCTTGCGAGCAAGGCGAGTAAAGATAGATACGTTCTCTGGCGCTTCCTTCGAGATTTCAGCGAACTGGTACTTACGGAGCGCGATTGTGACGCCGATGATGACTGCAGTCATCGCCATCGCTGAGACAACGATTGGTTCGAACATATGTTCTTCATGGTGCTCGCCGTGCTCACCAAATACTGGGTTGAGCCAATTTGCTAGAGCGTCGCCCTGCTTGAAGAGGAAGCCAGATGCAATTGATCCGATTGAGAGAATCGCAATTGGAATCCACATCAAGGCAGGAGATTCGTGTGGATGAGCATCGTCATCCCAACGTGCCTTGCTGGTGAAGGTAAGGACCATAACGCGTGTCATGTAGAAAGCTGTGATTGCAGCGCCAAGGAGTGTGATTCCACCCAAGAGCAATCCCTTAAATCCACCGGCGTTAAATGCCGTTTCGATGATTCCATCCTTGGAATAGAAACCAGCAAATGGCGGAACACCAATGATGGCGAGGTAACCAAATCCAAAGGTGACGAAGGTGATCGGCATGAACTTACGAAGGTTTCCGAACTTTCGCATATTTACTTCATCGTTCATACCGTGCATGACCGAACCTGCGCCAAGGAACATGCTCGCCTTGAAGAAGCCATGGGTAAGAAGGTGCATGATTGCAAAGACGTAACCCACTGGGCCAAGACCTGAAGCGAGAATCATGTAACCGATCTGCGACATTGTTGAAGCAGCAAGCGCCTTCTTAATGTCATCTTTAGCGGTACCGATGAGAGCACCGAAGAGCAATGTAATGGCACCGACAATAAGAACAACTAGCTGCGCAGTTGGAGCAGCTTCAAAGATAAAGTTTGAACGAACGATGAGATAGACACCTGCGGTAACCATCGTTGCTGCGTGAATAAGCGCAGAGACTGGTGTTGGGCCAGCCATTGCATCGCCGAGCCATGCCTGTAGCGGGAACTGAGCAGACTTACCAGCAGCAGCAATCACAAGCATGATTCCAATAGCGGTAAGCGCTGCCTCTGATGCGTGATGTGCATGCTCTGCAACGCCAGCAAATGTGGTTGTTCCTAAGGTCGCAAAGGCGATCATGATGGCAAATGAGAGACCCATATCGCCAACTCGGTTCATAACAAATGCCTTCTTTGAGGCAGTTGCATAGGCAGGCTTCTGATTCCAGAAACCAATCAATAGATATGAAGCAAGGCCCACGCCCTCCCAACCTACATAAAGGTTGAGATATGCAAAGAAACGGCGTCGGTTCTCATCATGAGCCATATATGAGATGGAGTAGATGTGAATCAAGGTACCTACACCAGTGATGAGAAGAACGAAACAGATTGATAGCTGATCAAGCAGCAGGGCGGCATCGATATTAAATTCACCGACAGCGATCCATGTGAATAGCTTCTGGGTAACAGCGCGCTCTTCGGTTGATCGAGAGAGCATCTCTGCCAACTGATACAGGCCGACACCGAATGAGCTCGCTGCCATTGCAGTTGCAAAGAGGTGACCCCACTTATCTGTGCGGCGTCCGCCGAGCAGAAGTGTCGCTGCACCAAAGAGTGGAAGCGCAATCAGATAAACAAGTGTTGATGAGGTATTCATATTTATCGCTTCAACAAACTAGCATCATCGACAGATGCTGATCGGCGTGAGCGATAAATCGCCACGATAATGGCTAGACCAACTACAACTTCACAAGCGGCAACAACCATGGTG
>JACCEB010953365.1_pt1 | contig 11474 bp, 13 predicted proteins | sample 7454761 | NCBI WGS metagenome assembly JACCEB01 (sample SAMN15323454, study PRJNA562643) | freshwater metagenome | isolation source: river surface water | place: USA:Blue River Watershed | collected 2017-08-18 | reverse complement strand
AGGGTATAATAAAAATAAGTATTTGACTTGTGAAAAATATGGGTGTTCAAATTGTTCAAATTGTAATAAAATTTTTGATTGTAATAAATTTTTTTATGGGTTAATTATTGGAAATTCTATAGGTTTTTATTTTGGATATAGTCATTGTAAAAAATTATATAGTTAAATAGTAAAAAAAAATGATTTTAACATTAAATAATATAAAATTATATAGGAAAGGTTAGTATGGAATCCTCAAAGCCGGATGTGTTTTCTGATGTAAATTTTGGAAGTTGGAGGGAAACAAATGTTTATTTGGATAAGGAAAATATTTTAGAGTTACTTACCAACGATATAAATAATTATTTTAAAGAATTGGTAACTCATGCAATAACTAATGGATTAACAGTAGGTTCTGAATTATATGTTGGATATATTATTTATTCAAAATTAGAAGTTAATCCTGGAAAAATTGCAAATATTTTAAATTTATTGGTTCAAAATGTAAATCCGGATATAAGGATTCAGTCTAATTGGATAGTTGAGGGAACAGCAAATACTCAGATCCAAACTATTAGAGGAGTTGAAACTCGAGAAGTTGATAAAATTAAAATTAAAGTAATAATTCGACCAAACGATAAAGATTTAGCAATAAAAAAAATTACTTCGATTGCAATAGAAAATATTGGGAAAAATTCAAAAAAAATACAATCATATCTAACTAAATATAAAACGATTGTAGGAGAAAAATAAAGTATTAGATTAAAAATAATATTTAATCAATACTTTATTATAACTGATAATTTATTTACTTGAATAAAAAATTTATATAATTTATTAATATATATAAATTATGTCAAAGAATTCAAAAGTAAAAGTAATTTTAGCTAAGGCTGATTTTTGTGGACATTGTCATGCTTTTTTACCTATTTATAAAAGAGCAATGGAATTAGCACAAAAAGATAAAGAAATATCAAACAGTGAATTTATTATTAAGGAAATGGACACAAGTATTGAACCAATGGCTCATAAAAATTTTGAATCTGAATATGGTGCTGATGTTTTATCATTAGTATCTGGATATCCAACTGTAATAATATTGATGGATATTGATGGTGATAAGAAATTCGGCACTGTTGAACATACTGGAGGTGATACAGAAACTGCTGCTTCTAATTTTATTTCAAATGTTAAAAATGGTATCAAAACAATTAGTTCTGAAAAGAAAGATTTCTATCTTAGACCCAAAAAACAAGAAGGTGGTACATGTGGATTAGATACCCCTGTTTTAGAAGATAAATATAAAGCAAAATATATAAAATATAAATCAAAATATTTGGATTTACTTAAACAAACTGGAGGTAAGTAAAATAAAATTAAAATTAATATTATTATAATTTTTAATAATTTCAAATATATTTTCTTGAGTGTTATTATATGCGTAATATAATAACAATTGTATTAATAATTTTAATAATTGTATGTGTGTACAATTTATTAACTAAAAAAGAAGGCTTTGAATCAAATGGTGTTGTAGTTAAAAAAGATAATATGGAAGTTCTAGTTGGTCCTAACCAAAAATATTATACCTATCCTGATTCTACAATGACTGATCTTGCTGGTGCTATTCCATTAGATTTTGATTTTAAAGATTATTATAAAACTCAAGCATCTGAAAACAAAGATTTGGTTTATTACTATAATGACGTAGTCGATGATGCAAAAATTGTAGAAACTGCTTTTGATGTTGCTAACGGAATAGATAAAGTTGATTATGGAAAAGTTAAAACTGGGATGGATAAATGTAAAGAAAAATGTAGCGGTGTATGTTATGAAGGAGGGTATACAGGAACAGCAACATGTTATCCATTGGTCACTAGACCATTTGATTGGGGTACCCTATATAAAAATCCTACTTTCACTTATGGTTATAATGCATGGAATGATCTTGACAACATTCGTCCTTCTTAAAATAATTGTTTTGATATAAAATTATTTTACTTTATTAATTTTTTATAATATATAAATATATATTATAAATAAATGAACTTTTACAGTGTAAATGGTAATAATTACGATAATCAGGTTTATCAAAGTTTTAATAATCAAAATATTGAAACTTTTGAAAATATAGAATATAATGTTTCATCTCAATCTGATGATTCGTATCAATGCAGTGACAATTATATTATTTCTGGACAAAATATGTTGTCAGGTAATTTATCTGTTGATTTATGTAAAAAATCATGTCAAAGTGATGTAAATTGTGTAGGATTTGATTATAATAATAATACTAAAACTTGTAATCTTTTTAAAAATGTTGATTCTTTATCAACACCTGATCCTAATAGTTTTTTCTGTATCAGAAAAAAAAGTGGTATGTGTAAAATAAATCAAAAATCAGAAGAATCAGAAGAATCAGAAGAAGAATCAGAAGAAGAATCTGAAAAAGCATCGGGCACAAGTACAAATACAAGTACAACTACAACACAAGAAATTAAAAATATGATAAGTAGTCAAAATGAAAGTTTAAATTATAAAAAATCATATGACGAACTATTAAATGATTTTAAATCAAGATTAGATATTTTAAATAATTTGGTTAGTCAAAATACGGCCTTATTATCATCAATTGATAATATTAATAAAGGATTAACCAATATAGATAATCGTTTTGTAAATTCACAAAGTGTTCAACAAGAATTATCAGAAAATAATAAATTATTTAGTATTGTTAAAGCTGAAAATGAAGACTACAAAAGAGAAATAGATAAATATAATTCTATGATTAAAGAATTAGAATTAAAATTAAGTAAAAAATGTGATAGAGAAAATATTTATGTTGATTTAAATTGTTATCTTGGAAAAATGGAAACTTTAAGAAACCATTCTGACAATATGATGGTTGATTTATCTGTTTTGGCTTCTAATATTAAATCTTGTTCCTATGTTAATAAAACAAAATCTCAACCTATCAAAACTACTAGCCTAACTGACCAAGTTATTGACAAAATCGTTATACCAACTCCTAATGAAGTAAGTTTATCTAGTATACTTGGTAATCAATCTAATTTAACTACTATACCTTCTGTAACTCAACCAAATACAGAAACAACTGTGTCTGTTACTGAAACAGTTAAAACTACTGAACAATCTGGAGAATCTGGAGAATCTGGAGAATCAGAAGAATCTGGAGAATCAGAAGACCAAACAGAATCTTTTGCAAATGTAGGAAAAGAATACCAGTTCAAATGGTTATCATCTGATTTATTAGTTGTTATTGGAATATTATTTATATTCTGGATAATTATTTTTCAAAGAAAGAAAAATTAAAAAAATTAAAAAAATTGAATAAAATTACTTTATTATATTTATAGAAATATAATATATATAATGGATAAAAAAGACCTAAATGATATAGGAATTTTTATTTTCAGAAAAGATTTTAGACTAGAAGATAACAGGGGATTAAATTTATTATCTACAAAATGTAAAGTAGTATTACCTATTTTTATTTTTGATCCATATCAAGTTGATTTAAACTCTCAAAATAAAAATTATCTAAGTTTTCCTGCATTACGTTTTTTATGTGAATCTATTCAGGATTTAAAAACAACTTTAAATTCCAAGTCGTCTGATTTATTTGTTTTTTATGGAAAACCCAAAAATGTTTTAAAATACATATTTAAATTTTTATCAACTAAATATGATTCAATATGTTTGGGATTTAATTCTGATTACACAAAATATTCATTGGCTAGAGATATAGAAATAGAAAATTTATGCAAATCAAATGATATTGAAATCTATCCTAATTCTGATGATTTCACAATGTGTTCTATGGATTTACTTAAAAAAGATGATGTATCACCTTATAAACAATATGGTGCATTTAGAAAAAATATGTTGGATCACAAAAATAAATTTAACAAACCAGAAACTTTAAAAATAAAATTTATCAACCAAATTAAAATACCAAAAACACTTAATTTTGAAGATATAAATTATTTTTGGGAAGAACATCTTGATGAAAAATATTCACCCCTTGAAATAGGTTCTAGAAAGTTAGCATTAAAAATATTAAATTCATTAAAAGATTTTAAAGAATACAATACCATGAGAGATATTTTATCTTATAACACAACTCATTTATCCGCATATTTAAATTTTGGATTAATTTCAGAAAGAGAATTCTATTTTGCACTACAAGAAAAACTTGGAAATTCAACTCAATTAATTAGTCAAATTATATGGCGTGATTATTATTATTGTTTATTGAGATTTTTATCCGGAGCTAATTCTTATGATTCACATGTTGACCCTAGATTCGATAAAATTAAATGGGTAGATACTATACCTGAAAAGTCTTCTCGTCAATGGAAAGAATGGGATACTATGATGAAATCGAAAACAGGATTTTTATTAGTTGATGCTGCGGTTCAAGAATTAATACATACTGGATTCATGCACAACAGATGTAGAATGATTGTAGGGGTTTTTTCGGTTAAATATTTGTTAATTAATCCTCTATGTAGATACATTGGACTAAATGATTGGTTTTCAAGACATTTATTAGATTGTTCTACTAGTCAAAATAAACTTAATGCACAATGGGTCACAGAATTAGATTTCCCTGGTAAGAAATTTGCACCATCTGAAGCACCTATTGCTGGAAGACCTATGAATATATCTAATAGTATGATTAAAAAATGGGACCCTGATTGTATATATATTAAAAAATGGCTACCCCATCTTAAAGATGTAGATAATAAGATTATATATAATTGGGACACTAAATTTGATGACAAAATCCATCCTGGGCCTATTTTTGATGCTAAAACTAGATATCAAGAATGGATTACCAAATGCAAAATTTAGTATATATACAAATAAAGATATATATAATAATATATACATATATACTTTTCTATAAAAAAAGTTGAAAAAAAAATAAAAAGGCCATTAATCATTATAAGAAGCAATAATAAACATATATTAAATGGGCAAAACTAAAACTGAAACTACTAAACCTGCTAAGGTTCCATACGTATACGCTATCGTTTTCTATGGTGGTATAATCAAGACTGGTTATTCCCTTGTTAAAGTAACTCATGAAAGTCCTGAAGTTTGCTACAATGAACTTCAAGAATTCTTTGGTCAGGATGTTAATGGATTTAAGGGTCGCTATGTTCGTTGCACCAAACCTATTGATACCGTAAAGGCTGAACTTGCTGATAAACTTAAGGAATTCAAGTGGACTGATATGGCTTACAATACTAATGCTACAGAAGTTGTTAAACATATTAAAGATGTCTGTGAAGCTTCCAAGTGTAAAACTATGGGAGTTTACGAAAAGGCTGATGGTGACTCTTCTAATGCTAAGAAGGCTGCTAAGGATGATTCTGATTCAGAAGACGAGGCTCCTAAGAAGAACAAGTCTACCAAGAAGTCTACTAAAGCTGAAACTGATGACGATGAACCTAAGAAAGCTGAAAAGCCTAAGGGTAAGAAAGCTGCTCCTAAGAATGAAACTGAAGATGAAGAATCGGAAGATGAAGCTCCTAAGAAACAAGCTAAGGGTAAGGGTAAGGAAAAGGAAGAAAAGTCTTCCAAGAAGGCTGCTAAGGCTGATTCCGACTCTGAAGACGAGGCTCCTAAGAAAGCTGAGAAACCCAAGGCTAAGGGTAAGGATACCAAGGAATCCAAGGAATCGAAGGAAAAGGATTCTAAATCCAAGGTCAAGAAGGCTAAGGTTGAATCAGATTCTGATGATGACATCCCTGTTCCCAAAAAAGGTAATCAAAAGACCGTTATCCTCGCTTCTGATTCTGAAGAGGAAAATTAAATCAACTAATTTATTAAATGATAAAAATAATTTAAAAAAACCAAATAAATTTAATTTGTGTTTATCCAATAATTTATATAATAAAAATTTATTAATTACTTAAAAAAATTTATTTAATTAATTTAATTAAATAAATAAAAAAATCACACCCCATTTAAAAATAATTTATTATATATTAGTATATAATAAATTAAATGGGTAAAGATGATGACTTGGTTAAAAATTTCGAAAAAGCTGCCTCAGATATTAAAAGTTCAAAATTAAAATTAGATGATGAAACTTTAGGTTCTTTATATGGATACTATAAACAAGCTACTGTAGGAGATTGTAATATTGAACAACCTGGATTTTTTGATCTAAAAGGTAGAGCTAAATATGATGCATGGAATCAATATAAAGGTATGTCTAAAGAACATTCTATGAAAAGATATATTAAAAAAGTGGAAAAATTATTAGAGAAGAAATAAAGTAAATTAAGTAAATTAAGTAAATTAAGTAAATTAAGTAAATAAAGTAAATTAGTCGCCAATAAAAACTGTATTGAAAAAGCAAAAGTTAAATATTTGACCGAATGAAAAGTCAAACCATGATTCATTATATGGATTACCATTCAAAAAGTTCGATAATATATGAATTGTTGCTAATCTCATAATAGTTTTGGTAACAGTTCTTAAACGTTGAGTACAAAGATTATTATAGTTAAATAATTTAAATACTATTGTTTCATAGAAAAAACAAGCAAATGCTAAATTAAAATAATTTACAAAAGTTAGTTTTTCATTATGATATAATCCATTTGATATAATATTAATTAAAAGGTCAATAACTACTATAGTTATAATATTATTTACAATGAATCTATAATAATCATTTGAAACATTAAATAATATTAGTTTTTTTAAAAATAAATCAAATACTGCTAGAGCAAAACTAGTAATTATTATATTGGTAATTAAAAATTTTTTTTCAGATAAATAATTAAAATAGTATAGTAACATACCAAGAAGTATAATTAGTACATCTGGGGTTACCCCTGTTATTTTTTCAATTGCATTATTTATTGATAATACATCGTTTTTTTCTTTCATTAGTTATAATAACTTTATAAATTTAAAATTTATAAATTATAAATTTATTAAATATATATATTAAATGGAAATCTTTAGAAAAAAAATTTATATTATTTATATGATAAATTTTTTTATGACAATATCTTTAGCTATTGCTTTATTTATTAGTTTGTATTATATTACACCTGCAAACTATGAAGTAGTTCCAAATCAAAAATATTCTGAAAAAAAATATGATAAATATATTAAAATAAAATCAGGTTCTATTTATAAATTAGATCATGCTTCAATACAAAATTTAAATATTGTATTTGATAAAAATATTGAATTAATATTTTCTAATATTTTAAAAAGTCAAAATATTATTTATAAAAAAAATACCATCATCAAATCTATTAATTCTGATATCACAATTGTCAATACTTGTAATAAAGATATTAAAGTAGGAATCAAATTTATAAAATAAATATCTAACTATAATATTATTATATATTTTAACTTGAAATCAAGTTTCTAAACTGATTAACTGATTTCAAGTCATTTTCTCTATTTATAACTTGACTTAACAAACATAAAATTACTTTTTCAGTATCTGATTTGTCTACACAAGTATCATTTGGTTGTTCAGCCACTTTATTTAATTCACCATTAATTGCTTTTTTCTTTTTATTTTTTTCAATTACAAATTTATCATTTGAACAAGAACAATTTGTATCATTTTTAAATCCCGAATCGATAATTTTTTTTATATAATCAAATCCTAACCAATTTGAATCTAAATTTAAACTATCCCATTCTTCTTTTGTTTTACCATATTTTATTAATAAATATTGTATACATGATAATTTTTCTGTTACCACATCATTTATATCAAAATATAAATTATTTGTTTCTGGGTTAAACTCTAATTTTAATACTGAAATTTTTCTATTATAATTATTTGATAAATAATACATAAAGTTGTCGGATTTATTATAATCAAAACATCTAGACATACCTAAATCAATTCGAGCAATATTAAAGGTATCTGATTCACTATCAACACATTCAAAATTAATCATTTTTGGATAATCTGGAGATATAAATTGTGGACAATGTGCTATTATCATTTTATTACATCCAACTTTTTCTAAAATATTTTTAAATTTATCACAATCAACACCAGCATAACCCCACTCTCTACACCAAAACATATTTAATTTATTTTTTTGTGTTAAATCATATTTTACAAACAAATCATATGCTACTTTATTTTCCTTCATTTTATCGACTTGAAAATCTGTAAAAAAACTTTTATATTGATTATTTATAAACTCAACAATATCATCTTTTGAAGATATTTTTTTTCCTCCTAACATATTGGTAATTCCCTTTCCACCCATTATTTTATCATCAAAAACATTATTTTCATCTAAATATCCCAAATAATCTGAACACAATCCTCCATGAGTTATTAAAATATTATTTAATTTAATCCATGCGAAACTATTTGATATATATTCATTAACAAATTCTTTGTCAGTAAAATTTTTTTGGTTAAATTCTATATTTTTTTTGCTAGTATAAGTGTTGTCATTTGGATTTAATATATTCATAATCTCATGGTTTCCTGCTATTATTATAATATCTCCTTTATTTTCTTTAGCTTCTTGTTTTAATCTTATTAATGTATTTAACATAAAAATATCTGAACATTCATCATCCAGCACATGGTCAGCAAATCTTTTTCTGTGAATTACATCCCCACAAAAAATTATTATTGAATTATTATTTGGAATCCATTTTAAATGTTCTCTTTTTTTAATATCATTTTCTTTATCATCATAAATATTATCAATATCACATACTTTACATAAATCAACTAAACAATGAACCATACATTGATAATCTCCATGTAAATCACCAATCATATAAACTGTACCGTCTCTTTTATCTATTGAAAAAACACCATTCTTTATTTCTTTCATTTTTATTTACTAATATATATAATTAAATATATATTAAATTATAACAAAAATATCACTAATATTTTTTGATCCTAATACAAAATTATCTCATATTGTTCTACATCATAATTTTTAATTCCAATAATTTTCCATATCAAATAATAAGTCCACCCTAATTTAAAATAATTTAATATATCAATAATTTTCATTTTGGCAATCAAGTTTATCTCTATATTTTTATTTACTCGATTACTCAAATTTTCAAATTCATTTCTTGTTAATACTCTTCCAAAATCTATCATACATATATATTTTAACGCTGGTTTAAGTTTTCTCATCAATGGGGTACTATTTTCTGTCAAATTATTTATATAAACTATTTTACCATTTGGTTTTAATAAATTTTCTATCATATATTTTGTTATTGATACTAATAATTCATTTGATAATAAAGGGGCTGATTCTGAAAATATTATGTAATCAAACTTTTCTTCTTGTTCTAAATTATATTTAAATACATCTTGCGCTTTTATACTTATATAATTAGTTAATTTTTCTTTTTCAATTCTTTTTATACATTTTTCAATATATATTTTGTCAATATCAATTCCTTGAATTTTTAAATTTTTTTCCATAATAATTTTTTTTACATTTTCATTACTATAATAAATACCACTTCCACATCCAAAATCTAAAACTCTTGAATTTGATTCAAATTTATTTAAACTATAATAAAAAAGATTAGGTGTTGACAAAACAATATTTTTATCACCAAAAAAATAATCATATATATTTGTGTACAAAAAATCTCCTAATTTATTTGTATAATATGAAAAGTTTATTAACACAAATTGTTCAACTAATCCTATAAACATTATGTAATAACATATTAATAACATATGTTGATACAAATATTCAATATTATGTATTTTGTTTTCATCCATATAATTAAACATAATTTCTAGTATTATTATTATATAATAATTCATTTTTTAATATATATTTATATATTAAACAAAAATTGAAAAACTAACTTATTATTATGCTAATTATTATAAGTTAGTTATTTCCCATGAAAATGGAAAAATTATTAGAAATCGTCAATTATAACATAACTGTAAGAGAATTGGATATTACTATTGATTTGGATACACTTGAGGGAATTATTTTTAGAAATGAAAATCAATCATTAGGAAATATTATTTCATCAAAAGGAATCAACAGATTAAAAAGCTTGTATGATTTTATTAATGGATACAATTCTCAAAACAATCAACTAATTAGTTGGTTTAATATCATCAAACCTAGATACTTAACTATATTGGTCGCGTGCTATATCATAAATGCACAAGTATTTTCTGATGGTAATCATAGAACCGCTCAGTTATATTTAATGAAGTCAGGATATTATTCTTCAGATGTTTCCAAAGTTATTATAGATATTATTAAAGATACCAGATCCATTTGTATGACAGATTTTGCTTCCACCACTTCTTATGGTGATTATCTTGGATTTCCAGATTATGTTAATTCAATGGATCATATTTACAATCACTCATTATTAAAATATTCTAATCCTTTTGTTTGATGTTTTAATTTGTATATACATTTATATTTTGTTTATTATAAAAAATTGATTTTGTTTAATAATATATATAAAAATATAAATTATTATATATATATTATGCATTTTGACCTATCTGACAATGAAGGAAGACTAGACATTATCTTAGGAACCATGTTTTCTGGTAAAACATCTTATATTTTAGGAGAAATTACCAAAATGGCAGAACTAAACTATAAAATCCTGTATATTAATATAGAATTTGACAATAGGTCCGCGCAAATATTTTCTACTCATAATCCTTTCTTTGAAAATCATACTGATTTTGTTAAAAAGGAAAATATTCAAAAAAATGTTACTATGTTAAAAACTAAAACTTTAATGAACTTGGAAATTAATTCATATGATGTTATTATAGTTGATGAAGCACATTTCTTTGATGAACTTGTTGATTTTACCAACAAATGTTTAGATAATAAAAAAAATATTATTGTTGCTGGTTTACAAGCAGATTTCAGAGGTATCAAGTTTGGTAAAATTCTTGATTTAATACCTATTTGTACTGATATCAAACGTTTACATGCTTATTGTTCAGAATGTGCTAAAAATAAAAAATGTAGAATAGCTATCTATTCTAAACGTGTCACCAAATCTAAAAAAATTACTGAAATTGGTGGTTCTGATAAATATATTCCTGTTTGTAGAGAACATTTCCAAGAAACACAAACAGAAAATGTTTTACCTTCAGATTCTACAAATACATCTAACCCGAGTAATCCAACTAACCCTAATATTGTGGTAGAACCTAGTGTAAATAAATCAGAAAAATCCAAATCTAAAAAATCTAAGAGTGAATCAGGTTCTGACGAACAACCTAATACAGAAAAAAAAATAGTCGTGGAGCCTGTTTCTAATTCTTAAACAAACATATTTTTTTAATTAACTGTTTTTATTTTATATAAATACAAATGAAATATTAACTATATTATATTAATTATATGAACTATATTATACTAACTATATGAACAAATATAAACAAATAAACTAATTTACAAACAAACACGTGGGTT
>JACCEB010205445.1_pt1 | contig 11475 bp, 6 predicted proteins | sample 7454761 | NCBI WGS metagenome assembly JACCEB01 (sample SAMN15323454, study PRJNA562643) | freshwater metagenome | isolation source: river surface water | place: USA:Blue River Watershed | collected 2017-08-18 | reverse complement strand
TTTTGGTCACCAAGAATATAGTATCACCAGAAATTTGACTTCCTTGAGCCCAGATTACAGGGTCTTTGTAGAAACTAAAAGTTGAATCTAAGGCGGAATAGAAGAGAGAATCACTTTTCCCTTGTAAGGAATCTGAAAATATTTTCACGTCATAAAAAGCTCTGAAAAAACGTATGGTATCTACCAAGATTTTTTTAGTGCTGTCTTTTTTCAAGTAAGCAGAGAATAATGTATCAGCAGCAATATAGATGGAATCAGTGTTCTGTTTTAATGCCATGAGTGGACGCTTATAGGCATTGATGCTTTTCGACTGGTTATTGAATTTTGCTGCACCAGCTCTCATGGATATGCCTTGAGCAGAGTCTTTGTAGGTTACATCACCATTGGCTAATCCTTCGCCAGTTTTTTTGTTGTAGAAAATACTGTCTGCAACTACTGTCTGCACACTGTCGATGATAATGGGACGTTTATCGAAACTTGCATTTCCTTTTTTTAGATCGTAGTACCCCGATTTAGTCAGGATTTTAGTTCTGCCATCATTGATGATAGTAGGAGAGACAAAATTGGCAACTTCAGTATTAACATTGTAGAGCAATGTATCTGTGTTCATTTTGTATTCTGGGTCAACCAGCTTTACATTTTTCTGGAAATATACTGATCGAGTAGAGGCATAATAAATTCCAATTTTACTGGTAAGGACTGATTTTCCATTTACTACCTTCCCGCCATCCAAATAGGTTCCTATTTGTGGATCAATTTGGTATTCTAAGGCTTCAGTAGTTAACACCCCTTTGCCATCTGTCAGTTTTACCTTGTTTTTTAATTGTGCAATCTTTGCATTCCCGTCGTATTTCATGTATTGGGAATAAGTATGAACACTGTCTTTATCGTTGATGTGAATGTTGCCAAAGGCTTCAACCTGATTGATAAAGACATTTTGAATGGCACTGTCACAGTAAAAAAGGGTATTGTTTTGTTTCATCAACACATCACCAACCAAAACATTAAGGTCGCCGCCAACCTCTTGTTTAATTCTTATGTATTTGTTGGCTTTGATAACTTGTACAAATTTTCCTCCAGTACCTTCAATAGGGATTTGGGCATACAAGTCTGCTTGTAAGCACAATACCAACAAAAAGGAAAGGATCGAAATTTTTTTGTACATCCCTTATTGTTTTCCAGTTGAATCTGGTAATGCTTGCATCAATGGTTCGGTTTTGTCTTTTTTTCCGAAAACAGAAACTTGAACATATCTTTTTGGGTGTAATCTTAAATCCTGCAGCAAGATGTTCAGGCTATTTGAAGTGCTCGTCAAGTTTTTATATAAGGCATCATCCTTAGTTAATTTACCAAGACTACCTTTTCCTTCGTTGATACCGTTTAAAATTTTATTCAGTTGAGTTGCTGCGGTTTCAAGCGATTGGACGGTCGCGCCAATTTCAGCACTAGATAATTCTCGTGAAACTTTAGTGAGGTTACCAATAATCATGGTAATTGAATCATTGTTCCTTTTTATGTTACCAGAAATATCGGAAACATTTTCAACTGATTTTGCAATACTTCCTTTACCAGGAACAAGCATCTTATTGATTTGGTCAGTAGCAATAGCCAATTCTTTTAATGTTTTTCCAATATTTTGTTTGGCTTCTTCATCAACCACATTGCCAACCCTTTTAACTGTCTCCTCTAGCGCTAATAGTGTTTTATTGAGGTTGTCGATAGTGGGTTTCAATTGATCTTGTAAATCCTGCACAATTCCTTTTGTTTCCATACTTTTTAAAGTATCACCATCTTTTAAAAACGTTTTTGATTTACCCATGATCAACTCCACGTATGAATTTCCTAAAGGATTGGTTACTACTTGTGCATAGGTGTCATTCGGAATATTAATAGCTCTAGTCAGGTGAAAAGCAACTACGATACCGCTTAAGTTGGCATCGGTCTCTTGCATATCTTCTACACCACCAATTTTTAAACCATTGATCTTGATCACATCCGCCATGTTCAGGCCATTCACTTTATTGAATGCAATGTATAGCGTTGCTTTTTTCTCAATAAGATTTTTGCCTTTGAGGAAATTGAATCCAAGAATCAAAAGTGTTATGGCGATGGCTGTAAGTGCACCTATTTTTGTTTCGTTTGATACTTTCATTGTAGGAAGTTGTTCTTGGGTTATTTTCCGTCGATAGATTGTTTGTATTTTATAACAGCATTGGCAATGGCTCTTGTCATTTCAATTTGACCAGCATCACTGTTTAAATAGTCCTCTTCGTCCTTATCTGTAATAAAACCTGTTTCAATCAAAACTGCTGGCATATTGGTTGCCTGTAATACCCAAATACCCATGTGGTTTCTTTGCAATACTCCGAGACTTTTTCTACCAATATTGACAAATTCATTTTCTATAAGTGTTCCAAGCTGTACTGAATTCTTGAAGAATTTTTGTGACCATAAGCGAGCTTTGATCATGGCTTCGGGACTGTTCACATCTGGTACATCCATGATCTCTGCTGATGATTCATATCTTTCATCTGCAATAATTCCTTGAGCTTTTTCATCTGATCTATCAGCAGCCCATACATAGGTGGATGTGCCGTGTGCAGGATTAGGTGATGTGGAGTAGATTGGTACTTTTTTATAGAGCTTTTTTCTTTTACTGCCTTTCCCTTTATAGTAGGCTACGGATTTATAGCCAGTTACAGTTTTTTTAGGAGGTGCTGCGTTTACGTGAATACAAACAAAAAGATCACCTTTTTCACTATTGGCAATATTCGCTTTTTCACGAACATGATGATATACATCTGTAGTTCTTGTCATCACGATTCTTGTATCAGGCATTTCACTCCTTAGTAATGTATCAAGTCGAAGAGCAATTTGAAGTGTTATTTCTGCTTCAGTTGAGTAGGCACCTCGTGCACCTACATCAGATCCACCATGACCAGCATCAATGATGATTGTACGGATTTTAGGAGATTTAGCACTGTTCTGGGCAAATAGAGTCATTTGCAAACCCAAGCAAACGAGCAGAACAATGAAAAAAGGTCTTGTTTTGCTATTCATGGCCTATTGCTTTATCTGTTTGAAGTTTGACGTAATGTTCACAATATCTTAAGCTTAATTTTGTTTAATTTTGCCTGCCACAACTTATGCTGCAAGCAAAAAGCAAATTTAGCTTAAAATATCTTTTATTCTTGATTTTGTCTTCAGGGATACTCTTGATTTTAACATTCCCCAAGGCAGCAGAAGCAAGCACAAAATCCATTGCTTTTCAGCAGCTTAAAGTCGATACCACCTTACCTAAATCTATCAAGGATACATCCAAACAGGTAAAGGTTGACACCATGCAGCTAAAAATTTCAAAAGATTCAATTAATGCGCCAGTCGACTATAAAGCGGAAGATTCAATGGTGCTGGACATCGACACCAAAAAAATCTTCCTTTATGGTAAAACAGAAGTGAAGTTTGAAGATGTGGTTTTGAACGCTCCAAAAATTGAATTTGATCAGCAAACACAATACGTACTCGCCAAAATGGGTAGAGATAGTGCTGGATTGGTTACTGGTATGGCGAAATTAAAACAGGGCGAAACAGTAACCGTTAGTGATAGTCTCAGTTTCAACTTTAAATCCCAAAAAGGTCTAACATACAGTTCGTTTTTTCAACAAGATGAGTTCTTCAATTATGCTGAAAAGGTGAAGAAAATAGATCAGGAAACTTTTTTCGCAGCAAGGGGAAGGTTTACTACCTGTAATCTTGATACTCCTCACTTTGCCTTTAGGTTTGCCAAAGCAAAGTTCATGAATAAGAAATTGGTGGTAACCGGACCAGTCCATCCAGAGTTTGAAGATGTGCCTGTACCGCTTTATCTACCATTTGGAATTTTCCCCATGAAAAAAGGAAGACAATCGGGTATTCTTCCTCCTCAATTCACCGTAACAGAAGATTTTGGTATTGGTTTAGAAGGATTGGGATATTACAAAGCTTTCAACGAATATCTTGATGCTAAACTTTGGTTTGATTTGTATTCCTATGGTTCTTGGCGTGCAAATTTTTCACCTTCCTATCGTGTGAGGTACAAATACAATGGTTCTTTTAATATCAGTATTCAGAATACCAAGTTTGCTTTTAAAGGAGATCCGGATTTTAGAAAGAACCAAAGTTTCTTTGTAACCTGGGCACACAGTATGGACAGCAAAGCCAGACCTGGTGTTAGTTTTAGTGCCAATGTGAATGCAGGAAGTAGCAAATATCTTTCTTTAGTGCCTAATGCCGGACTGGTAAATCCAGGTTTTGGTGGAAATGTACAAGGTGCAGGTAACTACCAACAACCAATGAACTTTACCAACCAATTGAGTTCATCAATTTCATTTCAAAAAAACTGGCAAGGCACTCCGTTTAATTTGGCTGTGAACATTAACCATAACCAAAATACTGCAACTAGTTTGGTCAATCTTAATCTCCCAGACATTGCATTTGTGATGAATACGATTTATCCGTTTCAAAAGAAAGAAGCAGTAGGGGAGTCGAAATGGTATGAGAAATTAGGTATTGCATATACTGGTAATTATAAAGGGCAAATTTCTTTCTACGATACAGCATTCAGGTTCAAACAATTGATTGATACATTCCAATGGGGTGCAAGTCATGATATTCCTATTACACTCTCATTACCTTCATTGGGCCCCATTCAATTAGCACCTAGTTTTGGTTTTAAGGAAAGATGGTATGCGCAGAAATTCTTCAGGAAATGGAATACAACCACTGAAAAACTCGATACTTCAATCCAAAAAGGTTTTTATGCTGCAAGGGAAATGACAATGGGGCTATCCTTTAGTACAGCCATTTTCGGTACCTATCAATCAAAAAATAAAGAGGCACGAGTGCAAGCTATACGACATGTTTTGCGGCCTCAAATGAGTATTAACTATAAGCCAGATTTAATGGCTCCATATTATTATCGAGAACAGGTGAACAAGAACGGTAACCAGGTTCTTATGTCTGTATTTGATGGTAGCTTGTACGGACCCTTTTCTCCAGAAAAAAATGGTGGTATAGGTTTTAGCCTAGACAACAACTTAGAAATGAAAGTACGTTCTAAAACGGACTCAGGGGAAGCAGAACTGAAAAAGGTGAAATTGTTGGATGGTTTTGGCGTATCTGGAGGGTATAATTTTCTGATCGACTCTTTCAAGTTGTCGACCTTCAATCTCTATGCCCGCAGTAACTTGTTCGAAAAAATCAACATCACTGCAAATGCTATCTTAGACCCTTATCAGACAGACCCTTCAACAGGTCAAAGAAAAAATGTATATGCTTGGAATGGTGAGAAATTCAATTTGGGATCTTTGGTAAGTGGTAGCGTAAACATTTCAGCCAATTTCCAAAGTAAAAAAGGAAACGATAAAAAGAAGAAACCAGAATTAGACGATGATGTAACCCAAAATCTGACAAACGATCAGATTATGTCTCAAATGGAATACATGAGAAGAAATCCTTCTGAGTTTACCGACTTCAGTATTCCTTGGTCACTTAACGTATCTTACTCATTGAGCTTTGCTAAATTGCCTCAACCGGATTATACTTTTAAAAAGCAGGTTACATCGAGTTTTAACTTTACTGGAGACTTTAGTTTGTCCCCAAAATGGAAAATTGGTGGGAGTGGTTTTTATGATTTGAATACTAAAAAATTACAATCACTTACAACCTTTATTTCAAGAGATTTACATTGCTGGCAAATGTCAATTAATGTAACACCAATCGGACTTTACCGCTACTTCAACATTACTATTAGTCCTAAATCTGGTTTACTCCGCGATCTCAAAGTAAACCGGACACGTTACTTCTATACGCAATAATTAGTGGCTCAATTCCTTCCACATTAGATCAAATACAAACTTTTTCAAAGCCCCAGCATCTTGAAAATCTTTAGGATCAATTGGTGCTAAAAATTCCATGCTTGCTTTTCCAGGCCAGAAAAAAAATGTTTTATCCAAGGGTAACATATTTCTTGTACCCCTGATCACACAGGGCATTATTTTCTTACCCGTCTCAAACGAAAGCTTAAAAGCACCATCGTGAAAGGATTTTAGCGGATCATTTGTTTTATTTCTTGTCCCTTCTGGGTAAATACACATGTGCATACCCATGGCAAGTACATTTTTCATTTCGTTATAACTCGCTTTTCGACTTTCGTCATTTTTGCGATCCAATAAAACAGAACCTCTTTTGTATATGATACCAAAGAGTGGGATCTTTGACATTTCAATCTTCGCAATAGTCTTGTTGGCTCCTGGGATACCCGGACTAGTCAATGGAACATCCATCAAAGAATTGTGGTTACACACCACAACATAGTTTTCTCCTTTTTTGAAATGATTCCTACCCTTAATAGACAATCTGACGCCGCTTAATGGAAAGAACAAAGCCATCCACATTCTACAAAACTTTATTACCCAATCTGTTCTTTTTGGTTCGGGTAAAAACCCAGTTGCCCAAATAGGAGGAAGAAAAAATAGCATGGTTCCTACAAAAACAATACCTCCCCAAATGGTAAAGACCCTTCCCAGAATATTTTTAATCATGATAGGTTTTCTTTTAACATCCAATCGATAGGTGTTTTGCCATACTTAACAAGATATTCATTTGTTTTGGAGAAATGTTTACACCCAAAAAAACCTTTATCAGCAGAAAATGGAGATGGATGAGCAGCCTTCAATACAAAATGTTTCTTGGCATCAATGTGCATGCCTTTTTCTTTGGCAAAGTTACCCCAAAGGATAAAGACCAGGTGCTCGCATTGCTCATTTAATATTTGTATAACCTTATCTGTAAAGCGTTGCCAGCCAATACCAGAATGGCTGTTGGGTTGATTAGCTCTTACAGTCAAGGTAGCATTCAATAAAAGCACCCCTTGTTGTGCCCAATAGGTGAGGTCTCCCATAGTCTTTTGGTTAGTAATTCCAAGATCACTTTGGATTTCCTTGAAAATATTGACCAAAGAAGGTGGGGCAGGTATACCTTTTTGAACCGAGAAACTTAATCCATGTGCCTGATGAGGTCCATGGTAGGGGTCTTGGCCAATTATAACCACTTTTACCTTATCGATATCTGTTTGATTGAAAGCATTAAAAATGAGTGGACCTGGAGGGTAAACTGTTTGTTTGGATAATTTTTCATTCTTTAAAAAATCGACCAAATCTTGGAAATACCCCGCTTTGAACTCATTTTCTAGACTTTTTTTCCACCCCGGGGCAATTTTTACATCCATTGTTTTGTAATGTTTCTTGTCTGCAAACTAAAAAAAATTATCTTTGCAACCCCAAGTTCTTCCGGTCCCGTAGCTCAGCTGGATAGAGCGGCAGCCTTCTAAGCTGTAGGTCATTGGTTCGAATCCAATCGGGATCACAAAAATCAAAGGCTGTCCACCCGGACAGCCTTCTTTGTTTTATTCAATTTGAAGTCTTTTTAATCTCCAAACTGCATTATTTTTTCAAATAGCTCTTCGTAGGTACGCTCGGCAGATTTTAATTCAGCTGAGAGTTGATTGTAGTGCTTTTCAGCAGTCTGAAACTTAGCATGATCTGCATAGATGCCTGGATCTGCAAGAGCAGCTTCAGCTTCAGTAATAGATGACTTGAGCGTTCCTATCTTTATTTCAAGGTCATCAAACTGCTTTTGTAGACGCTTTTTCTCTTTCTGCTTCTCCTTGTCGATTGGCTGATTAGTTGTTACGACAGGTTCCGCTTTTACAACAACCGGTTCTTTGGGTGCTGCAACTGGTTTTGAGTCTGAACTATTTTCAGCCTTTGGCTTGTTTTTATCCTTACCTGAATTTTGTTTTTCCTGTTCAAGAGCATGTTTTGCCATTCTCTCTTTCCATTCTACCCATTCAGTATATCCACCTTTGAATTCTACAATTTTGCCATCAACAATTTCCCAGATCTTGTTGGCTGTTTTGGAAATAAAATAACGATCGTGACTCACCAAGATCAAACTGCCTTCGTATTTATCTAATGCATCTGCCAATAAATCTACAGAGTGCATGTCGAGGTGGTTGGTAGGTTCATCCAGCATCAAAAAATTAGCCTTGCTGATGATGGTTTTTGCCAATGCCACCCTTGCTTTTTCACCTCCACTCAAGACCCTGATTTTTTTATCTACATCATCGCCACTGAAAAGAAAACAACCCAAGACGGTTCGTAGTTCCATATCAGTTTTCTTGCTTCCTGCAGTTTGTAATTCTTCTAGAATATTATTATCCAGTCGCAAATGCTCCAACTGGTGCTGAGCATAAAAACTTTCATCAACATTATGCCCCCAATTTCGTTCTCCTTCAAAACTTTCTCTGTCTGCAATAATTCTAAGGATAGTCGATTTTCCCTTTCCATTGGCGCCAATCAAAGCAATTTTATCTCCTCTTTCTATTTCTGCGTCAGCGCCATCAACAATTTCAATTGGACCAAATCGCTTGCTTAAATTTTTAAGTGAGCATATTATTTTACCAGGGGTCTTGTCTACGCTGAAATTGATACGAATGTTGGGCCTTTCAATAGAGGCTTCTTCAACCCTTTCAATTTTGTCCAAACGCTTCTGCACACTCTGTGCCTGTGCGGCTTTAGAGGCTTTTGCTTTGAATCGTTCTATGAATCTTTCCTGCTGACGAATGAAATCTTGTTGGTTTTCAAATGCCCTTTGCTGCATTTCCATTCTTACTACTTTTTCTTTCTCATAGTAAGAGTAGTTGCCCGTATAGATATTTAATTTTCGTTGATAGAGTTCAACAATTTTGTTGACCATCCTATCAAGAAAAAATTTATCGTGGCTTACAATCACTACGGCGCCTTGGTAGTGAATCAAATATTTCTCTAGCCATTCAATTGAAGGAAGATCCAAGTGGTTGGTAGGCTCATCCAGCATCAACAAATCCGGTTGCATGAGAATCATCTTGGCTAACAAAACTCGCATTCTCCATCCACCACTAAATTGCTTGTAAGGTCTAGATAAATCTTCTTGTTTGAAACCCAAACCATGTAGTACATCTTCCGTTTTGTGATCGATGTTGTATCCATCCAATACATCCATTTCATGGAGTAGGTCGGTGTATTGGATTAATTTTTTTTCATCTTCCTGTTCCTCTAGCTCTTTCCCAAGTTGTTCAATCAATTTTTCGATTTCCATCACCCGTTCAAAAGCACCTTTCGCTACTTCGAGTATGCTTGCATCTGTATCAAAACTGAGCAAATCTTGGTGTAAATATCCTATGCTTGTAGTGCGACTTCTTTCGACAGTCCCTTTACTAGGCAGGTATTCACCTGCAAGTAATTTTAATAAGGTCGATTTTCCTGTACCGTTGTATCCAATTAATCCAATTCTCTCTCCTGGATGGATATGCCAAGTAGCTTCTTCTACAATTGCTCTTGCTCCAAATTCAAACGTTAGATCCTGAAAACCTGCCAGCATATTCAAAATTATTGCGCGGCAAAGTTAGCATATTATAATTTTGCGCCCGAACCTTAGTCATATTAAGTTGTTAATTGATCTTGTGGGCAAGTACATATTTTTTTTCTTTCTCCTTTTTAGTGGCTTATCAGCCACTGCACAAAACAAGTTTACCCTTAATGGGTATGTTCGGGATTCATTGAGTAGGGAGACGCTAATTGGGGCGACTTTACAAGTAAAAGAACTCTCTAGGGGGGTTAGTACAAATCAGTATGGGTATTTCTCATTAACATTGCCTGAAGGAGAGTATACCTTTATAATAAGTTTCGTAGGGTATTTTCCGTTAGAACAAAAGATTAAATTGAATGCGGATCAAGAATTAAATATTTCACTCTTTTCAAAATCTAGTCTTTCACAGGAAATAGTGATTTCTGCCAAAAAACGAGATGCCAATGTAAAAAATGCCCAAATGGGACAAATTGATCTCTCCATGAACAGAATGAGGTCAGTCCCGGTCATCTTCGGTGAAATCGACCCTCTTAAAACCCTTCAATTGTTTCCTGGGGTTTCCAATGCAGGGGAGGGTAATTCTGGGCTCTATGTAAGAGGAGGAGGTCCCGATCAAAATCTCATTTTATTAGACGATGCCGTAGTTTACAATACTGGGCATCTTTTTGGGTTTTTCTCCATTTTTAATGGAGATGCCATCAAGAATACAACCTTGATCAAAGGGGGAATGCCTGCTCAATATGGTGGTCGACTTTCTTCTGTTTTGGATATTTCCATGAAAGATGGAAACATGAAAAATTTCCAAGCTGAAGGAGGGATAGGATCAATTGCTTCTAGATTGGCAATTCAGGGACCTATTGTGAAAGATAAGTCCTCTTTCATGATTTCGGGTAGACGCACATACATCGATCAATTGGTAAAACCTTTCATCAAAAAAGGGAGTCAGTTTTATGGATCAGGCTATTATTTCTATGACTTGAATGCTAAGTTTAATTATAAATTCTCGAACAAAGATCGATTGTACATCAGTGGTTATTTTGGAAGAGATGTATTTGATTTCGTTAACAACCAACGTCAGTTTGATGTGAACATTCCGTGGGGTAATTCTACCATGACGGCAAGATGGAATCATGTGTTCAACAAGAAGTTGTTCATGAATACAACATTTGTGTACAATGATTATGACTTTGCTTTAGGAGCCTTACAAAACAACTTCAATTTTACACTGAAAAGTGGAATCAGAGATTTAAGTTTTAAATCAGACTTAGATCATTATTTAACGCCTGAGCATAAATTGAAGTATGGATTACAATACACCTACCATCGCTTTTCACCTTCAATCATTTCTGGGCAACAAGATAGTGTCACATTCAATCCGAATAATTCACAATTGAAATATGCCAGAGAAATGTCTGCATATATTCAAGACGATTGGGAGATTTCGGAACGCTTGAAAATGAGTTATGGTTTAAGGTGGAGTGGATTTCAACAAGTTGGCCCTTATGCCAATTATACCTCAGATAATTTTGGAAACCGATTGGATAGTATCATTTATAAAAAGGGTGATCCCATCAAGTTTTACCATGGATTAGAACCAAGAGCAACGTTGCGTTATTCAATTAATGATGAAACATCTATCAAGGGTTCAGTTTCTAGAAATAGACAATACATTCATCTGGTAAGCAATGCCGGAACTACTTTACCAACTGATGTTTGGGTGCCCAGTACATTTAGGGTTAAGCCACAATTGTCGTGGCAATATGCTGCAGGTATTTTCAAAAATTTCAAAGACAACACCTATGAAACCTCAATTGAGGTTTATTATAAGTCGATGAAAAACCAAATTGAATACAGAGAAGGGTATACGCCGTCAATTAAAGACCCAGAGGAAGAATTTGTTTTTGGTGATGGTTGGAGTTATGGTGCTGAGTTCTTTTTCAACAAGACAAAAGGACGATTTACTGGTTGGATTGGATATACATTGGCTTGGTCGTGGAGAAAATTTCCAGATTTAAACAAGGGCAATAA
>JACCEB011850639.1_pt1 | contig 11479 bp, 4 predicted proteins | sample 7454761 | NCBI WGS metagenome assembly JACCEB01 (sample SAMN15323454, study PRJNA562643) | freshwater metagenome | isolation source: river surface water | place: USA:Blue River Watershed | collected 2017-08-18 | reverse complement strand
TGCTGCCACATTCGCCAGCGTCACCGCGCCCTGCGCTGCCGTCACCGTTGCACTCGTCGCCGCATCGATCGCGCCGCTCGTCACACCCTCGCGGCCATCCAGCTTCACGCCGGCAGTGGTCGAGGTAACACTACCCGTGACCGCCACAGAGCCGGCGCTTGAGGTGGCGTCCACCGCCCCACCACGGATCGACGTGAGCTTGATGCCGCTCGCACCCGCGAGCTTCGCCACGCCGCCCGCGTTCACGGCGCTCGACTCGAGCGTGCCGCTCTCGGAGGCGAGCTCCACCCCCGCACTGCCCGTCACATCGCCCGTCTTCACCGCATTCTTGCCGACAACCTTCAGGTCCCCGGCCTTTGCCGCCACGTTCGCCAGCGTCACCGCGCCCTGAGCTGCCGTCACCGTCGCAGTCGTCGCCGCATCGATCGCGCCTGCAATCACATCCCTCGCGGCCGCCACGTTCACCGCACCGCTCGTCGCGGTTACGGTGCCCGCCACAAAACTGCTGCCCGCACCGGTGCCCACCGTCACGCCGCCGCCCGAGCTCTGCGCATCCACCGAGGTGCCCTTGATCGAGGCAACTGTCACACCGCTCGCACCCGCGAGCTTGGCTACGCCGCCTGCATTCACGGCGCTCGATTCCAGCGTGCCGCTCTCAGAGACGAGCTCGACCGCGGCACTGCCCGTCACGTCGCCCGTCTTCACCGCGGTCTTACCGACGATCTTCAGATCGCCCAACTTCGCTGCAACCTTCGCGAGTGTCACTGTGCCTTGAGCCGCACTTACTGTTGCAGAGGTGCCGGCATCGATAGATCCCGCGGTGACGCCACCGCTGCCCTCGACGGACTGCAGAGTCACGGCACCCGCCGACGTCACGTCACCCAAAACAATCGGCCCCTTGGCAAGTGCCCCGACACTGGGCGAACTCACACTTACGGCGACTGTCGATCGCGGGACCTCCGAAGCTACCGTCGCCGCCGAAGCAGTCACGACCGACACAGGAGCTGCGGCGCGCACGGCTGCTGCACGAACACCGCCATCACTCGAACTGAACGCCACGGAGCCTGCGCTCGCAAGGACCGAGCCCGCCTCAACACCGCCACGCCCGTCGAGGCGAACATTGCCGACTGCAGCCTCGACAGTCCCAACGCTTGCCGTAAACGCGGCAGCATTGGTCGCCGTCGAGTCTGTACCTGTCTGAATGCAGATCGCAGTCCCGATGCAGGGGTTCGTGGTGTTACCCGTAGCGCTCGTCGCCGTCTGCGCAGATCGCGCGGCGAGGTTGCCGGTCTTTAATGCACCCGCACGAGTCTGCACATCGAGAAACGTACCGGCGGTGACATTTCCCGTCTCCACGGCGCCTTTCGCTGCCACGATGACCGAACCCTGCTGCGAGGTGATGGCCTCGGTGACACGTACCCCATCATTAACTGACGCCAACTGCACGCTGCCGGCCGCCGCCACACCACGCGCCGACAACGCATCGCGAGCCGATACCGACACAGCGTCGGTCGTGGTGAGCTGACCCAGAGTCGCGCTGCCACCCGCGGCGCTGACGTTGACGCTGCGCACGGACAAATCGCCCGTGGTCACCCCCGTCGCGCCATCGATGACCAGCGTTGTGTCGCGGGTCAATGTCGAGCCCGTGCAGCGACCGTCTACGACCGTACCAACACACACACTGCCCGCACTCGAAGTCAGGCGAACCGATTCGGGGGTTCCAGCGATGTTGTCGCCGCCGACTGCAAAACCACCGATGCTCTGAACGGTCAAATTACGTCGCGCCGCGAGGGTGCCAGTCGTGATCGTGCCCGTCGTCGAATTAGCGACGAGATCGATGTTGCCGCTCGCGGTCACGTTCTGCAGCGCAAGGCTTGCGCCGTCTACCTTGACGCCATAGTTAGCGTCCGTCGTGGCGCCCGTGCCCGTCGTCAGCGCACCCGACGCCGTCACCGCACCTGAACCGCCCGAGACCACGAGTTCGCCGCGCGAGGCCGTCACCGCTCCGTTGGCAGTCACTCCATTACGGCCGAACAGCAACACATCACCGGCAGAGGCCGTCACCGACCCCACCGTCAGCGTCTGACCGCTCACGTTCGCCGAGTCGAACGCAGCGCCAATACACACCGACTTGCCGTTGCACTCGTCACCGGAAGTGTGGGCTGCGTTAGCGGAAACATTCCCCAAAGAAACCTTTCTGGACTCAGAGCCGATCTTGACCCAACTCGACGCCGTAACGTTCCCGGTGGCGATCTCATCACGCGCATCCATGCGCACGCCACCACGACCCGCATTGACTTGACCGCCAGAGAATGTACTACCCGAAGTTAAACCAACCTTAACGGCGCCCTGGTTGGCGATGAGCTCGATACTCCCATTAGGCGCTGAGGCCGAAGCGACCGATACGCCGTCACGGCCGCTGACAAATGCCGCGCCGTTGCCCGCTAAGAGTGCACGGGCCACGACTGCGCCCTCCGCCACGTTGACAGTCGTCGTGGTGCCGCCCGTGATGTCGGCAGTCTCTACACCCGTACGCGCCGTAACCGATGCGGCGCCGGTGGTGGCGTTCACATTACCGCCAACGAACGTGCTGCCGCTCGTCGTGCCGACGCGAATACGTGCCGTGTTCGACGCGATGGTTGCGGCGGTTCCCTGTGCGCGGCGCAAATTCACGTCGTTTGCAGCGGTCACTTGCACGGCACCGCCGCTCGATACCACCTCACCCGCGTTGATGCTGCCCGCGGCCGACTGCAGGCTCGCTCCGTCACGCGCCGTCACATTACCAACAGTCACGCCCGTCTGACCGCTGAGCTCCACAGCACCGAGCGTCTGGTTTAAGTCACCCGGAGTAAAGTTGCTGCCACTGACCGTACCAACCCGCAACTCGCCGCCCGTCGACGTGAAGGATGCGACCCCACCCGCATCGACCTTGGACAGATCTACCGTCAGATTGGCGGCGCTGCGCAACCGCACGTCGCCTCCCCCAGATACTCGAGCGAGCACGAGCTCGTCATTGGCTGACTGCAGGTCGATGCTGCCACTGCCGGCGACAATGTTCCCCATCGTGACCTTGCCGCGCGCATTCGCCACGACCGACTTGCCGACCGAGGAACCACTCAGACCAACGGAGCCGACGGTTATCGCCCCCTGACTCGAGTTCAGTGCCACCGAACCGTTGCTGATGGCGATGGCACCGGTCTGCACGCCGTTGGCGCCACCAACGAGCACATTTCCAACCGCGGTGTTATCAGTCTCGATCGTTCCGGTGGTCACCGTGTAGTTCGTCGTGCTCGTCGCAGTCCCGCCCGTGCCGGCCTGAATGCAGATCACGTTACCGGCGCACGGATCGGCAGGACCTGTGGTGGACGCAGGCTTACCGACCAAACCGTACAAGTCACCCACCCGAACGGGCCCCGCCTTCGCCTGCACATCGACGAACCCAGTGAGCGAAGTGATGTTTCCGGTCGTTACACCTGTTTGCGCGGCCAACTGCGCGAAGCCCCTCGACGCACCGATCTCACGATCAACGGTGATGGCGCCCTGCGCGGAGCTGATGCTGACATTGCCCTCAGCGCCGACGCTCCCACCGACCGTCTGGCCGGAAACCGTACGGCTCCGAACCTGCACGCTGTCGCGCGCCGAGACGTTGACATCCGCGCGGCCGGCGCTCGTCGCCGCCGCTGCTTCAATACCAGTTACCGTCACGCCCCCTGAGGCCGCGCTGATAGAGAGATTGCCACCGCTCGCTCGGACGTTCGACGCCGTAACACCATCGCGACCTGCGAGACTGACCGCGCCGCCTGCGATCACATCGCCGGCGATGCAATCAGTTCCAGAGCGCGTGCCGACACAGAGTGAACCCGCGGTGGAACTGAGGGAGACGTTACCAGACAATGTGCCGATCGCGCTCGTGTTGACGGCGAGGCTATTGGCCGCAGACAACGAGAGATTGCGCGTAGCCGACAAGGCACCGGTCGTCAGCGCGCCCTCGCTGGCCGTCAGCGTGAGATCGCGGGCTGCGCTGATGTTGCCCGCCTCGATGCTCCGTGCACTCGCCCTAACATCGCCGAGCGTCGCCGTGACAGTGCCCGGGTTAACCTGCGCACTCTGCGTGCCAATGCGTACGTTTCCGAACTGACTCATCAACTCGACATCGGATCCACGAGCGGAGCCGAGTTCGATACCCCCCGGCGCTACCACTCGCAATCGGCCTCCCGCTCCCGCCGAATTGCCTTGGCCGACCAAGCCCCGCGAGTCAACCACCGTGGCGCGAACGGAGCCGGCCTTTGTTTGCAAGTCGACTTCTGGCACAGCCGGAACGGTGCTCGTCGTGCGGCTCTGCGTGATGGTGTTGGTAGTGATGCCGTCGCGTCCGACGATGAGCATCGTACCGTTGCTCGCCGTAACATTGCCGACGGCAACATTGAAAGCTCCCGAATCACTGACGTACGGGTCCTCTCCCACCGCCGACGCCGTGTTGACGCCCGCTTGGATATCAACACTTTTTCCCGCTGCGACATCCCGGTTGCCGGTTTCGATCTGTCCTGCATTGGCATTCAGACGCACGCTGCCGACGCTCGATGTCACGGAGCCGGCTATGGCGATCCCTGTTCGGCTCTCAAGCCGAACGTCGCCTGCTGTCGCGAGCACCTCGCCCACCTGTATCGCGGAATTTTTCGACACGACCGCGACATTCTTCGTCGAAACGTTTCCAAGGCGTATGTTGTCGAAAGCACTTACCGTGAGCGAGGTATTGCTGGCGTTGAGCGCGCTCCCCACACAGGTCGACCCAGTGATGGTGCCAAAACAAACGCCCAAGGTGTCCGTCGCGATGACAATGGTGTTTGGTGTACCGACATTGAGCGGATTTACTCGCGTTCCCGTGAAAGTCAGCGTCGACTGCCCTTGAGATCCATCGATGTCCATGCTGACTCTTCCGAACGACTCGATCACGAGCTTATCGATCGGGGCATAGGGGTTAAAAACAGACACACCGGACAAATTGTCGACACTAGCCTTTGCCGAAATCTGCACCTGCCCGACTTCCCTGATGCCGTCTCCATAGCCGCTAGCCACACCGCTAGCTACGCCGTCACCCACCCGAATGACTTTGTCCGCCGATATCCCCGAGACGAAACCGGTTTGGGGCGTAAACGCTACGAGTTCCAGATCGCCGCTCGACAAGGGATTTGGCGGACCACCTGCCTCGGCCAGTGCACCCTCAGCGATTTGCAGTGAAAAGTTCCCTGAGGCCGCCAGCAATACGTGGCTTGAGGCTTTCTCGGCTGCATCGGTGGCAGTATTGATGGTATTCGTGTTACTCGAACCCACTTCGACGGAGGGCGGCATCAACATGCCAGTGCCGTTAATCGTATCTCCAAAGATTTTTCCGTCGAACTGCAAGCTTTTACCGGATTCAGCGCTGCCGACAATGAACATGGCGGGCCCGCCGCGTACCATGATTTCGCTCGCCGAGGACGTAAGTGACGAGCCGGTGCCTGTACCCTGCGTCGAGATCGCACCTGGATTTGCCGGCATGACGAAATTGATGGTTGATGTCGCGGCGTAGGTTCCCGAGCTGGTGATGAACTCATCGATGTTGCTCAGGCCAGCGGGCGTTGCCAGTAATCCCCCTACATCAATTCGCGCATCACGTGTGATCAAAACGCCATTGGGGTTCAGTAGCCATACATTGCCGTTCGACCACAAGCTACCGCCGATGTTGCTTTTATAAGTACCGCCAACCCCCGTCACTCGATTGACTGCGATAGAGCCGCGATCCGGCATCGCGAAGTTGACACGGTTGTTATAGTCGATGTTGAAACTCGCCCAATCGATCACAAATCGCTTGCTGGTCGACACGATATCGAGCGTGTTCCCCGTCGTAGTCGCCGTTACGGTTCCAGGAGTTTTCCTAACTGTCGGCACGGTGCCGTTAGGAATGTTGTTTACACCATCCAACGACGGGCGCGGCGGCAACGCTGCCGCCCTTCCCGCAAGAAAGACGAGAGCCGCAACCCAAAAACTTCTCTGAAGCTTAACCATCATGGCCGCTCACCCTCGGGCAATTCGCCAAGCACCTTGCGCGGCAAGGGATCGAAGGAATACGTGAAGCTCAGCAGCATGCGCGAACCGTAGGCATCAGGACCGGTGCCTTGAATGCGCCCGAAAGGTTGCGCGAAGGTCGCCTCGAGTTGCAGCTTAGGGCTCACCGTCATCTGCAAGCCAAACCCTGCCGACTGAGCGCGGCCATAACCCGCACCTTGATCTTTGCTCGCCCAAAGGCGCGCGGTCGAGGCAAAGGCGAACGGACGCAGGCTGCTCGTTTCGCTGACCTGCTGCCCGGGGCCATAGAGCTGCGCGAGCGCTGCAACGCCCGAATCGCCCGACAACGCACCAGGATCGAAACCCTGACCACCCGAGAGTCCGCCGTAACTGAAGCCCTCGAACGCAGAGAGCTGCTGCTCGGTCCACTGCCCCTTGAGATTGAGCCTGAGGCTATAAGTGCGCGACAGTTGCAGCCCTGCCTCGATCTCGCCGCGCAGCACCAAAGCCTGCGGGTCGGCTTCAAAGCGCGAGGCGCTCGGATCGCCGGACCGCATCGCGCCGAAGGCACTCAGCCCCTTGCGCGCCTGAAAGTCGGCAAACCAAACACCGTTGCCGAGCAAGCCATCCGTGCGCGTACCGACGAAGGCGACGCGCAAGTGGTCCTCGCCGAGCGGCACATCGCCAAAGAAAGTCGTCTTCTGATCGAGAGTCTCGATGCCGGCACGCCACGAGGTGACCAGCCCGCGCCGCACCTGCAGCGGAGCCGAGAGCTCTGCAGCGGTAAACAGCGTTTTGCTGTCGAGCTCAAGCTGCGCAAGTGCGCCGCCCGGGCGCGCACGCGAGTACGCGCCGCCAAGACGCAGCTTGAGTCCATCGCCATTCACGAGCGCCTGCGTGTCGAATTGAGCGGACCACTGCGTGCTTGGCGTCTGTGCGGTGTAGACGCCAAACGTCGTGGTTTCCTCGAGCGGCATTGCACCCGACCAGCGCGTACCGACGAGTGCGCCCCATGGGCCGAGCGTGTCCGAGTTGCCATTTTGCGTCTGCGCGAACACCTGGTTGGGGTTCGCCGAGACAATGAGCACAAGATCGAGCGCCGAGGGGTCGGTGCGCGAACGGCGGATGGTCGGACGCACATTGCTGAGCCCCACTGAGGCTGCGTGTGCGAGGCCTCGACGCACATCCGCAGCGCGCAGCGGCCTCCCCTGCTTCACGGGGCGAAACGCGCGCAGCGCAAGCCGGGCCACCGACTCCTGATCAGCGAGCGCTTCGACTCGGTTGACCACACCCTCCTGCACGACGATGCGATAGCGACCCGGTTCCGCGACCGGGTCACCGACGACGGCAGCGCGGGCAAACACATAGCCGAGTTCGCGGTATCGACACTCGAGCTTGGCGACGAGTCGCGCGAGACCTTCTCGGCTCACAGGCAGATCGGGCATGGCGCTCGCGAGATACGCGAGTTCCTTCGCGGGCACGACCGTCATGCCCTCGGCCTCGATCAATTTGACCTCAGCGATGATGGCCTCGCCGGGCATGAGGCCAACAACCGGCTGGTTATCGCACTCAACGGCACCGAAATCCGAGGCTGCGGCGCGCAAGGGTGCAGGCAAGCGCAAGACCTCATCGCGAGTCAGGCCTGCCTGCGGTGTAGCCGGAATGCTCGCCAAAACGAGCGCAGCCCCGATTCCCGCAATTTTGGTGCAACGCACCGCATCGGCCATAACTAACCCCGTGATTTGTTTCCGTTATCGGCAGTTTCGCGGATTGTTTTACCGCATTTATATGCCATTTGCGTGCACAATGATCCGTCAGGGGCGCTCATGGCATTACAAACCGAAAAAAGCCGAAATCTCGCCGCCCTGGCCATTGCGGCCGGCGCGGCCATCGTCTCGGTTTTGTTCAATTTCACAACGCCGGCACGATACATCGAGAACCTGACCTACGACCTTCGCATGGCATTGGCCGCCCCGCCTCCCGGGGATCAGTTGGTCATCGTCAAGATGGACGACCGGGCCGTCGAGGAGATGCGCTCTCAATCGTCCTGCGGCTGCATCTCCCCAGTCGACAAGAATTGGCTCGCCGACGTCATCGTCGCACTCGATGGCCACGGGGCGAAGGTCGTGCTCGTCGACTATCTCTTCGACACTTGGCGCTCCAAAGAGGAGTTTCTGATCGTCGCGCCGAAGCTGAGCGCGCTGCGCACCCCCGTGATCGTCGCGGCTGACCCCAACCGGGTGCCCGGTCGCGATTTCGACGTAGTACCCAACATCCTGTACGGCGATGCGAGGACCTTGGTCAACGACGACTACGACGACGTGGTGCGCAGCTACGACGCGCTTCCCGGAGCCCGAAAGTCATTGGCTGCCGCCGTGCTGGAGACGCTCGGTCTTAAAGTCCAACCCGGCATCTTCCGCCTGCGCTACCGCGCCCCGCATCCCGGTGCCACAGCCGAAAACGTAGGCGCTATCGCGCCATCCTTCTCAGCGAGCGATGTCGCCTTCCTGCCGTCCGAATTCTTTGCCGACAAGATCGTGATGATCGGTCGCGTGTCGCGCTCTGCGGGCGTCGATGCAGAGACCCTCGGCGAGGATCTAAAGACCACGCCGCTGCGCTATCTGCCCGGCCACTACGACGGCACGCCCGGAGTCGAGGTGCACGCTCATGCCGTGCTGCAAATGCTGCAGAAGGACCGCGTCATCGAACCTGCGCTGCCTTGGGTCGGATTGCTCGCCCTGATCGCAGCCCTGGGCGGTGCTGGACTCGGCCGCTCGGCCTTCACCTGGCTGCGCGCCTTACGCTGGCTAACGGGACTGCTAGCCGCAGGAGCAGTGGGTGGATGGGCTGCGTTCTCGAGTGCAGGCGTGATGTTGCCAATGGTCGCCCCGTTCAGCGCCTTCGCGTTGGCGTTCTTCGTGGTGAGCCGCGTGGCTGCGACACAGTTGCTCGATGAGCGCAAGCTTTACGCCACGGCGCTCGAGCGTTACCTCGCACCCCAAGTCATCCGGCGGATCGAGGATGGCTCAGAGCCGGTGCAAATCGGCGCCAAGATGTGCGACATCACGGCGATGGTGAGCGATCTCGAGAATTCTTCGACCTTCCTCGCCGAGACGCCCGTCGAACTGTTCTCGCCAATCATCAACGGATACTTCGATGGCCTCTTCGAGGTCTTGTGGAAACACGAGGCTATGCTTGACAAGTTAACCGGCGATGGCGTGATCGTCCTCTTCGGCGCGCCCGTGCTGCATGCGGACCACGCCGACCGGGCGATCGCCTGCGCGCGCGATATCCAAACGTTTTCCGATCACTACCGCGCCGACGTGATGGAGAAGTACGGCATAAGTTTCGGTCGTACGCGCCTCGGACTCCACTCGGGCGAGGCCCTCGTCGGTAACTTCGGCGGCGCCAAGCGCTTCAACTACACGGCCTACGGACAGACTGTGGTGATTGCCGCGCGTCTCGAAGCCTCCAACAAAGAATACGACACGGTCGTGCTCTTGAGCGAAGCCACGCTCGAGCGGGCCAAGAATCCGGGTATTCTCGAATACATCGGCTCGCTCAAACTCAAGGGCGTACCGGACCCGATCCGCGCCTACACGCCGCGCTAGGCCGTCAACCGGCCGCTCTGATAATCGCGTACGGCCTGCTCGATTTCCTCGCGGGTGTTCATGACAAAGGGGCCGTACTGCGCGATCGGCTCGCCGATCGGCTGCGCTGAGAGCAGCAGACAGCGGCACCCCGAAGGGCCCGCCTGCAAAATCAACGTGTCGCCGCCGGGCCCGAACACGCCACCCTGCTTCGCCCCAAGGCCCTGGGTCAGGCTCGTGCCTTGAGCGGCGACCAACGAACCCTCGTAAACGTAGATGAAGCTGTTGTGCGCAGCCGGAACGGACTGCTGCAGTCTTCCATCAGCCGGCAGGTCTAGATCAAAGAATAGCGGCGATGTGCTGACACCGCGCACCGGCCCCTCGATACGCTCACCGTCGCGCTCGAATAGACCCGCCACGGCCTTCACCACCACACCGTCGGCACCCACATAGGATGGGATCGCCGCCGCGGGGATATCCCGATACGCCGCAGGCCCCATTTTCTCTCGGGCCGGCAGGTTCACCCACAACTGAAACCCGCGCATGAGCCCCCGCTCCTGCTGCGGCATTTCGGAGTGGATGATGCCGCGACCGGCGTTCATCCATTGCACATCGCCGCTGCGCAGGTGGCCTTTGTTGCCGAGGTGATCCTCGTGCAGCATGTGGCCCTCGAGCATGTAGGTCACGGTCTGGAAACCGCGATGCGGATGGGCCGGAAAACCCGCGATGTATTCGTCGGGCCGGTCGCTCCCAAACTCATCGAGCATCAGGAACGGGTCGAGGCGCGCAAACGGCGACTGACCGAGACTGCGATGCAGCGTGACGCCCGCCCCGTCCGAGGTGCGCTGCGCCTGAATCACCCGTTGCAAGACCTTCATGTGGCAATTGTATCCTTACGACAATCCGAGTTGACGTACCATAGTCGCGTCATGTCGAAGTCAGCAGGCTCCACCCTACCCAAGATCGTCGTCGTCGGTGGCGGCGCCGGCGGCCTCGAGCTCGTCACGCGCCTTGGCAATACCTTGGGTCGCAAGGGTCGTGCGGAAGTCACGCTGATCGAGCGCGGTCGAACCCACTTCTGGAAACCGCACCTGCACGAGCTCGCAGCGGGCACCGTCGATCTCGACGTACACGAACTCGACTATCTCGCGCAGTCGCACTGGCATGGGTTCCGCTACCGCTTTGGCGAGATGGTCGGGCTCGATCGCACGGCACGGCAAGTGCTCGTCGGGCCCGTGCATGACGAGAATGGTGAGCAGATCGTGCCGGCTCGTCGCATCGACTACGACATCCTCGTGCTTGCGGTGGGCAGCCGCATCAACGACTTCGGCACACCGGGCGTTACAGAACACGCCATCGCGCTCGAGAGCACGCAAGAGGCGGATCGCTTTCATCGTCGTCTGATCAATGCCTTTCTGCGCGCTCACGCGCAGACCGAACCGCTGCGCCCCGATCAGCTCAATGTCGCCATCGTGGGCGCCGGTGCCACGGGCGTGGAGCTCTCGGCGGAGTTGCACAACGCTACGCGCGAACTCGTCTCCTTCAGTCTCGATAACATTGATCCCGACAAGCACATCCGTCTGCATCTGATCGAGGCCTCACCGCGCATCCTGCCGGCGCTTCCGGAGCGTATCTCGGCGGCGGCCGCAAAGCTGCTGCACGAGCTCGAAGTCGAAGTGCACACCAATGCACGGGTCGCCGAAGTGCTGCCGCGCGCCGTGAAACTTGCCGATGGCACGGTGATCGCCGCCGAGATGGTGGTGTGGGCAGCCGGAGTGAAAGCGCCTGGTTTCCTGTGCGAGCTTGGCCTGCAGGTCAACGCCGTCAATCAGATCGTTGTCGAT
>JACCEB011600449.1_pt1 | contig 11480 bp, 12 predicted proteins | sample 7454761 | NCBI WGS metagenome assembly JACCEB01 (sample SAMN15323454, study PRJNA562643) | freshwater metagenome | isolation source: river surface water | place: USA:Blue River Watershed | collected 2017-08-18 | reverse complement strand
CTTCAAGGATCAAAGTAGATAATGCCATCACTGTCGCAGCAATGAATGGAGAGTTTCTCGCCACATTTTCTAATTTTGGAAATCGTTACGTGGATATTGGTGCACCTGGTGTTGCCATATTATCACTCGTTCCCAAGGTCTATTCAGAGAATGGAAATGATCTTTACTCTCCTTCCAGTGGAACTTCGATGGCCGCCCCCTATGTTTCAAATCTTGCGGCCCAAATAAAAAACACCAACTCTAAATTAACTCCAGCTGAAATAAAAAGAATCATCTTGAGCACTGGAGAATATAAAGATCATCTAAAAACAAAATTAACTTCCGGATCAATTATTGATAATCAAAACGCACTAAAAGCTGCTCTTCTTTCAAAAGATTTCAATCTAGATCAAGCAATAAGTCTTGGATCATCTGGAGTCGTACCAGTTGAAGACAAAATTAGTTTTGGAATAGCGCCCGCTTTATCACCAGAAGAAATTCAGCAGAAAGTCATGGAAACATTTCCGAGTGTGATAACTCCACAAGAAGTCGAAGAAGAACCCACAATCGGAGAAGATCCTACCAAATCATTGTCTTCTGGACAGAAGGATCCAGAGAAAGGGCAACTGGACAATTTAAAGCAGCCTCTTTTAAAAGCTCCAAAGATTCCGGAGAAATCTTCTGATCTAAGCCCTTCCAATCAAACCGGAGAACAATCTCCGAAACCTTCCGAGGATGTGCCAGCATCTTCTTCTGGACCTCAACCGTCACTCCCTGAAAATCAATCCCCAACGTCCTCGCCTTCATTGCCGCAATAGTAAGCATGCAACTTGCAAGAGAGGTCGACATTAAATCCGTAGGAGAAAATGCCTCACCTTTTCCTTGGTTATCTTTAGGAGCATCTGTCATGATGATGTTCTTTGAATCTAGGTGAACGGCCTCAGTTCTTAAATCACCTAGGTACGACACTTTCATTTGATGCATAAATAAAGTCCTTTGTTTTATTTTCATCTTATTCAATTTAAATCTTAATGAAGGCTACTTGTTTTTTAAAATTGACGCAAGTTGAAGTAGTTTTTATTTTGAAATTTTTTACCTTTAAAATCATCAATCGAGGGTTTAAAATATTCATCAATAATAGGAGAATCTTATGGCCAAGAAAGCTTCAGCGAAATCTACGGCGAAAAAAACTACAAAAAAAACAGCTTCAAAAAAATCAAATTCTAAGAAGGTTGATCCAAAAAAACAAACTGTAGAATCTTTAATTGAACTTATCAGAATAACTTCCACCATCATCCCTGATGACGTTGCGAAAGTTTTAATGAAAGCAAGAACTCAGGAAGAACAAAACACAACAGCGTCCTATGCAATGAATATCATCAAGGACAATATGGATCTGGCAAAATTTAAATCACAACCTCTTTGCCAAGATACCGGCACAGTTATTTTTTTCGTGTATCATCCACCCGGCTTTTTCCAAAATCAATTTAAAGAAAGCATTAAAAAAGCTGTCGTAGAGGCAACAAAAAAGGGTTACTTACGTCAAAATTCAGTGAACTCCTTAACGGGTGAGAATGCGGGCACAAACTTGGGTGAAGGTCATCCCTCAATTCATTTTTATGAAACAAACAAAAAAGAAGTTGAAGTGAAACTTGTTCTTAAAGGTGGGGGTTGTGAAAATGTTTCTGCGCAATACTCTCTACCTGATACGACTTTAGGGGCCGGAAGAGATCTAGAGGGTGTAAGAAAAGTTGTCATCGACGCTGTTTATAAAGCGCAAGGTAAAGGTTGTGGGCCAGGTGCCTTGGGAGTATGTATTGGAGGCGATAGGGCCGATTCAGCTTATGCTGCAAAAAAACAACTCCTTAGAAAACTTGACGATAAAAACTCAATTTCAGAATTAGCTAAACTAGAGAATGAGATTGTAGAAACTTGCAACAAACTTGGCATTGGCCCAATGGGGTTTGGTGGAAAAACAACTCTTATCTCTTGCAAAATGACTCATGCTAACCGAGTTCCGGCCTCATTTTTTGTTTCCATTTCTTATATGTGTTGGGCATTTCGACGACAAGGTATCGTTATGGATTCAAAGAAAAATACAATTAAGAAATGGCTATATTAGGAGCAATATATGAAAAAACTATCCTATCCCTTCTCCCCAGAGGCAGTAAGAGAACTAAAAGTTGGAGATATGGTTCTTATCACAGGTAAATTATTTACCGGGCGAGATGCTGTTCATAAATATCTTCACGAGGGAAATAAATCTCCTGTTAATTTAAAAAATCAAATTATTTATCACTGTGGTCCAGTGACAATGAAAGATAAAAAAACTGGTAAATGGACCGTAACTGCTGCAGGGCCAACGACTTCTATTCGTGAAGAGCCCTATCAGTGGGAGGTGATTAAAGATCACGGGATTGTCGGAGTTATCGGTAAAGGTGGCATGGGACAGAAAACCTTGGATGCCTGTAAGGAATATGGCTGCGTTTATTTACATGCCGTAGGAGGTGCAGCTCAAGTGCTTGCGGAGAAAATTAAATCTGTCGATGGGCTCTATCTTGAAGAGTTCGGTCTTCCTGAAGCGATTTGGGAGCTTACAGTTGAAGATTTTCCTGTGGTTGTCACAATGGATGCTCACGGGAATTCTCTTCATAAAGAAGTAGAGGCATCTTCAAAAGAAATTCTTAAAACTGTCATTTAGTATTTAGTGTTGTAAATCGAACTCAGTCCCTTTATTGAGACTGAGTTATTTACAACACTTATTTAAAATCACATCTTTCTTTATTATTTCAGATCTTGTTTCAGTATTTGTCACAGTACAAGCATCATAATCAAATTGAAAACAACTATCATGATGTCTTTGTCCATAATTGTTTGAACATCGCACTGTAGTAGTTCTTCCTTGTGCCGTACAAACCTCATGCTGGTGAACTCTAGGGCCATTAGGACCACAGTGGGCATATTCATTATAATTGCCAGCACACCACTGCTTTTTAGTCCAAGGGCTTGTGACTCTTCTAAAATGTGCCTTACAGGTTACAGTGTACCAATTATAATTTTGATTGGTGTCCTCTTTTACAATATACTCACCCATCTTAGTTCCATGCAATCCGCTACATGCTGATGGACTAATTATACAAGAAGGCATCAGGGCATCCATTTTTAAACCAATAAAATTTGCTAACGTAGTTCCACTAAAGGTGCATGCGTGAGCGCCGGCTTGGAAGACTCCACCCAAACTTGTACAAGCCGACTCAGCACTAACAGAATCTAAATTACAAGAAAGAGAAGATTCATCAAAAACTCCTCCCAAATTCTGACACTGCATCTTACTCATATTACCAATATCAATTCCTCCACCACCGGAAGATTGGCAGGATCTGATCGTATTAGATCCTGCGCTAGTACAATCCTGACATACGGCCCAATACACACCATTCCATTGATGAGGTCCCTCAAGAAGTTTTTTTCCAGAGTCTTTACATTTTTGGATGACTCCATCCAAAGTAGTATCATCAATTAAATCTTTTTTACATAAATTGGCATTAATGCGAATCTCTTTATTGATTACCGATCCACCAACAGCTAATGCAGAATCTTTCTTAAGCCCAACTTCCAAAACTGCAAGAGCATTAGATCCATCTGTTCCGTTATTATCTATCGATTTAATTTTCATCGATATAATTTCAACGTCAGACATTGGATTGGATCCCACTGTATATTTTGAGACAGGTGCACTATTTATCACTTGAAATATTGTAGGTATTTGGTCATTAATCGTTTTGCCGCCAAGAGAAGCTTCACAATTATTTGGGTTGGCGAGAATATCATTAAGAACTCTTTGAACCTGCCCAATTTGATCACGAATTTCTATATTTTTTGATGCCTTACTAGAATTTTCCATAATCTTCATCGTTCCAATAGAAACAACACCTAGAAGTCCTACACTGATGAGGATCTCTGTGAGGCTAAAGCCATCTGAATTTAATAAAGTAAATAATTTTTTCATTAAAGATCTTTTCTCCCTCTGTTTGAGGCAGGACGAAGTGAATAGTTTGATTAAATTATATCAGAAGTTAAGCTACCGATTTGCCAATATTTAATGACATTAGGACTTTATTTTTAAATCAACTATCTAAAGGTCCCGATTTAGAAGTAACAAGATATCTATCATTTGGGTGATATCAAGTGTTTACAAAGACTGAAAAATTTCATTACTTTTTCTTATGACTTTTTGTGGTCATGAACGAGAATAAGGTAAAGGGATCCAATGAACAAACTCCATTCTTTGATTTTAATTGTCTTTTTATCTCTTCACTTGCCCTCTGCCAGTGGGGTTCCAGCCGTGACAAATAATTCACTCGCAAATACAGAGAGTAAATCAGGCGAAAGTGGTAATAACATCCCCACCCCACAATATGGAGTGACAGACGTCAAACCTCACACTAACGGTCAATGCAAATATGGTTCGAGAATCGGGCCTTGGATTGGAAGTCCTTGCTCAAAAATATACGGGATAAATTCTCCCTCAAATGGATCATCCGGATCAACTAATAATCCAGATGTTACAAATAATCCAGACACTGTAGCGAGTGAGTGGCCAGTTGTGCAACCTGATTACTTAAGAGGAGAAGAAGAGACTCCACCAACGAAACTAGTCATCGGTAACGACACTAAAGTCCCAATTTCTGAAGGTGGGGCAAATTTAAAATCAAATTTTAATCCTGAATAGGATCTTAAATTTTCCTATTACCAACGATAAACTGAACTCGCCCAAGTAAATCCGGATCCAAAAACAGCACTTGCCACAAGACTTCCCTTTTTAAGTTTTCCTGCCTTTAGAGCTTCGGCCATTCCAATAGGGATTGTCGCTGCTGTGGTATTTCCGTATTTCTGGATCGTATTAAAAACCTTGTCTTCAGGAATTTTTAATTCTTGAGCAACCATTTGATTAATTCTCATGTTCGCTTGATGAAATAAAAAAAGATCAATGTCTTCTAATTTCAACTTATTTTTATCAAGTGCAAGCATCGTGCATTCGCAGAGGCGCCTCACGGCATTAGCAAAGACTTTTTTGCCATTCATATAAGGGAAATGTTGATTCGCCTCGATCATTTCCTGATCCATTCTATTAGGACCGAGTGCCATACCTGGAGCTGGTATCCAGAGTTCTTTAGCGTTTTGTCCTTCAGAAAAAAGATGAGTTGAATAAACAAAAGAATCTTTAAGTGGATCCTTTACCTCAGTTCTTCTCATGATAATGGCACCTGCTCCATCTCCAAAAAGTACAGCAACGTCTCTACCTCTAGTGGACTTATCCAAACCTTTTGAGTGAATCTCTGCACCAACAACAAGGATGGTTTTATACTGGCCTGTTTTAATAAAGGCATCTGCGATACTCATTGAATAAATAAATCCAGAACACTGCTGACGAACATCAATTGCCGGAATTTCCGTAAGTCCCAATTTGGGTTGAAGAAAACATGCATTCCCTGGGAAATCGTGATCAGGAGATATATGAGCGAAAATGATACAATCAATTTCCTTCTTATCGATCTTAGCGTTTGCGATGGCCTCTTCGGCAGCTTTTAATCCGAGATCGGTCGTCGTCACATCGGGTGATACCCAGCGACGTTCTTCTATTCCCGAGCGCTGAACAATCCAGTCATGGGATGTTTCCATGATTTTTGAAAGATCATGATTTGTAACGACACCAGGAGGAACATACATTCCGCAACCAATAATCTCTGAATTATACATGGCAAATCCTTTTACTCAGCGAAAGCTTCGTTCCATTCAAGGTTATGATAAACTTTTTGAATGTCATCATCTCCCTCAAGAACATCGATTAATTTTTGAATTTTATCAAAACTCTCCTTAGAAACTTCTTTCGTATTAAGTGGGAGTCTCTCGAGACCTGAGTCCTCTAATTCAAACTTTAACTCTTCAAGTTTTTTATAGATCTCACCATACGCCTCAACAGGACCTTTAACAGTAACAAATCCATCTTCACTTTCAACATCATCAATGTTGAAATCGATCAATTCCATCATAAGATCATCTGTAGACATTCCTTTAAGTTTTTCTTCTTTGATCGTAAATGTCGCCTTTCTTTCAAACACAAATTGAAGACAGCCAGGTGTCCCCAAGCTTCCCCCGTATTTATTAAAGTATGAACGTACATTACTCACAGTCCGAGTTGGATTATCAGTAGCGGCTTCAATAAAAACAGCTACTCCATCGAGACCATATCCCTCGTAATTAATTTCTTCAATTTGAGCACCGTCTTGACCTAAACCTTTTTTGATCGCTTTATCTACGTTGTCTTTAGGCACATTAAATTGGCGCGCCTTCAAAAGAGCAATCTTAAGTGCAAAATTCGCTTCAACTTCAGCGTGACCGGCATTTTTAACGGCCATCAAGATTTCTCTTAAAACCTTTGTGTAACTTTGTGAGCGCGCTTTATCTTGAGCGGCTTTTTTCATTTTAATGTTGTTCCATTTACGTCCCACTGGGCACTCCTATCGCTAAATCAAAATTGAATAGTTAACTATAGCCTAAAAAGTATCTTTTATCTTCAAAAAGTCTTCAATGTTGCATAGTGTAACGCTGACACGTGGACAGTAAATTACTAAGGAATCATAATATTCAAATTGTTTTAACTCTAGGGAGCTTAGTATGAACTACCTCATTATTTTAATATCTTTTATCTCTTATTCCGTTTTTAGTTTTGAAACCGGAGAGAGAATTCCTGAATTTGAGGTAGTTGCAACTGAAGGGAAAATAAAACTTTCACAATTCAAAGGAAAAATCGTTGTTTTAGAATGGCTAAATCACGGCTGTCCCTTCGTTCGCAAACACTATGATTCGGGAAATATGCAAAAACTTCAAAAAAAATATACTGACCAAAAAGTGATCTGGTTATCTGTGATTTCTTCGGCATCAGGAAAACAAGGTCATGTAGATCAAGTAGGCGCTATAAAAGACAAAAAAGAGAATAAATCATTTGCTACAGACGTGATTCTAGATTCGGAAGGTAAAATTGGCAGATTATTTGAAGCAAAAACCACCCCCCATATTTATATAATTAATAAAGAAGGCCTGTTGTCCTACCAAGGTGCCATTGATGATCAAGCAGATACCGAAATAGAGTCAGTTACTAATGCCAAAAATTATGTATCTATGGCCTTAGAGGAAATGCTGAAAGGTAAAAAAGTCACCACTCACACAACAAAGGCTTATGGTTGTTCAGTAAAATACTAATACTGGACCGTTTTACATTCTTAAACGAGATCAAATTTTCCTCTTGGAAGCGGAGAGAAAACTGAGTTAAAATCAAATTTGTCACTATAATTTCTCAAGGAGGAGAAATGATCTTAAAACTAACAATCTCAATGATGGCATTTGGACTTTATCTTTGTACCCAATTTCTTAGTTAATTATATTTTATATCTGAATATGAAAATGTCTTTTGTTTCGACTGTTACAAAAGACATTTCTTCCTTAAGTCCTTTTTCATTCATGGCCCTCACAAATTGTTGAACATAAGCACGTCCAGGATCTGAAAGAACCATAATTCCTCCGGGCTTAACAAATTTTAAAAGACCCTCAGCTACTTCTTTTGGATGCTTTGACTCATAAAGGACATCAGAGCCCAGTACGACATCAAACTGGCCAAGGCTAGTAACATTTTCTCTCCAATTAAGTCTTTTATATTCTACATCCACTGATGAGTGTCGGCAGTTTCTCAAAAAATACTCCTCTACATCAGGATGAAAATCAGTCGCTACAACCTTTCCACCCAGATGGCCTGAAACGAGTGAAGGTAGTCCGAGCCCACATCCCAACTCAAGAACAGTTTTATTTTTTATTAGGTTGGAATTTTCAGAAAGATAAATTGAAAGAGCTACAGATGATTCCCAAAGAATTCCAAAATAGGGGCATAGATCTTCTGCAAAAGGGTCCAACTTTTCTTCTTCGGACATTGATTCACAAATAAGATCAATCGCTTCATCTAAATCCCTAATTGTCTCTAAAACAAAAAGTTTATTTCCAACAAGTTGCTGCTTAATAGTCGTGGGGTATTTCATTGAATTCTTATACATTCACAGATTATATCAAGCCTTTAGGTCTTTGTTCAATGTTCATCACTTGACCCCAAAGATGAAATTAGTTCTAATTCTTTCATGACTTGGGAAAATTACTTTTTTTATTATACAGATCACATTGAGGTACCTCTTCCACCAGGGCATCGCTTCCCAATGAAAAAATACCGGATGCTACGAGAGAAAGTTATATCAGACGGTATTATCCATCCACGCCAACTCCTTCAGTCCCCAATGGTAGGAGATGAAGACCTTCTTAGAGTTCATGATGAGAATTATGTTTATGGGCTGAAGAATAATACATTGTCTGATAAAGAACTAAGACCCATTGGACTCACTTGGAGTCCTGAATTATTAAAGAGATCCTATTCATCAGTCGGAGGATTTATCGCTGCCACTGATTCTGCTCTTAAAAATGGGTTTTCGGCACTCCTTGCTGGTGGAACACACCATGCACATAAAGATAGAGGTGAAGGCTACTGTGTCTTTAATGATTTTGCTGTCGCTGCTAGACGTTTAATAGATCAAAACAAAGTAAAAAAAATTCTCATCATTGATCTCGATGTACATCAAGGAAATGGTAATAGCTCTATTCTTGGTAAAAGTGATGATGTCTTTATTCTAAGTCTTCATGGTGAAAAAAATTACCCATTCAGAAAAGTCCCTTCTCATTTAGATGTGGCACTTCCAGAAAAGACAAATGATGATGAGTACTTGAAGGCTTTGCAAGAAGCACTACAAAAAATAGATTTCCCATTTGATATGATCTTTTACCAAGCAGGTGTTGATAATCTCAAGGAAGATATCTTGGGAACATTTGAACTCTCCTTTCAGGGTCTTATGAAACGAGATCAACTGGTATTTGAGTTCGCAAAAAATAGACCTCTTGCAATGGCCATTGGTGGCGGCTATGCTTCACCCATCGAATTAACTGTAGAAGCCCATGCAAATACTTTCAAGGTCGCAAAAAATTATTTTCTCAATCAGGCCAAGTATTTTGATTCGAGAGTATAAAGATCTTGTGCTAATTCTTTAACATCCTCGTACTGGGCAAACTCTATGAGAGACAAAACGTCAGCCGTTGGAACTGTGCCTCCAGAGTGTTTGACAAATCTCACTTTCACGAGACCTGTTGCCACTAATTCCTCTTTTAAAAAGAATTTTTGATGAATAAAAAAATATCTCTCATCATACCCTTTTATGTGAGTCTCTAATACAAACTTATCCCATAGTTTTAATGATTTTTTAAACTTCATCGTTTCACTAGCAACGACAAAATACCAGCCAGCCTTTCTAATTTTATCAAAGATTCCTAAACGAAAAATGGCATCCCATCTTCCAAAGTCCATATATGAAAAATAGATTCCATTATTCACATGGAACATAAGATCTAAATCATTTGGTAAAACACGCATTGAAATTCTTGTTTTATCACCAAATTGACTTGGTTTGAGAAAAGGTTTCTTAAAAAAAATTAGTATCGTTCGAATGAGCATGTGCATAATTACCTCTCAACCATAGCGGCAATTCCCATACCACCTGCGGTACAAATCGAAATGAGAACTCTACCACTACCTTTTTGTTTTAAGATTTTTGCAGCGGTGGCAATAATTCGACCACCAGTCGCTGCAAAGGGATGGCCAAGGGCGAGGCTTCCCCCTTTAACATTCATTTTTGTTCTATCTATCCTTCCCAACGCCTCATCTCGTCCCAAAACATTTTTACAATAATTTGGGTCCTCCCAAGCCTTGAGCGTACATAATACTTGACCAGCAAATGCTTCGTGGATTTCATAAAAATCAAAATCCTGAAGAGTTAAGTTATTTCTCTGGAGTAAGCGGGAAACAGCAACTGTAGGGGCCATCAAAAGTCCACTTCCATGAATGAAATCAATGGCAGCGATTTCACAATCTTTAAAATAGGCCATTACTTCTAGTTCATTTTGTCTCGCCCACTCTTCACTCGATAGAAGTACAACTGAGGCACCATCTGTTAATGGTGTTGAGTTTCCGGCCGTAAGAGTCCCTGATATTGATTTATCAAACGCCGGTTTTAATTTAGAAAGCTTCTCTAGCGTTGTATCTTTTCTAACAAGGATGTCTTTTGAGATCTTTTTAAATGGGACAACTAAATCATCATGAAATCCCTCATCATACGCCTTAGCTGCTTTTTGATGAGACTCAAAAGCAAGTTGATCCTGCTCTTCTCTAGTGATATTCCATTCTTTAACCATAAGTTCTGTATGGTCACCCATTGAGAGGCCTGTTCGAGGCTCTTTCACTGCAGGAACTTGAGGTTTTAAAAGTTTTGGATTGAAACTTGAAATAATTTTTAACTTTTCACCAATTGATTTTGCATTCTGTAATTTAATTAACCAATGAGTAAGTTTTCTTTGCCCAATTAGCGGAATATCCGAATTAGTATCTGACCCTCCAGCAATCCCGGCCTCAATCTGACCAGAAGCTATCTTTAAGGCAATAAGATTAGCTGCCTCAAGTCCTGTTCCACAGGCACGTTGAATATTTAGACCTGGAGTTTCTGCTGATAATTCACTCCCTAAAACAACTTCTCTGGATAAATTCCAATCAAAGGGATGGTTCATCACAGTTCCGAATATCACATCCCCTACCCTTTTACCTTGAAGTCTTGTTTTAGAAACTAAATCATTTAAAGCAGTACTCAATAAATCCTGATTGGAGTCCCCTTGGAAGTGAGTCATTGATTTAACAAACGGTGATCTTGAACCACTAATGATAGCAACTTTTTTCATCTAAACCTCGTTGACAACCTACCGGTAGGTAGGCTAATCTATTATACATCAAAAAGGATTTATGTCTAATCTTTCTACCAAGACTCAGGTTTTACATGAAGCGAGCCGTATGGTCTTGGCCAAAGGCCTCAATGGCTTTAGTCTCCAGGAATTAGCGGAATCTTTAAATATAAAGAAAGCGAGTCTCTTCCACCACTATCCCTCTAAAAAGATTCTTGCCATAGAACTCTATCGTTTCTACCAAGAGGCCTTTCTCTCTTGGACAATAAAGTACGAAAACCTAAGTCCAGAGAAACAGATCATAAATTATGTAATGAAACTTCAAACCTGGATCTGTGAGAAAAAAAGAGTTTGTCCAGTTGGGGCCTTAAGTCTTGAATGGCACCTCGTTGAGCCTGAACTTCAAATTGAAATAAAAAATCTTCACGAATTACAAAAATCCTGGTTAGCAAAACAATTCAAACAAATCGAAGTGAGGATCCCCAAGCAAGATGCTGTTATTGGAACGATGGCACTTATCCAAGGAAGTATTCAGCTTGCTAGAATTAATGATGACCCAGAACTTGTCACTCAAAATTTAAAACTTTATTTAAAGAGTATCAAAAAATGACAATCCATGAATCTTG
>JACCEB010329546.1_pt1 | contig 11480 bp, 8 predicted proteins | sample 7454761 | NCBI WGS metagenome assembly JACCEB01 (sample SAMN15323454, study PRJNA562643) | freshwater metagenome | isolation source: river surface water | place: USA:Blue River Watershed | collected 2017-08-18 | reverse complement strand
GAGCGCAGGCCTTGGGCGCTAGGCTTGGCAACCGCGATGGCAAGCCTTGGTCAATTCATGGTTGTGCCCTTAGGTCAGGCCTTTATCGAAGCCTACGGCTGGGGCATGACCCTTCTGATTATGGCTTGTGCAATGGCAAGTACGCCCGCGCTGGCTTTATCACTTCGGCCCCGCGGATCGGTGCAGAGTGCGGCCGCGCCTTTGACTGCCACAGCCAATTCCTTTCGGGAGTCGCTGCGTCAGGCCTTTGGCCATCGCAGCTACTGGCTCTTAATTGGCGGATTTTTTGTCTGCGGCTTTCAGTTAGCTTTTATCACCGTGCACTTTCCGCCCTATCTCGCAGATATGGGCGTATCGGCTAAGACCGCGAGCTGGGGCCTGGCGATGATTGGCTTATTTAATGTGATCGGCAGCTATATGAGTGGGCCGCTTGGGGTTCGGCTATCGCGCAAGGTGTTGCTCTCTTGGATCTATCTTCTGCGGGCCGTTGTGATCGCAGTCTTTCTGTTGGCACCGCTGTCGACAACTTCGGTACTGGTGTTTGGCGCTGCGATGGGCGTACTGTGGCTTTCAACGGTGCCCCCGACAGCACAGCTGGTGGGTGTGATGTTCGGTAATCGCTACCTCTCGATGTTGTTCGGTTTCGTATTTCTTTCACACCAAATTGGCGCTTTCATTGGCGTATGGCTCGGCGGTCTGATTTTTGCGTCGACCGGAAGTTATCTGCCGATCTGGTGGGGCGGCGTGGTGCTCGCCTTGATTGCGGCGCTGCTACATATGCCGATTCGTGAGCAGCTCTGGGCAGCCAAGCCGCAGGCTGCTTAGCCTAAGTTTGCGTCGCCCGCCCCGATGGCCATCTCTGAAAAACTGTTGGTGTCAAACACTGCGCGACGTGTCAACGGCCACTTCGGCGCAGTGCTCTTACTAGTCACCAGTGCGCTGGTGGTGATCGGAATCTGGATTGCGGTGCAGTCCTCGCGCTCTGATCCTCTGCCCACGCTGCTTTGGTCAGGAACACTCTCCGATGCTGAGGTAATGACGGCAAGCCCATTGGTGCTGGATCGGCTGGGGGGCGGCTGGTGGTGGGTTTACGCCGCGCCCAAGGACCGTCAGGCCCTGCGGGATAAGGGCGCACGGCTCGCTTTGGCGATGCCTACACCGCTTGCTCAAATGGCGGGATGTTCAATGCCACCAATCGATTACAAACTAAGCCCCTAGGCGTAAATCAGAACGCCTCTTTTTCCGCCTCTAAAAACGCAAGGCTTGTGTATTTCCCGATATTGGCCTCAAATCCCATGGTGCGGGCTGCACGCGATGCCACCCGAGGATCTTTCAGCACTAAGGCCTTCGCCGCGGAGAGATCTTTGTTGTCTTTCACGGCCTGAAGGCAGGTCTCCCAGATGCCCGCCATAAGTTCTTTGTAGTCATTCAGAAGGCCCTTACTCGGGTTGCCATGGCCGGGAATCCAGACCTGATCGCCCGTAGTTTTTATGAGCTGCTCATAGTATTTAAAAGTACCAGGATAAGAACCGTCATCGATATTGGCGATCCGATTCTCCATCGCAATGTCTCCTACATGGGTGATGCGGTCTTCCATCACCTCTACCGATAAATCGCAGGGCGTATGTGCTGTGCCATAGAAATGCATCTTGAGACGGGTGTCACCAAAGTTCATGATTTGACCGTTTTTCACGATCGTATTGGGCGGAATAATTTTGGTTCCTGCGGTGGCCTGATTGGTCCAGCGCTCAATTAGCCCTCGCCAGAGGCTTCCTTCTACGCCCTTGATACGCTGAATGTTTTCTTCAAGTGCGTAAATGGGCAGATTTGGATAGGCCTCAGAGAAGGCATGATTGCCCAGCCAATGATCACCGTGATAGTGGGAATTAAACACGCCGATGACTGGCTTATCGGTCACCCTCTTGATCATCCGTATAGCCATCTCGCCAATCTGCACCGAGGCCCCAGAGTCTAGAATCAGCACACCCTTTTGCGTGACGACAAAGGTGATGTTGGACATCATGCCGCGGTTTTCTGGGGTGGGAAAACTATCGGGCGAATAAATCAACCAGACCCGTTTTGAAATTTGTTTTGGGGCAATATCTTTAACTGGGGGGCCTCGGAGAAAATCATCAACGGCCTGCGCGAAAAGCCGGACCTCGGGAATCAGGCTTAGCGAGGCAGCGCCTACGCTGAGACCAAGGCCTGTCTTGTATGAACCCTGCAGAAAGCCACGACGGTCCATTTTTCCTCCATATGCTTTCATGCGTATAAGCGCGAATGCTACACTCTACGCATCTTGCGCGGCTTGATCAACATCAGTTTTCGCTTTTGGCCCAAGCTTTTTGAGCATCTGCCGGGCTACCGCCGCGATGATTTTCTGCATGATCTCTCCGCAGGCATCACAGTTGGCATTGTTGCGCTGCCGCTTGCGATGGCCTTTGCAATCGCATCTGGCCTGCCCCCGCAGTCAGGCATCGTCACCGCGATCGTTGGTGGCTTTTTAATCTCCGCGTTTGGCGGATCCTCGGTGCAAATCGGTGGACCTGCAGGCGCATTTATTGTGGTGGTTTACGGCATCGTAGGCCGCTACGGTGTGGCCAATCTGATGATTGCCACGATCTGCGCCGGATTTTTATTAATTGGCCTTGGCCTAATGCGATGTGGCGGCTGGATTCGGCGACTCCCGGAATCCATCGTGGTCGGATTTACCAATGGTATTGCGGTGATTATTGGCTTATCGCAGATTAAAGACTTCTTTGGCCTGCCGATTCAGAGCATGCCAGCTGAGTTTTTCGCAAAGATCCAAGCGATTGCGACTAAGCTGCCTGAGTGGAACCCGGCCGCGCTCGCTTTATCGGTAAGCGCGCTTTGTATTGTTGTGCTCTGGCCAAAGAGCTACGCTGCCCAGAAGGTCCGATGGGGAAGATGGCTATCGCGTCTGCCCGGGACGCTCGCCGCATTGGTCTTCGGAACGCTTGCAGTCATGATCTTTGATCTTGAGGTCGACACTATCGGCAGTGTCTTTGGCGGAATTCCGCAGGGCCTGCCGGCCTTCAGCATTCCGGAAATTGATCTGGAAGTCGTCCAGTATCTGCTGCCCGCGATTCTGACGATTGCATTTCTTGGGGCGGTGGAGTCGTTGCTCTGCGCGAGAGTTGCGGATTCCATGACCCAAGGCAGCCACGACCCAAATCAGGAACTAATGGCGCAGGGCCTAGCGAATGTCGCCTCACCTTTATTTGGTGGATTTTGTGCAACGGGCACGGTGGCGCGCACGGTCACCAATATCCGCGCAGGCGGCCGCAGCCCCGTCGCAGGAATAGTCCATGCGGCGGTTTTACTGGCGATCCTCTTGGGTGCGGCGCCCTTGGCTGAGCATGTGCCCTTAGCGACACTCGCGGGAATTCTGATGTTCGTTGCCTGGAATATGGGAGAGTGGCGATGCTTGATTCGGCTGGGTGGACAGCCAATGCGAGATCGAATTCTGATGCTTCTTACTTTTGTTTTAACCGTGGTGACTGATGTCACCCTTGCGGTGAGCGCAGCGGGAGTGCTGGCACTTCTGTTTGCCGCCTCAGCCCGTATTGCGAAGGGCGGCAGCGATTCCGTTAATCGATAGGTGAATGCCGACCTGGGTGCGATGGTCCTGCTGGCCTTCGCGCCAGCGGCGAATCAATTCGATTTGTAAGTGGTTTAAGGGATCGAGATAAGGAATCCGCTGGGTAATGAGTGCAGCCAGTGCTGGGTTGGATCCCAGCCGGTGTTTTTGTCCCGTGATGATTTCAAGGGCCCTCTCGGTTCTGGCCCACTCGGATTCAATGCGGGCCATGACAGCCTTGGCCAGCCGACGATCGTGGACCAGTTCTGCGTACCTGTGGGCCAAGGCGAGATTGGCTTTGGCCATTACCATGTCCATATTGGAAAGCAAGGTCGAGAAAAATGGCCACTCGCGATGCATCTGCTTGAGTAGCGCAGCATTCTTTTTCGGTGCCGCTTCCAGAAGCTGATCCACTGCAGATCCAAAGCCATACCATCCGGGCAGATTGACTCGGCTCTGGCCCCACGAAAATCCCCATGGAATAGCCCGCAGATCACCGATGCTGCGCGAGCTTTTTCTTGAAGCCGGCCTGGATCCGATATTGAGTTCTGCGATTTCACTGATGGGCGTTGCCTCAAAAAAATAATCCTCAAAGCCCTTCGTCTCGTAGACGAGATCGCGATAGGCCTGCATGCTCTGATCCGACAAGAATTGCGCGATATCCAGAAACTCTTGGGAGGTTTTCTGCTTCGAAGAAAGCAGAGTGGCTTCCAACACGGCGCAGACCAGTGTTTCGAGATTTTTCGCACCGATTTCCGGATTGCTGTATTTGTTGGCGATGATCTCGCCTTGCTCGGTCAGCCGAAGCTGGCCATTGACGGTTCCTGCGGGCTGCGCGAGGATGGCTTGATAGCTGGGGCCACCACCGCGGCCCACAGTGCCACCGCGGCCATGAAAAAGCCGCAGCGTGATGCCCGGCAGGTTATTAAAAAAAGCGGCCAAGGCGGTGGAGGCCTTATAGAGCTCCCAGTTGCTGGTGAAAAATCCGCCATCTTTATTGCTGTCGGAGTAGCCCAGCATGATGTCTTGCTCGCTCCCGGATCGCCGCACTAAGTCACTGATGCCCGGAAGATCATAGAAAGCCTGCATGATGGGCGCTGCAAAGCGCAGGTCTTCAATCGTTTCAAAAAGCGGCACAACGACTAAGCCAGCAAAGCCATCCCGATTAAGGGTCCCAGACATGAGCCCGGTTTCTTTTTGAATCAGTAAGACTTCCAAGAGGTCACTGACGCTCTCGGTGTGGCTGATGATGGCATGTCGAATTGTCTCGCTGCCAAAGCGCTGATTGATATCAAAGGCAGCCTCGAAAATTGCAAGCTCTCCCTCGGCCTGCTCGGAATAGCTCACATGGCGGGAGCGCAGGCTTCGTGCGTCTCCTAAAAGAATCAGCAAAAGCTCAATCTTGCTGTTTTCCTCGAGATGCTCATAGCCGCTTTCAATGGCGGCGCCACGCAAAAGCTCAGCCACGACATGCTCATGCACGGAAGAGTTCTGCCGCAAGTCGGTGGTGGCCATATGAAATCCAAAGACTTCCACCGCCCGAATCAGGGGCAAAAGCCTTGCTCGGGTCAGCGGCTGTCCATGGTGGGCTACCAGCGATTCATAAATCGTGGCCAAATCTTGTAAGAATTCCTCACTTCGGCCGTAGGGCTCAGAGGGCTCCACCGCGTGGCGCAAGGCTTCGCCACCGGTGAGTGTGGTCAGTGTCGCGGCCAGCCGGGAATATATGCCGATCAAGGCGCGGCGATAAGGCTCATCCTGGCGATGAGAGTTGGTATCGCCCGATCGCTGGGCAAGAAATTTCAGGCCATCGGAGCTGCCGGCAAGCGATTCGCAGATCGAGAGCTCGCCGCCTAATTCATGGACCTGGGTGAGGTAGTGGCGCAGCAGCACCTCGCTGTGTCGCGATACAGCACGGCTTAAGGTATCGACATTGACATTTGGATTGCCATCGCGGTCTCCGCCAATCCAATTGCCCATCCGAAAAATTGGCGCAATCCAATCCAATTTGGCCTGCTCTTCAATGCGCCGATAGAGCTTGGGGATTTCCTGCAGAAACGTGCTCTGATAAAACGACAGCGCATTTTCAATTTCGTCATCGACCGAGAGTTTTGACAGACGAATCAGCCGGGTCTGCCAGAGCTGGGCGACACGGGCCCGAATTAGTGTCTCGATTTCAGCCTGTGCGGCCGGCGTGTTTGCCTGCCGGTACTGGGGAAGTAAGTCCGCGAGGGCCCGCTTAGCATCTAGGATGCTACGACGTTGCACCTCGGTCGGGTGGGCGGTCAGCACGGGCGAGATCCAGGCATTGCGTAGGGTCTGATGAAGCGCTTTTGATGAAGTCTTGGCCGCTTTTAGTCGGCCAAAGGTGTGGGCGAGTCTGCCCTCGGTGGTCGCAGGATCTTCGGCAGCCTGAGCCTGAAGGCTGAATTGATCCTCAGCAATATTTGCAAGATGAGAAAAATACGTAAAGGCCCGAATGACACTCACGGCCTTATCGGGACTTAAGCCTTTGATGAGTTTGGTGAGTGATTTTCCGGCAGCGGCATCGCCATTGCGATGAAACTGAACACTGAGTCGGCGAATGCTCTCGATCAGATCAAAAGTCGCCTTGCCTTCCTGTTCGCGGATCGTATCGCCCAGGATGGCGCCCAAAAATCGAATGTCTTCGCGCAGGCTTTGTTCAGTGGGGGCGGGCATATCAGCGGCTCTTTATTTGGCGTGTGGGCTTACCGCAAGCTGTGGATCCAGCAGCGCTCGATCATCAAAGACAAAGCAGTCGCCCCGGTAGTGTCGGGCATCGGTCTTTTCAAAATAATTCAAGATACCGCCTTCGAGCTGAAAGGCGTGCGGATGGCCGATGTTGCGCATATAAATAGCCGCTTTTTCACAGCGGATGCCGCCAGTGCAAAAACTGACAATTGTTTTTCCTTCAAGCGCAGACGCATGATCACGAAATGCCTGCGGAAAGTCAGAAAATTTTCCAATTCCAAAATCTACCGCACCTTTAAATGATCCGTGGCTCACCTCAAAGGCATTACGGGTATCGAGAAGCACTACCTCGCGGCCATTGTCATCATGGCCCTGATCGAGCCAGCGATTAAGTTCGCCCGGGGCAACTGAGGGCGCCCGGCCGGCCTGCGGCCGAATGGTAGGGTGATTCATCCGAATGATTTCGGATTTAATTTTGATGCGCATCTTTTTAAAGGGCTGATGATCTGACCAACTCTCCTTTGCCCAGAGATCTGAAAAACGGCCATCGCTTTTCAGCCAGCCCAAAAAATCGTGAATCGATTCCTTACCTGCTGCCAAAAAGAGATTGATGCCTTCTTCGGCAATCAGAATCGTGCCTTTGAGCTGCCGGGCCTCGGTCTGGGCAGTTAACGTGGCTTTAAAGCCTGCCAGATCGGCAAGCGGAACAAACTTATAGGCGGCGATATTAAGAATGGAATTCACAGCCGATTGACATTGACCACTAGGCGGCCGCGGACCTGCCCAGCAAGAATCTCTGGCGCGATGCTCAGCGCCCGTGTGAGCGTGATTTCCTGGGTCATTGCATCGAGCTTTTGAATTGGCACATCCTTTGCAAGCCGCTGCCAGACGATTTCGCGCTTGGGCCGCGGCGTTGTGACACTGTTAATGCCATAAAGGGTTACGCCACGCAAAATAAAGGGCGCAACGGTTGCGGGAAAATCCATGCCCTGCGCCAGGCCGCATGCCGCCACCGCGCCATCCCAGCGTGTCGTGGCACAGGCATTGGCCAGAGTGTGGCTGCCCACGGTATCCACCACGGCCGCCCAACGTTCTTTGCCCAGGGGCTTGCCGGGGCCTGCCAACTCGCTGCGATCCATGATCGTGGTGGCACCGAGCGACTTCAGATAGTCAGACTCAGACAGCCGGCCCGTTGATGCAACTACTGTGTATCCGAGCTTGGCGAGCACAGCGACTGCGATCGAGCCAACGCCGCCTGCCGCACCGGTAACCAGCACCTCGCCATCTTCTGGCTTGACGCCATGCTTTTCGATTGCCAGCACACAAAGCATGGCGGTGTAACCGGCCGTTCCGATGGCCATGGTCTGCTTTAGAGAAAGCCCCTCTGGCTTTGCCACCAGCCAGTCGCCTTTGACCTTGGCGTATTGGGCAAGGCCACCAGGGTGGGTCTCACCCACGCCCCAGCCGGTGAGCACGACCGCATCGCCTGCTTTAAAGAGTGGATGGCCACTGGTTTGGACGGTCCCAGAGAAATCAATGCCAGGCGACATCGGAAACTTGCGCAGAATGGGTGAGCGGCCAGTGATGGCCAGTCCATCTTTGAAATTGATTGTGGAGTAATCCACCTTGACCAGCACATCCTGATCGCCCGTGCTGACCAGCGCTTCCTCGCCAACAGTCTCAATTGTTGCGGTGTAAGCGGATTCGGTCTTATTACAAATGATTGCCTGAAAGGGCTGCATCGTGGCCTCCTGGGTGGGCCGACAATGCTATCAATTGCGCCTCATCGTCGCAATTTAGGCTAGAGCTTCCCAGTCAGTTTGTAGACAGAAATTCCGGCCAGCTCCCTGAGCGCAAGATTCCATTGCCGCGTGCCCTCGGGCCAGGAATAGCGAAGCCTACTAAGAGCCATTCGCCGATGACACTTATGCCAAGAAGCTTTGCCAGTTTGCGTCGATTGAATAAGAAAAAAACAACACTCGCAATGCTGAAAATGCCAAGCAGGTTAATCGGATGAAGCAAAAAATCCAGGGTTTTGGAGAGCGTAAAAAACATACCGGATACTTTTTGTGGGGGTTAAAGTGTGAGGATTAAAGGGTTAAAGCCAGTCTAACACTTCACTGCAACTGCTTGCGGTGCTGCTGGGCCTGCGCTTGTATCGCTTTTCGATCGGCAGCCGAGAGCCGATTCACATTTCTGATCTGCATGACCATGCGCGGATTTTTTGCCAGTAAGGCCTCGTGCCGCATTAGAAAGTCCCAGTAAAGCGTAGTGATGGGGCAGGCATCCTTGCCTGTCGAAGCGGCAGGATTAAATCGACAGTGCTTACAGTAATTGCTCATTCGGTCGATGTATTTACCGCTTGCAGCATAGGGCTTGCTGGCCATTACACCACCGTCGGCATATTGGCTCATGCCCAGTACATTGGGCAGCTCCACCCATTCCACGGCATCGACATAGACACTGAGGTACCACTCATGGACCGCCTTAGGATGAATTCCTGCTAGCAGGGTGTAAAGCCCCGTGACCATGAGCCTTTGAATGTGATGGGCGTAGCCCGTGCGAAGCGTCTGCTGAATCGATTCCCGCAGACAAGTCATCTCTGTATCGCCTGTCCAGAAAAAATCCGGCAGGGGTTGGCGGGCGGCAAGCGCATTACGCTCTAAGTAATCCGGCATATTCATCCAGTAGATGCCCCGAACATATTCCCGCCACCCGAGAATCTGCCGAATAAACCCCTCGACTGCTGCAAGTGGTGCCGCCCCCTTTTTGTAGGCCTCTTCTGCCGCAGTCACCACTTCTTGGGCAGACAGCAGTTTCAAATTCAAAGCGCTTGCAATGTGCGCGTGATAAAGCCATGGCTCACCGGTCCACATGGCATCCTGATAGGTACCAAAGAGGGCGAGCCGATGTTGAATGAAATCATCCAATGCCTGCAGGCCTTGTTTACGGTTCACTGGCCAGCCGAATCCCTCTGCTGAGGCGGTAACGGATCCAGGATGATCGCTAAAGACTGTGTTCACCATTTCAATAACTTCGGAAGTGATTGCATCGGGCTTAAATCGCAATGGCTTGGGCAATAGGCCGGGCCCATCCTTACCGAATGCCCCGCGATTTTCTTGATCGAAGTTCCACTGGCCGCCAACGGGCTTATCACCTTGCATCAAGATTCCGGTTTTTTTCCGCAGCTCTCGATACCAGTATTCAAGCCGAAGCTGTTTGCGGCCGCGGGCGTGCTCAGCGAAATCACGAACCGTTGAAAAGAAGTGCCGATCTTCCCGAATCTCTAGTGCAAGGCTGCAAGATGTGGCCGCCGCCTGAATCTCTTTTAACACCCGCCAGTCCCCCGGCGCTGTCATGATGAGCTTATCGGGCTGGTGTTTTCGGATCGCCCGCTTTAACTCTCCGCCAAGGTTGGCGGTATTCAGCGGGTCATTGAGTTCGATGTAATCCAGCGGCCAGCTGCGTGCTCGCAGTTCTTTCGCAAAATGCCGCATCGCTGACAGAAACAGCGTGATTCGTTGTTTTGAAGACGGCACATGACAGGATTCTTGTTTCACCTCAGCCATCCAGATGCAGTCTTTTTTAGGATCGAACCCATCGAGTCCGGCCGCATGGTGATCCAGCTGATCACCCAACACCACCACGAGATGGCGAATCGGGGCTGCGATCACCCCAGCCACCCATCTTGATCCAGGATGGTCCGGACCGCTGTCAGCTGGAGCACACCGGGTGCGAACGCACCTCCATTGGGATTAAAAATATCGAGATAAAAAAACTCGGTGGGTTCGGCGATTCGATCGCCAATAATTTCTACCGCGATGGCAGCATGCTGCTCACCGGGTTAGAGATTAAGCCGGCCGCGCGTGGCGATGTAATCGCTGCCGGCTAAGGCACTGCCATCGCGGGTGGCGTAGTCCACACTGATGGTGGCGTCGGCCTGCTGCCGGCTGCCGTTAAATTGCACCAGGAAATAAGCGAGGCTCGTTCCAGCATCGGCTTCGCTTACGATTTTTTGGACTTGGTCTGGCCGAGTCGGCGCATCAAGATACTGCGCTCGTAGGCTCTGATCGATCCACTGCTGATAGGCGCTCACGCGCTGCCAGGCGCCGATTTCACCGAAGCTGCTATTTGTCAAAATGCTGTCGATATCGGGCCGGATGGCGCCTTTACTGAGGCTTGTGGTGTAGCTGGCCACACCCGCAATTTGGTTACTGATCAGTGCTGGCCCGCCGCTGTCGCCCTGAGCAACCAGGCCCTCGAGCGCGCCTCGGCCGAAGTCGTTTAAGCCCAGCAGTCGGCCCAGCGCATCATTTGCGCTGATGCCGTTATCAAAATCGGCCACCAGTTGTTTTCCGGCGGCAGGCGTCCACGACATGCCACCGCCCAACTCTGCTTTCAGTGAGGCTGCATCAGCATCGAATTGATTCTCTGCTTTTAAACGAATCGGTGGGCTTGATTCGTTGCTAGTAATGCCGGTCTGTCCCGTGCCGGTTTTTCCAAACCCGACCAAGGTGAATGCACGGCCAATTTCATTGCTGTCGCGATACAGACCATAGCGATCGGCGGCGCTGGGCGCAGGGGCACTCAGCCAGACCAAGGCAAGGTCATGATTGCTTTGGCTGTCATAGCTGGGATGGGCAAGGATTTTGGCGGAGCTCAGTGATTGCGCGCCACTGCGGGTATCGAAGTTGACCGTGGCAGTACCCGAGCGCCCTTCGAATAAGTGCGCAGCAGTCAGCACGGCCCGGCCATCGAACAGTAGTGTTCCCGAGGCGGACTGGCCGCTATAGCTGATGCGAACAACGCCATCGAATCCCTCCCCGGGATTCGTGCGATAGCGACCATCGAGGGTGTAGGCGTTGGTGGTAACCATGTAATGGTGGAGCCGGCGGGAATCGAACCCGCGTCCGCAAGTCTTCCAAAGACAGTTCTACATACGTAGTCGATTTATTTCATTTAACCGAGCTGCTTAGCCAACCGACAGGCCGGCAACTGGCGATCCGTTTATTTTAGGCATCGGACCCACGGCTTATCCGATGACGATCTGATGTGCATGACACTGCTGCGGGTTGCCCCGCCCGGCCCATCAGAGAGCCGGTGCAGCGCTCGCTAGCACTTAGGCTGCGAGAGCAAAACGTTCGTCGTTTGCGTTTGTTTTTTTCCG
>JACCEB011602383.1_pt1 | contig 11481 bp, 8 predicted proteins | sample 7454761 | NCBI WGS metagenome assembly JACCEB01 (sample SAMN15323454, study PRJNA562643) | freshwater metagenome | isolation source: river surface water | place: USA:Blue River Watershed | collected 2017-08-18 | reverse complement strand
TTACTCCAACTCCACAACAGTAGTATCTACAAATTCTGGTAAATATTCTAAAGAATCAATTAAAGAAATACTTAATTTACGTGAAGTATTTCCTCTACAATTGTGAGGTTTTTCGATAGGTATTGGTTCTTTTGGATAATAACTAGCTTTAATACTACTATTATGATCTGTTAAAACTTTTTCCATGAACAAACCATAAATTGGTAAAGCTGTACGAATTGCTTCACCCGTTGCAGAAGTTTTAAAATGCACACTTCTGTCCTCTGCACCAACCCAAACACCACCAATTAATCCAGAAGTTATACCAATATACCAACCATCTGAATAATTGTTTGATGTACCCGTTTTACCACCAACATCGTTTTTATAAACCAAGTTTTGATATTGAAAAAGCGCTTGAGAAGTTCCTTGATACTCCTCAATAGTCCCCTTAAACATATACGACATTAACCATGCGGTTTCAGGAGATAAAACTCTTATTTTCTTTTGTTTAAACTGAGCTAAAACTTTACCTTTTCTATCTGTAATTTTTGCAACCAAAATTGGCTCGATTTTATATCCCCCATTAATAAAAGGTGCATAAGAAGCGGTAAGTTCCCATAAAGAAACATCATTAGTACCTAAACCAATAGAAGGAACGGGTTGGAGCGGACTTTTAATACCTAATTTTTTAGCCATTTTAGCAACGTTTTTTGGTCCACACTCTAAAGTTAACTGAACAGCAATACTATTGATAGACATTGCCATTGCCTGACGTAAAGTAATGGGTTCATTTGTAAAAACTCTATTAGCATTTTTAGGTTCCCAAACTTGAATCTCACCATTTTCTTCATATTCATGTCGGATATATTTATCAACCCTAGTATCGCACGGACCATTACCTTGCTCAAAAGCAGTTGCATAAACAAAAGGTTTAAAAGTTGAACCAGGCTGACGTTTAGATTGAACAATATGATCATACTCAATCACATCATGATTCCAACCACCCACGTAAGATTTAATATGTCCAGTGTGAGGATCAAGCGTATAAAAACCACAACGCAACATTTTTTTGTAATGCGCTAATGAATCCATTGAGCTGATATCCATAGTTACAAAACCATCATGCGTATAAATTTTACGAGGATTTGGTTTATTTAAATAGTAAAAAATCTTTTCCTCGTCATTACCAAAACGTTTTTTTAAATTTCTATAAGCATCCGTTTGTTTGATATTAGTTTCTAAAAAATTTGGAATTTCAACTTTATTTGCATCCACCCAAGGATTTTGTCCAGCCCAATGATTATCAAAACGTTTTTGTAAAGATTTCATATGTTCAGCCACAGCTAGTTCCGCTTTAGCTTGCAATTCCATATCAATAGTAGAATAAATTCTTAATCCATCAGTATAAATATCATATCCATTCTCGCTACACCATTGGCTAATTTCACGAGCAACAGCAGAGCGAACGTAAGGTAATTTTGAATCCTGCGGTTTTTCAACATGAAAATTTAATCGGATAGGTTTTTTTACAGCTTCTTTAAATTCACTATCGTTAATAACTCCATGTTTTTTCATCAAGGATAAAACAACATTTCTTCTTTCTAAAGATTTATCTGGATGTAAAACAGGGCTATAAGTAGTAGTAGCTTTTAACAAACCAATTAAAATTGCAGCCTCATCTGCAGTTAATTGTTTAGGTCGTTTATTAAAATAAGTTTTTGCAGCAGTTTTAATACCGTAAGCATTACTACCAAAATCCACTGTATTCATATACAATAATAAAATATCTTTTTTAGAATAGTTACTTTCTAATCTGCGGGCAACAGTCCATTCTTTTATTTTTATATTTAAAGTTCTAATCCCTGGAATGTAAGATAATAAACCCCTATTTGATTTACGAATTTTAAAAAGATTTTTAGCTAATTGTTGTGTAATTGTACTTGCTCCACGTTTATCACCTTTAATCATGTAATAAAAAATAGAAATATTTGCTTTCCAATCGATTCCATTATGCTCATAAAAACGAACATCTTCAGTAGCAACTAAGCCCTTATAAAACAAAGGGTTAATATCCTTCATTTCCACAGTAGAGCGATTTTCGTGAAAATACTTACCAATTAATTCCCCATTTGCAGCATACAACTCTGATGCAACTGGTAATTTTGGATCCTTTAATTCCTCTACAGAAGGCATACTACCCATTAACCATAAAAAATTATAATTGAAGCAGAGATATATAAACAAAAAGGTTAAAACGGGAATTCTCAACCATTTTAGTTTCCAAAACTTTTTAAAAATTACTATCACTCTGTTTTTAATGGTCATTTATCAATATTTTCATCAAAAGTATATATCCTTTTTTCTACAATCAAACTTTATTGAATAATTTAACTAATAATAGATTGTCAATTAACAAAAAGTTTGATTTTTAAGCTTGATAATAATTAAATTTTCATTGCACGAGAAATAACCAATTTTTGAATTTCGGAAGTTCCCTCATAAATTTGTGTAATTTTAGCATCACGCATTAAACGCTCCACATGAAATTCTTTTACAAAACCATAACCGCCATGTACTTGTACAGCTTCTGTAGTAACTTTCATTGCGGCTTCGCTTGCAGCTAATTTAGCCAATGCGCTTGCTACATCATATTCCTGATGCACATCTTTTAACCAAGCAGCTTTATAGACCAACAGTCTTGCACTTTCCACTTGCATTTGCATTTCTGCCAATTTAAAACTTATACCTTGATGATCTATAATTGGCACACCAAAACTTTTTCGTTCATTAGCATACTGCATCGCTCTTTCCAAAGCACCCGAGGCAATTCCAAGAGCCTGAGCAGCAATTCCAATTCGTCCGCCAGCCAAGGTTTTCATGGCAAACTTAAAACCAAAACCCTCCTCTCCTATCCTATTTTCTTTAGGTACTTTAACATCTGTAAACATAATCGAGTGAGTATCCGATGCACGAATGCCCATTTTATTTTCTTTAGGACCTACCTGAACTCCATTGCTATTTTTTTCAACAATAAACGCATTTATTCCACGATGTTTTAAAGCAGGATTACTTTGAGCAATAACCAAATAAATACTAGCCGAATTTCCACTAGTTATCCAATTTTTAGTACCATTTAGCAAATAATAATCTCCTTTATCTATAGCAGTTGTTTTTTGAGAAGTAGCATCCGAACCTGCTTCGGGCTCACTTAAACAAAAAGCGCCATGAATTTTACCTTGCGCCAAAGGAACTAAGTATTTAAGTTTTTGTTCTTCTGTTCCAAAAGTTTCTAAACCCCAACAAACCAAGGAATTATTCACACTCATTACAACAGAAGTACTTGCATCAACTTTAGAAATTTCCTCCATTGCCAATACATAACTTAAAGTATCCATACCTGCCCCGCCATATTGAGGAGAAACCATCATTCCTAAAAAGCCTAACTCGCCTAATTTTTTAATTTGTGAAGTTGGAAATAACTGATTTTCATCTCTTTCTATAACGCCAGGCAATAACTCTTGTATTGTAAAATCTTTAGCTGTTTGTTGGATCATTTTATGTTCCTCGCTTAACTCAAAGTTCATAAGTATAAAATTTATATTTGCTAATAAATTTAATACTTAATGAGGAATAAATGGTTACAAAAATCAACTTGGGTTTCCTAAAAATTTCAACATTTTATAATGTTGGTGAATTGCTTTAAAAAAATTCCCATTATCATAATAAGGTAAATTAAATTCCTGAGCAGTTTGTTTTACAATTTTTGCAATTTTAGGATAATGAACATGACAAATATTTGAAAATAAATGATGTTCGATTTGATAATTCAACCCCCCAATATACCACGAAAAAAGTTTACTTTTTTGAGAAAAATTACAAGTTGTATGCAATTGATGAATAGCCCAATTGTTATTTATAACACCATTTTCATCAGAAACGGGGAAATCACAATTTGGCATCACATGAGCCAATTGAAAAATTATACTTAAAATCCATCCACAAACCATACTCATTATTAAAAAACCCAATAAAACCAACCACCAAGATTTATTAAAAATAAAAATTGGTATAATAATTAAATAGGTAAAATATATCATTTTCCATAAAACAATGTTGAACATTTCTTTTTTAAATGTTTCTTGCTTAAATAACCCTCTTTTATTAAATCGAATAGCCTGCGTATAATCAGCCCAAATACTCCAACTAAAAGTCATTAAAGTATACAAAAAGAAAGCAAAATAATGTTGATATTTATGTATTTTTTTATATGGGTGATTAGGCGAAAAACGTAAAATTGAAGAAGTTGAAATATCATCATCCGCATCAATAACATTTGTAAATGTATGGTGCAAAACATTGTGTTGCAATTTCCATAATTTTGCATGCCCTCCAATAATATTAGCCGTTAAGCCAGCCAATTTATTTAAAATTGGGATATTTGAAAAAGCACCATGATTGGCATCATGCATTACGGATAAACCTATTCCTGCCATACCAATCCCCATAATGAACCACAAAAATAATTGAAGAACAATATGAAAATCAAAAACCAAAAACAATACAAAAGGTACAAAATACAAACCCAACATAACCGCAGCTTTAAATAACATTGCAAAGCCACCATATTTGGATAATTTTTGCTGTTTAAAAAAATCGTTAATCCTTTGTTTCAAAACCTTATGAAAATCACTATCAGATTTTTGAGAAAATTTAAATTGAGTAGTACGCATATTTATAAAATAAGAAACAAAAGTATAAGCAGAATGTTAACTGTAAAACAAGTATTTGTGAATATAAAATAAAATAGGGAGCCAGAAGGCTCCCTATTTACAGAGTTAATAAGGGTTATTCTAATTAATTTTTAATTACTTGAGACACATAAACTCCTTCAGTTGAAATCACTCTAACCACGTAAACACCTGATTTTAATGATTGGCCAACAAAAGCATTGTCTTGACCAGAAACATTAATTGCTTCTACTAACTGACCAGTTGTTGTGTAAATATACACATCAAAGTTATTGATACCTTCAGCTAAAACTTGTAACTCGTTAGTAAAAGGCACAGGGAATAATTTAACCTCATTAGAAGTTAAATTACGGAATCCAACTGGACTTTTAACTGTAAAGTTTTCGGTTTTAACTGTAGTTTCGTTGCTATTATCTTTTGCAGTTACTCTAAATTTATAATCAGCACCAGAAACTGTTGGCGTCCAAGTAGAAGTATAAGTACCGGCAGACACATTTGTTGTTAAAGTAGCAACAACATTATTACCTTTTAAAACTTCAAAAACAACAGAACTAATTGAACCTTCATCTGTTACTGTAGCAGAGAAATTAATAGGTTGATTAGCCTCATAAGTTGTAACAGAGCTTAAAGGAGCATTAATTGTTACAGCAGGAGGACCACAAACCACTACATTTGCAGTTACTGCAGTTCTTCCACATGATGCATTAGCACCAGTTTCAATTTTCCAATCTAAGAAAGGACCATAAGCTGTCCACCAAGATTGACCCTCATCATTTGGATTAAAACCCATTTTATCAGAACCAGATTGGAAAGTAGAACCTTTTAAAGTATATACACCAGCTTGTTTGTTTTCTTGTGTTAAAGCATTTATTAAACCATAGTTACCTTCTTGACCAGAATTTGGCTGGAAGTAAACAAAATAAGTACCTGGTGTTAAGGTAATATTTGTAGTCATATCAACATATCTAGCAACAAAGCTTTGAGAAGTACCATCACCAGCAACACTAAATGGACCAGCAGAAGCAACTTCATTTCTAAAAGCATCAGCAGTAATTACTTTAACATAACCTGCACAACCACTTCTTTGAGAAAACATAGCTCTTAAAGATTTGATAGTTAAGTCCTGTTCTACTACAATCATTTGTGCATTTAATTTAGTAAATTGTGTTCCTGCCCATGAATGAAATTTACCGTCAGGAATTGTAGAAGGAGTAGTATTGTAACTTACCACATTGTTAGACGATTCCTCAACATAAACTGTAGTTGTAGTTGGGAAAACAGCAGAATAACTTGTACCTGTACCCAACTGAGAACCTCCATCAGCAGCAGTAAACCATTTGTAAGTTTTAGTGTTATCTGGATTATTTACAGATAATGTTAAATTTTGATTATTACAACCATTTGCTCCATTTGCTGTAACAGAAGAACCTGATACAATAACAATTTCATCTTCACGAGAACAACCTCCTTGAGTAATTGTAACTTTATAAGTACCCGCTTGGTTTACAGATAATGTTGGAGCAGATCCAGATATAACAGAATTATTTCTTCTCCAAACAAAAGTTCTACCATTTGCAGCACTAACTTTAGAATCTAAAGTAGTATTTTGTCCAGAACAAACACCTTTATCAGGACCTAAATTTGGTTTAGGTACAGCACATAAACTAGAAGCCTTTGTATCAATTGCAGTTAATAAAGAATATTGGTCTGTTTTATCTTGTCCTATATCCCAAATTAAAATACCATTAGCACCTTTTTCTGATACATAATCCATTTTTGCTTCAATAGTTGTTTTTCCATTATAATACCACCCATTTGATAAATCACTTGTAAATACAGTATTGTTACTAGCTAATTCATTATACATGATATCTCCAGTTCTATTAGAATTTCTTCCATAAAACGGAATACCTAATAACATTTTGCTGTATGGAACACCTGCAGCATTCCAACCATCTAAACTTGCTTTTCCGTCGGCTAAACTTGAGTGATTAGCATTATATGAAGCAGGAAAATCGTATGCCATTATATACCACTTATCAACTAAACTTGCGTTAGTAGAAAATAAAGACGCATCTACATACTGAATATGATTTACACTACCTTTATACTCACCACCAACTGCAATACCTAATTGTAAACTTGGTTTAGAAGAAGCTTGAATTTTAGCTTTAATAGCTTGCAACAATAATAAGTGATTAGTTTTAGCTTGAGTAGTTTTAGGAAACTCCCAATCCACATCAATACCAAATAAATTGTGTGTAACAGCAAAATTTACAATTTGAGTTGCCAAACGGTCTCTTTTTGTTGCATCACCTGCAACAGAATTTAATCTTGCAGCTCTTTGCTCATTTGGATCTGCTCCACCTAATGAAATCCATAACTTAACACCATTATCTGCACAGCCTTGTTTAACAACTAAAAATTTGTTGTTATCGAAACCATACAATGCGTCTGATGGATTGCTTTGAATTAAATTACCCTCAGTATCAGGGTTAATAAATGCAAACACTAAATCTGTAAATTTGTCGTAACGAATAACAGAAGTAGCACGATAAGATGGGTAGTAACCCAAAACTGTAATTTGTGCATTCGCAATCATGCTAGATAACATAACAGAAACACAAGAAAACAGGACAAGTAATTGTTTTTTCATAACTTGTAAGTTTAATTTAGTAGATTAGTAAAATATTTGATTCTCTTTAAGCGTTTGCTAAGATAATTAATACTTTTGTAAATTCAAATACCGAAACGACAATTTTAACATCTAAAACAGCAAAAAAATGAGTTTAAACGAAAAAATTAGTAAAAAAAAAGGTATAGCATTGGTTGCACACGACAACAAAAAAATCGATCTAATTAATTGGATATCAAAACATAAAAAAAAATTAGCTCAACATAAATTATACGGAACAGGTACCACTGGAAAACTTATTAACAATTATACTGGTTTAGAAGTTCAACAATTAAATAGTGGTCCATTGGGAGGAGATCAACAAATTGGGGCAAAAATTTCCGAAGATGAAATTCATTTATTGATATTTTTTTGGGATCCTTTGCAAGCTATGCCTCACGACTCGGATGTAAAAGCCTTAATTAGAATTGCTGCTGTATATAATATCCCTGTTGCTTGTAACGAATCCACTGCAGATTTTATAGTAAGCTCACCATATTTTATGGAATCCTACACCAGAAGATTGGATGATTTTACAGATTATAAAAACCGAACCATTCCAAAAAACAAATAAATGTTAAGCACTATTTTTAGTATTTGGTTATTTGCTACTGTAATTTTAGTAAGCTATTATTTATTTGTATTTGGAAAATTATTAAAAGTAAAAAGCATTGGTAAAAATGTAATACAACCTCCTGTATCTATTGTAGTTTGTAGTAAAAACAATTACAACGGACTACAAAAATTAATTCCACTTTTGCTTAATCAAAAATACAAAGAGTTTGAAATTGTAATCGTAAACGACCACTCTACTGATGAAACAGAAAGATTTTTAACCCAAATAAATTCATCTAAACTTAAGGTTGTTCATTTTTACGATGAAAAAAAATATGAAGGAAAAAAAGAAGCCTTAAGTATAGGAATTAAAAATGCAAAATACGATTGGATTTTGCTAACAGACTCGGATTGTTATCCACAAAGTGAATATTGGGTTTTAAGTATGATGAATGCTCAAAACAACCAAAACAACGATGTAGTTTTGGGAATTGGGTATTACGAACAAAAAAAAGGTGTATTAAACAAAATAATACAGTACGATACACTTTTAATAGTTATTCAATACCTTTCATTTGCAAAAATAAACCAAGCATATATGGGCGTTGGGAGAAATTTGGCATACAAAAAAAGTATTTTTGATGCTGTAAATGGCTTTAAAAAACATGAACAAATTACCAGTGGCGACGATGATTTATTTATCCAAACTTTACCAGAAAACGCCAATATAGGCATACAATTAGATATGTTTGCTAGTACAATTTCAGAACCTAAAAATACATTTATAGAATGGTTAAATCAAAAATCCCGACATTTAAGCACAGGATTTAAATACAAAACCTCACATTTGTTTTTATTAGGATTATTTCAACTTTGCATCTTACTTTTTTACACCTGTCCATTTTTCTTACTTTCAGCTAATCAAATCATTAACTACACAATAGCTGTAATATTAATTAAATTTTTTATTCAGATTCAAATTTTCAACAAATTAAGTTTAAAATTAAAATACAACAGATTTAATCTATTTTTTTTGCCTTTTGAATTTTTGTGGGTACTTTTAGGTTTTGTACAAATGATGTATAAATTAACGTTGAGAAAAAAAACATGGTAGTTCCAGCACCCAATTTATCCGATAGAGCCTTACAAGATTATAAACTTGTATTAGAAGCCTTAAACGAAAAATCGGAAAAAGCTTTTAGTGAATTGATGCACAGATACAAAGATTCTATTTACTACATGCTTTTAAAAATGGTTAACAATAAAGATGATGCTGATGATTTAACTATTGAAGCATTTGGAAAAGCTTTTAGAAAATTACATCAATATACTCCAAATTACGCATTTAGTACTTGGTTATTTAAAATTGCTACCAACAATTGCATTGATTTTTTAAGAAGAAAAAAAGCCAATACATTTAGTTTGAGTCAGAATTTCACCAACGACGACAACGATGAATTGCAAATTGATATTAAGTCGGAAGCCTTGAATCCAGAGGAAACTATCATGAAGGAGCAAAAAATTGACATGATGCGCAAAGTAGTTTCTTCATTAAAACCGCGTTATCGCCAGTTGGTTGAATTAAGATATTTTCAAGAATTATCGTACGATGAAATCGCCGATGAAATGAAAATTCCATTAGGTACAGTTAAAGCACAATTGTTTAGAGCTAGAGAATTTTTGTTACAAATGATGAACGAACAAGATAGCGAATATTAAATGGAAAATAGTTTAGATTTTAGTGTTGATATTATTTACAAGTACTTTCCTAAGCTTACTGAACAACAAAAAAAACAGTTCGAAAAACTATTCGATTTATATACATTTTGGAATGCGCAAATCAATGTAATTTCCCGAAAAGATATCGAACAATTGTATCTTAAACATATTTTGCATTCCTTGGCAATTGCAAAATACATTCAATTCCCAAACGATTGTAAAGTTTTAGATATTGGAACCGGAGGAGGATTTCCTGGAGTACCACTAGCAATTTTATTCCCCAACGTTCATTTTCATTTGATTGATGGAATTGGAAAAAAAATTAAAGTTGTAGAAGAAGTGGTAAAGGCATTAGATTTAAAAAACTGTATTGCCGAAAATACTCGTGCCGAAAATGTGAAGTTAAAATATCATTATATTGTATCCAGAGCAGTTACTGCTTTACCTCAATTTAAAGAATGGACGTACAACAAGTTCGAAAAAGAATCAATCTCGGGTTACAAAGAAAATGGATTAATATTTTTAAAAGGAGGAGATTTAACTCAAGAAATTAACGAAGCTAAATTACCTGCAGTTGTAACTCCTATTTCTAAGTTTTTTCATGAAGAATTTTTCGAAACAAAAAAAATAGTTTATATCAATTACAATAGCTTGTTTAAAAAAGGAAAGTAATATCTATTTTTTACAATTCTTTGCGCGAAAACTTTGCTAACTTGCTTGATATTTTAACCCCAAATTTTTCATTTCTTTACAAAGTAAATCGAATACTTAAACCGCCTGTGCTTGTTGCATTAGGGAAAGAAGTTTGTACATAAGGATTGTTAACAGTTTGCGTATAAAATGCTCGCGCAGTTACCTTTTGGCTAATTCTATAATCTGCATTAAGATTAATATTTAATATTCGTGCACCTTGGGTAGTAGTAACATCACCATCTACAACCATCATTGTTAAACTACTGCTACGCACACTTACATTAGCTTTAATATCTAAATCACTTTTTAGTTTTTGCCCTTTTACCTTAATTGGTAAAATTAAGTCACGAATGGTATATCCTGACCCCACTACAACCTCGGTCATTGCTTGTTCTACAACTGCAGAGTTACTAAAATTTAAACCAATTGTACGCGATTGTTTGTATTCTAAAGTTCCTAAAATACTATTTTTAAATCGCATATCAAATTTGATTAACGGACTAAAAGATTCTTGAATACCAACCGTAGTATTTTGATACATCCATATAGTTTGGAAATTTCCTAAATTATTTAATTCGTCTCCATTTATATAATTAGGATTGTTTTGATAACCATTAAAATTAAAAGTAGAGTTATAGGCATGAGAAACTGTAAAACTATCAAAATATTTTTTAATAAAATCATAATCCATCATACCCGTATAATTCAATCGCCAGTTAGGAATAGGAAATTTACTAAATGGAGATAAATTTTGTTTTTTAGGATCTCTCCCAGTATATGCCGATAAAAACGAATACAATAAAACTTCTTCTTGAGTGGATGAATATCCATTTGGAAATTCTGTACTTGGATCATCAATACCCGATTGAAAAATATTTTCCGCAGCCAATCTTTCAGCGATTATCAACCTATTTTTTTCCATTTCTTTAAATGCCGCAGATCTCTCCCTAGGTTCTCTACTGCCAAAAGCAGAAGAAATAGTAAGTATTGATATAGAAAATTGCCCTGTAGAAATAGGGCTAAATTTATTCCAACCACCATTTACATCATCCAAACGGTAAAAATAACTATCTGTAAAAGTTTCGGTACGTTTACCTTCCAAATCAATCC
>JACCEB011328560.1_pt1 | contig 11482 bp, 6 predicted proteins | sample 7454761 | NCBI WGS metagenome assembly JACCEB01 (sample SAMN15323454, study PRJNA562643) | freshwater metagenome | isolation source: river surface water | place: USA:Blue River Watershed | collected 2017-08-18 | reverse complement strand
TCGCCCCGCAGCATTTTTCTGCGCTGTTGGATTCCTATCTGCGTCTAGTGAGTTTCTCTGAAGTTCTGCGCATCGTCAATTGTACCCACGAGCTTGCGCTTGCTCTGCGAGATGCGGCTCAAGGACGTGCCGTCGATATCTCCATGCTCTTCGTCAAGAACAGGTATGACGTGGAGACCGGCGATAATCTCAAGACTTACGTCGACCGCCCATCCTTGGCCTATGCTCGTGACGCTTTCTTGCTCGAATCGTTCGGAGAGGCCTTGAAGGAACTCGGCTTCAAGTATGACTTACGGAGTATTCAGGGCATCGATAATCTCATTTCTGCCCTTCGCAAGAATCCTAAGATCAGGGGTGTTTTTATCGAATGCGTCAAAGATTTGGAGTCCAAGGAGAACAGCACTTTCTCCAACGACAAAAAGCGTAATTTAGAATTCCTGACCTACGTTATTCGTCAACGTCAGATAAAAGGAGATAGCGATGGACAGTACGACCAGGGCTACTGGGCCAAGAAGAAGACCCGGGCGAATAACGCCCCTGGCGTTATCATGGTCAGCCCGGTAGGGGCGGCCTTGTTCGCTGGCTTGGCCTCCGGCGCGCGTCCTGGTTGTACTTTCCGCGAACTCTCCGCGCAACTTCGTCAGCATGGCGTCGTCGTTACCCAGAGCTATCAGAAGGATCTATTCCTTACCCTGAAGTCTCTTGGGTTGGCCAACGACAATCCTGATGGCGACGGCGGTTTCCTCGTACGTAACCCTTTCTACCAGCTTTCATGAAAAAAGTTTCAGACATAGTCCTAGGTGTCCTAGACGTATCGGTGACTCCGGCTGCCCTGCGTTACAGTGTACGCGGTCTAGGTTTGTCACTATGTCGAACGATGATCGATGTTCGACGCAATCTTGGCGTTGGAGGGCTGGATGGCCAAAGATCGCATAACCTCTATCTTAGGGCTACCGAAGGTTCGGGCAGTGAGAATAATTGGCCTTTGCCTGCAGGGGTGCGATCCAGCGTCCTGAGCGAAGGACAGCTGATCACCGCGCGTAACAATAAGTCGATGGTTACGCTCTACCCCATTAACGTTCAGGCCTCTAGTAGTATGGTTGAGGCTGAGACCGAGCTGACCAAAGTCCTCGAGGGTTCGGAGAAAATCTTCTTTGCCGAGCTGGGCTACGAAGACGGTGTTCCTGAGTGGTATCTTAAGCTTTGCGAGGAGCTCTTGGACTCTCCCAATCTCCGTAAACGATGGGACGTACGAACGTTGTCCGAAGTCCGCTGGAAGGTTCTGGAGTCCGTAGACCGTCTTGTTCAGGTCAAAGGTCAGAATCCCCAGTATGCGTTCGCGTCAGTTATTGGTGTTCCTTGCGAACCTCAGCAAGGGGCCGGAAGCCCTAATATCAGCAAGGAGAACAAGGCAATCATCTCCAAGCTCGCTGACTTCATGTCCAACGGTCGCTCCTTCGGGGCCGCCATGAAGCAATTCGAAGAGGCGATTTCTCATCCCGGTCTTTTCGACGATCCCGACGCAATCAGGGCTTCTCTCGCCGCCTTCTTTGACTGGCTTCTTTCCACTGATTACGATGCCGATAATTGGGCTGAATACCTGTCCCTGTATGGCTTGCAGAATCTCGAGGACGCGGAGCGCTTTGACGAGTCTTGGAGGCCGGTACTGGACCGCGAGGTCTGGGAGAAACTCCTACGAAATTACCGCGAGCTCAAGAAGGTTGCCATCGAAGTCCATGAAGGTGCGGAGCCTTTTGAGAAGATCCAACCACACCATAATGCGGATGAGCAGGTCTATCTCGTAGGGGATAAGTTCCGCCTTTCCTTGCTCAGTAATTGCGAGCCTCATCCGGCTTATTGGAATTTCTACGCCAAGGCCAATGCCCAGTATACCTCCGAAGAAGCTGATTCTCCTCGGCTTTTCGATCTCACTGAAGAGGACGAGCTGGCTGAGCTCTTCGAAGGGAAGCTTCGCGTTACTCCCAAGGTCTATGGTGCCGTCACCAAAAAAGGCCCTTCATTGCTGTGCATCGATCGTCATAAGGTCGGGCTTTTTCTGCTTTGTGAAGAGGCCAAATCCATCGAGCAGCCCGAAATCTTTGAGAACTCTCGCGCCGAAGTCGTCCTTACACTTGCCGCTGCAGGTGAGGCTAACGTGTCTCTTTGCTATGCGAAGAAAAAGTATGTCTTGAAATCTGTTCAGCTTGATGGCCTAGATGTTTCTTATTCGGATAACGGAATGACGGTGGATGTTGCCGTCCAGAATAACAGCGAAGAGCAGTCTCTGACTTTCTGTCTGACCAAGGGGGCGGCCGAGTTGTCGGTCGAAGTCTTGATTTCGCCTGCGGAGATTTCTTCGGGTAAGCACCAATCTTATCTGCACAACCTTGCGGCGATGCATGTGAAGCAACGCAAGCTGCCCCTTAATGTCAGCGCACCTGGTGGTGAAGAACGTCGGCAACTCTTGGCTGCGGTCATGGAGTCCGGTCATGGATGGCCGGCTGCTTTGCTGATCGGAGACGACCTGGCCCCTTTTCAGGAGATTTCTGGTGCGTCCCATCTTTGTTCGTCTCAAGACAAGGTTTTCCATACTTATCTGGCTTCCAAGCATTCGAATTGGGGTCTACCGGCCGATATCTTGGCTAAGCGTAAAGCCCTGTGGGGTGCCTTCCAATCAGCCTCGGCCGGAAACTCTGCCGAACAGACCGATTTCACCAATCCGGCACTGGCCCGCACCGGCGAAGAATACCTCAAGTCCTTCAATGCATGGTATGTCCGAGACCGGGTTGTGGCGATTCAGGCCCTTGAAGCGATGGATTCTGCCGTGATCTATAAGGGAGGCTCGGGTGATTTTGTCCGCGTCCAATATCTTCAGCTCCCATTGCATCCGCTTCGCCTGCGCGGGCTTCTAGGTCTCTACCATCTGCTTCGCGAAGAGGACACCCATGATGGGTCTAGGCTGTGGCATCCTCCGCTGTCTCGGCTTTGCTCCATGGTGGGCCCGCGGTTCTGGTCGATTCATCGTTCCACTGGACGGGAACTTTATCAGATCAACGGAGCCACTTCCCCTTACTATCCTATCTATACTTACTGCGGTGCGCCGGCCGATCAGGTCGAGGCTTCTAACGCCTACCTTCATAAGGTCTTTGGCAGCGCTGGTCATCAGTCATCTTTGTCGCTAAGCAAGAGCGACGTCCCGCAGTTGATGAATGATGTCTGCACGCTTAATTCCTCGCTTTCGCAACTTAAAGTATATCTCCAGTCCGATCCTCTTGGCGCAGTTTCTGATGGCCTGATCGACTGGTATGTGGGAAGCGGATCCGATGATGATAGCTTGGGAAATATTTATGACGACTGGGTTGAAGTGTCCCCGCTTAACCTGAACGTCTTCTCGAACACTCAGATCATCGAGAATAATGAGATCGACGGCAAGGTGGCGTCCTGTGCGGATATTCCTGGACGTAAGCTTGTGTGGACACGCCAGGAGAACCCTAAGGGCTCCCGTTTCAACGCTGCTATCATTGCCGAAATCGCCCCAGTCAAAGACAACGACATGCCGGCCGAGGGCCTTGCCAAGCCTGAGGCGGTCAACCTTCATCGTATCGGCTGCGAATGGCGCCTGGAGTATAAGCTAGAGGGCGCCGTCCATGCCGAGACTTACGGCTCCCGCGGCTTGGTCGGTGCCTATAATGCCGTACAGTCGGTTGATCAGGATTTTGTCGCAGGTCTTATCTCCAGCTGGTCTGCCCGCGTATCTGCGGAACGAAAGAACTTCAATTACCGGATGGGTGAGTTGGCGGCATGCGTCGACTCCTCTCAGTTCGTGGCCCTGCCAGTCTCAAGCAATAGCGGCATTCTCGCGGCTGCTGGCTTGAATGAGGGGTCAGCCGTGTGGAAGTACAAGCAGGGGGGCTACGGAGCAGGGGAGGGTGGTACAGGCCACATCATCCTGACCAAGCAGCTTGACCTCCTTGCCGGTCGCTTTGATCGCATCCTGAAACGTGCCGGTCTGGAGCTTTCCGTTGCCGAACAGAAGGCCGTAATGACGGCCATGGGCCGAGCTGGCCTGAATACGCTTCATCACCTATCTGATAATGAACAGTCCCTTCTCGGGGCGGTTTCGTCGGTGGCTGTCATGCGGGCTTATCCGCGTCTCGTCCCCCCTCTTGACGGCGCCTGGCCAGCTATGGTGCTTCCGCTGGATCCATTCGAAGAACAGTTTAACCAGCTCAAGTCAGTCAAACGCCCTGATTTCCTCTGTTTTACGGTTAAGCCTGAAGGCGATCGATACACCGTCTTCGTCACCGTGCTCGAGGCCAAGTGGCGTAAGACCCGCTTGGAAGACCGCGACCTAGCGGACATGCTTAACGACCAGTGCGTGAAGTTCCAGGACAACGTCTTTGAGCGCTTTACGCCATCCTCAGATTCCCTGCAGCGCCGCACTTCATCGGCTGTCCTGCTTTCCGAGATGCTTATCTGCGCGATCCGCCTTTTTGCGGCAAATAATCCCGATAAGTCTGAATTCACCCCTGATAAGAGCGCTCAGAAATGTTCGGAGCTCATCGATGCGCTTTTCAATGATCGCTGTACCGTCAAGTGGGGTCGCCACATGCTCGCAGTTGTCAGCCACGGTCAGGAATCTAACTCGACTGACTATAGTGGAGGCGACCTTCTCCGTCTCAGTGTCGCAGATTGCGTCGGTCTGCTGCGCAACCCCCTTCACGAGATCGATTTCAACGGCGAGTTGCCGCCTTCAGCCGTCAACGTTTCTGAACCTACGCCCGAGCGACACGCACCCGTAAAAACTCAACCGCTTATTGAACCCTTGGTTGAGACGGCTCCTCCAGCAAAACCTATTATGACAGTCACAAAACCTGACCAAAATTCAACCACTAATGCGGAACCTATCCCTCCGCCGCCTCCTCCGTCTCCAGTTAAGAGTGTAACGACAATAGCTGTCTCTGCCGATGGACATAAGTATAACGCGAAGGGAGTTCGGATTATTTCTATCGTAATCGGAGAATCTATCAAATGAGCACCATCAGTTGGAATATATCCGGATTTGAACCCAAGCTGCCTAACAGCCATGCGCTGATCGCTGGTACGGCCGGATCCGGCAAGACTCACCTGATCAAGAACGTCATCCTGCCCGGTATCTTGGCGGAAGGTCTTGGTGCTGTCGTCTTGGATTTCAACGGCGACTTAGGTAGCAAGGAGTTTCTTGATTCGCTCGGAGGAAAGCTAAGGCACGTCCGCGTCGACGTCGAAGGTCTTGGTTTCAATCCTTTTGTCATGAGGTGCGCCGGTGAATCCCAGCGTATGGCCATCTTTGTGGCTGGATTTTCCGAACTACTTTCGAAGGTTTTCGATCTCGGTGAGCAGCAGCAGGTTAATCTGAACAAGGTCATGCATAAGCAGTATACAGACCTTGGGTTTCCTGCTGTCGTCGATGACGCCTTTATTTCGCGTCAGACGAAGTGGCCCAATTTCCGCTCGTTGGTTATACGGCTAGAGGACGTGGATCCTAAGGCTGCTAATAGAATCCGGGCCATGGCTGACTTGGAAATCTTCAGCGAAGACAGCGTTTCTTTCTCCGATCTGCTGATGAATCCTTGTGTAATCGGGATCAGCAAGCTGCCTGGAGAGTACTCTAAGAGCGCGGTGGTGGAGCTGGTTCTTAACGGCCTGTACAACCGGCTTCTCTCGAAGGGAGAGAAGAAAGAGAATGAACTCAGGACAGACTTCTTCGTGATTGTCGACGAGGCGCACAAGCTGGCCAAGCTGCCATGTATCACCACTTTACTTCGGGAGGCGCGCAAGTTTGGCGTAGGGGTGATTCTGTCGAGTCAGCGCACTAATGACTTTAACGATACGATCATCACTAACGCATCCACGCGTTTTATTTTCAGGCAGGAGTTCAAGGATGACGCAGTTTTTGCAGCCGATAAGGTGCTTCGGAACAAAGATTTAACCTCTGTCCTTCAGAAATTAGAAGTGGGGCAGTGCATCGTGTCCAATCTCAACGTACCTGCCGTGAAGGTAAAGGTCGTGTTTTGACGTTCACGTTTTCCGGTCTTTCTTTCACTGATCTGTTTTTTTTAGGGACTGAGTAATATTAGTGGTTTCTTTTTTATGATTTTTATATTTTTAATATAAAAATGGGCAGAAAAACACAAAGTGATATTTCCAACAGTGCTATCAGGATTTTCCTGCAGTCCGTCGGTGAATTGCATGACAAAAAGCGAGGACAGGAGCCCTTCAAAAAGACTCTCGCGCAACGTAAGCAACTTCTTCAGGAGTTCGAAGGGTGTTGTTGTTATTGTGGAACTGCAATTACGGAAAAGACAATGACCGACGATCATGTAGTTCCAATTAATAAGCAGTTTCTAGGTTTGCACTGTTGGGGAAATATTGTCCCCGCCTGTAAGGAGTGTAATAACGAAAAAAACACTTCCACTTGGGAGGATTTCCTTAAGGAAAAGGTTAAAGATCCTGTTCTACACAAGAAAAGACACGGATTGGTCGTGAGGTACGCCGCTAAGTTTGGTTATAATGCTACGAAGCTGAATTTAAAGAGTGTTGCTGGGAATCTATACGAGGACGTTGGTGAGGTTGCTTCGACCTTGATTGATTTACGCCTTGCCCAGGCCAAGGAGCTTATTGATCGCGAGCTTACATGAGCTTCCTCTTAATATTATGAGTATCACAGGCATCATTCGGAGGATCTGTGAACTGCAGCCGAAGTGGAGCTCCAAGAATACGGTGGAGATGCAAGAGCGAGGCGTTCTTGTCAGGAAAAATCTAGTCGAGTCCATTCGCAAGCATGAGAAAGTGTTGCGAGATGCATTGGGCATATATGGCAATGATATGCATATACATGGAAGGGACGGGAGCGGTCGCAAAACTGAAGCGCCTTGGGTTCGGATATGTTCAAGAACTATGTCTCCGCGAGCTACGGAAGGTTTCTACTTAGTGATCCACTTTTCAGCCGATGGATCCTCTGTTTTTGTTACAATTGGACACGGCTCTAATAATTGGCATCCAGATGGATCGCTTGTTCCTTTTAAGCCAGAAAAATTGGCTGAAATTATCAGAATCGGTCGGGGTATTCTAAATAAACATTTTGGATCTTCCGCGCCATTTGTTGATGAAATACGGTTAGGTGCAACAAAGGCAGGGCCAGAGAATTTCGAACGGGCTACGGTCTGTGCTAAGCGTCTATCCATCCAGGAGCTTTCAGATGATGTATTTATTGAATATGTTATCCATGCATTAAAGATGTTATCTGTGATATATGAATATAGATCTTTGGGCTTTGGTCAGGACGCTGCTACTCTTTGTGAATCTGACGTGATGCTCGCTATTAACCCGTTGAGACAGGCTAAGTTTGGGCAGGGATTTGGCGCTTCCGCCGCAGATAGAAAAGCAGTCGAAATGCGAGCAATGGATATGACTGAACGTTGGCTGGGCGCCCTTAATTTTACGGAAATCAAGGATTGTTCTAGCTCACAGTCTTATGACTTTTCTGCTTGTAGGGATTCCAAGGTTTGGAAAATCGAGGTCAAGGGCACCACGGCTGAAAGTGGAGATGCGATACTCATGACTGCTAATGAAGTTGAGCTGCATCGTGCCGAGCGCGGCTCTACCGTTTTAGTGATTGTTTTTGGTATCCGTCTTGATCGTTCTGGCGCAGAGCCTGTTGCCTCTGGTGGTAATATCTGGGCTGAGATCGGATGGGATATAGACAAGTGGACGCAAACTCCTACAGCTTTCAGGGTGTCAAGGTAGTTGATTTCGCGATAGTTGTAGCAACTTTTCATATAGTATCTTGATAGAGATCTTGATCGCTCAGTCTGCCTCAATTAGTCCTTAGTCATGAGCACCTCCCTAGGCCAAACAGTCTCTGATATATTCGTTGAAAAACACCGCTATGAGGTTCCCGCATATCAGAGAAAGTATTCATGGGGTGCAGATGAGGCTTCCGAGTTATTCGATGATATCTCTTCAACCGCACCTTCTGTTGGCAGGAAGCTTTTTCTTGGTACGCTAATTTTTCAAAAGGCCAAAGGTAAGGGTAAGTCTAATTTAAGGTTCATCGTCGACGGGCAACAAAGGATAACCACCTTATCTCTTCTGCTGATCGCTTGTCGACGGCATGTTGATAATCACTTTAAGGACAAGAATCAGGCTCATCAGATTGATCGAAAGATTCAGCATACCGACGAGGTCGATGCAAGTAAGGCTCATCCGCTGCTGAGCCCTTCGCAACAACTTCAAGATTTTTATGCTGCGGTCGCAGATCGGAACTCCGACTTGAATTCTGATTCTGCAGAAACTGCCGATGCTAAGAATAAAGGTAAGAAGAGGGCGGGCCGTGGCAGGAGTATTGCCTCCGAGGTTCGCCATTCTTCTTCAAGCGGACCATCTGTCCGCAGGGCGAAAGAGGTGCTATCGTTATTCGCGGAAAGACTAATGAAGGAATGCTCAGACCGGCGAACTTATAACCAATTTTACGCAGCCCTTTTGAATGCAAATTTCTTTGTATTTATTGTCGATACCGAACAGGAGGCGATGGAGCTTTTTGAGAGGACTAACGCCCGGGGTCGTAAACTTGAAGTCTCTGACTTGCTCAAGAATATGCTTTTCAGTAAAATCAAGGATCGCCAAGTTATTGACGATTATTGGGCTAAATTCGACAAGTTTGCCGGCGAAGATCCCTCAAAGGTTCTTAAGTATTATTATTACACGGTTAACGGTTTCATTCAGAAGAGCACGCTATATGAGCAGCTTAAAAAGTTACTTCGGAATAAACTCATGACTCCCGAAGCTCTTGCTAAGGAAGTGGCAATATTTTCTGAATTTCATAGGAATTGTGATCGAGGAAATGTCGCCGAGATTACGGAGAGTTTCAACGCGTTGGAATTTTCAAAACTGCTTAATGTGGATGCAAATCGACTTGCGGTTGTTAGGAGCCTGCAGGCCTTGCGCCTCTTTAGGGTTACGCAGCACATTCCTTTGGTTTATGCTATGTTGATTTCGGCCAGGAGGATCGAGGATGCTGGCGTACGTTGTATCAAGAATCTGGTGCTTTTCATGTATTCCCTGGAAAAATTTCACTTTAGGTATAATGCGATCGGAAGACAACCTAGCAACAGGTTCGAAAAGCTTTACTCAAACTATGCCAGGAAGTTCGGATCTCTCGGAGCGCACGAAGGAGATAAATTTTACACACTTTGCTCTGAGATAATTGCTGAGCAAAGGCACATCGCTGAATCTGCGGTTAGCTCTGAGAGGTTCACCGATAAGTTCACTAATATTTCCTACGAAGACTCAGACAAGGATCTTATCATGTACATATTCGATAGACTTAATTCGCGGGGTGCTAAGCCGGGTTCTTCCCCTGTTGTTGTCTATGAGCCAGATTCGCCCGCCATGAATAAAATTTTTAGCATCGAGCATATCTTTCCAAAAAATCCAAAGCGTAACCCACCGTCGCTTCGTCACAACATAGGCAACCTGATCGCTCTTAACACTGACCTGAATGGTTCGTTCAACGATATGCTTCCTGCAGATAAGTTGAAATTCATACGCGATCCGAAGAATGTAGATAAGGTAAGGCAGCTGACTTCTTTGCCGATCTTCACTGAGCTTATTGATGAGTTCGAGAGTTGTTTTTCTGCTTGGGATGATTCTGTTATCGAAAAGAGAGCCGCAACGCTTGCATCACAGTCATTCGTGTCACTTGCTTCATTCTGACCTATAACTTGTTCTATGTCTTCTGATTCAAGTCTTTACTGGGGGGTTCCCATTGTTGCGATTATCTCCGGTGTTGGTGGTTTCGTTTATGATATTAATAATAATTTAGTATCCACGCTTGCCTACTTTCTAATAACTTTTGGGTTCGCCGGACTTCTTTGGTGGGCTACTAGAATCGATGAGGCAAAAACAAGTAGAAGAGAGCTCTTGGCTTCAAGACAGCCCGCTACGATTTTAGTTAAAGATGAGCTTGAGGCCCGTATTCGTGAGGCCGCCCAGTTCAAGGCGGAGCTGGAGGCCAAGCGTGCCGAGATTGCGGCACTCAAGTCAGGCCTTAATCGATCAGACGCCACGGAGCTTAATGAGGCTATCGCGCAGCTCTACGTCGGCATTGAATTCGAGCGTGGACGGGCTGAGGGCGAGTTCGCCCAAGTCTTGGCGGGGCTTTCTGAGTCTGTTGACAGCTTATTTGCAGCTGCCGCCTTGGTCAAGGGAGCGCCCACTCCGGGAGAGCGTTTCGTAGACCAGCCTGCAGGATCCTGTAAGGTGTTTAAGACCGAGTTAACCTCCGACGCGGCGCTGAAGGGGACGATCAAAGTCGTACGCAGTCCTTGGGTCGGTTTCTTGGCCAACGGAAAGCTTAAGGTCATCACCGCCAGCAACGTTTCCGTTTACGCCTGATTTATGGGAGCTATTGTTGGCATCGACCTAGGTACGACCACTACTGTGGCTGCCCGTTTCAACGCGGGTGGAGAGCCGGAAGGCGTCGACCTTTGGAACGACGAGAAGTACATTCACTCGGCTTTCTTCTTTGATGCTTCCAATCCCGATGAACCTGCCATGATCGGTGAAATGGCTCGCGACGCGGCCGGCCTCCAGGAGGGTGCTTTCAGTCTGTATAAGAGGGATATGGGGACGGATAAGTTCTACGAGGCCTACGGACGATCCTATTCCCCTTCAGGCCTCACCAAGCTGATGCTTGAAAGGCTGTTACGACACCTAATGGGGCTCTATGGCGAGGTTTCGTCTTTGGCTATTACGGTGCCGGCTAATTTTGCTAACCGAGCACGCATGCAGACTGTCCAAGCTGCCTTCGATGCGGGTTTCCCTGCCCCTATACAGGTGATCGATGAGCCGACGGCCGCAGCCCTCTATCACGCGCATACTTCGCCGACACCGCTGGAGGGGAATTACCTTATTTACGATTTCGGAGGAGGTACGCTGGATGTGAGTATCATCAATATCAGCGGTGGTGACATCAATGTTGTCCGCTCTGACGGTGTGGCCAGGTTGGGAGGGATGGACTTGGATAAGGTCGTCTACGATCTAATCCAGGCTGAGTTTTTCCGACTTAAGGGTGAGAACTTCTCGATCGAAGACACCGGTTTCAATGTTGCCCAGGCTGAAAAGATCAAAGAGCAGCTCAGTGATTCACCAAGCCGGACGGTAAGCATTTACACCACCAACCACGGGCGTGTGAACGTAACCATTACGCGGGAGGCTTTTGTCGCAGCAGCAAAACCGATTTTCGACCGCTCTTTTGAGTGCGTCGAAAGAGTCCTGAACGCTGCGTTCATGGATAAGGATGAGATCGCAGGTGTCTTCATGGCGGGCGGTACCAGCTATATCCCTGAGCTCGAGCGTAGGCTTGCCGACATGTTCGGCTTCCCGCCTGTGCGTCGTAACCCTAGCCAGGCTATCGCATTGGGTGCCGCTGTCTTCGCTG
>JACCEB010502080.1_pt1 | contig 11482 bp, 12 predicted proteins | sample 7454761 | NCBI WGS metagenome assembly JACCEB01 (sample SAMN15323454, study PRJNA562643) | freshwater metagenome | isolation source: river surface water | place: USA:Blue River Watershed | collected 2017-08-18 | reverse complement strand
CTGGAAACCGGGCTGGTTCTCGGGATTTGTTTTGGGACGGACTTTTGCGTCGGCTTTGGAGCGGGTTTCTTGGTGGGCGAAGACGAGGGGGGGCGAGGCGGGGGCAGTGGCTTCTTTGACGTTGGGATGGGCGGCTTTTTGGCTGGAGGAGTCTTCTTGGCCTGCGAAACGCTGTTTTTTTGGGAGTCCAAGAATGCCTTCTTTTTGGCGGCGTCTGAATCCGCTGCGCCGTTGGACGTGGGAGCGAGAGGGACACTCACCAGCAGGAGGATTGGGAAAACTGTGACAAGAAACCGTGAAAACACGGGCGACAGTTCAGCAGGACGGATTCCTTGTGACGAGTGGGGTTTTGCAGGGGCCAGGGTCTTGGCATGCGAGCGGCTTTGCCGATCGGCGTAAGGGTTTTTCCCTGATTGTTTGGAGTGTCCGAGTTTTTCGGGCATTCGTTTTGGTTACGGAGATGTCGATACGAGTTCCAGTGGGTACGAAGATTTTGGTGGTTGATGACGAGGCAGCGATTCGCTGTGTTCTCTCCGAAATTCTTTCTGGCAGCGGCTTGGATGTGGTTTCTGCGGGGTGTGCTGAGGAGGCTCTCCGCCTCTTTGACGACTGTCGGGTTTCTCTGACATTGACCGATCGGAACATGCCGGGGATGGGCGGGGTTGAACTGGCGATGCTGCTTAAGAAGCGTGCGCCTGGGCATCCGGTTTTGATGGTGTCGGGGATGGCGTCGGACGGTTTGTCTAGGGAGGAGGGGGTTGTTGATGGTTTTTTGATGAAACCATTTTCGCGTGCATCGGTTTTGGATGGTGTGAGGAAGGTGTTGGGACTTCACGGCGATTTCTAGTGGTAACGGGCGGGGCACTCGGGGCGGTGACGATACGAAACGGAAAAGTGTGATGCGGGGGATGAGGCGTGTCGTTGGTTGGTGGGTTGGCCCATGTGTGAGTCTGTGCGGGGGCGAAATGTGCAGGATAGGCTGGGTCCTGTATGCCTTGACGTGCGGTCACTGCGGGGAGACATTACCAAACGGTCGTTTTGCGGCCTTCTCAGATTTTCTTAAAATTATGCAAGCACATCTCGTTGAAGAGGCATTGAGGGTGGTTCCAAACATTAACCAGCAGGTTCTCGTGAACTTGGTGAGCCGACGGGTTCGCCAGTTGAATCAAGGAGATCGCCCTCTGACGGAGGTGAGTGTTCGGGATGGTTTGTCTGACGTTGCTCTCAAAGAGTTGATTGACGGCAAGTTGAACTGGATGGTGCTGGAGTCCTGATTGGTTTGATTTCGGGGCGATCGGGCGGTTGGTTGAGGATTGTGGGCGTTCTGAGTTCGGGGCGCCCTTTTTTCTTTGATGCGTTATGTCCAATCACGGTGAAGTGTGTGTGAATCGGAAGGCGTTGAGGGATTTTCACATTCTAGAGCGGCATGAGGCGGGTGTTGAACTGAAGGGGACGGAAGTGAAGAGCGTTCGTAATGGACATGCGAATGCGATGGGAGCGTTCGCTCGGGTCGAGAATGGGCAAGTCTGGGCGTACGACTTGGACATTAAGCCGTACGAGAAGGCGTCGCACGAGCAGCATCAGGCAAAGCGTTCGCGGCGCTTACTGTTGCACCGCAAGGAGATTGATCGGTTGTTCGGACTGACTCAGGTGAAGGGCAATGCGTTGGTGATTTTGAGAATGTACTGGAAAGGCTCTCGCGTGAAGGTGGAGCTGGGAGTGGGTTCGGGGAAGGAACGTGCGGATCAGCGGGCGGATTTGAAGGAGCGGGTCGAGAAACGAGAGACTGATCGTCTCGTTTCAGCGTTCAACCGGTCGAGGGGGGTGTAGAGGGGGGGGCGAGGTTTGGAATGCGCTTGGCCTTCTTCGGTAATGGGGCTGCAATCGTGGCCTTATGAGACTTCCTACTCTATTTGCTGCGTTCATTCTCACGGCGTCACCAGTACTAGCGGATTTAATCGGGGTTGGGGCGAATGTGCCGGACGCTTCGGCGCGGGACCAAAATGGTAAAGATGTGGTGCTGAAGGAGGTCTTCAGCCGCGGGGTTACGCTGGTTTATTTTTATCCGAAGTCGGACACACCGGGCTGCACCAAGCAGGCGTGCAGTATGAGAGACGACTGGAAGACGTTGCAGGAAAAGGGGATTCAGGTGCTAGGGGTGAGCGGGGACCCAGTTTCTGCACAAAAAGCGTTTGAGGAGAAATATCAGCTTCCGTTCACGATTGTGTCGGACGTTGACGGCAAGGTGGCGGCGGCTTTTGGCGTTCCGATGAATAATGGGAAGGCGCAGCGATCCTCCTTCCTTGTGCGTGATGGCAAGGTGGTTTGGACGATGGTGAAGGCGTCGACGCAAGATCACTCGAAGGACGTGATTAAGGCGTTTGAGTCCTTGGCGAAGTAATGAGGGGGGAGTGAGCGTGTGATGAAGCCGGAAGCATGGTTTGCTTTCGGCTTTGTTATCTCTCGGTCGATTCAGCGGGTTGCAAAGTCGTGCGGTATGGACCGCGAAGCATTGTGTTGGGCCTGAAGCTCCAACGAGGGGACGTTAATCTGCTGTCGACCGGATTTCTCCGGATTTAAGAAGGGTGCGGAGGGCTGTGCCAGAGGGGGCGTCTTCGGGGGTTCGGATTACTTTTCCGTCGTGTCCTAGGGTAATGCTGAAGCCGCGCTCCATGGTGGAGTCGGGTGACAACACCTTAAGGAGGGCGTCTTTAGCGGACAACTGATGGCGTAAGGTTTCTAGGCGGTGCAGGGCAGCCCGTCGGAGGGTTTCGTGGTTTGATTGGATATGTTGCCGGCGGGCGGCGATTTGTTGATCTGGGCGGTGACGAGCGACGGTTTCGCGCAAGATTTCGATACGTTGGACTTTGGAGCGAACGGATTGGGTTGCGGACTGGGTGAGATGTGAAGTGATCAGGTCGAGGCGCTGTTGTTCCTCTTGGATTCGTTGGCGGGGCATGTCGAATAATCGACTGAGGCCGAGAATTTTCACGCGGTCCTTGAGTCGGTCGAGGTTGCTGGTGAGGCGTTGACGCATCCATTGGGCGGCCCCTGTGACGAAGGATTCGATTTCGGACTGATCGCGCGCAACGCGTTCAGCGGCTGCGCTGGGGGTTGGGGCTCTGAGGTCGGCGACGAAGTCGGCGATGGTGGTGTCGGTTTCATGTCCAACGGCCGAAATCACGGGGATATTGGAGGCTGCGATGGCGCGGGCGACCACTTCTTCGTTGAAAGCCCAAAGATCTTCGAGGCTTCCGCCACCTCGACCGACGATGAGGGTATCGATTACGGGTGTGGAGCGGCCTGAGACTTCGTTGGCGTGTGCGATGGCGGCGGCAATGTCTTCGGCGGCGCCGTCGCCTTGCACTTTGCAAGGGAAGAGGAGGAGGCGCACGTATGGGGCGCGGCGGGAGAGAATGTTGAGCATGTCCTGGATCACGGCGCCTGTGGCGGAGGTGATGAGGGCGACGGTGGCTGGGATGGCAGGGATGCGGCGTTTGCGTTCGCGCGCGAAGAGTCCTTCCGTTTCGAGGCGGCGTTTGAGGGCCTCAAATTTTGCGTAGAGGAGGCCTTGGCCGCCGGCGCTGACGCCATTGACGCGGAGTTGGTAGGTGCCGCGCGGTTGGTAAAGGGAGACGATGCCGTTGACTTCTACGGCCATGCCTTCCGTGAGGGGAATGTTGGGGCGAAACCAAACGCAACTCACTGCGGCGTTGGCATCTTTGAGGGTGAAGTAGACGGCGCGCGGTTGGCTTTTAACGCCGCTGACCTCGCCGGTTACGAGGACTTGTCCGATTTGCTTTTCGAGGGTCTGGAGGACGCGTTCGTTGAGTTGCGAGACGGTGATGGAGTTCCCGGGGGGCATGGAAGGATCTTAAGGTTTTGCCGTTCTTCGGGCGAGTGAAGCGGGGCCTGAAAGCGGTCTTTTTTTGGGTCGCTTGGTTGAAGTCTTAGGGGAGGGTTGCGATGGAATTTGGTTTATCTCGGCATGGACGAGTTCGCACAGACGGAGTGGGAGGCCGTTGGCGAGTTGGTAAAAGACGTTGCGGCCGTCAGGGTGAGGGCAGAGCACGCCTCGGGAGACAAGCTTAGCCAAGTGCTTGGAAACATTGGCTTGGGAGGTGCCGACGAGATCGACAATTTCGGAAACGCAACGGGGTGCGTCACACAGGGTTTGCAGGATTGCGAGGCGAAGGGGGTCGGACAACGCGCTGAAGAGGGCGGCCACGGACTCAAGTTGAGCGTTTGAAAGAGGCGTTTTTTTTGTTGAACCCATAACCAAATGGTTATAGGAATCTGACCATGAATGAAGGAGTAGTGCAAACAGCAAATACGGAAAAAAACGTCTCGGCAGGGAGTTGCGTGGTCAGGCGGGTGCCGGCTCAGGAGGCAGCGTTGATGATGGGGCGTCCGGGAGTTCGAGTGATTGATGTGCGGACTTCGGTGGAGTTTGAGGGGGTGCGGGTGGCGGGTGCGGAGTCGGTGCCATTGGATCGGTTGGAACCGTCGAGGTTCATCGGAGGGGGCGGAAGCGGCGTGTTGGTGTTTTGTCAGAGCGGTGGCCGAGCGGGTCGTGCGGCGGAGCGGTTGGCGGGTGCGGGCGTCGAGGGATGCGTGGTGGTTGATGGGGGGATGGATGCGTGGGTTGCTGCGGGGCTCCCAGCGGTGAGGGGAGTGGGGGGTGGGCTTCCGTTGATGCGGCAGGTTCAGTTGGTGGTTGGCGCGTTGGGCGCGACGGGAGCGGGCTTGGCCCTTTGGGTTGATGTGCGATGGGCCTGGATGCCGCTCGTGATTGGGGCAGGGCTCTTGATGGCGGGGGCAACGGGCTTTTGTGGGCTTGCTCTGGTGTTGGCGCGGATGCCTTGGAATCGTCGCGAACGAGGGGGTACTTCTTGCGCAACAAACGTTAAGGCAACTTGTTGTGGTGAAGGAGAGGGAGGGGCGGTATGAGCGGTGCGACAAATGCCCGTCGGATTCTCATCGTGGGTGGGGTGGCTGGCGGGGCGTCTGCTGCGGCGAAGGCGCGTCGAGTGGGGGAGCAGCACGTGATTCAAGTCTTTGAAAGGGGTCCGTATATCTCGTTTGCGAACTGTGGTTTACCTTATCACATCGCGGGGGATATTCCGGACCGCGGGAAGTTGGTGGTGATGACGCCCGAGAAGTTGGCGTCACGCTCGAACATCGTGACTCATCTTCGGCACGAGGTGGTTGGGATTGACCGGGATCGGAAGGTCATTCAAGTGCGCGACGGAGCGGGTAATGAGCGGGAGGAGCGGTACGACAAGTTGGTTTTGAGTCAGGGGGCGCGTCCGTTTGTTCCGGAGATTCCTGGGGTTGGGTTACCGCACGTATTCACGTTGCGGGATATCCCGGATATGGACCGGATTATTGGGTTCTTGGAGGAGCGTCGTCCGCAACGGGCGGTGGTGGTGGGGGGCGGGTTCATTGGATTGGAGATGGCGGAGGCGTTTTACCATCGGGGGATGTCCGTCACGGTGGTTGAGCGGAATGGGCATTTGTTGCCGGTGTTGGATGGCGATATGGGTGCAAGTTTGACGGAACGAACGATTCGTGAGCGGTTTCGGGTTGAGACGCGCGTGGTGGTGAAGGGGTTCTCGGAGTCGGGTGTAGAGCTAGAGGATGGGCGTGTCTTGGAGGCGGATGTGATTTTGTTGAGTGTGGGTGTGCGTGCGGAGGTGGAGTTAGCGAGACGGTGTGGACTGGAGATTGGTGAGACGGGCGGGATTCGGACGAACGGCCGGATGGAGACGTCGGATCCGGATATTTACGCGGTGGGTGATGCCGCGGAGACGGTGCACTCGGTTTCTGGGGGGAGAGCTCGGATTGCATTGGCTGGGCCGGCGAATCGGCAGGGTCGTGTGGCGGGGGCGAATGCGGCGGGGGCTCGGATGGTTTTCCCTGGGGTGCAGGGAACATCGATTGTTCGGGTGTTGGACACCGTGGCTGGCTTTTCGGGGATAAACAGTCGGGAGGCGAAGCGGTTGGGCTGGACGGTGTTTACGAGTGTGACGAGGGATTTCAGTCACGCGCATTACTATCCCGGCGCAAAGCCGATGTTTGTGAAACTGATCGCGGAAGAGGGGAGCGGCCGATTGCTGGGGGCGCAGGTGGTGGGGGAAGTGGGGGTGGACAAGCGGGTGGATGTTTTGGCGACGGCGATTGCGGCGCGGATGAGTGTATTTGATTTGGAGAACCTCGATCTCGCCTATTCGCCGCCGTTTGGGTCGGCGAATGATCCGGTGAATGTGGCGGGTTTCGTTGGGGCCCACATTGCGCGTGGCGATGTCGCGACGGTGGACTCTTCGGTCTGGCGTCCGTCTGGGGAGGTTGTTCTTGATGTGCGTGATTCGGATGAGTTGGCGGAGTGGGGATGGATCCGTGGGGCGCTGAATATTCCTTTGGACTCGTTGCGGACGAGGTTGTCGGAGATTCCGGAGGGGTGTGAGGTTGTGACTTACTGTCAGAAGGGGCAGCGCGGGTATTTGGCGGCGTGCATTCTTCAAGGGATGGGGCGTTCTGTGAAAAACCTGAGGGGCGGCTTTTTGCAGGCGCGGTTGAATGGGATGCCGGTTGAGCGTGGTTGAGCCGGAGTGGGCGGAGGGTGTTCTACCGATTGTTGTTTGAGCGGGAGCGTTTAGGGTAAGGGGATGAAGCGTTTGTCTGAACTGCGTTGGAACTCTGTGCTCGGGACTGGTTGTGCGTTGGTCTGCTCAGTCGTGTTTGGGTCACTCGGGGCTGCGGATTGGACGTTTTATCGGGGGCCTGGGCATGACGGGGTGGTGCGGGGGGAGATGTGGTCGGTTCCGGGTAAGGCGATTGGACCGGCGTGGCGGACGCAGGTGGGGGTGGGGACCGCGTCGGTGGTGGGGCGCGGCGGGCGGGTCTACACTTCGGGTCATTTGAGCGGGCGCGAAGTGGTTCAGTGTATCGATGTGGGGACGGGCAAGTCGGTATGGCAGTTTGGGTTCGATCAGCAGCTGGATCCGAACTTGTTTGAGGGTGGGGCGCGGGCGACTCCGACGTTGAGCGGCGACCGGTTACTGGTGCAGGGGCATGAGGGGGACTTGATTTGTTTATCAGCGGCGGAAGGGAAGGAGTTGTGGCGTAGGCATTTGGTTCGTGAGTTTAAGGGGGTTCGTCCGGAGTGGGGGTACTCTGGGGCGCCATTGGTGATGGACGGGGTGGTGTATCAGGATTGCGGGGGGCGCGGTGCGTCAACGGTGGCGGTGAGTTTGGCGGATGGGCGGACGGTGTGGAATGCTGGGGAGGATCGGGCGGGCTACGGTACGCCGGTTGTGATGGGGATTGATGGGCGGAGGTGCTTGGTGATGTTCAAGGCGGAGGCGTTGGTGGGATTGGATTTGGCGACGGGGGGTGAGCTATGGCGTTTCCCTTGGAAGACGGCGTATGACGTGAATGCCGCGACGCCTTTGTTGGTCGGCAAAAACCGGATTCTGATTAGTTCCGGTTACAATGCAGGGGCGGCAGTGGTGGAGATTAACGCGGGAAAAGTTTCGTTGGTGTGGACTTCGAAAGTTTTGCGTGCGCACATCAACTCGCCGGTGGTTTTGGGGGATTTTGTGTATGGGATTGATGGCAATACGGGTGGTGGAAACTTGGTGTGTTTTGATGCGCGGACAGGGCAGAAGGTGTGGGAGGAGAAGAGTGTGAAAGGCGGCGCGCTGGTGTTGCGGGGAGAGGACTTGGTGGTTGTGAGCGAGAAGGGAGAGCTGGTCTTTGCTGCGGCATCGCCGAGCGGATTTAAGGCGAGACAGCGGTTTGATGTGTTGTCGAAGCGGGTGTGGGCGCAGCCTGCAGTGATTGACGGACGGATTTTTGTTCGGGACAACGCGGGGACGATGGCGTGCTTGGAGGTGGGAACAGGGTTTGGGCGGTAGAGATTTTTTGTGCACCTCTGTAAATCGCTTTGGTGACGCCTTTTTTGCAAAAGGCAGTTTGTTTTTCTGCGATTTTGTCAGAGATATTGCGTACGCAGTCGGAACGTAAAGTGTTCGCACTTGATGTTCTGTTGTTGTTTCCCCCCTCGCAACGAGCACTCCGTGCCGGGCTGGCGCTAGGTTGACCTAGCGGTTGAGCAGTCGGCGCAGAGCGGGGGGATTGATGCGGGACGAACGCAGCGTTTGGTTCAGCGTTTAGTTTGGGGTTCGGCTAAGTGGGGCGTCGGTTCGAATAAGCAGTTTAACCTTCAGTTATCGAAATTGTTATGAGTCGCGCAAAAGAAAGCATTCGTTGGGTTGTGATTGGAATAGCTCTTCTGGCGTTAGTGCCTGCGGGGTTGGTATTTCTGGCGAATCAGAATGGTGAAGATTCTCCAGCCAAGTCGGTGGTTGAGAAAAAGGTTCGCCTGAAGGACCGAACTGACATTTTAAGTCGGTAGGGCGGTCACGGTTCGAGAGGGGTTCGTTCGTTGGACGAAATCTCTTTCTGTGGTTGGTTGAACGACATCGGTTGCGGAGGGTGTCCGGCGCGGTGCCGGATTAGGTGTCGCGATGGGTGGGTGTCGGTCGGCCTGGGCGGAAGTGTTCGAGGTGGGTGACGGAGGCTTTAACAGCTTGGAATCCGGGTGTTTGAGTGAGTGCGGCTAGGGTTTCGCGAACACAGGATGCGATGTCTTCGGGGCTGAGTTCGGCTCGGCAGTTTACGATAACTTGCGCGGAGCGGATGTCGGTGCCGATGGTTTGTGAGAGTTCTGGAACGAAATCGTTGCGGACGAGGTTGATGATGGCGAGGTCACCGGACAGCGCGTGATCTGGGCTGAGGGTCATCTTGAGGTGGGCGATTTCGGCGCCGAGGTTTGCGATGCGGTTGCGGGTTCCTTCGGCGAGGGCTTTGAGAAAATCGTCGGGTTGGAAGTTTGCGGACGACTGGAGGTCGAGGGTGGCGTTGAGCCATCCGAGAAGGGCTTCGCCTTCTGCGTAGGTGTCGTAGTCGATTTCCATGACGGCCGCTGCGGTTTGCTCTGCGGAGAGGATTTGTTCGATCCAAGCCTGAGTGCCTTCGCCGGTTCGTGCGGAGAGGGTGTGGACGGGTTTTCCGGGGAAGCGTTCTTCGAGGGCGCGACGGGTAGCGGTGAGGGTGTCAGAGTCGAGTGTGTCGCACTTGTTAATGACAAGGATGTCCGCTTCCTCCAACTGTTTGAGAAAGATGTAGGCGACTTTTGGAGAGAAGGATGCTCCGGGATCGAGGCCCAAGATTCGGCGGAGTCGGGTGGGGTCGCAGAGGACGCTGAGGGGGGCTATGTGGAAGCGGTCGCCGTAGATTCGCCGGAGCGGGTAGGTGACGGTGGCGACGAGGTCGGTGCAACTGCCGACGGGTTCGGCGATGAAGATATCGGGGCGCGAGGTTTCCGTGAGTTTGGTGGCTGCGTCGACGAGGGAATTGAAGCGGCAGCAGAAGCAGCCTCCGGGAATTTCTTCGGTGGCGAATCCGCGGTTTCGGAGCATTTGTGTGTCGACGAGTTCGCGGCCTTGGTCGTTGGTGATGAGGCCGACTCGCAGGTTTTGGTCGGCGAGGTGTTGAGCGAGCCGAGCGACGGTGGTGGTTTTTCCTGCGCCGAGGAAACCACCGATCATGATGTATTTGGCGGTCATTGGTTTTGAGGGGTGAGGTTGTGAAAAAGGCCGGCTTGGGGGCCGGCCTTGTTTCGGTGCAATGAGGGGGTTGATTACCGAGTGCCGGCTCAGGGGAGCGGGAAGCGGCAGGTGAGGTTGCGTACCTTTTCCTTTACGCGACTGAAGACAGCGGGGTTTTGGATGTCTGAGAGAACCTCATTGATGAGGTCGGCGATTTGGGTCATTTCGCCCTCTTCCATCCCGCGAGTTGTGACGGCAGGGGTGCCGATGCGGATACCACCTCCGAGCGTGATTTTCTCGGTATCGAAAGGAATCCCGTTTTTGTTGACGGTGATGCCGGCGTGATCGAGGGCTTCTTGGGCTTGTTTGCCGTTGAGACCTTTTGGTCGAAGGTCGACGAGCATGAGGTGGTTGTCCGTTCCGCCAGAAACGATTCGGAAACCGTGTTCTGCGAGGCGCGCTGCGAGGGTGACTGCGTTTGACACAATCTGCTTCGCGTACGTCTGGAAGGAGGGTTTGAGGGCTTCGAGGAAGCACACGGCTTTGGCTGCGATGACGTGTTCAAGCGGTCCTCCCTGGCCGCCTGGGAAAACTTGGGAATCAACGCTTTTTGCGTATTTTTCTTTGCAGAGGATGAGGCCTCCACGCGGGCCGCGAAGGCTTTTGTGCGTGGTGGTGGTGACAAAGTCTGCGAGCGGCACGGGGGTCGGGTGTACGCCTGCGGCGACGAGTCCTGCGATGTGGGCCATATCGACGAACAGGTACGCGCCGACGGAATCGGCGATGGCGCGCATGCGTTCGAAGTCGATGACGCGGGGATAGGCGCTGGCTCCAGCGGTGATCATGCGCGGTTTGGTTTCGAGCGCCATTTTCGCGAGGTTGTCGTAATCGATGCGCTCGTTTTCTGCGGATACCCCGTAATGAACGATGTCGAACAGTCTACCGGAGAAGTTGGCTTTGTTTCCGTGGGTGAGATGCCCCCCGTGCGCGAGATCCATGGTAAGGATACGGTCGCCGGTTTGTAGCACCGAGAAGTAAACAGCCATGTTGGCTTGGGAGCCGGAGTGTGGCTGGACGTTGGCGTGTTCTGCGCCGAACAGCTTTTTGGCGCGGTCGATGGCGAGTTGTTCAACGACGTCGACATTCTCACATCCGCCGTACCAGCGTTTTCCGGGGTAGCCTTCAGCGTACTTGTTGGTGAGGCATGAGCCTTGGGCCTCCATGACGGCCTTTGAAGTGAAGTTTTCTGAGGCGATGAGTTCGATGTTTTCGAACTGGCGCAGGGCCTCGGCTTGGATGGCAGTTGCGATTTCTGGATCGGTGCAAGCCAGAGCGCTGGAGGTGGTTTCCGAAAGGTGCGAGAGCTTTTCCACGCGACGTTCATGCCGACCGCCTTCGAAGGCGGTGGAAACAAATGCATCAATGATTGCGCCAACCGATTCCGGACGGACGTGGTTTGAGCCGATGCAGAGAACGTTGGCGTTGTTGTGCTGCCGGGTGGTTCGGGCGTCGTCGACGGAGGCGATGAGTGAAGCCCGGATATCGGCGAAGCGGTTGGCGGCGATGCTCATGCCGATTCCACTTTTGCAGACGAGAATTCCAAAATCAGATTCGCCGGCGGCCACGCTTTTGCAGACGGCTTGAGCGAAGTCGGGGTAGTCGACGCTCTCGGCATTATAAGCGCCGAAGTCGGAGACGAGGAGGCCACTGAGGTTCAGGTGAGAGAGGACGGCCTGTTTGAGATCGAATCCACCGTGATCGGCGCCGATGGCGATACGGAGCGGGTGGCCGGGAACGGGTTGAACGGGGGTGGCGGTGTGGTTCTCGTTACTCATGGTTGTGTCAGAGGCGTGGATCGTTTCGCTTTT
>JACCEB010385687.1_pt1 | contig 11497 bp, 13 predicted proteins | sample 7454761 | NCBI WGS metagenome assembly JACCEB01 (sample SAMN15323454, study PRJNA562643) | freshwater metagenome | isolation source: river surface water | place: USA:Blue River Watershed | collected 2017-08-18 | reverse complement strand
GGGGACGCCTGAAAGCTGGCTTCGCATGCAAGAAGCCCTGGATCTTTGGGCTGCGGAAATGAAATTCAAAAACAATCCCAAACTTGCACCGAGAGCAATGGTCGCCTGAAAAGAAAAAGCCCCAAGCATCGCTGCGTGGGGCTTTTTTAATTTGGCTCCTCAACCTGGGCTCGAACCAGGGACCTACGGATTAACAGAAAACAGTGCTTTTGAAATACCCTTGTTTTGTGTGGTCTGCAGCGTGAAATATCTTGATGTGCAATAAAGTGTGTAATTGATGTTTTTTCATCATTTGCAAGAGCTGTCCAGCTCTGGACGCTCAAGGGTGTCTGGACGCTTGGGCTATTCTGGACGGTCTAGGGGTGTCCAGATTCTGGACGCTTTGTCTGCTCTGGACGGGCAGGGGGCGTCAAGAATGTTAATGTTTAAACGGCTGCTTTAGGCTTTGCTGAGACATTCGCGGCGTTTTGATGAACTTGCAAGCTACACATAATTTATGACAAACAACGTCGTCGTACCCTATGCAATAAACTTTGCCTCCATCGAGCTATGTCTGTTGCGAATTGTAAGTAAGCTGAAAAACGGGTCTTCATAACAAATCGATGGGCAGTTCTTTCAAATTACAGGGGCGGCAAAGCAAATAACCTTGCCCCAGCTGGCACCCCAAGGCTGAAAGCTGTTCCAGCTGTTTCTGCGTCTCTATGCCTTCAACTACTAGTGTGCGTGAAAAATGGCCTGCTAATTGCACCATCGCCTGAACAATTGCTTGCACCATCGGATCGTCAAGGGCTTGCACAAAGCTACGATCGAGTTTGATTTTGTCAAACGGCAAAGTGTGCAAGCGCGACAAGCTCGATTGCCCAGTGCCAAAGTCATCAATGGCGACAGTGATTCCCAAAGCCTGCAAGTCCAATAAGTTGTCACGAACCTGAGGCAAGTTGTAGTGAAACACCGATTCGGTAACTTCAAACTCCAAATGCCGAGCAAGCCCAATGTCAATAGCCTCAATGTGGCTGATGACTCGATGCGCAAAGTCAGGAAGTCCTAGCTCAATGCCAGAGACGTTGATGGCAACCCTGGCTGCTGGCCAGCACTGCAGCAGAGTGGGTAAATCCTGCAAAACCTTTTGCAATAAGTACTCGCCAATCTGAACAATCAAGCCCTTGGCTTCTGCAACCCCAATGAACTCGTCAGGCGCGACCTGGCCCAACTCCTCATCTTGCCAACGACAAAGCGCCTCTAGCGAGATTACTTTGCGAGAGAGAAGGTCCATTTCTGGCTGATAGGCGAGCTCTAGCTCGTGCTGAGCAATAGCGCGCAGCAGTCTGTCTGCAATTTTGAATTGACGGTGATCAGTTCGAAATGTGTCTGAACTATTGACTAAATTCATAGATAAATTTTTGACCAGCATATTAAGACTAATTGAGGTCCTCCAATAAATGCCCAGTTTCTAGTTATGGTGGGTGATATCAATAGATATTAGTCGCCCTCTCAAAGAAGCCTTGATCCAGTTGTTGCGTTGCTTGTGCAAGGTTGGGGATCTCTGCCAGCCGCTCTGACACGACCAAACTAGGACTAACACCAGTGCGAGGATAACCCCTTAGCGCCTGCCTTATACTTTTTTATCGTTGACAATTTTCACAGATTAAGCAGTATTTCTGGCATTTTCTCCACCTATGCCAAATCCTAAACACCCCAAACTTTTAGGTGCACAGCTCACCGAAATGACCGCCCGAGACCGGCCTTCTACTGTGGTGGGAGTTCCGGCCGTGCTCACGGTCGTATGGATGCATTGGGGGCATATGGCTAACAACTTAGTGTTGGGCTGGATGAGCTTCATGCTCGCAACCCTGGTTGTCAGGCTATTGCTGGGCTGGCATTGGCAGTCTGTGCAGGATGACCCCACTCAGTGGCGCCAAGCGCTTTATTGGCGAATGCTGGTGTCTGCAATCTACGGACTGGGCTGGGGCGGATCAATGATCGTGCTCAACACGGGAACCCTAGATGTTCTTACTGCATTCAAGGTGGGCACACTAACAGCGGCTCTGGGCATCATGCTCAACTCGATGAGCGTGGTCTTCGCCGTGTACCTAGCATTTTTGCTACCGTGCTGGGTGTCGCTGATCGTCTACATCTTTTTTGCCAGTGGCTTCTTGTCTTCTCAGGACGCCATTATTTGCGGTGTGTCTGTAACAATTTTCGGCGTGGTGCTGATCGGTTCTTCGTCAAGCATTGCGCGTCTAACAAGGATGTTCTTTCTGAGCAAGTTCGCGCTGGATGATGCACTGGCCGAAACCCGCGAAAGCCATGAGCGCGAGATTGCTCTCTCGCAGCAACTGGCCGAACAGGCACGGCGCGATGCGCTCACTGGCGCACATAACCGGCGGCACCTTGGCGAGCAATTAGACTTTCAACTTGCAAGCTTCTTGCGCACTCTACAACCGTTCTCGGTGATATTGATTGACATCGATCACTTCAAGCATATCAACGACAACTACGGTCATGATGTGGGCGATCTGGTACTCAAGGGCTTAACGAACACAATGGCACAAACCTTGCGCGAGATTGATGTCTTTGGGCGCTGGGGGGGCGAGGAGTTTATGTGCATCCTCCCCTACACCGACAGCGACGAGGCTCTTCGTTGCGCCGAGCGACTACGTCAATCTCTGAATTGCGTTAATTTCAGTGAAAGTAGCTTTGACTTGCGAGTGACCGCATCATTTGGCGTTGCCACATCACAGAACGGCGATTGTGTGCAGGACATTGTCAAGCGATGTGATCAGGCTCTTTATCGCGCGAAATCTGAAGGTCGTGATCGTGTGGTGGCGTACCAGTGGAGTTTAGATGCAACTTGATTCAAGTACACTGATTTTTTCCATTGGAATTCTGTCGCTGTTAATGGCATTCATCAGCTGGACATTCCCGGGCCCCATCATCGAACGTGATTACGGGCTCAAGACTTGGTCCATTGGCATCACCTTTGTCGCCATCAGCCTTATTCTCATTTTTTTACGTGGACTCTTGCATCCCTTTTGGGGGGTGTTCATGGCTAACATATGTTTGATGGCGGGGGGTACTTTGGGGCTGCTAGCCCCAGCACGCTTCTACCAGGTAAATGTGAGGTATTCAGTAGTCATACTGGCTTTGGTAGGGGGCATACTAGGCTTGCTTTTGCACACAGTCTGGGGCTACTCAATAGCATTTGCCATGATCGGTGTGTGTGTTGCCATGGCTGTGGTGATGCTCTACACCGTCAGGGTCGTTTACACCAACTCACCTCGACCCGTTCCATTTGCTGCACATGTTTTTGCTTGCAGTATGGGTCTTATGGGGGTGGCGTATCTGCTGCGTGCAACTGCCGTAGTTATAAACCCCGATGTGCCAGTTGGGCCTGTGTCTTTATCAGGCGGTCACCAGTCGATGTTAATTGTGGGGGCCTTGTTCGTTGTTTGCTCAACCATGAGTTTGTATGCGGTGGTGCACGATGAGCAAAAAAACGAGATTGCGGAGCGCGCACGTCGCGACCCCTTGACTGGTCTTTTCAATCGTCGAGCTTTTTTCGAGCTAGCCGATAAGCTTGATGCGCAAGGTGTAACTTTTTCGATTCTGATGATCGACATTGATCACTTTAAATCGATCAACGATAACCATGGCCATTTGGGTGGGGACCGTGTGCTGGTGCATGCAGCTAGGCTCATTCAAAGTGTATTCCGCACTGACGACATCGCCTGCCGTTTCGGGGGCGAGGAGTTCTGTGTTCTGCTGCATGAATGCAATCGTGCCCAAGCCCTGCAGTTGGCCCAAGAGCTCGTCAGCCGTTGGGCTGCCGAGCCACTTGACGTATCGGATGGGCCACGCGTCACGGTGACAACTTCGGTAGGGGTATCCACACGCGTCCGGGGGCAAACTTTACTCAAAACCATTAAGAACGCTGATACAGCTCTATACAGTGCGAAGCACCAGGGACGCAACCGCGCTGTGGAGTACTCTGAGGCTGCGGCTAAAGTCACCTAAATGCTTTAGCTATATTGAATGGTGCAATGATACTTTTCTGTAATGCAATCGGTCGCAACCCGCAGAGTAGTTAACCACCAGTCTGATCAAGCCTTCAATTGGTGGCTTACGCTGCATTTCTGTCATAGGTCTTCGATAAATAATTGATCTAACAACTGTTCGATACCTGCAAATGAATTGCAGCGAGGAGCCAGTTAGTAGTCTGGACGGTGCAGAGGTGTCCAGAGCAATTTGCGGTTAATGGTTTTTCGCTAGTTTGATTCCCAAAAAGGGAGAGCTTTATCATCAAAAATTTTGATACTTGACTGATGAAGGTGTCCAATTGTTGAACTCGATTTACTGGATAGATGACAGCTTTAGGCTGAGAGCAGCCGTTGAGCGCCAGTCGCTTAACGGCGGATCCAGAGCAGCAGCCGCCTTTTGAATGAAGCCGAAGTTGGCGCTTCATTCGGCTTGCACCAACCCGCTCTTGGCCGCATCCAAGACGGCCGCCGTCAAATCGCGAAGCAGTGTCGATGCCATCCGTGCGTGCTGCCAGTACAACGGGATGTCCAGCGGACTGTTGGGCTTGAGTTCGACCAATGCGCCGCTATCCAGATGTTCTCGCACCAAGCGTTCTGGATGCAATGCCCATCCTAGCCCACAGAGTGCTGCCGTAACAAACGCCTGAGGTGAGGGCAACATGTGACGTGGAATCTGTATAGAGTGACCACAGTGGCTCTCGACCCACCGCTGCTGCAACTCGTCCTTGGCGTTGAACATCAGGCTGGGAGCCGTTGCAAGACTTTCCGGGCTGGTTCCTTGTGGAAAGTATTGGGCCGTAAAGGCTGGACTGGCCGCCGCCAGGTAGCGCATGGCTCCCAAAGGCAAGCTGTTGCAGCCGGCAGCCGGTTCTTGTTTGGCCGTCACGGCGGCCAGTACCTGCCCGCTGCGCAACCACTCGGCGGTGTGACCTTCGTCATCCACCGCGATCTGCAAAAGCACCGGCGCGTCCCTGCCGAAGGCGGCGATGGCCGTGGTGAACCACGTGGCCAGGCTGTCGGCGTTGACGGCCAGCGGGACACTGGCACGCGTCGTTTCGGACTGAAGAAACGAGGGCATGCTCGCCTGGAGTTCATGCTCCAGCAGGCTCACCCGGTCGATGTGCTGGCACAAGCGACGCCCAGTCTCGGTGGCCTCACAGGGTTGTCCGCGCACCACCAGGGCACAGCCCAGACGCTCCTCTAGCAAACGGATACGTTGGGACACCGCAGATGGTGTGACGTGTAGCGCCTTTGCAGCCCGCTCAAAGCTGCCCTCTCGCACCACGGCTGCCAGTGTAAACAGGGATGGGTAGTCCAGCATGATGTAGTTCAGCTAATGTTGATTTAGTAAATGTAGCTTGTCTAAGTAGGGTTGGGCTGGCAATCTCGCTGCATGGACCCCATTGCCCCCACTTCAACGGCCATCTGGCCCATCTTCATCCAGGGCCTGGCGCTGAGCTTCGGTCTGATCGTCGCCATTGGTGCCCAGAACGCTTTTGTGCTCAGGCAGGGACTGCGGCGCGAGTACGTCGGCAGCGTAGTGCTCTTTTGCGCCACCGCTGACGCAGTCCTGATCATGGCCGGGGTCTTCGGCATGGCCCAGGCCCTGGGCCACCGGTCCGAATGGACGCGCGCCCTTGCGCTGGCCGGTGCAGCGTTTCTGGCCTGGTACGGCTGGAAGGCGCTGATGCGTATGCGCAACCCCTATCGCTTACAGGCGGCTTCCGGTGGCGAGGGCTTGAATCGGGGAGCAGCCATGGCGCAAGCAGCCGCCTTCACACTGTTCAATCCCCACGTTTACCTGGACACCGTGTTGCTGGTGGGCAGCATGGGCGCACAGCAACCCGAGCCCTTGCAGGGGTGGTTCGTCGCCGGGGCGGCGGTGGCCAGTGCCACCTGGTTCAGCCTGCTGGGGTTTGGCGCACGTTGGATGGCGCCGTGGTTCGCCCATCCGAGAGCTTGGCAAGTCTTGGACGGCCTGATCGGACTGACGATGTTGATGTTGTCCGCATTGATGGCTCGCCATGCCATCAACAGCTTATAGGAGGCCAGATGTACACGCCCAAGTACCACGCGCTGACCGACGTTGCAGCGATGCGCACTCACATCGCCGAGCATCATCTTGGTACCCGACCAAGCATCAGCATGGCAAAGTCGTTCCGACTTGGAACTATGTGACGGTTCATGCGCACGGCATGGCTCGCGCTATTGAAGACGCCGAATGGATCCTCGATGTGCTCAACAGGTTGACTGATGCCCAGGAGTCTCGGCGCGATACGCCATGGAAGGTGTCGGATGCACCGGCGGATTACATTGACCAGATGCTGCGGGCGTTGGTGGGCATCGACATCATGATTGAGCGGTTGGAGGGACGCCTCAAGGTCAGCCTGGTCGAGGACGAAAAGGATCGATTGGGGACCGTTGAGGGGCTGAGGGGTATGTCACATGCTTCGGCCCAGATTTTGTCTGACCTGGTGCTTTGTGAATTGACTCAGTTAGATGGCGGGCCCCGAGAGGGGTGACAATCAGCGACTCGCTGAACGCCACAGTGTGGCAGGACAGCGAGCAGCCCCCGCAGTGGTGCATGACAGACAGCTTTCGCTAGCATTTCTGTCATAGGACTCCGACAAAAAATTGATCAAGCAACTGTTCGATGCCTGCAAATGAATTGCAGCGATGAGTCAGTTAGTAGTCTGGACGGTGCAGGGGTGTCCAGAATCTGGACGCTTTGGTATTTGATGTCTTGGAAATTTTTTTAGCAGGTCGAAGGCAGCTCTAGTCTGATTGCCGTCATCGCAACGCAGGTGGCCAGCGAAAGCATTCGACCAGTATTAGCCATTTGAAGTCGACTCAGTCTATTTTCCTGATTGAATTATGCGTAAAGACTGATCACAAACGGTTTGCACTGCATTACCAACGAGCAAAGATGCAATCCAAGCTAGAACCAAAAAAGCCAGAGCTGTGTTGTGTCCTTGCAAGTCGTAGCTCTCCCAAATACCGCTCACGACGACGATGACAGCAAAGTGGCTCACAAATGTGCTGTAGGATGCGTCACTGAAGTAGCGGATCACCCTAGCCATTCTGGTTTTGGTACCAGACCAGCGTACTTGCGAAAGGCCATACAGACAGAGTGCAGTGGCCAAAGCGAAAATTAGGCGCGCTCGGGGGTCTGCGATCCAGTCCACTACCAAAAGAGCGCTGGTGATCCAAAACCATTTCCGCGCTCCCGAACTCTCGCGTGCCCAACTCACGAGCGCGCCTAGGCCGTAGCCAGAGAGATAGTAAATCCCCCATATATCGAGAACGCCCGATTTGCTGAATAAGTGTATGGAAGCTACCGTTGCGCATGCGACCATTATGGGAGCATATGTTTCCGACAAAGGGCGTTCAATTCGTCTGGATACTCTCGCCAAAATGACAAACAGTCCGTACAACTGCAAATCAATGGCGACATACCAAGCACCCGCCGACATCGACTCGATGCCTAAAATATCTTGCAGGAAAAAGAGATGTGCCAGAAAGACACCGATAGAGGGAAGGGGCGATAGCCATTCTTCATGGTTCAACTCATGCCCCAGCACGAAAGTAGCCAGCATCACTAGCAGAAGTGAGACTGCCAGTTGCGGCGCCAGGCGCAAATAACGTTTCCAGATCAGAGGAGCAATGCCCGGTCCAGCCTGTTTACTCAAGGATTGAGCAGTCAGGAAGCCTCCTACCACCAAGAATGGCTGCACCGCGAGACGGCCTTCTTCGTATATCAACTCCACCAGTCCGGGCCAAGCTAAAACTAACCAGTCTGTCATCGGCGCATATTGGCTGAAATGATGAAGTACGATGACTTGTGAGCCTACTGCCTTGATGGTGTCGATAGCGGCAGATCGGTTCATATTCAGGCAGTCTGATCTTCCAGCATCAGGTCGGCTGTTGACTGTGCGTGGCTGACTTGGAATTTCATATGTGAATTTTAATTAGTCTTGAGACGGGTTTACCCTCATTGCAAAAGCGGGTAGATTGGTAATCTCTAAAAATTACCACTGAAAGCCCCAACCAGTGCATCGCGGAGACAAATCAATGGGCGTGACCATTACCGAGCCTGAAGGCATTGGTATCCGTTTGCCACCCAACGCCGACCCAGATTGCCTGGGCTACCAAGTCACTCGTTTTTTGCTGCGACTGGGCGCGCATGAATGGTGCAAATCAGAGCTGATGACCGGATCACTAGGTCATGTATGGCGGGTGCGCCTGAGGAAATCTCTTGTCTCTAAATTGCTGCCGGGCTATGACTGCCTGGGACTGCGCCAGCGTTTGGCAATGTCGACATGTTTGCAAGGCGACGATCTGCTTTTGCAAGAGGTGTGGGTGGCGTTGCTCAACGCCCCGTCGAGGATCGATTTCATTGACATAAACGAACTGGAATCGCACCTCAGAATTCGCTGCAATATTGCGCGTGCCGCCGAAATGACTGCGCTGGCCTTTAAAACGGATGCAGCTGAGAGACCCACCGACTTTTGGAAGGATGAACCAAATGTGGGCTTCCTGCTCAAGCCGGCGGTTCACCTTATAGATGCGTTGATCGATGCCACACAACCCGAACGCACTGGTCGTCTTTATGACTTTTCCTGTTACCGCGCAACCGAGTACGTCATTTTGCTGGGAATCGCACAAGAGGTTAGAACCACAAATCCCGCGCTGTATGAGTTGCTGGAAAGCACAAGCCGAACGAGGTGCATTAAATCAGGTCTGTTTCATGAAGTTTTTTTAACCGAGTAAGGAACTATAGATGCGCCGGTACCCATGAATTACTACGTGCCTGGCGACAGAGTCTGGTTTAAAAATCCTGATGAACGCTTTTCAAATGCGTCTGGCTACGAAGGCTCCTGGGTAATTTATCTTGGGGGTGGAAAGTTCAGTAATTTCTGGAAGCGCGATGCCCCCTACACATTGAACAACAAGTTGATGGAGGTCTACCACTGGCGCCACGGCGTAAGCCTAGACGATACATGCATCATGCAGATGGACGAGGAACTGGTGGAGGACAAGGTCGCCGCGACCCGCGCTGATCCTGTGAAAAAACAGAAGGTGCTTAAGCGAATGGCTCGCTACCGTGACCCCATGGGTGTTTACAGCGAAGGAGGTTGCATTGACGCCAGCCGTTAATTCCCTTGTGAGTTACACCAAATCGCCTCTAAGCTTGGCTGATTATGGTAATTTTTACAAAGTTTTCCAGATTGCTGGAGCATTAATTCATATGTTGCTTATATAAAAAAACATGTCTTGATCCGCAATGAAAAAGGGCGCTGTTTACAGCGCCCTTTTTGCCCTCAGTTTGTCTCCTCGGACCCCTTGTCAGAGTTACCCGACAAAGTGAGCTAAATTGTCATGCAAATGCCAAGATCAAGTTCAGAAATTTTCTGCTCGTTTTTCCTAGGCAATCATGCATTTGTACGCGAGATATGGACATTTTTTGGAAACAAAATAAGTATTCAGCTTGTCAGTGATCAGGTGCGCTGAGTTTTAACTATTTTTTCAGATCACTATTGACTTCAAAATTTGGCACTCCTGCTATCAGATTGCGTCCTCGAGAAATCTTGGCTCGCATCATCCTAATGAGTGGTCTGTGTGGCGGTATTTTCACAGACAAGTAATGCACGGGTATGGGAGCCATGGGGGCATTGTTGATCTCCGTAGGTCGAAGGAAAATAAATTTTGCAGTTGTGTTTGATTGCTTGAGCGAAACGGCAGAAACCACCGCCATCGCCGTTGAAATGGGCGTCAACCCCATCTGGATTGGCATCTTCGTGGTCATGGTGATTGAAATGGCATGTTGACGCCGCCAGTGGGTATGAATGTCTTTACCGTCAAAACCCTTTTGCCTGATGTCAGACTCGACACCATCTTCAAAGGCGTGATGCCCTTTGTCATTGCCAACATGCTGGCTGTGGCCCTGTTGATCTTTTTCCCAAATTTGGCCCTAGTTTTGCTGAGATGGTTTTGAGGATTGGGTATTGACAAAATCAACGCAGCAACTGATTTTTGGTGTAGGCTAAAAAAATCCCAGCCAATCGAAAGCCACCCATGAGTAGCATTGAACTGATTCGTCAGCACACCTTGACAGGGTTAGAGTTGGTGGGCACCGCTGCTTTTGCACTCTCAGGCGTGCTTGTCGCTATGAGAAAACGCATGGATGTGGTGGGCATTTGCGTGTGTGGATTTCTCGCTGCGTTTGGCGGTGGTACCTTGCGGGACTTGTTGATTGACCGCCGCCCGTTTTTTTGGGCTGAGCATCAGGAGGTATTGCTTGGCGTCTTGATGTTATGTGTTGCTTGCGCCACATTTTTTAAATTGCATAACCTTGAAAGCAATGAAAAATGGTTGTCCGTTCCCGACGCCATCGGCTTGGGATTGTTTTGCACAACGGGGCTGCATTTGTCCTGGACTCTGGGTCAACCCCAAGCGGTGGCCGTCATGATGGGAGTGATCACAGGCACATTTGGTGGTGTGCTCAGGGACATGGTGTGCAACGAAATTCCCAGTCTGTTCAAGGACCATCGTCCTTACGCCGTTTGCGCTTTATTGGGGGCTATGGTCTATGTGGGGTTGTGCTGGGTAGGTGCGTCCGAGTGGATGACTGTTGCTGCCTGTACGACAGTCACCACTGGCGCTCGCCTGTTGACGCTTTGGTTCGGTTGGAAATTGCCTTCTATTGAATTTAAATAATCAATGACTGAATGCCCCCCGCACTCGGCGGCTTGGTATTCCCCCAAACCTCTAGACATTTTTGATAGCGCAGTTTGACGCTGCCGATCGAACTCTTGGGGGCTGAGTTGATCGAGATGCTCATGGCGTCGATCTCGATTGTAGAAACCCTCGATGTAATCGAAGATTTCTGATTTGGCTTCGGCCCTTGTTTGGTAAATTCGCTTCTTAATTTGTTCACTCTTCAAGTTACTGAAGAACGACTCAGCCACTGCGTTGTCCCAGCAGTTGCCTCGGCGGTTCATGCTCGGACTCAATCGGTTGTCTTTGCACCAACGGTTGAACTCGTTGCTGCCAAACTGGCTAGCCATGTAAACATCCAGGTCCGCCTCACCGAGTCAGCTGAATTCTCGGGTCTAAATTTATTTACGAGGAAACTAGGGAAATCCCTCTGTTGGTTGGTAATGCAATTAGTTGATTATTCAACTTTATTGACCCACTCAGGAGACACCTATGAAGTCATCAATGCGTCGCAATGTACTGCGGACACTGGCAGTTGCGGGACTTGGCTTAAGCGCACTGAGCGCAATAGCGCAAAATGCTATCAAGGTCGGCATCGTCGCACCGTTTTCTGGACCCTTTGCCCATTACGGCACCTTGTTCAAAAACGGTGCAGAGGCCTACATTGCATCGCAGGGTGGGAAGCTGGCTGGGAAAGAAGTTGAGTTGATCTACCGCGACACTGGAGGCCCAAATCCTGGGGG
>JACCEB011023311.1_pt1 | contig 11501 bp, 7 predicted proteins | sample 7454761 | NCBI WGS metagenome assembly JACCEB01 (sample SAMN15323454, study PRJNA562643) | freshwater metagenome | isolation source: river surface water | place: USA:Blue River Watershed | collected 2017-08-18 | reverse complement strand
TCCACATTAACAAAATGTATATGCAAGTGGTAAGTTGATGGGTCATAATGAAAAAACATTTTTAAATCCGGTTGTTCAAGCCCATACTTGGATTTAATTATTTCACAAGATTTAGCTTTCATATGGGCTAATAGAGAAATATGTGAAGAATCTAAAGACCTAATACATCTTAATGATTTGTCCTTTGGAAAGCAAAGCACATGTAATTTTACCAAGTCATTCGGTTCTGCTTTTCCAGACCATGTGTATGATGGAATACATATACACAACTCATCTTGATAAATAATATCAGCTTGTTCTGAAATTCCGTCTAATATATTATAAACCCATTGGTCTTTAGCAGGGTCACGCAATTTAATTTTTTCTTGGTATTCAGCAAACGTTTCTTTTTTAACTTTTTTACTATAAACTTTCATTTTTGTTAAATCGTTACATACTATCATTTCACCTTTTACTAATACTTCAACTTGATGTTTTTCATACAAATCATTTTGTAAAGTTGTACTAATAATTTTAATACCTTCTGGTGACCAATTAATGACTTTGTTAGGTATTATTTTTTTCTTTATTATTCCTTCCGTAAAATCCATTAGGAAATATTTCATCTACTCTAATAAAGCGAAAAAATCAATTTTTTCTTTTTTACTCTACTTGAACAATTGAATTGTCTTGGTTAACAAATAAATAAGTGGAATAATTTGATGTTTTAGTATAGACCACATTATAATTTCCAACTAAAAAAGCATCAGAATGTAAAGTTTCTGGTGCCATATAAACACCATAACCAAATGGAATTTTAAATTTAGTTAAAATCAATCCATCATCTTCTTTTAATCCTACTATTAAAAAACCTCCTGCATCTGTGTCTAATGGTTGATGATAGTGAGGGGTATCATGAGTTTCAATATAAAATCCGTTTCCAAAATTTTCCTTTAACAAATACTCTTTAACATATTCTTTACCTACCGATACTTCAAATAATGGTAGTTCTTTTGTTGATTCTAATGAAAACATTTCACCAGGTTTAATTAATTTACATCCAAAAATATTAAGGGTTTCATCTGTTACTACCGTTTCAGGAATTGTGATGAATTCAGTTTTAGTAATAAACCAATCATTTTTACCTAGAATATTATTTGAGGTTTTTTCTGCTAAAAAACTTTTCATAAATTTTCCTTTTATTTTAACGAAACAAATTGTATCTGTCAAAATAGTTGGCAGCAAGTTATCAAGTACCAATTTTGATTTTAAAATATCTCCTGGTCTTTGTGTAATTAATTTGGAACCATCAAACTTTAACAAAGAATCAGGTTTAAAAACCTGAACTAATTTATTTGTACGCATAAATGATTCAGATGTTCTTCCAATTCTATTTACAAAAATATCGTTGTAATTCATAATACTTTAATATTAATCTATATTAGGTTATAAAATAATTTTTTAAATAGTTACTTGGGCATTTTCCAACAAATACTTTTCTTCTAATTTAATTCTATTGGTAATAGCACAAGAACTATTTAATATGGAAATCACTTGTTCGGGTGTCATTTGTTTGTCTTTAATCAGACGAAAGATTGGTTGATAGTACCCAATAATTTCATTTGCAAATTGTTTAACAGTAAAAGGCAGTGTTGGTACAGAAAATTTTTCTGCATAACGGTTGTAACAAAATAACAAAAATGAATCCATATTAGGAAATCTGTTATACTTATACATAAAATCGATAAATCTTTTACATCCAGAAAATACCTTATCAACTGGTCCAACAGTTTCTGTAACTTTTTCAACCCATGTTGATGGTTTGTTTTTGTAAATAATATTATAGTAAGGTCTAAAAGTTACAGGACAAATTTGAACATCAGTTGTTTCATCTTGTTCTTTTAGCCCATACACTGTCCAATTAATTACAGGACTAATTGATGCAGGAACCCAATTACAAGGAAGTTCAATTGCAGATGCTGCTTTACTTGCATCAACAAACTTACTTAACCCAACCAATTCCCCAATAGACAATTCGCTAAAAAATTTAGGCAGTGAGCTTAAAATTTCATTTTGTTGTGTTTTGCTGGCAGGACCATCAGTTGGTATCCATTGAACCAACCCTTCTAAATTTTTAACATCATCGGGAACATTCGACAAATCAATTTTAACAGCATTTTGAACCAAACAAGTCATTTGATTGCGAAATCGTTCATTTGATTTTTTGCTCATGGATAACATTGACATTAATACTTTAGTTCTATTAATTTGTTTCATAGTTTGAGCAGAAACAGGATAACCAAGTTCTTTTAACATGGCTAACATTGGTTCCATATTGAACAAATGGAGACGACAAGTGTCTCTGTCTGTTGGAGGATTTAGTAAACACGAATTAACACAATACCAAACAGCAATATCAGTTGGTACTTTAGTTAGAACATATTGAGGTAACCCAGTAAGTGAAGCAAAAGTACTAGATGATTTAAGACGATAAATCATGTGTTCTGTTACTTGTTCTTTAATATCAGACAGGTAGGCCCAGGTGTCTTGACTAATCAAGTACCAAATAACAGCCCAATACATATTCAGGTTTCCAAGTAATTTACCAGAAGTAAATAACTTGGCAATAGTATAATTACCGCATGCCACATGTTGAGAACAAGAACCCAAAGGAATAGTACCAATTAATTCTTGTTTTGTAAAAGGGTTTCGTTCTAAATTTTCATTAATTTGAGTTCCAGTCCATTGGGAAATAGCTGGTTTTAACTTGGCAACAATATCAGGATAATTTAAAATTCTCAAAGGACATGATACAATATCATCAACAATATGCTTTTCCACATTAGCCAAAACAGGTTCTCCTATGGACACAACCATAATTTGAGGCACATCGGTGTCCATAATAATTGGACACTCAACAGGCTTGCTAATTAAGTCATTAAGTTCAATGGCAACTTGGGTTGATGTTTCTTCCTTTACATTTTCTGCTGCTGCCATTCGGTTTGACCTAATAGCTCCGATTGAATATTGACCACGTAAATCTCCACATAAATTTATCAAATATCCAATTTTCTTTTCAATTTCCATTCCAATGTTTGAACCAAAGTATTTATCTGTCATTGCCTTTGCAACCAATAATGCAGAACCAAAATTACCAGCTTCAAGTTCTGTTCTCATGTTGAGTCCATAGTTTTCACTTGATTTCCCAGCTTGTTCGGCCATTTCTTTTGCTAAATGTTTCTTTAGCATAATTAGTTTTTCCTTAATTTCAGAGTCACCAGACCTTCCCATATTCCTGGCAATAATTAGCGCTTCTAAATTCGAGTACTTGGCATTAAATGTTTCCAAATCAATTGATTCTAGTGCATTAATTAATTCTGGGTCTGGTTTTTCATATATTTGAGTGGACAAAGTTAGTTCATTTCTTGTTTTCCAATGAACTCGTGAACTATTGTTTCTGGTAAATGGACAAGTTACACTTAGGTTTGCACTTGAATTACCAATAATATAGCATTCAACATTATCAATTTGCCAATGGGATTGAGATAAAGTCAAATCAACTTTGGCAACACTAGAGTCAGTTACGTCTCCATCAGTAAAAATAATTACATCCGAGTTAATTTTGTTGGAAACTAAACTTTTTGCAATGAAAACTGGTTCAGTACCTCCTCCACCAAATCTTGATTTAATTAGGGATTCAAGTTTTTGTTTGGTAATTTCTTTGATATCAGTGTCCCAAATAAAAATTTTACCAACTTGATTTTTTTCATCATATTGTTTGTAAACTTTGTTCACGTGATTCCAATAATCATCAAAACTACCAACAGATCCAGATACATCAATATAAAATGAATATTTGTTATTTAATTCCATTAGTTCATAAAAATATGTTACCAATATAATTATGAATCAATTTTTTAATTTTTGTAAATTGCTTTATGTAATTGAGATGAATATACATCCCATTTATAATTTTCCAAACGGTAAATTAACCATTTGGTTCCATCAAAGTTTTCTAATGACATTGTTTTTTGGTAATTTTTTGGTTTTCCACTTGCTTCACTTAAGGGTCCGATAACTAAAGGTAAACAAGTATTTTCTAAATTAGTATTTGTTAAGTTTGATTTTGATAAATCTGAAAACATAAATTTTGCACCAGACAAGTTAACGTGTGAAAAATTAAAATAACTCAAGTTTCTATTAATTAACATAATATTTGGTCCTGCAATGTATTTATTAACTGAAAAATCATCTGATACAATTTTATAATTAGCTGGTAATTTTAATTTATTTTTGTCACAAATAACTGGTCCAGTTATTGTATTTGTAAATATGCAATTTGAAAAGTTAGCATTAGTTATAATTGTGTTTGATAAATTTGCTTCTGATAAATCAACATTAGTAAAATGTGCATTTGATAAATCAAATCCTGAGAAATTTACTTTTGGACCAGCAATACACATTTTGTTATCTGGCAAATTAACAAATTGATAACCACTTGGTAATATTGTACCAAAAACTTGATATTTTTCAAATGGACCAGGTACAATTCCTTCAAATTTACAATTAGATAAATTTGATCTTGATATGTTTGCTAATGAAAAATTACAATTGGTAAATACACACCCAGATAAATTTAAATTTGATAAATCCATGTTAGAAAAGTTTTCATTAATATAATTTAAATTTGGTCCAACTAATGTACCTCCGCAAACTATGTATCCAGGTACACGTAAAGAATCTGAATCATGTGATGAATTTGTAGACATGGTTACATTTAACAAATTTGTTTTTGAAAATAAACTATTTGATAAATTTGAACCAGATAAATCAGAATTTGACAAATTCATACCTGTAAAATCAATATGTGTAAGGTTAACATCCAATAAAATGACTCCAGGACCGACAATGTATTTTTCACCACTGGATTCTACACATTTATACCCATTAGGTAATTTAGCAGGTGGTTGTGAATTAGCAGCTAATGGACCAGTTATTGAACCAGTAAGTGAGTTTGCAGACAAATCAGCACCAGATAAATCACATCTTGTAAAGTCTGCACAGGTTGTAATAATATTATGTAATAATTTATTTGAAAAATTAGAATTAACAAAACTTAACCCTGTAGGTTTTTTAGAAAATTCTCTAGAATTAAAGTCACTTTGTTTTGCAAATCCAATTGAAAAATTAATTGACCATGATGCTTTTGGTTTTAATTGAGGTTTATTAAAAGCCAATCCTGATATTGCTAAATCTTCTCTTTCGACTTCAAAATATTTTGGTAATTTAATTTTATCCCATTTATCATTATAAAACCAATCCCATTCTTTATCAATAAATACATTTGAATCAACTTCTTTTGTTCTCAAGTAAATTCCCCTTTTATTATATTCATTATCAGTGCAAAAAATTCCAGTTTCATATGGAGAAGTTTTAAAACGAGAAGCATTATTTATTTTTTTGTTGTTACTTACATTTAAATTCATAGCATAATAATATTTAACATCTGTTAAAATTTGATTTGTTGTATTTGTAAGAGTAACATTTACACTAATTTTATTATCGTGTTTTCTAAATGAATAACTAATTGTATGTGTTAATTCTTTTGATTTTCCAATAGTTTCAGAAGACAATATGTCATCTACACAAACATCATAATTTTTAACTGGTACTAAAGATTCATAAGATGTAGTATTATTATTTTGTTGTAAAACTTGTTTATTATCTGTTGTTTCATATAAATTAGAATTTATTACACATTTATTTTCTGAATTTAATTTATAATTAATTTTTGTACAATTAAAATTTAGATTTTGATTGTTATAACTAAACAATGATGACATAAATTCTGAATTTGAATACATTAATCCAATATTATCTGTATTAATTTCTCTTGCTATCTCAGGCAGTATTTTTGTTGTGTTACCAATAAGCCCACATTTATTAATACTTAGTATAATATCTGCTCCTTTTAATATAATATCTGTTCCAGATTCATAAGATAATTTTTCAATTGGTAATGGTATTGTTTTTTCAGTATGTGGAAAATCATGATTTACAACATTTACAACCTCAGGTACTGTTTGTTCTACATACTTTTTAGTACTTTCAAAAACATGTGTAAATTCTATTGATTGATTAGCATTTTTAATTTCATCAATTTCTTTTTCTTTTTTAGCGATAACTTGTTGCAGTTGTTGAATTTCATTAGCAAAATCTTTATCTGTAGCATCATTTGGATCATTATGCACAAATGAAGTAATGTTTGGTTCTTTAGATTTAATTAAGTATGATGTCATTATGTTTTTATTGTTTTCTACTTTTTCATCATATGAACTTGCACTTTTAAAATTATAATATTTATTATATAATCTTCTTTGAACATTTTGGTGATTTTGATTAAGTTTAATATCTACTTCCTTAACTAGATCGTCAACATTGTCAACGTCTTCAATATTTGTATTTACTTTAATGTTTTTACAAATTCCAGGTAAAATTTGACCTGATGCTATCTTAGCCATAAGTTCTGCATTTGTAATTTTCATCTTATTATATTAATATAATATATATTTTAACTCTAAATATGATATTAATATACTAAATTTTTTAAAGACATTTTTAAATTATTTTAAAACATTCAATAAGATTAATTATTTTACTAAATAATTCGGTCTCTATTTTAATTTTATTTGCGAATATTTTTTCAATATTTGCATTTAATACATCAACTGATGATAATAAAATTCTATTAATATCTTTTATTATTAATGTTTTAGATATTTTACATTTTTCAGAAGTTGATATGTCAAATTTATTCAATTTTTCAAGTTGGTCTAAAGTTTCCACTAAAGTTTCTACAATTTCGGCAATATGGATTATTTCAATTGGTATATTGGGATAATTTAATAGTTGTTCAAGTTCATCAGTAAATTTTGATAAATTAACAATATTTTCAATTGTATAACAAGGTATTTCATCATCTATTTTATCTGAATAAGGTATAACTATTTTCTTTGGCATTAGTACATTTCTTGAAAACTTACCAAATGATATCAACCCATTTTTAAATTTCTTGGTAAACTTTGTTTTAATTTTTAAGAATATTTCATAGTAAACATCATAAATATTTACAGAGTCAATTTTAATGTTAAGCAAATTTTCATAGTAAGCTATTTCTTCTTCTGTCATGTTATATTTTTTACCATGAGTCATAATATTACAAACCAAATTATTCCATTGTTTTATTTTAATTGGATTATCAAGAGTAGCATCTGTTTCTAATACTAAATCAATTATATATATAATAAATTCAAACGACTCCATAATTTGCTCTGGGGATGAAATATGATCAAAAAATCTTATTTCTATGCCATGATTATAATGTTTATTGAAGTTTATATCTAATCCAATTTTATCAAGTTTATTATATGCACTAGTTTCATGGTATTTGTGATACCAGAAATAATCTGGATAATTAGCAAGCTCTGTTAATAAAACCTTTCCTTTGGGCATTTCATCTGTATCATAAGTGCCTAAACCAATATATCTTGATACAGCACAGCGTTGTGATGAGGCGGAGAATTTTTGTGCATTTGAATAATTAACTAATTGAGAAAAATAATCTGGAGTACCATAAACTGAAACTAACAAAGGTTCAAACCATTGAATTATTTTAATTGCTTCCTTATGCTCTTTATTAAATTTTTCTTGATTAACAATTAACATTTTGTCGTCAAGTTCAGTTGGTAAAGTTAAATTATAATGCAATGTACCATTATTAAAAATACCAATATTATTTAAATTTGTCATATGAAGAGCAAATGGGTAGTTTTTTTCCATAATTTTAATTTTTCCAAAATCTGAAAATAAGTTAGAATTGGCTTGATATTTTTGAATATTAGTAATGAAATCTGTTTTATATTTTTCTAATTCTCCAATCATATCTTTTACATCTGTTTTATAAAAATTTAATGTTGTTATTTCAAATGTATCACCATCATATAACCATGTTTTATTAAACGTATCAAATAAATCCTTATTCGATTCCAAAATTTCTTCTCCTAATGTTTTTCCTGAAAAATCAGGGTTAATTGATTTTCCATTGGATTCGCGTGATTTATTGACAAGTCTTGATTTTTCATTTAAGGTTCTTAATTTTTCATTTGTAACTTTTGATTTTTCTAATGTTTTATGGTTATTATTTTTATCAGTGTCAGTAAAACTATGAGAATTAATTAAAACAGGTATGTCAACTTCATCATGATTTGTGTTGGCAAATGCTTCATTTTTAATATCTTGATTATAATTTGAATAATAATTTACTGAATATCTTTCTCTTGTATGATTATTAATAAAAATATCTTTTGATATTTTTGGTCTTTTTTCGCATTCTAAGTAAAATTCATTTTCAATACCAAGACCCCAAAATATTTCATTAGATTTATATAAGCTAAGATATTTTTCATGTTTTTCTAAATGGGTATTGTCTTTGAGGTTTCTTTTAATTGTGTTCATTTTATCATTAATAATATTGTTATTAATTAGATTTCTTTCTTCAGTTGATATTTTTTCATTGGAAACATTAATATTATCTTCCTCTTCAATTTCTCTTGAAAATTTATCAAAAGCTCTAGCATCTTTATCTATAATTTTATTCATATTGATATTATCATTTTGTAGATATTATTTATCATATTGGTTAAAAATATTAAAATAATTTTATCTAAATATTTTATACAATTAAATAGATTTTTTTTCATGGTATTATTAAGCATGACTATTAAAAGTATTTTTTTAAGAAAAGAGGTTTATCCAAATGAATTTAGATGCCCAATTGTTCCAAATGATGTTAAGAATTTAAAAGCAAATGGATTTGAAGTTATTGTTCAATCATCCAATCTTAGATGTTTTTCTGATTTGGAATTTGAACAGGCTGGAGCAACTATCACTGATAAACATTGGATGTATTGGCCTAATTCTCTAATAATTGGATTAAAAGAATTAGATAATATTGAAAAATTAAATTCACATACACACATCTATTTTTCACATACTTTTAAAAATCAAACAGGTTCTAAAATTATATTAGACTTATTCGCCAAATCCAAAAGCAATTTATATGACCTTGAATATTTCGTTGATTCAAATGGAAAAAGATTACTTGCTTTTGGTTTCTATGCAGGATTTATTGGGGCGGGATTAGGGTTATTACAATATGGAAAAAAAATTATTGGGCAAAAAATATCTGAATTAAATTGTTGGAAATCAAGTCAAGAACTTATTAGCCAAATTCAAACTTTGAATATTCCATCAGATTTAAAAATATGTATTATTGGTTCTAGTGGTAGATGTGGTACCGGTGCAAAAGCATTATTAAATAAAATCGGATTGGATTATGTTGAACTCCAAACTCAAGATTTAAAACTTAATTTGGAGTCATATGACATTGTTATTAATTGTATTAATTTAACTAAAAATATTGGAACATGGTATGATTCTTCAACACATTTTAACAAACACACCGTTATAGTTGACGTTAGTTGCGATTATACTAATCCAAACAATCCAATTAAAATATATAATAACAAAACCACATGGAAAGAACCAGTATTTACTTATAATGAATTTGTTGATATAATTGCAATAGATAATTTACCATCATTATTACCATATGAAAGTTCAACTGAATTTTCAGGATTATTAACAAACTTATTAACCCAATACGAACAAGATCAAAATAAATATTGGGAAAATAATTTACAAACATTTAAAAAAATAATTTTATCATTATAATTAGATACAATATAAAAATAATGAGTACTAATTTAACTTCCTGTTCATACACAACCTCTTCTGATGATTTTGATTTTGCCTGGTGCCATGGTTTTGGCTCCTTAGAATCAGAAATTTATCAGTATAGGTATTGTGGGTATCGAGCCAAAGGGATTTGAAACTAATTTTTACGAACATAAAATTAAAACAAATGATGAAATTCGTACAGAATATTTTCATAGGATTGGAATGAGTAAAAATAAAGAAAAATCAAAACCAATACCAATTCCAAGAAAAAACATATATTTACAATAAATAAACAAAACAAACATAATGATTTGTTATCAATATCTGAATTATTTTGATAACAACCCACAATAAATAGATTTGACAAGGTACGCATAAAAATCCCCCATCGGTTTTGTCGCAGCAATATCAGGAGATTCTGAAGCATCTACCAAGCTTACAAGTCGTGCCATTGCACAAAACACACAAGAACCCTCTGATTTTTGATCCTTAATGGTCCGTGAAAAAAACCCAATGCGAATTTTAGGGTTGGCAGGAACTAGTTGCGCACTAATAACTTTGGGTAGTCCGTTCATCCAAGAGTCAATAATTAGCACTTGAACACTTTTACACGATTTGACAAGAATTCGCGCGTGTTTGTTCCATGAGCAAAGTGCAAAACGGTATTTGGAACTAACAAATGGTGTCAAGTCCCAATCCCTAATAACCATGGGATAAATTCGTTCCTCCAAATGAGAAAAACGAGTCCTCAGTTCATCCAGTAATCGCGAGGTGTTTTCAGGGTTGACTCCGTTTTTACCAAACAAGAAGAGTCCATCTGACACCTTGGTAGGATTGGACGAACTGTGAGTACTAGACTTGTTGGTAATTTGACTATCACCCTTGTACTGGTCAGGAATTGTTACTGGTACTTCCAAGCCTAAAATTCCGGTGCCAGATGTGGAAACCTCATATGTATCCAATACACGAATACCAAACAGCAAAAGGTCCAACAACTTGAGATTCAATGCAATTGACTCAATGCGAGTTCGGCATTCAATTCCATACCATTTGGAATGTGCGGGTCCGGTAATTGGGTATGAAGCCATCCTTGGCAAATACATAAAATAGTCTCGCAAATCGGAACCAACAAAATAAAACTTGACTTGGTCCTTGGACTTTTGGACATGCAGGTCAATGTTAATCTTATTGGTTCTGCTTAGTGAAATGCGGCTAATTACGTAGTCTAGCTTCTCATAAGGTGTTGTACAAACCTTGGTGATTAGCTCTTGAATCTGCGAGGTGTGAAAAGCTAGGTTAGTCTTTCCAGAAGGATGGTTTTTGATTCCAACAGTATCCAAATTAGGAATTGAATTACCTGCGAATATGTTGGAAACAAGGTATTTTAGGTCTGACTTGGTGACAAACCCGGCGGTAAGATTATCAGTTAAGTTTGATTGATGCGCCATTAAAGAGTCAAAATTTTTAAGGATTTTATCATGTGGAATTTTCAATTTTTATTAAATTAATTTCTTAATTAACTTGATAGCTTTTGATACATTATATTTTTTTGGACGGGTATGTCCCACTTCAGTATTAACACAATCAAAATTTACCACTGGAGTCAACATATATTCTGGTATTTCATTAATTCCTCTCATTGCCCCAATAACACTACCAACTATTTTGGCATTTGTATCAGTATCTCCGCCTTTTAGCAAGGTAGTTTTGATAGCATCAATATA
>JACCEB010931846.1_pt1 | contig 11502 bp, 16 predicted proteins | sample 7454761 | NCBI WGS metagenome assembly JACCEB01 (sample SAMN15323454, study PRJNA562643) | freshwater metagenome | isolation source: river surface water | place: USA:Blue River Watershed | collected 2017-08-18 | reverse complement strand
TTCAAGTAAGTTTAAAATTCTTCAAAAGACATTCGAAGAAATAGAATGTTTCGAATGGTCACCAAATGATCCTATAAAAAATATGATAGATGGTTTAGTTGATAAACTATCTAAGTGTGATGATGTTGTATTAATAGGTGATTCGACTGGTGCTAATTTCGCATATCAAACAAGAGAGTTATTGAAAGATAAGCAAGTTAAGATGATTTTGTTATCACCGTTATTATCAATGAGTCAAATGAATGAAGATTTCTTCTTATATGAATATGTAACTGATTCATTAAGAAGAAATGTAATCAATATTGATTACATTAATGATGCTCTTATTATTAAGCCTATTGTTGATGAAGTATTATCTAACCCCTATGAAGCAGTTTTAGATTGCAATGTTATAGAAATTGAATCTGGTCATAGAATAGATACTTTTGAAAAGTATGTTGATACTATTAAGAATTATTTAAAATAGGATTACCATATAACCTTTTGACTATAACTTTATCAACTTTAGATAGAACTCTTTGATAATATCCGGCATCATCTATTGATGATGCTTTTGGTATTATATTTAATATATCTCTATTGTTTGTTATAACATTAATATCTGTTTTAGATAATATTTCTTCCATTCTTCTTGATGCTTCTATATACCATCCGCTAGAGTGTAATAGTTCAAAAACTTTATTAATTATTTTTCTCTTAGCTTCTCTTTTACCATTGGTAGCTAATAATGCTAATTTATTTCCAAATTTTGTATTTCGATAAATAATAAAAGCATCGGGTATTTGATCATTGTCAACATCTATTAAAAATGTTGCTTTATATTTATTCTTTAATTCATTCCAGTCGTAGGCTGAAAAATCTAGTTTTTGTTTAGAATATGTATTCTTATACATATTCCATATATAATTACCAACAATATCATCTATATCTAGTAGATTTACATCTATCCAAGACTTGTCTTTAAATTCAATACTTTAATATCATAATCTATATATAAAATATTATATATTATTTTTCACAAATTCCAGTAAGAGTTATCAAAAACATAGACAAACATGACTTTTATCATATTTGCTAAATTTTTGACTTGAAAAGGATATATCCTTCCTCCTGTAACTCTTGTTCAGGATAGTTTTAAATAAATCAACAAATCCTGTAACTTGATTCAAATTAACATAATCATCTATCTTATCAGTGATTATATTATCCAAATCAAAATCTGGGATCAATTTTAATCTATGCATATGATATATTATTTATTCACATACTTGTGAGAGTAATTTTTAAATTACTATCTTTGTAAAAAGAAAACAAATGTATAATATGGGTAATTTAGTTAAAATATCTGAAAAATTATACGATTCAATTAAATTTTGATATTGGATTAGAAAGAGAATTAAAACGTCAGAAAGAATCTGGTAAGATGAAGAAATTGATAATTTGATAGATAGTAAAGAAGAGTTAAAATAATTAGAAAATATGAAAAACAAAGATACATTACACGGTACAGAGTTCAACACCAACGGGTGGACTGAGGGCGCTCGTATGTACAAAAATACCAAAAGAATGTTATCTACTTTTGATGATAAGGGTGTGTCTAGTATCAGAACTAAAAAAGTTAAAGTTATTTGTAGTGAGTGTGGTAAAAGATTCACTTTGAATACAAAGGCTACTAATATTCCTTTTCACAACAAAATACTTAGAAAATTGGTATTCAACTCTGTAACTAAAAGAGATGATTGGGTTGAAGAGACTGTTGGATGTAATGGACATCTTGTAAAAGAGGGTTCTGCAAACTTGTCAGAGCATACTATTAAAGGTGTTGTTTTGAAAGTTGGTGATACTATTGTTTATGAATCTTCTGAAAGATTTACTATCGAGAAAGATAAAAGAGTTATTCAAGAGAAGACTATTCAATCAATCGTTGAAAAAACTGAGATTGGATTCTATTCTAATCTTAAAAAAGAGTTAATTGTTAAGTTCACTGATGGCTCTAAAATGGATGGTTACATTTATGATTTAGTAAAAGTTTAGTTTATGCTTGGAATGATAATTTTAATATTTATGATTATTCTATACTCTACTATTTATCTTATAAGTAATGGTAGACGAAAATATATAATCAGAGGTAAGTTTAAAAACATTAATTATAAGAAAGTTGCTAAATATTGGTTTTGCTTTCAAATGTTTTCTTTATTATGTAGTATTAATAATAAGATGATGGATTGGCATGATGTAATATCTTTCCCACTTATTATAATTATTTTATGTATCTAGCATTCGATTGTACATATTTCTACAGAAGATATTGTTTATAGTGAGGGTTATGATGCTAAAACAGAAGAAAGAGATAGAAAGTTAGAAAAATTACTTAAAAAACGTTGGTTATGATTATAGAAGATTTGAAAGTAGGGCATACTGTTTTTTGTATTGGTGGTGGATTTAGAATGGAGTGTAGAGTTGTTGAAACTTATATTAGCACTGGAAGAGTTAAGATAACTGATGATAATGTAACTGTAACCGTTTATATGAGTGAATTGGAGTTTGATAAGAGTTATAATAGAAATAAACTATTAGAATCTTTAAATATATAGAAAATTATGAGTGGAGAAGAAGTTGAGAATTTATTATATGATTTAAAGTCGATTAGTGTTCAGTTTCAGGAGTATGAAGTTGCTGCTAGATTAAGAGCTATTGAAAATTCTTTTAATAAAAGACACGGTAAAGAATATATTGAACCAACTTATGAGAATCTTGTAATAGAAATAGGAAAGGCTATGGAAGAGCTTTCTAAAAATGGACAAATATATAGAAGTGTTAGGGATATTAAACTGATACTTTTATTGAATTAATAAAAAAAAGAATATGAAAAAAATAGTTTATATTGATATGGATAATACCTTGTGTGACTTTATAAAAGAGCGTGATAAAAGGCTATTGGAAAATCCTAAGCAAATATATCCGCAATCACAATGGGGTTTCTTTCTTAAGTTAGAACCACTTGAAGATGCAATAGAATCTTTTAACTTATTGAAGGAGCATTATGATGTTTGGATATTAACTCGTCCATCATTTAGAAATGTTAATTCATTTACTGAGAAAGCTCAGTGGGTTTGGGATTACTTAGGATATGATATTGTTGAGAAAACAATTATGTGTGGTGATAAATCTTTGTTAAAAGGTGATATTCTAATTGATGATGATGATCAAGCCGGACAACCTAAGTTTGAAGGTGAGTGGATTAGATTTGGACAAGGTGAGTTCAGGACTTGGGTAGATGTTGTAAATCATTTGGTAAAATCGGATTCCCATATAGATATAACTTTATAACCTATAGACTTTAGATGATTTTCTTTATCTAAAGTCTTGTTGTATAATTCACCAAATGTAAACACATATTTTTAATCGTGTAATGGAAAATTAGGGAGTGAAAGTTTTGCCGTAGCGTTATCACCAAACACTAAGTATTTAGAATCATTTCTTATAATATATTCGTTCAATATTTTATTATGTTGATCTAACGGTATTATTTCATCAAACAATCTAATATTAGTCATTCTCATATCAGAACCTAATACTGTTGGATTTATGTTTTCAATTTCATAATCAACTGGTGTCATTTTCTGTGTATTAGAATATACTTCTCTTAGAATTGTACTTGATAATCTAGTAGCATCTTCTTCAAAGTCAACATTTCTCTTATATACATACTGAGATATTGTTCTTTGTCTTTGATCAATATTCAGAACATAACCATACCAAGTTTCTTCTTCTAGTGCTAATACATCATTGGTTCCTAATAAATCAAAAGTATATTCATCACCATTCAATTGAACAGATATTCTATCATTCTTCAAATTAGCATTCCAACCAATATTATCAGCGGAATCATAATAATCAAATAAGTTATAAACTTCATCAATAATATAATTATTGATGTTAAACCAGCAAGTAAATCCAATGTTATCAGATACTTTTAATACAGATTTTAAATTGAAATATTCAACAGCTGCTTCACCGAAACCAACAGTAGATAAATCATAATTCGATTTTGATACTATTGTTGATGAGTTTTCTATCAACTCCTTGTTTATTATAGCATTATATTCTAATCTAATAGGATCTTTTGTAAGAGTTGTATGCTGTTGTTTATTAGCAATGCTATCTTTATCCATTTGAATATCATTTCCAAATAATTGTTCAATAGTTGAATTCTGAGTAAGCATATCCAATTGATTTTTAATCTCAGTGTTGCCTGCTTGAACGTTTGATTTTTGATTGTATTTTTTCAATATCAATTTATAATAAACTGCGGTGTTATTAAAACTTCTAAACTGTTGAGCGTGGTCAACTATGAATAGTCTATTCAAATTACAGAAATAGATAATATCTTCTTTACTTGGTCTTCTTTGAACACCAAATTTTTGTTTAAATTGCTCTTTAGTTATTTGAACTTCCATAGATTCAAATAGATTTAAATCAAATTGATTGAACGTTATTTGACTATCAGGAAAGTTATTATTCTCAACTGTTATCTTTAACTCTTCATTACAAACTACATTATATAATGAATACTCGTGTAAAGAGAAATCATCACCTTTGATATCTGGATCCGTTACAAAGTATATAACAGTATGTCCAAACATTTGTTGAGCATCATTACTTAATTTGTTGAGTAAGTCTATTGCTGTATTTTGTGCATATGGATTGTATAATTGAGATGATTCAGCCGGTGTCATAGATGTGAATATATCAGTACTGTCACAGGAAGAGCCACCACTTGCATTTAAATTTGTATTGGGTATAAAGTTACCATTCTCATCATAACTACCGTTTAAATTCGATTGACAGCATTCTCTCATACCGTATAGATTACTCTTTTTATAATCTAAAGTAACATTTTGAAAATTACCAATTATATTTATATCTTGTATCTTTATAGTTGAGCTAGAATTATTTGTAACGGAATATTGTATTTGGAAGAATCTCACGGGTGTTATTCTTCTAGTAGATAGGTTAGGACCCGTTAATGGTTCCCATTCTGACCAAGTTCTTGAATTATCTTGTGAGAATCTATATAATATTTCAGTATCAGTGTAACCAGTACTTGATATAATTTCCACATCATTTATTTTAAATACTTTATAAATGTATGGTGGTTTAACTAAAATAGATTCACCACTTGGTAAAATGATAACTCCATCGTTATAATTTACATCAGCATAAAGTGTACCATTCAAAGAATATTCTAATATTCTAATAGAACCAAGTGTATTAGTTCCTGTTCTAACCCATTTTATATCAATGAATAATGGATCAAGTGGATCTACCGGTGGGAAGTTTATTATATCTGTATTTAAATCAAGCCATTCTCCCCATTTATAGTTATCTCTTGATATTCTATAATATTGTTTAGTTTGTCTTGTTTCGGATGTTCCTGATGTTTCGTGTACGAACGTATCAAAACTATCTATACTCTGTAAGTTTGTAAAGCTTAGAATATATTCATCACCTATTTTATTAAGGTACGGTGTAGCATCATGTTCTGATTCAGTTGCACTTCTATCAAATTTATCGTGTATTATGATAGTGCTATTCAATTTATCTTCAGTTATTGTAAACATATAGTTATATATTAAAAATGGTTACCATTTAATTCCAAACTCAATACATTTTGATGATTTTTTTTAGATAAATTTTTTTAATTTTCATAATTTTCATAATTAATTTTTCTAAGCATAATGATAATAATAATAATAGTGTCATATTTTTTGTGTATTAGATATAAAATGTTTACTTTTGTATAAAATAATAATAATATGATGAACATAGAAAATACCTTCTTAAGCTTGACTTCTCGAACTTACCCTCACGGTACTGAGAGTGAACTATTTCATCTATTAAATAAAGATTTGAAAACAGATAAGTTTGGCAATCTTTTTATTAAAATAGGTGAGAGTGATGTTATGTTCACATCTCACTTAGATACAGCTACTAAAGCATTATCGGATGTTAAGCACGTTTTTGAAGGTGATATAATTAAAACTGATGGTACAAGTATATTAGGGGCTGATGATAAAGCAGGTGTAACCGTTATGCTTTATATGATAGAGAATAACATTCCTGGTTTATATTACTTTTTCTTAGGTGAAGAAGTTGGTTGTATTGGTTCTAAAAAATTAGCAGGTTCACACAAGAAGAAAAAAATAAAAGGTATAAATAAAGTAATCTCATTTGATAGAAGAGGTACTAATTCAGTTATTACATTTCAAAGTTCCGCTCGTTCTTGTTCTGATAAATTTGGTGAAGCTTTAGCAAAAGAGCTAAATAACGCTGATGAAGCATTTTCTTATACTACTGACCAAAACGGTGTATTAACTGATTCAATTCAATTTACAAATATTTATCCAGAGTGTACTAATATATCAGTTGGATATCAAAACGAACACACATTTAGAGAAACACAAGATATTGATCACTTAGTTAAACTAGCACAAGCTTGTTTATTGGTTAATTGGAATGAATTACCTGTTGATAGAGACCCATCAACAGTAGAGTATCTTAGATATAATAATTCGACTTCTTATGGTTGGGGTAGTGTTTGGACTGATGATGAAAAGTATGATTATGGTAACTATGCTACTTATGAAGCTAATCGTGAGTATCTTATTAATCGTAAACCAAGTGTTGGTGATTTTTATGGATCAAGAACTAAAGTTAAGACTAAGAGAAACATAGTTTATGATAAAACGTTCAATCACTTATCATATATTGATGTGAATACTGAAAATGGTAAAATTGCATATGTTGATTTATCGGATAAGAGAGTTGGATATGAAAAAATAGTTATTGATAAACTATTAGAATCAATTGATGTTGATTTCACAAAAACTCAATGGGATGGATTCAAGTTGAAAGTTTTCTATGCTAATAAAAGTGGTGGTCATATGACTGAGTGTGATAGAAATGATATTATATCATACTTACCAGAATTAGATTATGATGATGATATAGATGATTTTGATGAAGTGTATTCTGATGGTGAATTAATGGGTTATAAATGATTTAAAAAAGGTGATATTTTATATCACCTTTTTTTATATATACTAATATGAAATATATTAAGAGGTTTAATGAATCATTAAATAGTGAATTTTCCGAAGAAAATATTAGAAATATATGTGAAGAGCATCTTGTAGAATTATATGATATAGGATTTAAAACTAATATAACACTTTGGAGAAAAGGTGAATCAATATTAATTGATTTATATAAGGGCGAAGAATTTAAATGGGATGATATAAAGGAGATTTATATACCATTTATACTATTTCTTGATAGTAAATTCGAAATAGAAAGTTTTAAAGAGGATAATTATCCTCTGGAATGGATGTATGAACTGGGTGAAAACTATATATTAGGTGGTGAAATTAATCATAAAGTTTTGAGAAGTTTAAAAGTTGGTATTATTGAAAAAAAAAAATAAAAATCTATGAAATATATTAAAAAGGAATCGTTTGAAGAGCAATGTGAAGTTTACTTAACGGAGCTTAATGATTTGGATATATCAGTATCAATTGATATTTTATCAAAATCTCGTTTAAAAACACTAATGATAGTGTTATTTATAAATAGTAAAGACGGTAGTTTATTTGAATGGGAATATGTAAAAGAAGTAATGCTTCCCTTCTTAGATTTCCTTGATAATAAATATATAATTGATAGCATAGTTGTACATGATGAATATCAAGATGATTATGTATTGGATATGGATGATGATGATGAAAGATGTATTGAATTTGATCATATAACTTCTGACGAATTTAATAGTACCGAAATATCTTGGTTACAAATTAAGCTAAAATAATGAAATATATAAAAAAATTTAATGAAAATGTATCAAATGAGTTGGAAGGCTTATCTGAGTTTCTTGATGATTATTTTGTAGAGTTTTCTGATATGGGTTTTGTTATAGATTCTGAATATCAAATAGGCTTTGATGGTAATGTTTGGTTAGATATTAATAAAAAAGATGGTGAAGATTTTCACTGGAATGATATTAAAGATTATTTTATAACATTTTTAGAAATGCTTGATTCTAAATTCAGAATTTATCATATTAAATTTGGTTTATCAGGATATTATAATGCTGTTAGTAAAGAAAGTATAATTGATGATAAATTACCAAACTTTAAATTACATAAAATTATAGTTCACGTAAAGTTTTAATTATGAGATATTTAAGAAAATTTAATGAGTCAATTAGTGATAGTATTTCTAAAGTTGAAGAAATAGCAGATTATCATTTAGCGGATTTAAAAAATAAGGGTTTTGATGTAATTGTTCATCAAACTAAAGATAAAACCGGTATTGCTGTATGGTTAGGTTATAGAGGTAAGCATTTCAATTGGGAATTTATAAAAGATTCGTATATAACATTTGCATCAGCTATTAATGATGAATTTTCAGTAACTAGGTTTGATGCCCATTTACCAATAGGTAAATATACATATGATGATATTGTTGATGATAATATATCAAATGATGATTTAACATATTTGGTTATAATAGTAAAAGAGAAAAATAAATAATAATGGATAGAGTATCAGTTTTTCAAAAAGAAGAGTGGAAGAAATTTTTACCTGAAAAATTACATATAGTTACTAATAATGGTAATTTTAACTTAGCTAAAAGTGAAATAATTGTTATGCCTGATAAGTTACAATTATCATATTATCAAAAAACATTTAATAATCCAAATGATGTTCTTAAAGATGGTGAGCCTGATACAATTGAATTTGATGTTCACATGGTTAAGACTAATGATGGATCAGAAGCTAATCCAGATATGCTTAAATTAAATGTTGATATAACATACGGTGATGCAATGGTATCACAGTTTACAATATCTAAACCAGGTGAAATAACAGTTGCACATTATACCGGCTTTGGTTCTAAATATGACAGCGAAACTGAATTTGGGTTTGATGATAATAGTATTAGTGATTTAGTAAATTTCTTCAATAGATTTGGATTTGAATTGGATAAAAAAGATTTTACATTTATTGATAAGTATCAAGATAGTTATATCCCACAATATGAATCTATAAAGTTAACACCATCATTTGATGATAAGTTTATACTTGTTATAAATAATTCCAAGCCAACCGAAAATAGATTTTTACCTAATATAATTAATTATCTTAAAAGTAGAGGGGTTCCTCACAATATAGTTTCTAATAAAAATGAATTGGATAAGAATAACAATGAAAAAGTAATAGGTTGTATATCTTCTGGTTCTGAATATAGTGTAACTAAACCGGAATCACCTGATGAAGGCGTTGTAAGTGAACACGGTTTAAATACTTTAAACTGTCCTATATTGGGTATGTGTTATGGTATGCAATCAATGGCTAAGTCAAATGGTGCTAACTTATCTACATTGAATACGATTTATAAAAATAATTCTGTCTTGAGTGAATATGATAAAGCTCATCCTTTATTTAAAGGTATAGATCTTAATAAAACTCAAACTAGTTTTAACTTTCTTGATTACCCTGAAAATTGCCCACAAGGCTTCAAAGAGATAGCTCGGTTAGACGATAAAGTTGTTGGTATAGCAAACGATGAAAAGAAACATTATGGGCTTCTATTTCATCCAGAAGACATTGATGATACTCAAATTATATTAGATAATTTTATTGCTATGTGTAAGGGTAGTATGCCTAATGATGATTTAAAACAAATTGATAGTGATAAAAATGATATGAAGTATATTCAGACATTCGAGAAGTTTAGAATTAAAAGAAAATAATATATATACTATATAATTTGATTCTTTATCAAAATAAAAATAAATAATAACACTAGAAAGTATTTTTTTTAGAAGACATACTGAAGATATTTTGGATGATGAAGTTAGTAAAGATTTGGAAAATCTAAATGGTATATATTTTTATATAAAAATTAATAGGTAATATGAAGTATTTAAAAAAGTTTAATGAATCTATACACGAAAACAACTTCGAAGAATTTGTTAAAGATGGCTTAGTTCAATTATTAGATACCGGTTTTTATATAAATCTTAAAAATTTTGAGAATTCTTATGGTATTTATATATCAAAAGATGGTAGATTTAATTGGCGTGATATTAATGATGATATAAATCAGTTCTTAGAAATATTATATGGTAGAGATATATTAGAAAGTGTTTATATAAAGACAGTTAGTGGATTTTCAGTTAATAAAAAATATGATGATATATTCTCTGAGTTAAATAATGATTATTATACAAATATCGAAAAAATTGTAATTAGCGTTAAAAAATAATTCGATAAAATTTGGTTAACTGAAATTTAGTCGTATCTTTGCACTATAAATAACAAATATGACACTAGAATAGTTTGATACACACGTAAGAATAGGACAGTCAAACATCAAAGATAAATGGGATGTTCTTATCAGACTAGCTAGTGAAGAAAAAGAAAAATACGCTTTATTAAGAAACGAAGAATTAGCTAACCATATCAATCATTGTATAGAAGTTAAAGCAAATATTAAAATAAAATAAACTTATTTATACTTTTATGGTATAAATAACCAAAAAGAGACAATAAAAAGTTAATATATAGTATTATGAAAAATGTAAATAAAAATATAGTAGTTATGCTGCAACCAATGCAGGATCAGGATCGTTTACGAACCAGACTAACTATGTCTTTACATTTAGAAGTATAATATACTCTAGAAAGGTAAATACAAAAGCTGTTAGTCTTAAAAAGATTAACAGCTTTTTTTGTTGAAATATATTGGGATATGGTGTAGTGATAACACATCTGGTTTTGGTCCAGACATCTGAGGTTTGAATCCTCATATCCCAACAAATAAGAATAAATACGGGGTGTAGCTCAGTTGATTAGAGTGCTTGCTTTGGGTGCAAGAAGTCGCAGGTTTGAGCCCTGTCACCCCGACTAAATACAATCATAAAAGAAGCGCCTTCTGGTTGCCTTTATAAATCCTCAGATAAATTGGAGCGTATATAGACTACGGCAATAGAGGTTTTAGGTGGATAGTTGCTGTTGAAACGAACAGTTGATTGTTTTTTATAAAATACATTGGGATATGATGTAATGGTAGCATATGTGTCTTTGCAACACACTGAGGAGGTTCGAGCCCTCCTATCCTAGCAAATTAAGGCACATTAGGCTAGTGGTAAACCGCTCGGTTGTCTCCTGAGTATCACCGGTTCGAACCCGGTATGTGCCGCTAATTGGAGTATTAGGCTAATAGTAAACTACCAGATTGTCACTCTGGTGTCGTGGGAGCGTAACCCACATATTCCGCAAAAAAAGTTCGAACAGGCTTATTGATTATTTATAGATGTTTGTAGAAATCTATCTTTGAGTTTGAACTATGGTAATCGACAGACTATTAAAAAATATATTGAATTATATGATATAAACATCGATCATTTTTTCATACCGTTATCATCTGGTAATAAGA
>JACCEB011336899.1_pt1 | contig 11503 bp, 8 predicted proteins | sample 7454761 | NCBI WGS metagenome assembly JACCEB01 (sample SAMN15323454, study PRJNA562643) | freshwater metagenome | isolation source: river surface water | place: USA:Blue River Watershed | collected 2017-08-18 | reverse complement strand
GTGGGTTGCGCAACGATTAAAGAGGACAGTGTGGCATTGCTTCCTGGGGGGATATAAGTCATTACCCATTTGTACAACAACACATCACCGTTGGCATCTGAGCTGCCCAACCCATTCAAGGTTACGGTAGCACCCACTGTCACAGACTGGGCAGTACCAGCATTGGCCACAGGTACAGAATTGGCAACGGTGGCTGTAATGGACACATAGCTCAATTCACTGTTCAACTTGCCATCGTTCACCTGCAGGCTCAGAACATAAGTTCCAATCAAATCGGCCGTGAATGTGGGGCGAGAAGAGGTGGTTGAACTCAAGCCTGCATTGCTGCCCACAGGTTTGGAGATCAAAACCCATTTGTAAGTCAACAAATCGCGGTTGGCGTCAGAACTTGCTGTGCCGTCGAGGCTCACAAGTTGGCCGGCCACCACGTTTTGGAAGGCACCTGCGTTGGCCACTGGCGCAACATTGGCTTGAGAGGCATTGACTGTGACGGTTGCCACGGCGCTGTCTACTTTGCCATCGTTCACGATCAAGCTGGCCACATACACGCCAGTCAAATCAGCGACAAAGGTGGGTTTTGCAGAGGTCGTGGATGAAAGCGTTGCAGTGCTTGCGATGGGCTTGGCTAGCAATGTCCATTTGTAAGTCAAGGTGTCGCCATTGGCATCGGTGCTGGCACTGCCATCCAAGGTGACGGTACCTAGAACCACACTTTGGATGCTGCCTGCGTTGGCCACGGGGGCAACGTTGGCGGCCGCCGCTGTGATGGTGGTGCTAGAAATTGTGCTGTCCAGTTTGCCGTCATTCACGATCAGACTGGCAACATAAACCCCTGCAACATCTGCAATGAATGCTGGTTTTGCAGAGGTGGCGTTGGCCAAGCTAGCATTGCTACCTGTCGGTTTAGAAAGCAGAGTCCATTTGTAAGTGAGTGAATCACCGTTGGCATCAGAGCTTGTTGAGCCATCCAATGTGACAGCGCCCAGCACCACGTTTTGGTTGCCGCCTGCATTGGCGACAGGCGCAACGTTGGCAGATGCCGCGGTAATGCTAACCGTCACTGCGGCGCTGTCTACTTTGCCATCGTTCACAATGAGACTGAAGACGTAGATACCAGCAACATCCGCGTTGAAGGTTGGCTTGGCGGAAGTGCTTGACGACAGAACTGCGCTGCTGCCTGTGGGTTTGTTCAACAAGGTCCAAGAGAAGGTCAGCGGATCGTAGTTGGCATCAGAACTGTTGCTGCCGTCCAGGGTCACTGTTCCCAGTGTGACGTTTTGATTGGTACCGGCATTGGCAACAGGTGCTGCGTTTGCCGTGGAGGCTGTCACTGTGGTCGACACAGCGGTGCTGTCTACTTTGCCATCGTTCACAATTAAGCTGATGACATAAGTACCAAGTTTGTCAGCGACAAAGACGGGCTTGGCAGATACTGCAGAAGACAAAGTTGCTGTGCTACCCGTTGGCTTAGACATCATGACCCATCGGAAGGTGAGAGGATCGCGGTTGGCATCCGAGCTGTTTGTGCCATCCAAAGTAACCGATGCACCCACCACCACATTTTGGTTAATGCCCGCATTGGCGATGGGTTCGGAATTGGCTGTGGCAACAGTGATGGTGACGGCGGAAGCTGTACTGTCTACTTTGCCGTCATTGACAATTAGAGACGCTACAAAAGTGCCTGCCACGTCCCCTTTGAATGTGGGTTTGGCGCTGGTGCTAGATGAGAGTGTGGCCGTACTGCCGGTGGGCTTGGTAATCAAAACCCACTTGTACGTGATGAAATCATTGTTGGCATCTGAGCTGCCAGTGCCGTCCAGCGTCACAGTGGCATTCAGTGCAACGTTTTGAGCCACACCAGCATTGGCAACGGGTGCTGAGTTTGCACCAGATGCAGTAACCGTAACGGGGGAAGCCGTGCTATCAGCCTTGCCATCGTTGACTGTCAAAATGGCCACATAAGCGCCGGCAACGTCTGCTGTGAATTTGGGGTTGGGGGAGATGGCCGAATTGAGTTCGGCAGTACTTCCGGACGGCTTAGAGATCAACGCCCACTTGTAAGTGATGGGATCGCGATTGGCGTCAGAGCTGGCTGTACCATCCAAGGTGACTGAAGCACCAATGGCAACGCTTTGATTCACGCCAGCATTGGCAACGGGCGCAGAATTGTTCACACTCGAGTAAACATTGACTGTGGCTGCCAAGCTATTGGCTTTGCCGTCGTTGACCAGCAAAGAAAGTGTGTAGGTACCAGCCACATCGGCTGTAAATGTAGGTTTGACTGAAGTCGGCGAAGACAAGGCCGCCAAACTGCCTGAGGGCACAGAAATGAACTGCCAAAGGTAAGTGAGAGATTCATTGTTTGCATCACGGCTGGCGCTGCCATCCAATGTGACCAAGCTGCCTGTTGTGACATTTTGTGTCACGCCTGCATTGGCAACTGGAATGGTATTGGGTGAAGAATTGCAGCCGGCTCCTGGCAAGATGCCTAAAACAGCTGAACAGCCACCACCACCTCCGCCGCCGCCACAGGCAACCAGCAAAGAGGTGAGAAGGGCGATGAATGAAAGGCGCAAAGTAGTTTTCATGTAATTCTTCACTTGCAAAGAGAATGAGAAATGTCGATGTTCTCGGGGTAGCGTAAGCCCTTGTTGTTGTACAAGTCGACTGCGCCACCGATGAGCCCGCCCGCCAAAACGTTACCAGCCATTTCCCAAGTGGGTAGGGCAGGCGCTGTGACGGTCAAGGGCGCACTGAATTGTGTTTTACAGGTAATGTTCAGGCCGCGGTTATCGCCGGCAACCACAACAGTACCTGGGGAGTTGAAGGTCCAACTGCCTTTGGTGTTTTCAGCACGGCAATAAGCGGGGATGGCCCTGCCTGCGCACATCACTCTGACAGACAATTCTTGGTTGTCGTCATTCAAGAGGCTGGCGCAGCCACTGAGACCGCCAATGGCCAAGCCCAGCACAGCTGTTAAGGCTGAGCTTAAGACGGGTCGTCTGGGTAGATTTTTCGGGGTCATGGCGTGTTCAAGCTTTCTGCATAGGCTATTTCTCTGTCCGTGAATCGACATCAAAGTCTGAAACTTGAGCGGACCTTCCGTCGAATCTCTGACATTTCTGAAATTGATAACAGCCAGTTATGCAATTTTTAAGCCAGACATTTTTTTGACCAAACGGCAAGTGTTTGCCGCTAACGGCAAGGTTGATAAAAATTAAATGAGCGCTTGAAATATTCATATAGGAAGGTATAGAATCCGTTCCTATATGAATTCTGTTGTCCGCGTTCCACTTAACACCAGCCCAGAGCAATTTGCTCGGTTGAAGGCTTTGCAATCGGCCTTTGCAGAGGTATGCAACGCGTTGGCACCAGAGGTTCAGCGCACGCGCGTTTGGAACCGCGTGGCTTTACACCACATGCACTACCGTTCTTTGCGGGAAAAGTTTCCTGCTTTGGGATCTCAAATGGTGTGCAACGCCATTTATGCGGTGTCACGTACATCTCGGATGGTTTTTCAAGCACAGGCCAGTCCGTTCAATGTGGCTAAGTTGGGTGACAAGCCCTTGCCTTTGCTGCAATTTGCCGACAGTTGTCCCGTTTATTTTGATCGCCACACCCTCAGCATCAAAAGTACCAAGTTGTCTTTGTTCACACTCGACGGTCGAATGCATTTTGAATTGACATTGCCAGAATCTCAGCTTCTGCTTTTTAAAGTGGCTAAATTGCGAGAAATTTCACTAACTCGCAAGTCCAGCGGTGTTTTTGAGCTTGCATTTTGGTTGGAAAGTCAGCAAACACTGACTCAACAAGAAGCGCAAGCTGTCTTGGACGGGCAAACGGCAGCCTCTGATTCACTTCCACTTGCCCTGATTTCTCAGTCACCTATTCCCGATTACGTTTCTATTAAGGTTGCAGCATGAAGCTCCAAACCCCCCCCTCTGAGTTAGCGCAAACTTTTGAGCCCCTCAAGCCAGTAATCTGGAAGGCCATCGGATTCAGCACGCTCATTAGCTTGTTGGCGCTATCGCCAACGGTTTACATGTTGGAGGTCTATGACCGGGTCGTGAACAGTCGAAGTGGCATGACCTTGGCCATGCTGACACTCATGATCGTTTTGGCCTATGCCGTGATGGAGTTGCTCGAAAAAGTTCGGGGTTCACTGATGCGGGCTGCTGGTGTCAGTGTCGATGAAGCGTTGTCTAAGCGTATTTACGATGCGCTGTTTCAGGCTTATTTGAAACGGCAAATTGGAAACTCGCAGCAGGCCTTGTCAGATTTGAAAACTGTTCGAGAGTTTTTGGCATCTCCTGCCTTGATGGCAGTCTTTGAGGCACCTGTCGCAATCGTAGCGTTGGCGCTGAATTTTGCAATCAGCCCTATTCTGGGCTGGGCCTCCGTGTTTGGCGCACTGATGTTGGTCCTTGTCACTTGGATGAATGAGAAAGCAACACGTGTACCCCTAGGCGAAGCCAACCGGCATGCGGCCGGTGCGCAACAATTTGCCGAGGCCTCTCTTAGAAATGCCCATGTCATGGAATCAATGGGCATGCTGGATGCTGTTCATTCAAAATGGCAAAAACGTCAGAATGAATTCTTGGCCTTTCAAGCAACGGCCTCTGAGGGCGGTGGTTTGTGGACGGCAATGTCAAAGGCAGTTCAGCAGATTACCGGCTCCATGTTGTTGGGACTTGGCGCATGGTTGCAGATGAACAACATGCTAAATGGTGGCGCTAGCATGATGATCATTGGCTCTGTCATCGGTGGTCGAATTTTGGCCCCTTTGGCGCAATTGGTCTCGCAGTGGAATGGTGTTGTCAACGTTCAAGCGGCTTGGAGTCGCTTGGATGGCTTATTGGCGCAAGTGCCAGCCAGAACTGAATCCATGGCGCTGCCTGCACCGAGGGGGCAACTGTCTGTAGAAGGGTTGGTGGCTGGCGCTCCAGGACAACAAGTCCCTATCGTTCGAGGTGTACAGTTTGCATTAAACCCTGGAGAAGTATTGGCAGTAGTGGGGCCCTCAGCATCTGGCAAAACAACCTTGGCTCGCATGTTGGTTGGTCTGTGGCCTGCATTAAGTGGGAAAGTTCGCTTGGATGGCGCAGACATTCACACCTGGGATAAATCGGAGTTGGGGCCGTACTTGGGATATTTGCCGCAAGGCGTCGAATTGCTCGACGGCACCTTGGCAGAAAACATTGCTCGATTTGGCGATGTCGACATGGCGCAAGTAGAAGCCGCAGCGCGTTTGGTGGGCTTGCACGAACTGATCATGTCTTTGCCCGAAGGCTACAACAGCCCTGTGGGGCGCGATGGTGCCATGTTGAGCGGCGGCCAAAGGCAGCGCGTAGGTTTGGCCCGGGCCTTATATGGCAAGCCCGTTTTTGTCGTATTGGACGAACCCAATTCCAGTTTGGACGATGCCGGTGATGCAGCTTTGGCCAATGCAATTACCACCCTTAAAAAGCTTGGTACCACCTTCGTGGTGATGACGCATCGCACCAGCGTGCTGGGTGTTGCCGACAAGATGTTGATCATGCGCGAAGGTGCGCAGCAAGCCTTTGGCCCACGCGATGAAGTGTTGGCCGCTTTGCAACAGAAAGCCAAATCATGAAAATTCCAGAAATCATGAACCGCGATGAGCTATCGCGAACCCTGTGGGGCTTCCGCTACGAATTGATGGTGGTTGGTATTTTCAGCATGGTGGCCAATTTGCTCATGCTCACACCCACCATTTACATGTTGCAGGTATTCGACCGTGTGATGTTGAGCCAAAACACGAGCACCTTGATGGCGGTGTCATTGATCACTTTGTTCTTCTTTGGTGTACTCACTTTTGCAGAGTGGTCGCGGTCAAAACTGTTGGTGAGTACGGGTGTTCGTTTGGATGCGTTGCTCAGTAAACGCTTGTTTTATGCAAGCTATGAGGCCTATTTAAATCCTGAAGTCAATAACCCGTCTCGTTCCTTTAATGACCTGACTGAAGTTCGGCAGTTTTTAACTGGCAATGGCATTTTTGCTTTTTTTGACGCGCCGTGGGCACCCATTTACATTGGTGTTTTGTTCATGTTGCACCCCTGGCTTGGTGTCATGGCATTGGGTTTTGCCGCGGTACAAGCCGTATTGGCTTTATGGGGTAGTCAAGCAACTAAACCCGCCCAATTCAGTGCCAGTCAATCTCAGCAAGAAGTATCTGGTTTTTTGCAGAGCAAATTTCGCAATGCCGAGGTTATTGAATCGATGGGCATGTTGCGTCACTTGTACCGCCGCTGGTCAGAACGCAATTCTCTGGCAATTGGAAGTGCCCTGAATGCGCAAGCTGTTGCAGGTCGCGTGGTTGCTTGGAGTAAGTTTGTGCGCTACACGCAGCAGTCATTGGCTTTAGGCGGTGGCGCATTGTTGGTCATTCAGGGCGAGTTGTCTCCCGGCGCCATGATTGCAGCCAACGTGCTCATGACAAGGGCCTTGGCGCCCATCGATTTGATGGTGGGTACTTGGACAGGATTCTTGAGCGCCAAGGAGGCCTTCGTTCGATTGAGAGACTTGCTAGAAGCGCATCCCTTGCGCGATAAAGCGCCTATGGGAATGACACCCAAGGGCGATGTGGTGTTGAAGAATGTTGTGGCTTCTGCACCTCGTCGTCAAGAACCCATTTTGAAAGGTGTGAGTGCGCTCATGCCAGCAGGCACAGTGACTGTGGTGTTGGGCGCCTCTGGTTCTGGTAAGTCAACTTTGGCGCGTGTGTTGTTGGGAATTTGGCCGCAAAACAGCGGAGAGGTTTTGCTGGATGGTCAGCCTATTTTGAATTGGGACCGGATGGAGCTTGGCCCTCACGTTGGTTACCTGCCTCAAGATATCGAGTTGTTTGACGGCAGCATTGCAGAAAACATTGCGCGGGCGGGTCAAGTTGTTTCTGACAAAGTAATTGCTGCTGCAGAAGCATCAGGACTACACCAAATGATTTTGCGATTCCCCAAAGGCTATGACACACCGATGGGTGAAGCGGGCAGTTTGCTTTCAGGTGGTCAGCGTCAGCGCATTGGCTTGGCACGCGCGTTATACGGTGACCCTGCTTTGGTAGTGCTCGACGAGCCCAATGCCAACTTGGACGATGAAGGCGAAGCCGCACTGGTCCGTGCCGTACAAGGCCTCAAAGCAAAAGGCAAAACTGTGGTTCTGATCAGTCATCGTCCAGGTATTTTGAGTGTGGCCGATCGACTCTTAATCTTGCATCAAGGCGCAGTTCAGGCCAGTGGTCCGCGCGATGGCGTGCTGGCTGCCCTGAAGCAACAGCGTGAAGCAGCTCAATCCGCTCCGGTTGCACAAATTGCACCTACTGCACCTACTGCAGAAGGCAATCCTTCTTCTAATTCCTAATTTTTTGACGCTTGAATCGAGACTGTCATGGCTAAACCAAATTTGAATCAATCTTTGAAATCATTGGTGCAAGATGCACAAGTGGTTTCCTCTCATGATGAAGGCGCCATGCGCGCATCATCCGACACACGTGCGATTGCGCGAACGGGCCTGCTGGTATTGGCCGTCGGCTTTGGTGGTTTTTTGCTGTGGGCCGCGTTGGCGCCCTTGGATGAAGGTGTGCCAACACAAGGCATGGTAACTTTGGACACCAAACGCAAAACAGTGCAGCATTTGTCGGGCGGCATTGTGAAAGAAGTTCTGGTGCAAGAGGGTCAGCAAGTGAAAGAGGGCGAAGCCTTGCTGCGTTTGGATGGCGCCGTTGCCAAGGCCAACTTCGAGGCCGTTCGTCAACGTTATTTAGGTTATCGCGCTATGCAAAGTCGCTTGTTTGCTGAGCAAGCGGGTCGAGACACAATTGACTTCCATCCAGATGTTAAGGCGGCAATGCAAGACCCCTTGATCAAGCAACAAGTGAGCACACAGCAGCAGCTCATTCAAGCACGACGGGCTGCCTTGGCTGCAGACCTTCAAGGTATCGAAGAGAGCATTCAAGGACTTAAAGAACAAATGACGTCGTATCAAAATATTTTGGTGCAACGTCGCAGCCAATTGGCATTGTTATCGGAAGAGCTCAGCAACACCCGTGGCATGGTGAAAGAAGGCTATGCACCTCGAAACCGTCAGTTAGAGTTAGAGCGAATGGTGGCTGAGTCCAATGCGGCCATTGCAGATCTGACGGGCAACAGTTTGCGTGTGACGCGCCAAGTGGCAGAACTGACGCAGCGCTCGATGGTACGCAAGCAAGAATATCGCAAGGAAATTGAAACGCAACTGGCAGACGTCACCCGTGAAGTTCAGTCCGATGCCGAGAAATTTGTAGCTGTGACGGCCGATTTAAATCGCATGGAAATTAAATCCCCAGCTGATGGACAAGTGGTGGGTCTAGCCGTGCAAACAGTTGGCGCTGTTTTACAACCGGGTCAGAAACTTTTGGATGTCGTGCCAGAAAATCAAACCTTGTTACTTGAAGCGCACATTCCGCCGCACCTGATTGACAAAGTTCAGACAGGTTTGTCTGCTGACATTCGGTTTAATTCGTTTGCACATTCTCCCCAACTGGTGGTGGAAGGTAAAGTCATGTCGGTTTCTGGCGACTTGCTCAGTGATCCCCAGCAACCTCAATTTCTCTATTACTTGGCACGCGTCCAGGTAACACCCGCAGGCATGAAAACATTGGGTGCACGTCAAATGCAACCGGGTATGCCTGCTGAGATTGTGATCAAGACAGGTGAGCGTTCGTTGTTAACTTACTTGTTGCACCCACTGATGAAGCGCATGGCTGCATCGATGAAGGAAGAGTGATGACAAAGCTTTCCTTATTTGCAAAATCAGCTTTGGTCAGTGCCTTGACAAGTGTTGCTTTGGCCGCTTGGGCTCAGCCAAAAGTCTTGGATTTGAAGCAAGTCTATGAGTCCGCGTTGTTGCAAGACGCCACCATTCGGGCTGCACGCGCTACGGCCGATTCTGGCCGCGAGCGTTTGCCTCAGGCCAGAGCAGGACTGTTGCCGCAAGTGTCTGTCAGTGCAGGTCGTACACACAACAACCTCGAAAGCACATCGCCAAATATTTTAGGCACCCCTGTTGCCACCAACGATCAGTACTTTAGCGACAATCGCACTTTGCAGTTGCGACAACCTATCGTCAACATGCAGCGTTGGTTGCAATTTCAACAAGCTAAATCACTGGTGGAAGAAGTTGAAGCCAACTTAGACCGAGATTTGCAAAATTTGGTGGTTCGTGTTGCTGGCGCATACTTTGAGACTTTGATGGCGGATGAACAATTGGAGTTGGTGCTGGCGCAAAAGAAAACCTACACAGCATTGCTCGACGCTTCTCAAAAAGCTATTTTGGCTGGTTCGGGTACCCGAACCGATGTGGATGATGCCAAATCTCGCCTGGACATGGCAACAGCCCAAGAATTGGAAGCTCGTCAAAATCAAGACCTCATGCGTCGCCAATTGCAATTGTTGATCAATCAACCCATTGATCAGATTGCCAGATTGAATGTGATGGCACTTAAATTAAGCTTACCCAACCCCTCCAATCTGGATGAGTGGACACGCAAAGCCGAACAAGCTAGCCCAGAAATGAGAGCGCTCCAAGCCAGGCTTGAAGCCGCAAGACGTGAAGTGAGCAAAGCCCAAGCCGGACATTTGCCTACCTTGGATGCAGTGGCCCAGTGGACCAACAGTGGCAGTGAAAACATCACACGTGTCAATTCCCGTTACGAAAACAAAACCATTGGCGTGCAACTGAACATTCCACTTTACTCGGGTGGTTATGTGAATTCCACGACCCGTCAGGCGGTAGCCGAACAAACTCGTGCAGAAGAGTCTTTAGAAGCACTGCGTCGAGATTTAGGTGTTCGTGTTCACAAGGAGTATCGCGGTGTCAGTGAGGGTGTCATGCGTGTTCGTGCACTTGAGCAAGCGGTGCGATCTGCTGAGTTGATGATGCAGTCGACTCAAATGTCATTTAAAGCCGGTTCAAGAACACAATTGGATGTGCTCAATGCGCAGCAGCAGTACACCTTGGCATTGCGCGATTTGGCGCAAGCCCGATTTGTGTATTTGATGTCAAAGGTGAAGTTGGCTTCTTTGGCGGGGGACGATGCTTTGTCGTCTGTCGACGAAATCAATGCCAGCCTAATCAGCGTTGCCAAGTAGAAGTTGGCTAACTTCAGCAAAACCCGCACCGCGGGCTTGTTGCGCAATGTACTTTGGAAAGTACTTGAGTTCTTTCTCAAAGCGTTTGATGTTGGCCACGCCCACGCTGTGCGTGAAATGCTCAAACATCACTTGATCATTGGTTGAATCGCCCACATATACCCATTGATCAAGTTCTAAATTTAAATCTCGGCCGGTCAGTTCTTTCAGAATCCACTGCGCGCCATGCCATTTGTTGTGGTCGCCAAACCATGCATTGATGTGTATGCTGCTAACGGTGGCCGTCATGCCTTCTTCATTCAGGCGTTTTAAAACTTGCTGAATTTGTTCTGGTGGCAAGTGATGAAATTCGCTGTGGTCAAACGCAATGTCGGTTTCGCGGCCAGGTGAATCCTGAGCCATCACCGTGCCTGGAATTTCTTGAAGCACGCGATCTGCGATGCGTTGCATTTCTTGGAAGTTGCGAGTGCGGGTGGCCAAGTCTTGTTGGTAGATTTTGTTGACTTGGTTTGTTTGTGGGTTGTGAAGCAAGGCCACGGCGCCGTTCTCGGCCACCATGGCATTGACGGGCCAGGTGGATGCAAAGGGAATGCTCCAACCCACAGGCCTGCCTGTAATGGGGATGACCATGAGGCCCGCAGCTTTTAAATTGTGGAGGGCCTGAAGTGCATCGGCGGTGATGGCGCCTTCGGTGGTGAGGGTGTCGTCAATGTCGGTGAAGACGCCAAGGATGTTGGCGCGGGCGCTTTCAGGCCATGACGATAGAGGCTTCATTTCAAATTTTGAGAGGGTTTTAGTTTGATAAATTTTGCAATTCGCATTCCGGAAGATTCAAAGTAATCAGTTGCTTCAATGGAAGCGTTATTCCAAAAATTTCTTTCTTCAGCTTCACTTTTGAATTTAGGAATAGTATTTATGGAAGCAGAATCCTCCGTATCACTTGTAACCTTTGGTTTATCGATCATTGAGAGTCTTTCAGCATCTGATGCATATCAATAAATAACTCTAATTCATATTCCATTTAAATACATTGCTATAGGCTGTGTAACCAACTAAAGTGTTGCTTATGACAAAAAAATCTGGAATCAATGCAAATTCAATTACCGAAGAGAAGCTCTCAGGTCGTTTGGAAGCAAAGAAAATTTTGATCGCCAGATTAAAAAGTCAGCCTATTCATGGTCAAAGAGATTGGACGCGTGATGAGCTTTATGAAGCAGATCCCAAAGCCAAGCCCGCATGCTCACGCAGCGGATGGAAGTGAATCTTGGGAAAGCGCTCTTGCGCCAAACGTACGTCATAAGGCGAGGTGCACAAATAAGCCAAGGTATCAGCCGCATCCAAGGCCATGCGCTGTGGAT